>PVBE010049057.1_pt1 | contig 14558 bp, 12 predicted proteins | sample 1631181 | NCBI WGS metagenome assembly PVBE01 (sample SAMN08397723, study PRJNA350692) | Marine metagenome, whole genome shotgun sequencing project. | isolation source: water | place: Pacific Ocean | collected 2012-04
CACCGCACTCGCAACGCCTCACCCATCTTGTCGAGGGTCGCGCTGATGCTGGCACGCACGGCAACGCCGCCGCCGCCCAGCCTTAGTGACATCGACCCGACATCGGGCTCGCCTGCTGTGCGGTCTTGATCGCGCACGATCGGAATCAAGAGGCGTCGGTTCGGCGCCAGCACGATGCCATCGGCGACGTTCGCCGCGACCGCCCCCGTCGGCTGCAGCCGCATCTCGCCCGGGCCCCAGTTGCGCACCACGATCCGGTCTTCGACACCGCTCCGCGCCCAACCCGCTGTGCGTGTTTCGCGCTGGATCAGCAGGTGCGTCTGGCTGCCGCGGCAAAGCGAGCCATCGGGAAGCACGATCTCGACGGCGCGTGTTCCGAGTCGGCAGTCGGCGCGTGTCACCCAGGGCATCGCCAGGCGCAGGGTTTGCTTGGTGCCCTGAGAGAAGATCACGTGTGCCTCCCCTAGCAGGTCGACTTGCGTTCCGTCGGCGAACACGAGCAACGAACGCCCTTGCCCGTCGATGCGGACCTCTGAACCGGCGTCGAGCAGTCGACTCTTGTCCCAGAAGTGCAGCGGGTAGAAGGCAACTTCGTCAGCCGGACGAACCCGGACGACCTCGGCGAAGCGAGCCAGGTAGCACTGCTGCGGCGACGGACGGCCGCGTGACCGCTCCCTGTCGACCACGCGCTTGCCTGGCCCACCCAGCTGCACCCAGCTCGGCCAACCGCTCAGGTCACCCTTGGGATCCTGGGCACCGTCTTTCGCAGCCCTCGGCAGGGCGCCCGGGAAGAACGGAATCAGACCTCGCATCCCGGTGGGCAAGGGCACAATCGGCAGTCCACCGCCAATCCCGGGCAAGCGTCGCTGGCCGAGCCGCAGGTAGTCGCCGTAGCCCGCCCCCGTTGCCCGGGTCTGCTCGCCCTGGGTGCTCCGCGGGGTGCCATAACCAGGCCTCTGGCGCGGATAGGACTGCTGCTGCGAGGCCGACACAGTGACCGCCAACAGCGCGCCCGCCACCACCGCCGTCATCATTCGTCTCACGGGGACTCTTCCTCGTCGATCGGGTATCGCGGGCCCGTGAACGGCGGGGACTCCACCGGCTCGCTCTCTACTGCCTGTTGTTCTACTTCGACGGGAGCCGGCTTGGACTTGCCGTAGAACCCCTCGAAGATCATCTCCAGCTCCAGCTTACCCTCAGACTCCAGTTGCACGAGCTTCCCGAAGCGTTCCATCAGGACTGTGCGCAGCCGGGAGCTCAGATCCAGGATCGATACATCCTCCGGCGCGAGGTAGTGGGCCCGCACGAGGGTGCGCTTGCGCGCGGGCGTCAGCACCTTGACCCGCAGCCGCGTGATCTCGTCGAGTGCCTCACCCGCCGACCGCAGACCGCTCTCGACGGCTTCGCGCGACACGTGGACCGTGCCGTCGGCAGCCTTGCTGAGGAGGGGTCCTTCGAGGTCGCGGCGACGGCCTGCGCGGAAGTAGAGCAGTCGTAGCGCGTTGAGCAGGAGGACAGCGCAGCCGACCAGGGCGAGCGAGCCCTTCGAGTTCGACAGAAGCGAACCTTCGAGGCTGGGATACTGAATCCAGTTGACCAGGAAATAGCTGCCGGCACCGAGGGCGGCCAGCGCGTTAGTCGCGCTGACGAGCGTGCGGGCGAGGCTCTTGAGGTCTTCTTCCATCGCTTAGAAGGACCTTTCGATGAACCCTGTATCGACATTCCCGGAAAGGAAGTCGGCATGCGCGAGAATGCGCTGATACAGCGGAATGGTAGTCTTGATGTTCTCGGCGACGATCTCGGCCAGGGCCCGTCGACCGATCGCGATCGCGGCGAGCCGGTCTTCGGCATGGACGATCAGCTTGCCGATCAGCGAGTCGTAGTAGGCCGGGATGCGATAGCCCGAGTAGACGTGCGAATCCCAACGCACACCCCTGCCACCGGGCGGCACGAACAGACCGAGCTGCCCGGGCGACGGCCGGAAGTTGTCGGCCGGGTCTTCGGCGTTGATGCGGAACTCGATGGCGTGGCCACGAAACTCGATGTCCTCCTGGTGGAAGCCGAGCGGCTTGCCGGCGGCGACTTCGAGCATGCCGCGGATCAGATCGACGCCCGAGACGGCCTCCGTCACCGGATGCTCGACCTGGATGCGCGCGTTGACCTCGATGAAGTAGAACTTCTTGTCGCGGTCGACCAGAAACTCGACCGTACCGGCGGAGTAGTAGCTGGCCGCGCGGGCAACCTTGACCGCCGCTTCCCCCATCGCCCGTCGCATCTCGGCGTCGAGCGCAGGGGACGGCGACTCCTCGATCGTCTTCTGGTGGCGGCGCTGCAGCGAACAGTCCCGTTCGCCGAGGTGCACGATGGTGCCGTGCATGTCGCCGAGGATCTGCACCTCGACGTGGCGTGGGTTCTCGATCAGCTTCTCCAGGTAGACGCTCCCGTCCTTGAACGAGGCCTCGGCTTCGCGCCGCGCCGCGTGAAAACCGTTCACCAGACTGACGTCATTGCTCGCGACACGCAGACCGCGACCGCCGCCGCCTGCCGTTGCCTTGATCATGACCGGGTAGCCAATCTCACGCGCAATCGCCAAGGCCTTGTCCTCGGTCGGGACGATCCCCTCGGACCCGGGCACCGTCTCCACGCCCGCCTTCCGCGCCAGCGCGATGGCCTGCGCCTTGTCTCCCACCAGCTTGATGGTCTCCGGACTCGGTCCGATCCAGCGAATATTGCAGGACTGGCAGACCTCGGCGAAGTGAGCATTCTCGGCGAGGAACCCGTAGCCCGGATGGATCGCTTCGACGTCCGCGATCTCGGCGGCCGAGATCAGCCGCGGAATGTCGAGGTAGCTCTGCGCGCTCGGCCCCGGGCCAATGCAAACCGTCTCGTCGGCGTAGCGCAGATGGAGCGACCCGCGGTCAGCCTCGGAGTAGACCGCCACCGTCTCGATGCCGAGTTCCCGGCAGGCGCGCACGACGCGCAGTGCGATCTCGCCGCGGTTAGCGATCATCACTCGGTGAAACGACATCCTACGGCTCTTCTCTTGCGCCTCTTCTCGAACGTCAGCTCGGCCGCACGAGCAGCAGGGGTTGCCCGAACTCGACTGGCTCACCGTTCTCGACCAAGATCTTCAGGACCTCGCAGTCCTGCTCGGCCTTGATCTCGTTCATGACCTTCATGGCCTCGAGGATGCAGATCGTGGTCTCCGCACCGATCGTGTCACCAACCTTGACGAAGGGGGCCGCATCCGGTGACAACGAGCGATAGAAGGTCCCGACCATCGGTGACTCGATGTGCACAGCGCCCGGGGGCAGCGCCTCGCTGTCGGCCGCAGCCGCGTCAGCAGGTGGCTGGACCGGCGCCGCCGGTCCAGGTGAGAACGGGTAGGGCCCCGGCACCTGCACGAACTCGGTGCGACTGTGCGGCTCGGGCATCTTGATCTTGAGGCGCGTGCCCTGGTCCTCGAGCTCCAACTCGAGGCCCCCTGCCTGCGACAGGATGCCAATCAGACGCTTGATCTCCTTCGGATCGAGGAAGGTCGACCGGCGCCGGCCCTCCACGTCCCCGCCTTGTTCCTTGTCCGCCAAAGTCAGTCCTCCCGCCTCTCGGCCGGGGCAGTCAGTTGAGCCTGCGGCCCGCACATGTCCTGGTAGCTCTCGAAAATCTGCACGGCGTTGAGCGCCGCACCCTTGAGCAACTGGTCGCCGCTCAGCCAAAACGAGATGCCGTTTTCGAAGACGGCGCTATCGCGCACCCGGCCAACCAGTACCGGCTCGACACCATCCGCGTCAACCGGCATCGGGTACTCTAGCCCCGTTGGGTCGTCAACCAAACGAACGCCCGGTGCTCCTTGCAACGCCGCGCGCGCCAAGTCCGGCGTGATGGCCTCGCGAGTAGCGATCGTGACGGCCTCGGAGTGACAGCGTAGCACCGGCACGCGCACACAGGTAACGTCCACAGGCAGCTCGGGCAAGCCCATGATCTTGCGGGTCTCAAGCACCATCTTGCGCTCCTCGCCCGTCACACCATCGTCCGCGAAGGTGTCGATGTGCGGCACGAGGTTGAACGCCAGTCGATGGCCAAAAACTTCCGTCTCGCCAGCGGTTGCCTCGCCCGCGGCGCCACCGTCCGTGGGACCGTCCATGTAGCTACGCACGCCGCCGAGCAACGCTTCGATACCCTTCTGGCCCGCCCCGGACGCGGCCTGGTAGGTCGACACGACGACGGACTCGAGGCCGAACGCTTGGTGCAACGGCGCCAATGGGACGACCATGAGGATCGTCGAGCAGTTGGGATTCGCAATGATCGCACCACCGCTGCCGGTCGGCATCGCCGCAGCGTTGACCTCGGGGACGATCAACGGCACATCAGCATCGAGGCGGAAGGCGGAGCTGTTGTCGATCACCAGTGCACCGCGCTCGACCGCCGCCGGTGCGTAGCGCTTGGAGCGCTCCTTGCCGCACGAGAAGAAGGCGACGTCAATCCCGTCGAACGCCGCATCTTCGAGCAACTGCACGGTCAGCTCACGGCCAGCGAACTCGATCGTGCGACCGCGCGACCGTTCACTGGCCAGCAACCGAAGCTCGCCAATCTCTGTGCCGCGCGCTTCCAGCAGAGTCAGCAACTCTCGCCCGACTGCGCCCGTCGCCCCGGCAACGGCGATCCTTAGATCCGTCGTAGTCAACTGTCAGCCTCCCAGCGCCCTGACTTGCCACCCTCCTTGAGCAGCAAGCGAACGGACTCGATGCGGATGCCGCGATGCAGCGCCTTGCACATGTCGTAAAGGGCCAGCGCCGCACCGGTCACGCCGCACAACGCCTCCATCTCGACTCCGGTGCGCGCTGTCGTCGCCGTCTCGCAGATCACTCGCACCGACCCAGTCATGCGGTCCGACTCGAACTCCACGCGAACGTGCTCGAGTGGCAAGGGGTGACACAGCGGCACGGTGTCCCCCGTCCTCTTGGCAGCCTGCACACCCGCGACCGTGGCCACGGCGAGCGCGTTGCCCTTCGGCAGTGCATCGTCCAGCAACTTCTCAAGAACCTCGACCCCGAGCTCGATTCGAGCCTCGGCAAGGGCACGACGCCGGGTGACGGGCTTGTCCCCAACATCGACCATGCGCGGCCGCCCCTCTTGATCCAAGTGAGTCCATTCTGTCATGAATAGGCCGAGCTAGCTCGACTTCACGCAAACCTGCCGCTCGCGCTCTTCTAGTGAGGCGCCTAGGAGGTTGCTCTGGCTCGCACCGTGCGGACACAGGGGCATCGAGTGGGCTTCCAAGAGGATGAGGTTCCGGGGGTGAGGAAAATGACGCTACGAACGGAACATTGTAGAGTTTCGGACGTTCCGATTCATCCGCCCCGCGGTCGTTGGGGAGGACGTGGCGGATCTGGTCGGCCGGAATCGCCTCCGGCGATCGGGTGGGAGCTAGCCCTCGCAAGCAGGGTTTGCGACCAACCTGTCGAGTTTGGGGCGGTCGGACCGATACTCAGGAAGGGCGCTTCGCATCGCAAACGTGGCGCGCAGCTGGAAGGACTCAATGAACAACTCTCGCTTCTGGGCTCTTATCACCGGCCTCACCATCGTCTTTCCCAATGCGGCCGCCACGGCCGGCGCCACGAGCATCGCTCAGGGGAAGAAGGATCGAGTGGCATCGCTCGTCGTCGAAGCCGATCGCAAGCCGCTGGCAGAAGCGTGGAGCTACCTGCGCCGCATCGAAGACCTCGAACTCAGCGACGACACCCTCGGTGAGGCCCTCCAGGGAGTCGCCAAGAGGGTCGGCACCACTGGCAAGCTCTTGGTCGCGCGCGGTCTGCTGAGCCTCGGCGAGGAGATCTACGGCACCAAGGTCGTCGAGATGCTCACGCCGATCCTCGACGGCGCGAACCCGAGCCAGCGCATCGCCGGCGTCAGGCTGCTCGGCAACCAGCGGCTCGAGGGCCGGGCCCAGCGCTCCGCTGGCGTCCTGCTCGCGAAGATCGTCAACGACGACACTGCCGACACCGCGCTGCGCCTGCCAGCAGCCAAGTCGCTCTACTGGGTCGGCAACGCGACACAGAAGACAACGGCACGCCGCACGTTGCTGGACTACCTCAAGTCGCGCGACCAGGCGCTGCGCGTGCGCGGCGCGCTGGCGATGTACGAGATCGGCGACAGCTTCCACATGAGCGCGCGCGGCGTGCTCGAGGAAATCGAGACCGAACCGACTGCCGAGGGCCGACTGGCGCACGCATATCTCGAGCGCGAGCGCGGCGAGAAGGCCTACGGTCGGCTGCAGTACCGTCTAAACAAGCTGCTCGTCGAAGGGCGCACCGGCAGCGGTGATAGCCGCGCTGGCAACACGGGCGACTTCCGGCTCATCCGTGAGTTACTCGGGCTCATCGAAGGCGCCCACATCGATGGCAAGACCACCGACCGCGAGATGCTCATCGAGCGGGCGGCCCGCGGCATGTTGCGCGCACTGGATCCGTTCTCCAGCTACCTGACGAGCGACCAGTACGCTCGCTTCGCCTTCGACCTCAACCGCCACTACGGCGGCATCGGCGCCTTCGTCCGTAACCCGGACGGGCTGTTCCAGATCACGCGGCCGATCTACTCAGGCCCCGCCTACAAGGCCGGCCTGCTGTCTGGCGATCGCATCCTTGCAGTCGACGGTTGGAATACCGGCGACAAGGAACTCGACGAGATCATTCGCCGCCTCAAGGGCAAGCCGGACACCGAGGTCAAGATCAAGGTCTGGCGCGCCGGTTGGCCAGAGCCGAAGGACCTGACGCTCACCCGCGCCGTGATCCAGGTGCCGTCCGTCAACGAGGACATGCTGCCGGGCAAGATCGGCTACGTAGAGCTGATCGCCTTCGCCTCCGACACCAGCAAAGAACTGCGCTACAAGCTCCAAGGACTCAAAGAGAGCGGCGCCCGGGCCGTAATCGTCGACCTACGCGCCAACTCCGGCGGCTACCTGTCGCAGGCCGAGGCCGTCGCTGATCTGTTCCTTCCCAAGGACAAGCTGATCGTCTACACGAAGAGCACCCGCAAGGAAGAGCGCCACTTCAGCAGGAAGGACCCTGTCTTCCCGGACGTACCAATCGTGGTTTTGATCAACGGTTCGACGGCGTCGGCTTCCGAGATCGTGTCGGGCGCCCTGCAGGACCACCACCGCGCGACCATCGTCGGCGAGCAGAGCTACGGCAAGGGCTCGGTACAGAACCTCTTCCGCATCGCTTCGCGCCCCGGAGAGAAGTTCTACGACGAAAACCGCAACGGCCGCATGGACCCGGGCGAGCGCTTCGATGACGTCGACAAGGACGGCAAGTTCGATCCGGGCCCGCGGGCACGCATCACGATCGCTCGCTACTACCTGCCAAGCGGTCGCTTCCTGCACAAGATCACCGACGAGAACGGCAAGGTGAAGAACCCCGACTACGGCGTCCTGCCGGACTACGAACTCAAGGCGCGGCAGTTCAAGAACAACGAACTCTGGAAGCAGGCTGCGCTGAGCGAACTGTGGACCGAGCAAAAGTTCCACAGCTACGTCGACGAGCACATGCCAAAGAACAAGAAGAAGTTCCTCGAACTGGCGACCGGCGATGCCGGCTCGACGGCCGCCTACCCGGGCTTCGACGAGTTCTACGAGAGCCTTGGCACGCAGCTGTCCAAGGACGACGTCCGCCGTTGGATCCGCGTCGTCATCCGCGAGCGCTCGGCCGACTCGCGCGGCAAGGCATGGCCCGGCCTGCGGCTCCTCGGCGACTTCCAGGAAGACGTGCAACTCCAGGGCGCCATCGCCATCGCGCTACGCAAGCTCGGCGAGGAGATCGCCGACGTCCCGGCCTACAAAGCCGTCCTCAAGCTCCCGGCCGAGTTCGGCAAGAAGAAGAATAAGAAGCGGACGGCGAAGAAGGGCTAGCAGACAACCACGGGGCACAGCCCCTACTTCGTGAGCTCTCCCCACGGCACGCGAGCGCGGTAGTCCTGGACGAAGACGCGCTCGAAGTCGTAGCCGTCGGCGAAGTCGTGGATGGTGTCCTGCTGGCGGCGCTGGAGGAGGCCGACGTCGATGAGGTTGAAGACCATCTGGCCGAAGTCCTCGGTTGCGACGACGCCCCATTGGTTGAAGACCGTCTTGGCCATCGGGCCAAAGCGTTGGGCACCGAGATCGCGGATGCTGACCAGGAGGTCACGGCCGCCGACATGACGGTTGCGGCCACTGCGCGAAATGCGCTGGATGGTCAGGTCGAGGGCATCAAGCACGAACAAGTAGGCGTTGCGCCGATATCGGGAGTCGCGCTGACAGACCTCAACGATCTTGTCTTCGAGGCACTCGGTCATGGTGGTTCGCCTGTGGGAGGTTCTTCGCTGGTGGCGAAAAGGGCCGAACAGCCTGCGCCCTGGCAAGGCCAGGGGCAAGGCTTCGCTGCTATCGACCCACCTCGGACAAGCCTTGAGCGGTCAGGACTTCTTCCCGGATCAGCCGCCGTTCGCGACGCAGCGTTTGCCGTAAAGCCCTAATAGCACTAGCTCTGGCCCCAAACCTACCTCCAGGTCTTCGCGGGCCGTGAGCGTCTCTTCCATCGCCAGCCATTGGCCGCCACGTTCGCGCAGCAGGGCCAGCGTCAGGTCGAGCAACTGACGCGCCCGCTGCACCTTGGCGGCACGCAACGAACCCTCCTCGGCGTCCACGCCCGATAACGCCGCGCGGGCCCACGTCGCCGGCTCTGTGCTTTCGCCGTCGAGAAGCGGACGACACAACAGCTCGGCCTCTTCCAACCCCATCTCCAGCAGCACAAGCGCGGTGCCGAAGCTGCCGCCGGCCAATGCGGCCGCGCGCGCGGCCAACTCAGGTGTCGCCCCGTGTCCTGCGACGAGTTCGGCGGCGAGCAACGCTGGCGAGGCCGGCGGCACTGCCACGCGTTCGGCCCTGGAGCGCACCGTGTCGAGCAAGGCCTCGGCTCGCGCAGCGGTCAGCACGATCCAGGAGTCCGGGTGTGGTTCCTCCAGCGTCTTGAGCAGCGAGTTCTGCGCCTCTGCCGACATGCGGTCGGCCTCCTCGAACACCGCGACGCGACCGCGGCCTTCCAGCGGCCGCAACTCGAGTTCCCCGATCGCGCGGCGCACGTCGTCGACGGAGACCTTGGTCTTGCCCGGCGCCACCCCCACGAGGAGCAGATCCGCGTGCGTGCCGGCCTCGACCCTGCGACACGCGCCACACTCGCCGCACCCGCCCGGCTCCCATGCGGCTGAACACAGCGTCCCGCGTGCCAGCCACCGCGCCAGCCGGCGCTTGCCGACCCCGGATGGGCCGGTCAGTAGCTGCGCGTGGTGCGGCCGCGTTGCCATTGCCAGCCGCAGCCGCAGCTCCTCACGGCCGACCAGTGGCCAGCTCATCGCGCCGCGACCTCATCGAAGGCAGCCCGACAGCGGGCCGCGACATCGTCGGGATCACCGCCCGCGGGTATGGACGTGACCAGCTCCGGCAAGCGGGCTGCCATGTCGCGATAGGCCTGGGCGATGTGCTCCAGGTAGTCGAATCCGCGCGCCTCGAAGCTGTCGTCCGCGGCCCCACGCCCGGCGCGGCGGCCATCGGCTTCCTCGGCGCTGAGGTCCAACAGCAGAACCTGGTCGGGCCATGCATCCCCGTGCACGGCACGCGCCAGCGCCTCGAGGAGTTCGAGCTCGACACCGCCGACGACGCCTTGATAGACCCAGGTCGACAGAAAGGACCGATCGAGGAACACGGTGTCGCCCTGCGCCAGCGCCGGACGAATCGCCTCGACCACGAGTTGCCGACGGCTCGCCATGAACAGGCACGCCTGTACCAGCGGCTCGTCCGCCTGCCCGTCAGCGGCCAGGAGCACTGCGCGTAACTGTTCACCGAACGCCGTACCGCCCGGTTCGCGCAGCACCCGCACACGTCGCCCATCACGCTTGAGCGCGGCGGCCAAACGCTCGGCCTGGGTCGTCTTGCCGGCGCCATCGACGCCGTCGAACGCAACCAGCAGTCCGCGGCTCACATGCACGCTCGCACGGCGCGCCTGACGTCCGCATCAGCCTCCATGCGCCGGTCGACGCGATGCACGGCATACGTCGCCGTCGAGGCCGATTGCCAACCTAGGCGGCGCGCCATCTCGGCGCCACTGACTCCCGACTTGCGCGCCAACCACACGGCGATCTGTCGCGGCAGCGTCACCCGTCGACTCTTGTCCGGCGACAGCAGATCGTCGACTTCGATGCCGAAGTGACGCCCGACTCGGTCGAGGATCGCGACCACGGTTTCCTTGCTGCCCGCCTCTGTGCGCCGCCGGTGCGGCAACGCCGCGCCCGCGTCGAGGTCGTCGAGCCGATCCATGACGTCGCCGTAGGACTGGGCCGCAGCGAGCACATTGCGCGCTAGCTCAGGACGTGCATGCGGATTGACCCCGAGCCGCTGCAGGAAACGACGCCGCGATTCCGGCGGCGGCGGCGGCAACTCGACGGTGAAACCACCGAGGAAGCGCGACTGCAGCGCGTGACCGAGCGCGCGAATGTTGCGCGGGTGGTGACGGGCGCTGAACACGATTTGCACCGAGCGCGCCCGCAGCTCGTCGATCAACGACGCCAGTTCCTGCTGCGTCTTGGGCTTGGACGCCAGACGGTGCACTTCTTCGACGACGAACACCTTGTTGCGCAACAGGGACGTCCGCCACTTCATCGCGCAGCGACTCCGATAGTGACGCACGAAGGTCTGATGATAGTCCAGCGCCCGCCAGACCGAACTCGGGCCGCGGAAGCGTTCAAGGAAGGCCTGGATCAAGAACGACTTGCCGACACCCTGTCCACCGTAGACGAACACGGGATTGAACATCGCATCTACGCCCTTGGCGAGCCGTTGCAGCAGCCGCCACAGCATCTCGTTGCTCTCGTCGACCAACGGCTCGACGTCAGCGCGCGGGCGCGGCCGCTTGAGCCGCGCGCGAATCACGATCTCGATGTCGCCGAGATCCCGGCCCAACAGCTCCGCGAGACGCTTGCGCACGCGGCGCAGCGCAGCCGGTGAAGGCGGCGTGATGCTGGCCTTCAGGTACAGGATCGACCGCTCAAGCCGCTCGAAGGTCAGTCCGCGCAGGAACTCGCGCTGCGCCCCGAGGAACTCCGACTCCAGCGCGGCTAGCGTCCCCCGGAGGCTGTCTTGAACGACTTCATCGAGCATGGTTGCTGCCGCTTCCGAAGGTAGCGATTCGTAGGCACCGGAGCAAACGAGAGAGCGGACCAAGCGAGGATTGCCGTCGGGGCGTGCTGTGGAACCCTAGCCGTCACGAACCGATCAAGAAATTGACGACGTCGCCGTCCTGCATCTCGTAATCCTTGCCCTCAACGCGCAGCTTGCCCGCGCCCTTGACCGCTGCTTCCGTGCCAAACTCCTCGAGGTCCTCGATGGAGTGGACCTGGGCGCGAATGAACTTCTTCTCAAAGTCGGTGTGAATCACTCCGGCGGCAACGGGCGCCTTGCTGCCGGCCCGGAAGGTCCAGGCGCGAATCTCGTCCGGTCCAACCGTGAAAAACGTGCGCAGCCCGAGCAGGTGATAGGCCCGCCGGATCAACCGGGCGAGCCCGGCGTCTTCCAGCCCAAGGTCCTCGAGGAAGACCTGCGCCTCTTCCGGCTCGAGCTCGGCCAACTCGCATTCGATCTGGCCCGCGAGTGACAGCGACTCGGCGGTGTGCGTCCGCGCGTAGCCCTCGACTGCCTGCGAATGGGGCGAACCGCTCGCTGCCTCTGTCTCGGCAACGTTGGCGACGTAGAGCACGGGCTTCGCGGTCAGCAGAAACAGCGGGCGCAGCAGTTCACGGTCTCGAGGCATCAGCTCCATCGACCGCACTTGTTGCCCATCGGAGAGCAGGTCGCGCACCTTGGAGAACACCTCGCGCTGCTCGACCATGTCCTTGTCACCGGTGCGGGCTCGCTTCGTGACCCGGTCGAGATTTCGTTCGACGGTGTCGAGGTCGGCAAGCGCGAGTTCGGTCTCGCACACCTCGATGTCGTCCACCGGCTCCGGCCCCTTGCCAAGATCCTTGTCAGTGAAACAACGGACGACATGCAGCAGCGCGTCGACCTCCTTGATGTGGCCGAGGAACTTGTTGCCGAGGCCCTCGCCACGGCTGGCGCCACTGGGCAAGCCGGCGATGTCCACCACCTCGAGTTCGGTCGAGATTACCTTCTGGGTTTCAACGAGTCGGTGCAGACGCTCGAGTCGAGCCTCCGGCACAGCCACGACGCCGACGTTCGGGGTCACCGTACTGAACGGGAAGCTCGCAGCTTCGGCACCTACATGCGTAATCGCGTTGAAGATCGTCGTCTTGCCGACGTTCGGAAGCCCAACGATTCCGCACCTGAGTCCCATGACTCCCCTGCCTCACTGCTCGCAGCCGGCCTACTTGGTGACGCCGTAGAGATGGAGGTGAATCGGGTGAACATCGAACCCGGCCACCGAACTACGACATGCCACGGCGACCGTCGAGTGGACGAGTGGCACGACTGGACAGTCTTCCCGCAGTAGCGACCGCATGCGGCGGAAGTAGGCGTGCCGCGTATCGATGCTCTCCTCGCCCCGCGACGCCGAGAGGTAGGACTCGAACTGCGCGTTGCGCAGCCGCGTGTAGTTCGTCTCGCCGATCGACTCTTGCGACAGCAACGGGCTGTAGAAGTTGTCCGGGTCGCCGTTGTCGGACGTCCACCCGATCAACGCCAAGTGGTGCTCACCAGCCTTGATGCGCTTCAAGTACTCCAGCCACTCGAAGGCGCGCAGGCGCACCGCCAGCCCCGCATCGGCCAGGCACTCGCGCAGGATCAGCGCCACCCGCTCCGGGTCGTTCACGTACGGACGCGAGTTCTTCATGTACCAGAGCTCGATGATGCCCTGCGGACGCAAGCGACCGAACGAGGCCTTCGCTGTCACCACGTCGGTATCCGGCAGGATCGGGTCATCATCGCCGAGGCTGGCGGGCAGCAGGTCGTGCGCGATCACCCCCGCGCCCGAATATCCGATACGCAAGATGCGCTCACGGTCGATCGCCTGGGCGATGGCCTTGCGCACCCGCCGGTCGCGGAGCACCGCGTGCTCGTTGTTGATCGCCAGGTAGCAGACGTTCATTCCCGGCGCGCGCCGGATCTTGACTCCCGACGTCGTCTCCAACCAACCGTAGTCGCGGAAGTCGACGTTGTCGGTCATGTGCACCCTGCCAGCCTTCAAAAGCTCACGCCGTGCCGGCCAACTCGCCACGCGAAGGAAGACGACGCGCCGCGTCGAACGCTCCCCCCCAGGCCACCAATCCCTGTTCGCAGCGAGGACGATGTGGCTACCGCGTTCCCATGACTCGAAGCGAAAAGGCCCTGACCCGACTGGCTCCCGCGCGAAGCGGGCGGCGCCCTTCGCCTTCACCGCCGACGGCGAGACGATCGAAGCCGCGAACATCGCCAGGTCGTGAAGAAGCACGACCGACGGCTCGAGCAAACCGAGCTGGAACCGGTGCGGTCCGAGCACGCGCACTTCGCGGATACGGCGGAACGTGGCAGCATAAGGAACTCTCGCCGGCGCAAAGGCATGGTGCAGGTGAACCAGCCGCTCGAGCGAGAACTTGACAGCCTCGGCGTCGAGCGGCGTCCCGTCGTGAAACCTCACTCCACGACGCAGCGTGAAGGTCCACGTCATGCGGTCTGCGCTGTGATTCCAGTCCGTCGCCAAGCCCGGCACGAGCCGCGTCGGGCTCTGCACATCGGTGTCGAAGGCCAGCAAGGTCTCGAACAAGCTGTCGATCACCTTCGCCGACTCGCCGTCACTCGCTGCTGCCGGATCCAAGGTCAAGCTATCGCCCGCGCGCGCAAAGACCAGCGTACCCGGCTCATCGGGATGCACGTCCGCCGGCAACTCCAGCTGCGACAGATCCTGCAGCCGCTCTGCCGGGCCGCCGCCCGCCTTGCAGCCGACAAGCAACGACAAGGCAGCCAGGACGGCGACGCGTGGGACGTTCATGACCCGGGGAAGATAGCCCGGCAGAGCAGAGCGGGGCAAGCCTCGTGCCCCGACCGCAAGCACGGTGACTGGAATGCAGTCTCTACCTGCCTACTCGGGCGGCAGTTCGACCTTCTCGCGTGGCTTGTAGGCCAGACGGACCGGCACTTCCTTCCACGGGAAGGCCTCCCGCAGGCGGTTCTGCAGGTAGCGGTCGTACTGCCCGGTGAACAGCTCCGGGTCGTTGACGAAGACCAGGATCGTGGGCGGGTGAACGCCGACCTGGGTCGCGTAGAAGAGCTTCGGAATCTTGCCGGCCGCCTTGGGCGCCAGCCGCTCACGGGCTTTTTGCAAGACCCGGTTGAGCTCCGGGGTCGGCACCCGTGCCCCGGCTTGTTCGTGCAACTCGCTCGCCAATGCGAGCGTTTGGTCGATGTTGACCCCTTCGAGCGCGCTCATGAACGCAAGTGGCGCAAAGCCCAGCCCTGGCAACTGCTGCTCCACATAGGCTTCCCAACGCGACGTCGTTTGCCCGTCGGCCTTGGCCAGGTCCAGCTTGTTGCCAAGGATGATGCA
>PVBE010218001.1_pt1 | contig 14558 bp, 25 predicted proteins | sample 1631181 | NCBI WGS metagenome assembly PVBE01 (sample SAMN08397723, study PRJNA350692) | Marine metagenome, whole genome shotgun sequencing project. | isolation source: water | place: Pacific Ocean | collected 2012-04
GCCACTCGGATATCGGGGTTGCACCGTTGTCGAAGGCATCTTGGAACGCCTCGTGGGTTCCGCAAGGGCTACAGACGTACACAGAGTCAGCGTCTGCACTTCGGGTTCGTCGACTGAGCGCATTGAGCACCTCAACCTCGTTGAGTTCTACTTGTTCACAGCGTGGGCATTGCATCACTTGTCTCCTAACCTAATGGGTTGTTACTACTTCACATTGCCACTCCCTGTAGCCCCTCGCAGGCATAAAAGGGTATTGAGAACACGAGGGTCCACAGGAGTATCCACAGCATTACTGATAGCACTTCGCTCATACTTTCCTTTCACTTGGTGATGCCTTCTATGATCCGTTCGGCCAACCCGTCGACGACGAGTCGAACCTGTTCCTTGACTCCGAGTCCAGAGTCGACCTCGATGGTGTCGAGTCCGTACTTTTTGGGGTCGTCGCACCCGTAGGCGATGCCGATGACCCTGAGTCGGTCGTGTTGGCGTTTGGCCCATGCGTTGGCCTTGGAGCACTCCCGCTTGAGGATGGGTTGTTGCCTTGCGGAGTCCTCCGCAGGCATTGCCCCGTCTGTGTAGTAGAGCAGGATTCGGTCGGTTGCCCGTTGCGAGGCGAGCATCCGGATGTATGCCCGCATGGTTTGCCCGTCGAGGTTCTGGTGGCTGACGTGGAGTCCGAACAGGGCGTGCTTGGCTTTGGTGTCCCACTTTTCTTCGAACCCTTTGGCGAGGTACAGGTCGCAAGTGTTGGAGATGCTGACGCTGCGGCGATCTACCCGCATGTCGGGTTGTGCGGCGAGCGTATCCCAGTCCGACTCGGTTAGGTCATGAAGTTTGGACGATGAGCGCGATTCGCCGCTGTGACCTAGGATTGCAAACGGTATTCGTGCCTGGTGAAGCAACTCGGCTTGGTGGTAGGCCAACTCGACGAGTCGTTCGTTGATGCTGCCCGCACCGTACCTGGCTGACGTTGACCCACTGAGGTCGATACCGATGAGTACTTTGTAGGATCGCTTGCGGGCCTTGTCGATTCGGCGGAACACTCGGCGGTTACCTACCTGGGCGCGTGCGAGTTTGACTCCGTGGAGTCGGCCTCGTTCCAAGTTGGGTACGTTGGCGGACCTTCTGTTCATCCCGAAGGCACGCCTCATTTCGAGTGCGGTGTCTGCCCCTATGAGGTTCGTTCCGATCAGCCTGTCTGCCCGTGCGAGGGTGTCCTCGCCGTATCCGCCCCTGTGCGGGGAGTAAACTCCGTAGGTGATTCCAGCCCGAAGGTCGTCCCACTGGCCTGTCTCGTACTCGCCGAAGTTGGGTCGGATTAGCAAGACTGGATAGGCGCCTTCGCCGCTCATCACGAGTCCGAGATCACCCGACCCTGCTGCGAGGTCACCTTCGATGGTCGACCCTTCCGACCGGGGTGGGGCAGGTTGTCGACGTGAGAGTGGAGCCTGACTCGATTGAGGTATGCGCCTTGCTCGTTCTTCGGGTGTCAACGCCGCTGCGTTCTGCTGCGCTCGAACCTCGTTGCGGGTGTCGGAGGATTGTTGCTCGAGGGCGTGGAGTTCTCGTTTCTGCTGACTCGGCTTGAGTTTGCTTGTGCCGGGTACGGTGTCTCGCCCGGTCTTTAGAGGTCCACTTGCCCGGGCTGATTGGATCGGCTCGGTTTCTGAGTACCCGTGCAGGCCTCGTTGTCGTGGGAACACCCCGTAGGTGTGGTAGATGTACTCGACGAGTACGATCATGTACCCGGTGACTTCGTTGACGCTCTTATAGGTCAGTTCGGTGAGCGACTTGACGATCTCGTCGCCTAGGACGTTGCTAACTGCCTCGGATTTGAGTAGCCCTGACATATCGAACTCGTATTCGACCCGTGTGGCAATCGAGGCGGCTACTTGATACGAGATTGGGGCCTGGGCCCAGCCTTCACCTCGACCGGTGTCGAGCACACTTTCGGACACATACCTGGCGAGTGGTTTGGGTAGTGCGGTTCGTCGTTCACCCATGACCCGGTTGATTCGGGCATCTTCGAGTGCGTTGATGATTAGGGGCACGGCTGGGTTGAAATTGTCGCCGAGTAGGAACGGGTGATTCGTCTGTTCCATGAACCTTTCGGGGTCGATCGGTGTCGAGCACACTTCGGCTTCGGGGTCCCAATCTGAGGCGGCGGTTATCAGGTTGAGTGTGGTGGCGTGCTCGGTTTGGAACCACTCTCGGAACTCCTCTGGGGTCCACGCAAGGGCGCAAGCGATGGCCTCGTCGATCTCTCCGTAGGACTCAGGGGTGAGTGGTTTCGTCGACCCCAACGAGATGTGGGCTGACTCGTGGAGTATGAGTGAGACGATGAAGCAGTAGGCACACTCGAACCGTTGATTGCAGGTGCATGGGTCGTCGGGGTTCATGCCTGCGAAGGCTGGCAGGATGGGTATTTCCATGTGTACCCCGTCGGTTTGGGGTGAACCCCCTGCCCTGAGTAGCACCGCTAAGTCTGGGGTTTCGGAGGCGGTTCGGGCGAGTTGCGTCAGCCTTGGGAGCATCGCCCGGGCGTTCTCCATTGCCTTCTCGAGCACCTCGTCGGCCATCCCCTCCCACCCCACCTTGACAGGTGGGAGGGCCGGGTGGTCGGCGGAGTAGGGGCTACTCGTCATCGGCTGGCTCCTCTGGCTCTGGCTCGGCGGGTGCCGAGAGGTAGAAGCCGGTGTCGGCGTCGACGAGTTTGGGGTCGGTGTAGAGGTTCCAGTCGTGGTGCTCGATGAACGAGGCAACCTCGGCGTATGACCTTTGATCCATCCTCTGATACACCTTGGCTATCGACTTCTTCGGCGGGTGGTATTGGAGACACTCGACAAAGTTGAGGAGTGACCGGGTTCCAGCCGTGATCGGCAGGTCGCTGGTCTTGATTTGCTCTCGAAGGTCCTCCCAAGTTCTGATTGCGAGGACCGCCTGCCAAGCCGACACCCGATCAAGTCCGTTGAGTTTGGCGTGCGCGAGCACGATCTGCGCCTCGACTTCAGGAGGTGCCCAAGTCACGGAGATGTGGGAGAGTCGGTCGTTGTCTGCCTCGGAGAGAGGCATGAGGCCGGCGTATTGGGGCATCCAGTCCGGGTTGCCTGTCGCTATGAGGAACCTGTGCGCGTGCTTCAGCAGCACACGCCCGTCCCAAGCGTCGAGTGGCAACTGGTTGGAGTCGTCAAGGATGGGTCGTGCGACGTGGAGTACAGCGGGTGGTGCTGCGTTCCACTCGTCGATGCAAGTCACGCCGGGTCGAGTGAATCCCCGTGCGAGTCGAGACTGAACCCAAAAGGTTTCAGTCCCTCGCCGGGTTTGCTTCAACTCGTAGTGACCTGTTACATCCTCCCGCTCAGACGTTTCGCCTAGCGGGATACGCTCGAATGGCACCCTCATCAGGTATGCCAAGTGTTGGGCAAGATATGTCTTGCCTACACCGGATGGACCCCAGAGCATCGGGACACGACCTCTTGCGAGGTCTGCGGCGACTTCGTACACGAGGTCGGCCGTGTCCACGAACCCTGACGAGTCCGGTATCTTCACCCGATCCGACTCAGGGAATGAGTCGGGGTCGTACTGGGGTAGTCGGGCTACGTCGTTGTCGAGGCGGGATTTGACTTCCACTTCGCCGACGACTTTGCCGACGACCTCAGGGTGAACCACCATAGGTTCATCCATAGGGTTACTCCCTTCTGGCGCTCGGTAAGCACCAAGCACCCCATCGGGTAAGGAAGGGGGAACCTCCCGACGGGGTGCCTGCTGCTGGCCTGCCCTACTTCAGGTGCAGCAAACCCATCTTCGCAAGGTACAGTTCGTCGTCGTCACTCACGAGGACAACCTGGTTGCTGAAGTAACCGATCACCTGGAACATCATGCCTTGCTCGGGCTGAGGGTCCTCCGTAGGGGTGGGCAGGATGCGTTGGACCTTGGTGACGAGGTCACTGTCGTCCCACGCATAGGTGCCGGCAGCGACCCTGTGGATCGGGCTGCCGGGGTTGCGGTGGGCGTCGCTGAGGCACGACGCCACGGACCCAAGGTACGGGTGTGACAGTTCTTCTGCCACCTCCTCGAACCTCCAGGCCCGCGAGGGGTCGGACGCCAGTAACTCAGCGACCGCCCTCTTTAGGGCGCCCCTCGCAGAACGAGGGGACTTGGCGGGGCTGCTCATAGGGTTCCTCCTAAGTTGTAGCAGCATGGCACTCAACCCGATGGGTCAGGTGGTGGGACCTGTGGTCCCACAGCATCATTGTAGATGACCTAGCAAAAACCTGCAAGGGGTATGTCCACATACTCCTCGAAGTATTCGGCGGGTCAGGTCAACCAAGCCGGGTCCTCGCAGTCGCACTCCTCGCAGACGAAGTGGCACTCGGGGCAGATTTCGTCGTAACCTTCCGAGTCACTCATCGTCCCACACCTCCCCGCAGTAGGTCGGGTCTATCCAGTCGGGTGCCACATCAGATGTGACTCCATAGGTTTCGTTGATGCGCTCAAACTCGGCCGCTGCCTCGTCGGCGTGCCTCTCGCACTTCGGCCACGAGGTCCGGTCGCTGGGCCGCAGCCAGAAGACCACCTCGCCCTCGCAGTCGCCCGTGTGGGTCTTGTTGCAAGGGTCCATCAGTGAGTCCAGACTCGGTCGTGTTTCGGGTGGTAGCGCCGTTGGGCGACTCGGTAGATGAGCCAGTACCCGATCATGCAGCCCACCTTGTAGGTGAGGAACATGAGGGTTGGCACCACGAGCCACCACGGAGTCGAGCCGGCCTCGTCGAGAGGCCAGATTCGACCCGAAGGGTCAAGGTGTGGCATGGTTTGCCTCCTGTTTGGGTTGTAGGGGTGGACCCCACGAGGGTGACGTTCACGAGTCCACCGGCTCCTTTCAGATGGGTGGATGTGGCCCTCGTGGGGTCCGTGGTGCATGAGCACCGGGAAACCCAACCCCGTGGTCCGCACAGGGTTGAGCAACCCGCTACTCACCCTCCAGAGGTGTAGGGACTGCCTTCATCTGGAGTGTGGGTCGCAGTCTGTCGGGCACAGGTTCGACGAACAGGGTCGTCTCGACCTCGGGCCTGTGTGGATTACAGGTCCAGATCCACTTCGACGAAGGTCCGTGCGAGCACGGCCAGTTGCCGAAGAACCCCTGAGCGTCGCGGCCACAGCCTTCGACGACGCACTTGGGAACGGAGTTCCAATGGAACCTCGTCATGAGTTGCCTCCTTATTCAGTTGTAGGTTGTATTGACAGGATTGGTGCCCTGTGGGGGTATCGCTCCCCCACAGGGCGGTGGAAGTGGTCAGGCGTCCTCGATGGTCACCTGGATGACGTCGCCCATGTGAGTCCATGTGTGGACTCCATTGGCGAACGCCTCCGTGGCGCCCTTCGAGTTGCCGTTGGCTCCGGTGAGCGTCAGGCGGATGTCCTTCCACGGGACACCCGTCCCCTCAAGCCTCGCCACCTTGCCGATGCCTACTGCGTCATGCTCGGCCAGGTAGTGATGGCAGAGTGGATCGCAGGCACCTGCATAGTAGAGGCTCGAGTACTGCACCGTGCCCTCAGGGCCGCCTTTGGGCTCCGAACCGATCACCTTGTCATTCACCTGAGTGGTGACACGCTTTCGGCTCGTGAGTCGTCCGCCTCCACCGGAGGACGCCTTCGCCTTTGCAGGTTCGGGCACCCCCACGACTTCGTGGAGAGCAGCGAGCATCGCGTTCGCTGACTCGACCTGATCTTCGGGCACCACGCCAGGCATATCAAGGATTGCCTTGATAGTCAGGGCGTCGGCTCGAAGGTCACGAGGTGGGTCGTCGCCTTCGGTCGGCTCGTCACCTTCGGGCAGTGTGAGTGCCACGAAGTCACAAGCATCCCTCAGAGCGACTTCGGCCTCGTCGGCCTCGTCGTCGATGCTCAAGGCGGTCACAAGCGCGACCACCTTCCCAAGCACGAGCGCCTTCATCGGGCGACGCACTACGTCGAGAAGTTGGTCCAGCATGGGCCAGCCTCGCTTTCTGTGTTGTCAGGTGCGCCCCCGTGGGGACTTTCACCCGGCCGCTCCGGACTGCCCGGAGAGGACTGCCAAGACCGTACCACCCAGCCGGAACGGTCGACACATGCCCACCCACCGTCCACCCGTCCCGGTTTGACCGCCGGTCGACCGTAGGGGGGGGATGGCGCGGCTTGGAAACGCATCGTGAAAAAAATCTAGTGCTGGACTTCCAAGATGCTCCAGATTATGGTACGGTACGATTCCTTCGACGAAAGGACAACGATGACTGCTGGATGGGTGCTCGCTCTGATCGCTGCGGTGGTCTTGGCGGTGAACTGCACGCTGGCTGCTGCGCTGTTTATGATTCGGGAGGGGCTGCGGTCGATTGCGACGTTGTGTACGTCGATTGTTCAGTCCCTCATGGGCCAGTCAGCGGATGAGGACGGCGTCGTGTTCGATAGCGACGTGGGCAACTCGTCGTCGCTGTTTGAGACGCTGCCTGCGTGGCAGTTTTGGGACGGCAGGAACGAGGAAGGGCCGGATGAGAACCCGATTGGGGTTCCGAAGTGACTTCGCAGCAGGAAACGGCGACGGCACACCGAAAAGGGGTGAAGCCGTCGTTCGATCACGCCGTTTTTTCCGCTTCGATGCGGGATATGAGGTTTACGGCGTCAGGTGATGTGTTGATGACGCTGGTGGTGCCGTATTCGGACAAGCATTTGGCTTTGCCGGTGTCTGACGCCTACGGCATCCAGTTGGATGTGGAGATCAGTCGAAAAAGGAGGTCTGCCAGTGGTGTGGAAAGTTCCACCTGAGGACACGTTGACTCGTGAGGCGCTGTTGAAGGCGCGTGAGGAGGACGGGAAGGGCTGTATGTGGTGTACCGGCGTGCCGCCAGATGGCGACGCGGCAAAGACTTTCATCAAATGCGGGTGGTGTAAGACAAAATCAAACAGGGCCGCTACCAATCGGTAGCGGCCCTGTCCGTGGAAAGGAGGATTCCCATGCTGTGCTGTCATTATAGGAGAAGGAGACACTGATGTCAACGAAAACACGCACATTTACGCAGTCGGACGCCGATACATGGGACGTTTTGGTCAAAAACGCCCGTAAGACGTGCCGTGGGGCTCTTGGAACGTGGACGGTGACCATGTCGAACAAGGAACTCGGGTCCAAGTTGGGGTTGAATCGGCGTGCTGCGTCGGCCCGTGCGAGTCGTTTGCTCGATTTTGGGATGGTTTCGGCCACTTATGGCGAAGTAAACGGCCGTCCGACGTCGAAAGTGTACGAAATCCAACCATCATGGCTGGATCGCTCCCCGAAGGTCGGGGATTACTACGAAGTGGGGTCTGAATAGTGTCGGTAAAGGCTATTTCGGCTGTTTGGGACCATTCTGAGTCGTCTGGGACCGCTTTGTTGCTGTTATTGGCGATTGCGGACTCTGCTGACCATGATGGGACCAATGCTTGGCCTTCTCAGGGGACTTTGGCGACAAAAACCCGGTTGTCGAGGCGTACCGTGCAGCGAAAAATCCATGATTTGGTCACTCTGGGTGAGTTGGCGGTGGTTCCGGGTCCGGCTCATATCCGTTGGGATCGGCGACCCAATGGATATGAGATCAGATTGCCCGGGATGACAGGTTGTCGCCCCGTAGTATCGGCGGGGCGTCAGCCTGTCGTCGACGAGGCGTCAAATGATGCGTTACGGGGCGTCACTGTTGACGCACAACCCGTCCTTACCCACCCAGAACCAGAGGATTTGGAGAAGATTTTCAGCGAGATGCGAAACAACCTGCGACACGGACCGAATCCATGAATCGTTGGCTGCGATTGAGGCGAACAGATGTTCCCCAAGCGTTGACAGACGACGAACTCGAGGAAGTGTCGGAGATGCTGTCGCGGCTTGTTGAGGATTACCGACCGTTATATGGAACCGTGTATTACGACCCGGAGGAAGACGAATGACAGTTAGATACCGAAGCGGTGCTTGTATGCGTGGTGGATGGACGTGGGGGGCCAATGTTCCGTACACGTCTGTCAAGAACTTCGTGCCTTGTGTCGAACACGAGTGGAACGACATCGGGATGGTGACCCGGACGGGCCGGTTGGCACTCCTCACATTCGACGACTGCGCCAAATCGCAGCAGGCGTGTCCCGAGGACGAAGAACCGAAGCGTTGGCTGGACGACGACGACCCACGGATTGTCACCAGAGCCGAATGGACGGCGCGTAAGAGGTTTTTGGACGCTGGGCTGCGGGTAGACGGCAAAGTGCCAGAAAGGCTCCTCTGTGACGCCGAGAGCCCCTTCTAAGAGCAACCTGGCGCGGCTAGCCGCCTACGGATTGTCGCCTGCGACCATTGCGACTGTTTTCGATCTCGATGTCGCCCGTGTTCGCCAAGCGATCGTCGACATCGGCGACGTTGACGAAGCCGTCCGTGCCGACGACGAGTTGCGTGTCGGCGTACAACGGGTCGCATGGAGAGTCGTTGAGGAGACGCTGCTGATGCTCGACGAGGGGTCTCCTCAGGTCAAGCAGAAACTCATCACTAACCTGTTTTCAAAAATGATGGGAATGCTCGAATCCGAATCCGTTGACCAACTCGCCGACCTGCGAGGAGAACTGTCTGCTCTGGTAAACGAAATCGGAGAAACACCCGCTCCGACTGAAAAACCGCAGGGAGATGTCGAAGACGACAACCCAGTGTGAACTTTGAACCCTTCGTCAAACGTCTTGCTATCAGAACCAAGCAGCAGACCGTTCAGAAACTGGAACCCAACTGGGCCCAAGCAGAGGTCATAGACACGGTCAACGACCTCTACAACACGGGACGACCGGCGCGCGTCATCGTTCTCAAAGCCCGCCAGTTGGGAATCTCGACCATTTCCGAAGCACTCATGTTCGCATATGTGATGCTGCACGAACACTCCTACGGTCTAGTAATCGCACACGAGATCGACGCCTCCGAATACCTGCTGAACATGACGAAGTTGTATTGGGACACGTTCCCGTTCAAAAGCCTCTACACAACCAAGTATGTGTCGCGGAAGGAACTGGCGTGGGAGGAAACAGGGTCGAGTATTCGTATCGCCACCGCCAAGAACATGCGTGCTGGTCGATCCCGCACCGTGAACGCACTCCACGGATCAGAAGTCGCGTTCTGGGACCATACAGCCGAGATGATGCTCGGATTGCGGCAAACGATCCCGAACAGTCCCAAATCCATGATTCTGCTCGAATCGACCGCCAACGGGGTCGGCAACTGGTACTACGACGCTTGGCAGGCCGCAGTCGATGGTGACAGCGACTATGTGCCCCTGTTCTTCCCGTGGTGGCGACACGACGAGTACACAGCGTCAGCCGCCAACTTGAAGTACGAACGACTGACCAACTTGGACAGCGAAGAAAAGACGTTACGGAAGGTGGGGGTCGACGACGATCACCTCGTGTGGAGACGATGGGCGATCCGCAACCTCGCCGACCAGAACACAGAGCGGTTCATGCAGGAATACCCGGCGACGCCGGAAGAAGCGTTCATCGCTTCCGGCACGAACGTGTTCCCCGTCGACTCGCTCAAACTCGTGTACGAACGCAAAGACGGCGTCAAGGGCTACCTGCGGAGAGAAGGCTACAGCATCCAGTTCCTGCCCGACCGGCACGGACCGCTCACGATTTTCAGGAAGCCGTCACGCGACCTGTCGTGGGGCAAGTACTTCATCGGCGCAGACCCGACACACACCACGATGGGCGACAACGCCTGCGCGCAGGTCATCAACAGGCGCACCTACGAACAGGTTGCGACATGGAACGGCAAAATCGACCCGATGACATTTGCAGAAGAACTCGCTAAACTCGGCGCGTACTACAACCATGCGACGATCTCCACCGAGATCGAAGGACCCGGCTACGCCACCATCGGCCGACTCGTCGAAATCGACTACCCGCACATTTGGCGCAACCGCTGGGCTGACAAGTCACCCGGCAAGATCGCAGAGACGATGGGCTGGTCGACGACGTGGAAGCGGAAGGAATGGGCGATCGGCTGGTTGATAAAACTTATGGCCGACCGTGACATGACAATCCACGATCCGAAAACCTACGACGAGATGCGAACATACGTCACGTTGCCGGCTGGCGGTTACGGCCCCGCAGACCGGGAAGGGCACGACGACTGCGTCATGGCGTTGGCGATTGCCTGTATCTGCGCGTCCACCGAAGGACCCGTACAAGCCTACGCTGGACCTGCCGAACAAGAAGGGCATCACGACCTACCAATCACCGCACCTTGGGAAGACTGGGCGGAGACTAAGGTATGAGTGAGAGCGGGGCGGCCCGGCCCAGCCTCCTCCTCCACCCACCTGGGCCCGGCCGCCCTTCTCTCATTATGAAACGAACACCTCTCAACCGTGTCAGCAAGAAACGTCAGAAACTTCTCCGCAAGCGGTCGGCGTTCCGCAAAGACCTGCTTGCTGCAAACCCGCGGTGTGTCGTCTGTCACGACCATTGGGCTTGCGACGTCCACGAGCCGCTCACACGCGCACGCGGAGGGTCTATCCTCGACCCCGACAACGCCGTGGGTGTGTGTCGGGGGTGCCACGACTGGATACACGACCATCCCGAAGAAGCAACCCGAAAAGGATTACTGAGGAGCCAACATGACTGACATGCCGGATTATGAAACCTGGAAGAAGGACCGCGACCTGCGTGCACTCGAAGGGTTCGATTTCACCGAATACGGCGACCCGCAAAACCGGACAGGCGAATGTTTCTTCTGCGGCCGCATGTACGCCTGCGAGTGCTGATGCCCGTCTACTTGTACCGGTGCGGCGCGTGCCTCGCAAACGGCGAAAAGTGGCAGTCGATAAAAGAGGACCGCCTCGTTGTCTGCCCTGAGTGTCACGAACCGGAACTACGCAGGGTGTATTCGTTCAACCTTGCGACCGTGATGCACGAACACTTCGACCACACCGTCGGCAAAGTCATCAGCGACAAGAAACAGTTTGTCTCGGAACTGAAACGGAAATCGGAGGAGGCGACGGAACGCACCGGCATCCCCCACAACTACGTCCCCGTGGACTTGGGCGACAAGGAGAGTCTGAACGTCACAGAGGAGGGCATGGATAGTACGCTAAGGCGTACCACCAACGAGGGTAGACGGGAAGTCAAGAAATGGCTGTAGCCGAGCGCACAGAAATCGCTCAGGACGAAGACGCACAGGTGGCAGGCCGCGTCAAGGGGCTCTACGACCACTCACGCGCTGCGATGTCGAGCCGGCACGAACGGTGGCGCAAGGCATACCGGCTTCTCCACAACCGTGGCTGGGCCAACTCCCGCGACCCGTGGATGCCGTCACCGACCGCGTCGGAGATTTACCCGATCATCTCTGCCCTCGTCGGTTGGATGACCGACCAGCGGGTCCGATTCCAAGTCGTCCCGTCAGCCGACCCGCACTCGCAGTACGCCAACTTCCAGCAACAGTTGTCAAACGACCTCGAAACGCTCCTTGACTCCCTGTGGGTGAACCACAACTTTGAAGCAGAGGTTGAGAAAGTCCTGTTCGACTCGTTTGTGTACGGGTCGGGGTTCTTCAAGTGCATCTACGACCCCGGCTCCGACGGCGGAGCCGGGAACGCAATCATGCGCCGCTGCGATCCGTTCAGCCTCTACATCGACCCGGCGGCCACGTCGTTGGACGACGCGAACTACATTATTGAAGCCCGCGAACTGTCACTCATCGAGTTCGACCGACGATTCCCCGGCCAAGGTGCCGTCGTGGAATCCGAAACGCAGGGCACATCCGACCTACCGTCGCGGGACGCGGGCGGCAACGGCAGCAGAACACCTATGGCGAACCCGGGTGCACATTCCGGCGGAACGGGCACCGTTCCCCCCGTCTACGGCAAACCCGGACAGGGTCGCTCCCGCGCCGACGACGGCCGCCACTACGACGGTTCCGTTGTCGTCTACGAGGCGTGGCTGCGTGAAAACACCCTGTTCTCCCCCGAAGAAGGCGACGAGGAGGAGGAGCCGTACAACGTCACCGAATGGCGGTGCATCATCACCACGGGATCGCATGTGCTGATGAACGAACGTGCGATGGATATGTGGCAGCACGGCAGACACCCGTATGTCCAGTACGTCACGCACGACATGGGCGACTTGTACGGCATGTCTCTCGTCGACCACTTGGCCGACCCACAAATGGCAATCAACCGGCTCCTCGCAGCCCTTCAGCAACATGCAGAACTTGTCTCGAACCCGATCTTCATGGAAGACTCACGGTCTGGCATCCCACGGTCGAAGATCGTCAACAAGCCCGGACAGCGACTCACCAAGGGTGCAGGGTCCGAAGCAGGGTGGCTGGTGCCACCTCAGATGCCCAACGACCTACAGGAACTCGTTCAGTTCTACATCAACGAAATGGAACGCATCAGTGGTCTGTCGGGCGTTGTGCGTGGCTTTTCCCCTACTGGTCGTAACGCACAGGGTGTTATCGACAGTGTTGCCGAGTCCGCCTTCGTAAGAATCAGATTGGCCCTCCGCAACCTCGAACGGTCCCTGTCGAAAGCCGGATCGCTGATCGCCAACCTAATCGTGGAAAACTACGCTTTGCCGAGGGTGACGTCCGTTGTAGGTCAGGACGGGGAGCGGTCCATGCTCGCCCTGCGTGCCCGCCACTTCTTCGTACCCAACGACGAGGGTGCCGATCCGCTCAAGTTCTCGCTCTTTGTGCGTGCAGGAAGCGCCATGCCGATCTCGCGTGCAGCGAGAATCCAAGAAGCCGAGACGCTGTTCGCAATGGGTGCCCTCGACCCACAGGCGGTGCTTGAAGCGCACGACTACCCGAACCGGGAGATGATCCTCCAACGGCTCAACGCGATGGCAGAGTTGGGGATCGAACCACAAGAAAACAAAGGAAAGCGCAACCGTCAACGATGAGGGTGTAGGGTACAGACATGGCAGAACGATTCTCGTCTAACGACACGCCGACCCCACGGGGTTGGAAAGGGCCCTCCGAAAAGGGTTCCGTGATGCGTAAACTTGATGGCCGTCTGTCTATCGACAAGAGTGACGCTGACGACGAAGGTTCACCCGAATCTCGTCGCAACCCACTCGACCTATAGGAGCACCAATGCCTGGACCGGCAAAGACCTCTGGCAAGTCGATCAAGTTGCACAAGTTGGGCCACACCGCTGGCCGCGACTACGGCAACTCGACCAACGCCAAAAAGACCAACTCGCCGAAGGACCTTTCGGCTAAGTAGGCCATCATGGCTGGCACCCGTCAGAACAACACAATGCAGGAGGGGCTGATGCAACTCCTGTCGGCACTGTCGCAACTCAAGGCCGCCCCAGATGCGGACCTTGAGTACTTGTCGTCCATCGAAGCGGGCATTTTGGAGAAGTTGCGTGCCCCTATGCGTGAGGCTGCGGCCAAACTCGCCCAAGCCGGAGGGGTTACACCTCCCGGTAGGGGTCCTGCGCCCGGAGGGGCGCCCGGAGCGGGGCCGGCACCCCCGACTGCATCGGCGGCGGGGCCAGGGGGCGACGAACTTCGTCGTCTCGTGGCATCGCAAGGTATGAGGTGAAATGTCTGACGGATCGGAACTCACAGACGATCAGGTTGAGGATTCTTTAGAGGAACAGGGGTTCAACCCCGTTTGGGACTCTGAACGCTGGAACGAAGTCCTTGAAAACTCCTTCAAGGACGAAGTCGCCGACGACGAAGTCGTTGACGACGGTTCTCTCGCCGACGAGGCTGCGCCTCAAGCCGCCGTTGAGGCTGCGGACACTTTCCGCGAGGGAGCCGATAGCGCGGGTGGATACATAGACATTGCCGGGACGCAAATACCCGAAAGCGAGGCGGAACGGGTAGCGCGTTTCTGGGACTGGATGAACCAGAACCCAGATCAGGCGATGGACTTCGTCGGTTACATGGTGGGCGACTACGAACTTGTGCCTCGGGGTACAGCACCGCAGCAACAGGGCTATTTCCAACCTCCGCCTCAGCGGGAGGACATCGACGACGAGGACTGGGACCTTCTACCTGACAGCGTCCAGAAGCAACTCAAGAAAATCGGCGACCTAGAGGAGACGCTGCATTACCAGCAGGACGCGATTGCTTGGCAGCAGCAGGTGGAAACGCAGCGGTCACAGGCGCAGTCGTTGTCGCACGTTGAACTCGCAAAGAACCAATTCGCCACCAGATACGACCTCGACGCGGCAACGATGTCGGAAACGGTGGAAACAGCCGCCCGACTCAATGTCGTCCCGGCCCTCATGGCGGAAACGCAGGACCCTATAGCAGCCGTGTATCGCGCACTCGAAATATCCTATTTACAGTCAGAAACGGGCCGTGAACGCGAGTTGAACCGCCGTTTGGTGGAAACCGACACGCATAGGCAACGACAACGTAAGATGGCGGCGGTAGGTGGCACTGGGGGCAATGTGCCCAGAACCACCGAAAACCTCCCGAACACCAAAGAAGGTCGACGGGACGCAATGGTAAATGAAATCGCTGCCGCAATCCGCGGTGGTTAGTGACCAACTAGGAGCAAAGACCAAATGGCAACGCCA
>PVBE011476511.1_pt1 | contig 14557 bp, 16 predicted proteins | sample 1631181 | NCBI WGS metagenome assembly PVBE01 (sample SAMN08397723, study PRJNA350692) | Marine metagenome, whole genome shotgun sequencing project. | isolation source: water | place: Pacific Ocean | collected 2012-04
CACGAGGACCTGTTGAAGGCGTTTAACAATCCAGCGGGCAAGGCGAACAAGTAACCGCAACCATTACGGAGACAAAATATCATGGCTGAACAAGCAATAGGAATGATCGAGTGCAAGGGCTTCTGTGCGTTGATGGAAGCGAGCGATGCCGCCCTAAAGGCTGCGAACGTAACAATGACCGGCTGGGACAAGGTCGGTAGCGGGTTGGTGACCGGTTTTTACCGTGGCGATGTTGCTGCAGTGAAGGCTGCGACCGATGCCGGCGCCGCTGCTGCCGCCGCTGTTGGTGAGGTGATTAGCGTTCAGGTGATCCCACGCCCGCACGAGGATCTCAAGGTTTTGGGCGAGTGGTTGCAGTAAGCGGCTGATTGGCCAAGCGACTGGCTGAAATCGTGTGAAAATCCTTATCGCCAACCTCGGGTCGACCTCTGTGAAATACCGCCTGTTTGATTTTACAGGAGGTGATGGGACGTTGTTGACGCGTGGCGGTCTGGAGCGGGTTAGCGATCACGCCGAGGCGATCGAGGAGGTGCTTGGCGAACTTCGGGAGGGTGGCTGGATCGGCTCTGAGAAGGATTTGGCCGCGGTGGGCTTCAAAACCATTATGGCTGAGGGGCTCACCGGCTGTCTTGAGTTGACGTCCGAGGTGGTGGACTCGATGGAGGCCTGCAACAACATCGCTCCAGCGCACAATCCACCGTACATCCGGGGCATCCGGCTGTTTGCTAAGAAGATGCCGAGCGTACCGTTGGTGGGGCTGTTCGAGACGGCCTTTTTTCAGTGGGCACCGGAGGCTTCGACGCGCTATGCGGTGCCGCAAAGCTGGCACGATGCAGGAGTGCGCCGCTGGGGTTTTCACGGCGCGAGTCATAAATTTATTGCCGAACGCTCAGCGGAGCTGCTCGACCGCGAAGATGTGGCCGAGCGCGCCCGTAACCTTTATGTCGATCCCGACTTGGCAGTGGACGATTCACCGTTGAGGGTGGTTTCCTGTCATCTCGGTGGCAGCTCGTCGATCTCCGGCATTCTCAACGGGGCGGCGGTCGGCAACAGCATGGGCCTAAGCCCGCAGTCCGGCTTGCCTCACAACAATCGTGTGGGCGACCTCGACTCGATGGCGGTGCTGCACATGATGCGGCGCGACGGTTTGTCGCTTGACGACGTCGAGACCGCGCTGTGCAACGAGGGTGGCCTCAAGGGGTTGAGCGGTGGCCATAATGACATTCGCGACATCGCATCGAAGGCCGATTCCGGCAATGAGCAGGCCAGGCTTGCGCTTGATGTGTTTGTGCATTCGGCGAGGCATTGGCTCGGCGCGTACTTCGCGCAGTTGAACGGGCTCGATGCTCTCGTGTTCACTGCCGGCATCGGTGAAAACCGCGCAAGCATCCGTGCCGCGATCTGCGCCGAGCTTGACCAGCTCGGTATCAGGCTCGACGCCGGAAAAAATGAGGCGATCCAAGCTGAGGAGGCGATCATCAGTGCGGACGATTCACCGGTCAGGATCATGGTCATTCCCACCAATGAGGAACTGGTCGTGGCGCGTGAGGTAAAACGCTATCTGGAACACAGAAAAAACTAATTTTTTTATCGTACAAAAACAAAAATAAAAACTGATATGTCACAACAAGCAATAGGACTGATTGAAACCCGGGGTCTCGTGGCCTTGGTGGAAGGAACCGATGCCATGCTCAAGGCGGCCAACGTCGAGTTATCCGGCCCGGTGCAACAGGTGGGCAGTGCGCTCGTGAGCTCATGTGTTACGGGCGATGTAGCCGCCGTCAAGGCCGCCACGGATGCCGGAGCAGAAGCCGTCAAAGGAATTGGTGGCGAAATCGTCAGTGTGCATGTAATCGCGCGTCCGCACAGCGATGTTGGCACAGTGCTCCCCAAGGTCGCCAAGAAATAAGGAGGCCCAGGCATGTTCCTTGCCCGAGTAGAGGGATCGGTTGTTGCAACCAAGAAGGATAACGGACTGAGCGGCCGAAAGCTGTTGCTGGTTCGTCCCCAGTTGGTTGACGAGAGTGATCCTGCCAATTTTCGGTCCGGCAAAAACACCATTGTTGCCGTGGACTCGGTCGGCGCTGGCGAAGGAGAACTGGTCATGTTCACCCAGGGCAGCTCCGCCCGTTTGGCGCCGAACATGAAGAGCGCCCCGGTGGATGCCGTGGTGGTGGGCATTGTGGATTCTGTGGATGTGCTCGGGCAAGTTATCTACGACGCCAAGACTGATGGCCAAGACTAAATCCGGTTGACCAAGCACAGAGCAAACCAACGATAGGAGAAAGACAAAATGGCAAATGCAGTAAATGAAGCACTGATCCGAGACGTGATCGAGGACGTCCTTGGCCGCTTGGGTGGCAGTACGCCGGTCGTCGTTCCGCCGCCGGCAGTCAAGCCGGCAGGCGACAACGGATCGTGCGGGTGTCAGCCCAAGGGCAGTCGCGATCGACATTTTGGTGTGTTCCAAACCGCCGACGAAGCGTGCGATGCCGCAGCCACCGCATTTCAGCAACTGCGCGAGCAGGGTGTCGAAGCACGGCGCCGGATCATTGATATCGTCAAGGGCCTGTGCGAGGAGAACGATCAGGAGTGGGGTCGAATCGAGTTGGAGGAAACAAAAATTGGTCGGCTCGATCACAAGATCGAGAAGCTTCAAATCATCCGTGACGTGCCAGGTGTTGAGTGGCTCCGGCCGGATGGGCGAAGCGGCGACAATGGAATTACGCTTGAGGAGTTCACGCCGTTCGGCGTCGTCGGTGCAGTGACACCCTCGACACACTCGATCCCGACCTTGGCCGGCAACATCGTTAACATCGTCGCCGCCGGAAACGCGGTGGTCTTCAACGCACACCCGGCGGCGAGCCGTTGTGCTGCTATGGCAGTGCGCAAATTCAACCAGGCAATTCATCGTGCGATCGGCATCGAGAACATCGCCACTATCATCGAGCAGCCTACACTAGAGTCCTTCAGTCAAATGTGCGCAAACGACAACGTGCGCCTGCTGTGTGTCACCGGCGGACCGGGGGTAGTGGATGCCGCGATGAAGACGGGCAAGCGCGCGATATGCGCCGGCCCAGGCAACCCCCCGGTGCTGGTAGATGATACTGCCGACATCGACCGCGCCGCTCGCTGTGTCGTGCAGGGCGCTGCCTATGATAATAATTTGCTCTGCATTGGGGAGAAGGAGGTATTCGTTCTGGATAGTGTGGCTGATGCGTTCATGTCTGCGTTGGAGAAGCACGCCGCCGTGCGATTGAACGGATCACAACTTGAGGCGTTGACGCAGGCTGCGTTCGTGTTTCCGGAAGGGCAGGGCGCGGGCTGTGGACACGCGGCTACGAACAAAGAGTTCATCGGCAAGGACGTTTCCGTATTGGCCCATGCTGCCGGTGTCAATGCGTCAAGCGGCACCCAGTTGCTGTTCGCCGAGACGGATGCGAACCACCTGTTCGTCGAGGAGGAACAGATGATGCCGATGCTTCCGATTGTTCGCGTGCGAAGCGTGGAGGAGGGCGTCAAGGCGGCGTTAAAGGCCGAGCATGGTTACCGCCACACGGCGATCATCCACTCGCACGATGTCAATCACATGACGGCCATGGGACGTGCGCTCGACACGACGCTGTTCATTAAAAACGGCCCTTGCATGGCCGGACTGGGCTTGGGCGGCGAGGGTTATTTGAGTTTTTCAATCGCCACACCAACTGGCGAGGGAGTGACCAATCCGCGCACGTTTACCCGCGTGCGCCGCTGTGTAATGGTCGACAATTTGAGGATTTATTAATTATGCGTTTGGCACGAGTCGAGGGCAACGTGGTTGCCACCCGCAAGCACCCCAGCCTGGAGGGCTGGCGGCTCGTTGTGTGCCAGCCGATCAACCTCGAGGGCGAGGACGACGGCACGCCAATCGTTGCGATTGACCCACACGGAGCCGGCATGCACCAGCGCGTCGTTGTCTCGTCCGATGGTTTGGCCGCGCGCCGAGCTGTCGGCGACAATCGGAGTCCGGTGCGGATGATGATCAGCGGCATCATCGACGAAGCGGAGGAGGCCGTCGCATGAGGCTGGGGAAGGTCATCGGTCGTGTCACATTGAGCCAGTCGATTCCGGCGTTTGAGGGCGGTCGCTGGCTGGTCGTAAACCCGTACACCCGCGATCGCTTCCAGAGTGGCGATACGCCACCGGGCGGCATTAGTGTCGAGCCAAGCCTAGTCGTTTTCGACGCGCTAGGCGGGGACGTTGGCCAAACGGTCGGCTTTATCGAGGGTCGCGAAGCTGCTACACCGTTCCCTGAGCCAACGCCGGTTGATGCGATCAACGCCGCACTCGTGGACACTGTTTATCACGTACCCAGAAAATAATTTCACCGAATGAAAAAGGTTTACAGCGTTAAGGACATCGACGAACTGCATCGGGGCGGAGGCTTGGGGAACATCTCTTCCGACGCCATCCTGACACCGTCAGCACGCGACAGGATGAATGAGTTGGGCGAGGTCAATGCCAAGCGCAACGGCAGCCCGGTCAAGGAAGGGAACGACGACGGCGGCATCGACCAATCGGTCCGAGCCAACAGCCCGAAGGCCGACCACGAGCGCCTTTTTAATTGCAGCGCCGTGCACGATTTGAAGGAGCAGATATGTGATGTCGGCCGGCGGCTTTGGCAGCGAGCATACGTCGATGGCAACGGCGGCAACCTCTCCATCCGTCTCACGGAGGACGTTGTGCTTTGCACACCGACGCTCGTGTCGAAAGGCTTCATGAAGCCGGAGGACCTTTGCCTCGTGGACCTCGAAGGCAACCAGTTGGCTGGCGCCAAAAAACGTACCAGCGAGATTCTCATGCACCTGCAAATCATGAAGGCACAGCCGAAGGCTCGTGCTGTGTCGCACGCTCACCCGCCGTATGCTACCGGTTTTGCGGTGGCCGGTGTCACGCCGCCTACCTGCATGATCCCAGAGATCGAGGTGTTCATCGGTCGCGTGCCGATCGCCGGTTACGAGACGCCAGGGACAATGGAGATGGGCCGCAAAGTTGCTGAACTTGTGGACGAGCACAACACGGTGCTGATGGAAAACCACGGCGTCGTCTCTTGGAGTCACAGCATCGAGGATGCCTACTTCAAGATGGAGATTGTCGAGGCGTATTGCCGTACCGTTCTTGTGACGGCGCAATTGGGTGTGAAACCAAAACAGTTTTCGCCGAAGCACCTGCAGGACCTACTCAATATCAAAAAGACGCTCGGTGTGCCGGATCCGCGCTTCGGGCTCAAGGAGTGTGAATTATGTGACAACGACGAGTGGCGTCCCGGAGTGGATTGTGCCGTTCCACCATCCGGTGGCAGCGCCGATGGCACGCCGACTGATCCGCAAGCGGAGACGGTTGTGCAGGCGGTTACTGCCGAGATCATGAATCGCCTCAAGGGCTGAGCCGTTGCGCTTGGCCAAGCAGCCTTCGAATGAAATCGCTCGATGCCAAGCTCGCCGACATCCGGACCAATCCCGGATCGAGTAGGTCGTTCATCATCGCCGACGCCAAGGATGCCGACATGGCGTTCGGTGTTCGCGCGCCGGGCCACCGCCGCTATCTTTCGGCTCGAGGCGCGCGCCCAGCTCAGTTCTCGCCGGAGATCTGGACGCGCGACGAATTCGGCCAACGCAACCTACCGGAGTTTCTAGATATCATCCGCGAAGTTGTTGACCAGGGACTGGTGGATATCGTGCTGATGTCTGCGCACGTCAACGAGCAGTTGACAATCAGGGAAGGCCTGTTCCGTGACTCGCCCATCACACCCGCCGCCCGCGCCAACGATGCCACCGACGTCTGGGCCGCGCGCCACGGCAACTACCTGAGCCACGCCGCGCAGCCGTTCCGCTCGGCGAGCATTGACCACATCCAATGCGGAAAACTGGACTGCGACCGCGAAGGCAGTGAGTTCCCGGGGGCCAACCTTGGTCTCTACTCCGTCACCTACCTGAACGACCTTGAGCAGGACAAGCGTACGCTCGAGGCGTTCCACGCCTTCCGTGAGGAGGCTGAGCGCAAGCGGTTCCGCTATTTCCTCGAGGTGTTCGACCCCAACGTCGACAGCGGTATTTCGCCGGAGAAGCTGGGCGAGTTTATCAACGATCAAATTTTGCGGACTCTTGCTGGTATCACTGAGGCCGGCCGGCCGGACTTCCTCAAAATCGTCTACCATGGGCCACGCCTAATGGAGGAAATTTGCCAGTACGACTCCAACCTTGTGATTGGCGTGCTTGGTGGTAGCGCCGGGACGACGTACGACGCCTTTCGACTGCTGCACGATGCCAAGAAACACGGCGCGCGGGTGGCTCTGTTCGGTCGCAAGATCAACAATGCCGAGCACCAGTTGGCGTTCATTGAGTTTTTGCGGCTCATTGCTGAGGGTACGATTGGCCCAGAGGAGGCTGTGTATGCTTATCACGGCGTACTGCAAGGGAAGGGGATCACCCCGAATCTTTCGCTGGAGCATGACCTGGAGTTGACCGAGCAGTCGATGCGTTACAGCGACACAGGCGGGAGGCCAAGCGTGGCCATCCGCAACAACCCCTTAGCCAAGCGAAAGCCGGAGCCGGCAAGTGTAGTCTGGCCGACCAAGCCCGGTGGCGAACCTGACTTTGCGTCGATGTCAGCCGACCATCGTCTGGCCTACCACACCGCCCGCCTGAGGCAGTGATCACGTTTGACCAAGCGACAAAAAAGGGCGGTCTAACGACCGCCCTTTGAAATAGTTCAGCCTTGCGGGTTATTCTTTCTGTTCCTCGATGGCAACCGGTTTGTAGCCACCGATGCTCTTGAAATAGAGCATTAGCAACAAGTAGATCACCGCCATAGCCGCCGGAATGAATGAGTCAGCCTTGAGGGTTCTCCGGTCCCCCTCGATCGACGCAGCTGCGACGGCTTTTTCATCTTCAGTTGGATCTTCATTTTCGCGGATGGCACCCAGTTTCTTGGCATCTAGTCCGTTGATTTCATCAAGGAAGAGCCATTTGCTGGTGGTTTCGGATTTGTACTCGGCGTAGAGTGTGGGGTTGGTCTCGTTCAACGCTTCACCAGAGAAGCGGTCTTTGGCATAGCCTAACCCCGGGGAGCCTAAGAGCCCGGAGGACATCATCCCGATACCGCCCATGATACTGATGGCGATGGCGCCGGATCGCGGGAATCGGTCAGATGCGACAGCTAGCATGGTTGGCCAAAAGAACGTCTTGCCGAAGCCGTAAACTGTCAGCGCGATGATGGCTCCGGTGAAGGCGGTGGCTTCGCTTACAAGATTCAGACCGACACAGGCCAGCACCGCGCAGATGAACAATAGGGTGACAGGCTTGATTTTGAGGGTTCGCTCCATCCAATCCGCGCAGAAACGCAGGCCGAACATGCAGGCGGATGTCCAGACAAACAGAATCTTGCCCTGCTCGGAGCTTAGCATGTTACCGGTAATATTCTGGATCCAGCCATCTGTGCCAAGTTCGACGGCGCCCACGAGCGCGTGCGCGATGAAAAGTACGAAAATCAACCAGTGCCCAACCGAGAAACCGGTGATGACGGCGATGGAGACCAGCAGGGCGGCTCCGATCAGCCAGCCTACTAAAGAATAATCAGCCGGTAGAATGCTCTGGAAAAACAGGACCAATAGATAGCATACCACTAGACCACCAAGAATGCCGACTTCCTTGAACATCTCACCCAAGCTGAGTCCCTTTTGCGCAGCTTCTGATTTTGGGTATTTCTGACCCATAAACATCACCCCATAAATTATGGTCGGGACGAGGTAGAGCGCCAACTGGTATTGCCATTTCCACTCGAATTTGTCGTCTAGAACCCAACCAACGATGCCGCCGAGCACCAATCCAGCCGGCCAGGAGGCATGCAGTATATTGAGGTAGTGATTCCGCTTTTCTGGGAAGAGTGTTGCTACCAGTGGGTTGGCCACTGCCTCGAGAGTACCATTAGCGAAGGCGAAGATGAACATTCCCAAAGACAGACTGCTGTAAGCCGATTCACCCGCGGCAGTGAAAGTCACCACGGCGGATAGGAAGTGGAGAAAGAACGCAGCGAAAACCAGTTTCCCATAGCCTATTTTATCGACGATCACACCGCCGATGATGATCCCAAAACAGAAGCCGGAGAAGCCCATGCCACCGATTGCCCCGAGTTGAGTTGCCGTGAAGCCGTATTCGGTTCCCCAATTGTCGAAGATCCCGCCACGAATGGCGAAACCTACACCGGCTGCCAGAATGGCCATAAAACCGGCCCAAAGGAGCCGCTTGGCATTCACCTCACTTATATTGTTTTCATTGCTCATAGTATTTTGCTTATGTGTTTAACTTGTTAGCTAGATTACAGGGTAAAATCGGGAAGGTTTACTCGGTTGCCGTCTTGTTCGGCACTTTGATGGGCGCAGATGCCAACGCAGGTCCAGTTGGCCGCTGTCTTGGCGTTGGGCCAGGGGTCGCGGTCTTCGACCAGCGCACTCAGGAACTCGTTGACCATGTGCGGGTGGCTGCCGCCGTGGCCTCCGCCCTGCACGAAGGAGAGGTGGTCGGCGTCCTCAATGGATTGTGTGAATTTTTGAACCGGCTCGGGTAGTAGGTGCGCAAAGTCGGGTACTTCGACGCGTTCAGGAATTTCCGCCTCCGGTCGCTTGGCCACGTGAAGGATATGCGGATCGTTCTCGGTAAGAGACCACTCGAAACTTTTCTTGCTGCCGTAAACGTCAATACTTTCGCGGTACTGTCGGGCGACGTCATACAGGAAGCGCCAGATATGGGCGGAAAGATCACTATCTTTGAGCTTAATATGACAGCTTTCCACAGCGAACTTATTGCCACTCTTTTGCGCGATCTCATCCCGAACGGTTCCGCTGCCGAAACAGCTCACGTACTCGGCCAGTCCATCGACCATGCCTAAGCAGGGACTCACTACGTGAGTGGCATAGTGCATGGGGATCATCTCCTCCCAGTAACTCGGCCAGCCGTCCATGTCCTGCGGATGACTGGCGGCGAGATACTGCAGCTTGCCCATCTCGCCCTTGTCGTAAAGCTCCTTGATGAATAAAAATTCGCGGCTGTAGACGACCGTTTCAGCCATCATGTACTTCAGCCCGGTTTCATCGACGGCTTGGCAAAGCTCCTCGCATTCCTCGATGGTGGTGGCCATCGGCACCGTGCACATCACGTGTTTGCCAGCGCGCAGGGCCTTGATGGATTGGGACGCATGGTCCGGGATCGGGGAGTTGATGTGTACGGCATCGATCTCCGGATCCTTCAGAAGTTCGTCGTACTCGGTGTAGCGTTTTCCGATGTCGAACTGGTCGGCAACGGTGTTCATTTCCGCCTCGTTACGGCGGCATACTGCCACGAGATTGGCGTTGGGGTGTGCCTGATGGATGGGTATAAACTCGGCCCCGAACCCGAGGCCGACGAGGGCAATATTAAATGTCTGTTCGCTCATTCAGCGTATGTCCGGTGACACACAGCGCACTGCTGATGTTGGGTTGCACCCATCAGGTCGCGGGGATGCAACCCCGCGAACCCTGGTCTGTCAACGCATTTTCAGCGCAAAATAAGACCAGTTTGGGAGTGCATGAGATGCAAAAAAGCATACCCGATCCGGGGTGTGCTCCATGCGCTTGGCCAGACGGCGAGTTTACTCGTCCTTGAAGAATTGCTCGAGGATGCCGTCGATCCGTGTGCCAGTCTCGCTTTTTGGTGCAATCTCCTTGGCCTCGAGCAGCAACTCCTTGGCCTTGGCCTTGTCGGTCCGGAAGTGGATCGATCCTTTGTAAAAGAGAGCCTCCTGCAGTGCCGCGCCGCTCGGCTTCTTTTCCTCGATGAGTTTGTCGATGGCGGCGAGAGTCTCCTTGGGATCGTTTCCGCCCCCGCGCATGGCGGCTTCGAGTTCGGCCTTGAATCCCACGCTGTTTTTCAATCCCTCGAACTTGGCCTTGAGGCCGGCCTTGTTGTCGGCATCCAACTCGATGATCTGCGACACCACGTCGCCGTAAGTCTTGAGTGCCATCTCGTCGTTGGCGAGCGACAGCCCATCGGCGAGCAGCTTGGCCTTTTCCGCGCCGGAGGCCTTTTCGGCCTTGGCGAACGCAGCATCGCGCTTAGCCAAGGTGGCGATTTGTTCGTTCAGGTTGGCCACGTACTTGTCCGCCGGATCGCCGCTGTAACCGACCGTTTCGTAATACGGGCGGCCCTTGGCGTCGGCGAGGAAGATGGTGGGCACCCCCTTGACGCCGTACTTGGCGCTGAGCGCCTTGTACTGCTCGATCTCTTCCGGTGTCTGCTTGGACTTGTCGCGCGGGCTGTCGAGTTTGAGCAGGACGAAGCTCTTGGGCATCTCCGTCTTGAAGACATCCTTAATCAGCACGTTTTTGTGCAGTGCCTTGCAGGGCGGGCACCAGTCGGAGCCGGTGAACTCCATGAGGATGCTTTTGCCTTCCTTGGCAGCCTGGGCCTTGGCTTTTTCAAAGTCCACAATCCAGCCTTCTTCGGCCTGGGCGGTGGGGATGGATAGGATAGCAGCAGTTCCAACGGCCAAAAGGACGTTCCGTGAAATGAATCGTAGCGACTTCATTGGCCGGCCTTGCTACGCCTGCAACGAGGCTTTGGCAACGGTAAACCATCGAAAAAAACAAAGTTTTTGCATCCAGTTGAAATCACCAGATATTTTTGGCACCTTTCTTTCAATGAACGCCGACAAAACAAAGGCAGCCAAGAAAAAGGCAGCTCCGAAACGGAAGGTTGCCAAGAAGCGGGCCAAGCGCAAGTCGCCCCCCAACAAAGCGGACAAAACCCAGCTTTACGGAGAGTCGATGGAGATGCTCGGCGAGGATCTGGCCAAGAGCAACGCCCGGCTTGGCGGCGAAGCCAAGAACGACGAGTTGGGCCAGGCCGCGGCCGAGGCCATGCGGACGCTGATCAAGAACGAGAAAAGCAAGGAGTGAACTACTCTTTCACGCCGACCGGATCGGCCGGTTCCATTGTTGGTTCTGAGGCCGGTTCGGGCGCATTGGCAGCCGGCGTCTCAATGATGGGCGGCGTCTCCGGGGTATCTGGCAGCGCCTCCGTGCTTGGCCATGCGGTGAACGCGAATAGCGCAAACATCACTACCGAGCAGACTAGTTTGCCGACCACCCCCAGCGCCATGCCGAGCACCGCGCCCACGCCGGCCTTGGCCGATTCGCGTGCCTCCCGTCCGAACGCCCACTCGAATCCCATCGCCCCGACGAACGGGCCGATGATCAGCCCGACCGGCGGAAAAACAAACAGCCCCACGATGATGCCGAGCACCGCGCCGACCATGCCCTTCCACGTCGCACCCAGTTTCTTCGCGCCGAGCAGCGTCGCCAAATAATCCAAACCCAGCGCCACCAGTCCCAGCGCCGCCAGCACCGCCACCCACCACCAGCCGACGCCGCCCTGACCGGCAAAGTAAAGCTGATGCCCCACCGCGCCGGCGAGGATCAGCGGCGTGCCGGGGATGCCGGGGATGAGGTTGCCCATCACGCCGATGAACATGATCAGCAGCACGATGGCGTATCCGGTCCAGAGTTCCGTCATGTTTTTGTTTTTGCGCTGCGCAGTTTGTCGAGCACCCGTTCAAAGTCGCTTGGCCTAGCGGCCTCGAACGTGAGCCGATCGCTGCTGCGCGGATGCGTGAACGCCAGCGATCGCGCGTGGAGCATCTGCCGTTCGGCGCGCACACCGGTGTCGCCGGCCAGTTGCGCCGTCGCCTTTGTGCCGTAAAGTGCGTCGCCCGCCAACGGAAAACCGATGTGCTTGAAGTGCACGCGGATCTGGTGCGTCCGACCCGTGTGCAGCGTCGCCTCGACCAGCGTGCTCTTGGCCAAGCGCTCGAGCACGCGCCAACTCGTGCGGGCGTTGCGGCTGGCACCGGGCTGCACTGCCATCAACTTGCGGTGCACCGGATGCCGCGCGATCGGCGCGTCGATCTCGCCCTCGTCGTTGGCCAGACAGCCGCAGACGATCGCGTGATACCGCTTGGCCACCTCGCGTTCCTTGAACTGCGCGGCCAAGCCAAGGTGCGCCGCGTCGTTCTTGGCGGCGACGAGGCAGCCGGTGGGGTCCAGGTCGAGCCGGTGCACAATGCCCGGGCGCACCACGCCGCCGATGCCGCTCAGGCTCCCGGCGCAGTGGTGCAGCAGGGCGTTAACCAGCGTGCCACCCTCGTGCCCATGGCCGGGATGGGTCGGCATGCCGGCCGGTTTGTTGACGACGACGAGATCGTTATCCTCGAATAAAATATCGAGCGGCAGATCCTCCGGCTTGGCCTCGAGTTCCCTTGCCACCGGCCAGGTAATCTCAACCGTCTGGCCGGCGGTGGGGTGCTGCGTCGGCTTGGCCGGTTTGCCATCGACGAGAATGCAGCCCTCGCGCATAAGCCGCTGGATGCCGCCGCGCGAGATGTGCGGCAGTTTGGTCGTGAGATAGCGGTCGAACCGCTCGTTGGTGAGCGTCTCGCCGATCGTCACCACCGTCGTCTCCGAGGCGGTTTCGGTAGCTGGAAGGTCTTGGTCCACGTCGCTGCGCTTGGCCAAGTTGCCGACAACCCCCACCCCGACACAAGCCAAAGCAGCAAGTGATCGTTGCCCTTGGCCATAGGGGGCGGTAGTTTCGCGGGCGTGAAAACCAAGGCGGCTGTTCTTCGACAGATGGAATTGCCCCGACCGTATGCGGAGTCGCGCCCGCTCTCGGTCGAGGAGGTGGATCTCGACGGCCCCGGCGAAAACGAGGTGCTCGTGCAGGTGGCCGGCGCCGGGCTGTGCCACTCCGACCTGTCGGTGATCAACGGCTCGCGCCCGCGGCCGGTACCGATGGTGATGGGCCACGAGGCGGCCGGGATTGTTCGTGATGTCGGCCCCGGCGTGAAGGGGCTTTCGCCGGACGATCATGTGGTGTTTTCGTTCGTGCCGTGCTGTGGCGGGTGCCCGATGTGTGCCATCGGCCGGGCACCGCTATGTGAGCCGGCGTACGAGGCGGCGGTTACCGGGCAGTTGCTGCACGGCGGCCGGCGCTTCAACGTGAACGGTGGCGGGGAGGTCAACCACCACCAGGGCGTTTCCGGCTACTCGGAGTTCACTGTGGCCGCGCCGGAATCGCTGGTGAAGATTGACAAGTCGCACCCGATCGAGATGGCGACGCTGTTTGGCTGCGCGATCATGACTGGCGTCGGCGCGGTGGTGAACACTGCCAGGGTGCCGCCCGGCACAACGACTGCCATTTTCGGTCTGGGCGGCGTGGGGCTGAGTGTGGTGCTCGGACTGCGACTCGCCGGCGCGTACCCGATCATCGCCGTAGATCGGCTGGAGAACAAACTGGCTTTGGCCAAGGAGGCAGGCGCGACGCATGTAATTAATGCCGCGGAGGCCGACCCGGTGATGGCGCTGCGCGATTTGACCGGCGGCGGCGCGGCCGACGTGTTCGAGGCGGTCGGCAGCGAGAAGGTGCTGGCTCAGGCCTATGCCGGCACGCGCAAGGGCGGCCGCACGATCACGGTCGGGCTGCCGGACCCGGGCCGCGAGTTGAAGATTCCGGCATTGTCGCTCGTTGCCGAGGAACGCCAACTCATGGGCTCGTACATGGGCTCGTGCGTGCCCAAGCGCGACATCCCGCGCTTCATGCGACTCTATGCCGAGGGCCGGCTGCCGGTGGATGTGTTGAACAGCCGCTTCATCGACCTCGAGCAGGTCAACGAAAGTTTTGATGCACTTGACCAGGGCGAGGTCGCCCGACAAATCATCAAGTTTGAGATTTAATCAGCCATGAAAAAAAACATTACACTGACGGCTGCGTTGCTGGCGCCCCTGGCGTTGCTGGCGCAGGAGAAAGAGGAATCTTACGAGAGCAGCTTCGAGTTGCCTGGCTCACGGGCCGAGGTTTACAAGACCCTCGGCGACGTGAAGTTGAAGGTTTATATTTACGAACCGAAAGGCCACAAGGCAGGCGCCAATCGGCCGGCGATTGTGTTCTTCTTTGGCGGTGGCTGGCGGGGCGGCACGCCGAAGCAGTTTCAGGAGCAGTGCCGCTACCTTGCCTCGAAGGGGATGGTGGCGATGACGGCCGACTATCGCGTCTCGAGTCGGCAGGGAACCAAGCCGTTCCACTGCGTGCGCGATGGCAAATCGGCGGTGCGCTGGGTTCGCGAAAACGCCAAGCGGCTTGGTGTGGATCCGGATCATATCGCGGCCGGCGGCGGCTCGGCGGGCGGCCATGTTGCAGGCTGTACCGGCACTTTACCCGAGCACGATGAATCGGGTGAGAACGCCAAGGTCAGTTCTGTGCCCAACGCGATGGTGCTGTTCAACCCAGTCCTGATCACCGCCGAGGCAGCGGGGCTCAAAACATTCGGAGGCGACCGGTTGGAGAAACTGACGGAGCGATTGGGGGTGGAAGATCCGAAAACGATGTCGCCGGATCACAACATTCGAAAGGGTCTGCCGCCAACACTCGTGCTCCACGGCAAGGCAGACACGACGGTACCTTACTTGACCGCTGAGGCGTACGTGAAGCAG
>PVBE010862837.1_pt1 | contig 14555 bp, 11 predicted proteins | sample 1631181 | NCBI WGS metagenome assembly PVBE01 (sample SAMN08397723, study PRJNA350692) | Marine metagenome, whole genome shotgun sequencing project. | isolation source: water | place: Pacific Ocean | collected 2012-04
CCCCCCCCCCCCCCCCCAAGTGTATTTCGCAACAGTGTTCGTGGGGCTGGCAATATGACTACTCCAGAGGCGGATCCGTACACTGGGACACGGTGACAACCGCTATCGTGGGATGGGCTCGGCTGACATCGCCGTCGTGGAAGTAGACCCGGTGATCGATGCCTCTATGCGGCATCGGTCCCAAGTCGATGGCCGGGATGGGGATATCGTCCCGAAAGTGGACGCAAGCGAAGCCGGGCGCCGGGCGGGGATCAAGAAGTGTTCGGTGATCCAGTGAGACCGACCTTGGATTGCCCGTCCGCAGCCTGCACAGGACGTTGGCGTCCCGTTGCCCGCACCATGGCTCCCCCGCCGCGGGATCCCACGAGCAGCCGCTCTGGCAGACGAGCTGGTGGATTCTGCTGAAATCCCACCTGCAGGTGGCCGGGTCCAGCTCGATGGAGTCGAGGTCTCCCGGCGGGGGGTCGGCCTGCCTCGCCGGGGTCGAGGACGCCGTTGCCGCATAGGGTGCAGCCGCCGTCGAGGCAGACCTCGGCGGCGGCGCCGGCTTCCTCGTCCTCGGGGAGGCAGGCAGTGTCGCATTGTCCGCAGTGTGCGAGGTCGGAGGTCAGGTCGGTCTCGCAGCCGTTGTCCCGGTCGCCATCGCAGTCGGCGCGGGTCGGATCGCAGGCGAACACGCAGCGGCCGGCCTCGCAGGTCACGTCCTCGGGGGCGTCCAGGGGGCACGGGGCGTCGCAGGCGCCGCAGTGGTCGAGGTTGGCGACGAGATCGGTCTCGCAGCCCGTGCCCCGGTCGCCGTCGCAGTCCCCCCGGCCGGGGGTGCAGGCAAGCGGGGCGCACTGTCCGTCCTCGCACACGGGCTCGGACTCTGGGCCGAACACGCAGGCGGCGCCGCACAGGCCGCAGTGGGCGGGGTCGTCGTCCGGGGTGGTCTCGCAGCCGTCTTCGGCGTCCCGGTCGCAGTCGAGGTTGCCGGGGGTGCAGACCATCGAGCAGGCGCCGGCCACGCAGACCGCGACGGCGCCGTCCGGGGTCGGGCACCGGCGGTCGCAGCCGCCGCAGTGGGCAGGGTCCGAGGAAGGATCGACGCAGGCAGCGCCGCCGTCTCCGTCTGGGTCCGGGTCAGGGCACGCCAGCAGGCCCTGACCGCACGAGGGGACGCAGCGGCCCTGCGCGCAGGCCTGGCCGTTGGGGCAGGCGCGGTCGCAGCCGCCGCAGTGGACGGGGTCCGACGTCAGGTCGGCGCACCGGTCGTCGCAGGCCGCCTGGCCGACGGGACAGGACAGCTCGCAGCGGGCCTGCCGGCACGTCTGCCCGGCGCCGCACGGGCGGTCGCAGCCGCCGCAATATGCGTCGTCCGAGGCGGCGTCGACGCAGCGGTCGCCACACAATGTCAGGCCGTCTGCACATCGGAGCTCACATCGACCCTCGTGGCAGGTCCTGCCGGGGTCACAGGGGCGGCTGCATTGGCCACAGTGATCCTCATGCGAGGTCGGATCGACGCAGGCCCCGTCGCAGTCGGTCATGGTCGGGGGGCCGGGCAGGCCAGCGCGCACGTCGAGTCACGGCAGGAGTGGCCGGCAGGGCAGGCGGCATCACATCCTCCGCAGTGGTCCGGGTCGCTGGCCAGGTCTGCGCAGCGACCTTCGCATGGGGTCTGGGAGTCCGGGCAGTCCAGTGCGCAGACGCCGTCCACGCAGTCCCGACCCGCCCCGCACGAGGCGTCGCATCCGCCGCAGTGGTCGTCCGACGTCGCAAGATCCACGCACCCGCCTGAGCAGGGCACCCCGCCCGGGGCGCACGATGGACCGCACACGCCGGCATCGCAGACCTGGCCAGCGGGGCAGGCGGCACCGCACTGACCGCAGTGCTCATGGTGGGAGAGCAGGTGGGTGCATGCTCCGTCACATGCAACCTGGTCGACGGGGCAGGTCGCGGTCTGCTCGCCAGGTGACACAGAGCAGCCGGTAGCGACAAGTGCGATGACGGTGGCGAGCCGGGCGATCACGTCCACAGTGTGACGGCGCGGGCCCGCCGGCGCCACGGCGGTGCGTCTTGCCGCGGGGTTCGTCGTCAGCGGGGCGCTATGACGGCGCGCTACTTCTTGCCGGCCGGCGTCGCCTTGAACCCCGAGTTGAACGTCATCATCTGCGTGCCGGCCATGTACGTGCCCGCCCACTGACACGTGATCTTGGCGGGCCCCAGGTCGTAGCCCTCCAGCTTCCGCTTCTTCACTCGTGCCTTCATGCACTTCTTGAGCTTCTTGGACGCCCCGGTCTTCACCTTGACCTTGGTCACGGTGCCGTCCTGCGCGATGCGCGCCGCCAGCTTGCCCGACACGTTCCCGGTCTCCTCGGTCTCGTCGTAGCAGGGCAGCAGGTCCTTGCAGATCTCCGCCCGGTACTTTTCGGACTTCTTCTGCCCCGCCGCCGACACCTGCCCCTTGACCCGCTTGTCGTCCTTGGGCAGCCCCTCCACCCGCGCGCTCCCGCCGCGCTTGATCTTGCCGATCACCTCCGTCCCGTCGATCTCCACCACAGCGTTCCCGCCGATGCGGATGGCCGCGTCCGTCCCCCGGATCTTCCCGCCCTTGAGCAGCACGTGCGCCCCGCCACCGCCATCCACCACCACGGACGCCTCGATGTCGCAGTCCGTGCAGGTGAGCTCACAGTCCCCCCCCACGCTGAACACGGGCCCGGTCGTCATCCGGATCTTCTTGCCGGTGAAGCTCATCACGAAGCTCCCCCCGCACATCAGCGTCGACTGCCCATCCCAGATCAGCGAGTAGACAAACCCCTTGCCCCTGCCGGTCATGACCGTCGCCATGAACACCACGAACACGATGGGACCGAGCACTGCCGAGATCTTCTTCATGGGGTCCCCCCACACGCCGGTTGTCCGGGCTGGAGAGTAGGCTGCCTGCCCACGTGGGGGACAGACCCTTCCTCGGTGGATCCCGATGAAGTCGTCGCCTGGCTGCATAGCTGCGTTTGACGCGGAGAGGGCGCAGGCCGAGTGTGCCTCCTGCGCCCGATCACGGGGAGGGAGGTGGCCAAGTTGATGGACCTGGATCTGGACACGCTCCACCACACCACGCCCTCGCGCACGCCGGGCACCTACGCCATCGACCCGCGGCAATGAGGGGGATCCTCCTGGCGATGGTCGTGGCGGGGTGCGCCGACGGCACGGATCGCGGCAGCGGTGGTGGGACGTCGGGCCCGCTCCCCGGCCCCGGCGCCGGCGCGGGGGAGGGTGCGGCCGATCCGGGGAGCAAGGACGACGGCCCAGGGGACGGAGAGGGGGAGGGCGAGGGCGAGGCCGATCCCGCCGACGGGGCGGCGCCCGACCCCGACCCCGTCCCTGTGGCGGAGGACGTCCCGGAGGACGCCGTGCCTTGCGAGCACCCCGGCGGATGGCCGCTGTCCATCACGTCGGAGCGCCGGCCGATCGTCGTGCACTACCAGGCCGAGGGGGACGCCGCCGTGGCGCGGCAGGTGGTCGATCTGCTGGAGCTGTCCTGGGATGTCGAGGTGGACGGCCTGGGCTTCACCGCGCCCTTGCCGGACGGGGGGCTGTGCGGCGACACCGACGACTTCGACGTGTTCCTGTGGCGGGGCCACGTCGAGAGCTTCGTGGACGTGCTCGAGGAGAACCCGGACACGCCCTGGGACGACCTGTTCAGCTACATGCTCATCGACGCCTGGGGTCCCTACGGCGGCACCGAGCTGCCGGTGACGGTGGCCCACGAGTTCAACCACGCCTGCCAGGCGTCGGACGACTGGTACGACAGCTCGTTCATCTTCGAGGCGACCGCCACCTTCATGGAGAAGGTCGTGTTCCCCGAGGACGACGACTGGCTCAAGCCCGTGGCCGACTTCCAGGACCGCCCGCACTGGTCGCTGGACCACGACGACGGCTACGAGACCTGGTTCATGTACGGCGCGGCGCTGTACCTGCAGTTCCTCCGGGAGCAGTACTTCGGAGGGGACGCGGCGTTCGTCGCCCGCATGTGGAAGGGCATGCGCCAGCCCCGGTTCCGCTCCGAGGCGCAGTGGGAGAACGAGCCGGACTACGCCGACTCCCTCGATGTCCTGCTCGGCGAGGCGGCCCCCCCGACGACGTTCCTCGACACGATCCCCGAGTTCGCGCGCTGGCGCCGCGCGTTCGAGGGCCTGCCCCCCGCCAGCGACGGCGCCATCGACCTGTCCGCCACCCCGCCGCCGGTGACCCACGCCCTGCGCCGCCCGCCGGCGCTGATCGGCACCGCCTACGTCGATGTCTCAGGCCTCGCGGAGGCCTCCGAGGGCGGTGCCGTCACCGCCGCCCTCACGGACCACGAACACCCAGGCGTCGCCTGGGTCCTGCAGGCCCTGCCCGGGGGCGAACGGTCCTCCGGAGACGGCCCGCTGGAGCTGCCCCATGGAACCGAGGCGGTGGCCATCACCGCGCTGCCGGCAGGGGCGTACGATCCGGACGACCGGAGCGACGACGATTTGCCGGCCACCCTGCTGCTGACGCGCTGACGCGGCACCCGGCCGTTCAGGGCTTGCAGACGTGCATGCGCGTGTCGAACGGGGCGCCGCCGCCGATCAGCGACGAGCGGCGGGACAGGCTGACGCTGACCTCGACGCCGTCGATGGTCACGGACACGTCGGCTGCGATGGCGTAGCAGCTGTCCGTCGGGAAGCTGTCGGCAAGCTTCATCTCCGAATAGCCCAGGCGAAGCGTGTAGCTGCCCTGCAGCTGAAGGGGGAGGTGGTTTCCGAAGGCGTCGTGCAGGTGGTCCGCTGACTCGACGCGGTAGTAGGCGCCGCCTGTGGCGCAGGCGATCTCCTCGTAGTCGGCGTGGCGGCCGGTGGCGGGGGCCATCACCACGACGTTGTCGAGGTGGACCACGAAGACCGGGATGTCGTCGTCGGGGTCCGCCTCCTCGCCCCGGGCGGCGGCGATGGCTTCGGCGGCGGTTGCGGCGGACCCATCGGCCGGGCCGTCGGTGAACAGGACGATCGCGGGCGCGCCCCGCCCCTGGGCTGCGGACTTGCGGCCGCGCAGATCCTCGACGGCGCGGGTCACGGCATCCCAGGCGGGCGATCCCGCGCTTGCGGCGGTCGCGCGTCCGAGGCCCAGGATGGCTTCGCCCAGGCAGTCGTCGACAGCCCCCGCAAAGCCGCTGTCACCGCCACACCCGGCGACGGCCGTCCGGCTGATCACTCCGGCGGCGCCAGCGGTGTCGAAGGTGTACAGCGCCACCTCGTCCGACGCGCCGAGGGAGCTGGCGAGCTCCCTCGCGGCGGCGATCCGGAAGTCCTGCCGCCCATCGGCGGTCCGGTCCGTGGCCCGGGTGGGATCGGGGGCGCCGTCGTCGCTGCCGTCGAGGGACCCGCTGTTGTCCATCACGAGCGCCAAGAGCCGTGGCTCGTCACGGGCGCCGAGGCCGTGGAAGTCGACGGACAGGGTGTTCATCGACAGGTCCTGATGGCACCGGCCGAGGCCGTCGTCGCACGCCCAGCCGTCGCCCAGAGTGTCGCAGTCGATGCCGTCATCCGGGCAGGCGGCGCCGCAACAGATAGGCTCGCCGGCCTGGCTCTCGAGGCTGGCCCGGGTCTGCGACAGCGCCACGTCGTCGGTGCCGAGGAAGCAGACACCGGGTTCGTCCCGGGCTTCGCCCATCCGCAGAACGCACTGCCCCAGGGCGTCCTCGGGACGCAGGAGCACCTTGCGCGTCCTCCCGAGATCACGGTCGCGGATCACGTAGGTGGGCATCACCGACAGGTCCAGCGCGTCCTCGTCCACCACACAGCGGGGCCCTCCGCCGTTGGGCTGGGCGTACCTGGCCATCCCCGCCCGAACACCCGCCAGCTTGGCCCGGAAGATCGTGAACTTCACCATTGGCAGGCAATCGTCCGGCGCCTCCTCGGGGTCGCCCCCTCCGTCCCCGGTCCCGGCGCCCACGGTGGTGCACGCCTTGTCCAAGAAGTCGCGCACCCCCTGGCCCGTCGGCACGTCACAGGCGCCGTCGCTTTGGGCTAGGCCGAGCTCCTCCTCGCACGCCGCGCGGCAGTCGGCCTCCGGCTGCCCGGACAAGAACGATGGCGATGGGCCCGCGCAGGCGCCGTCTGCAAGGCGCCCGCAGAACTGCACCGAGTCGATGCAGACCACGGCGGCGCCCAGCGCCGCGCACGCCTGCTGACAGGTGCCGGCGACCCCGGCGGTCACGGGCGGCAGATCTGCGCCCCCGGCGTCTGCGGGATCCCCGCCCCCGCCCCCCGCCCCGCCCTCAGCGCCGCCCGCTCCGGACGAGCGCTCGGGAGAGGAGCAGGCGAACGACGTGGCGGCGAGGAGACAGGCAAGCAGGAGGGCGGAGCGGTGCATGCCCAGAGGCTATCAGGCTGCCGCCACCTGACGGATCGAGCCGGGGACCGAGCCGTGCACCAACGACGCCCGGTGACGCCCGGCAGCTGTCCGCCGTCAGAACTCGTAGGCTTGCGTGATGTTGAGGTAGGGGTTGCCAGCCGAGAGACGGCCGTCGTTGACCCAGCAGTCCAGACGGATCGGCTGTCCAGCCTCGATGACGATAGGCGGATTGAACCGGTTGGACACGGTCCACTGCTCCGGGTTGCCGGAGGTCACCTCCCAGCTCCCGAGCCGTACCCGTCTGCCGCTGCCGACGGGCTGGCTGCGGAACTCGAAGATGTACAACCTGCGGCCCTCGGGCACCGTCGGGGCGTTGGGGTCATTGCAACCCTGCACGTGGTAGGTGCGCGGCGTCCCCGACAACAGCATCCGGTCCGTCAGCGACAACCCGCCGACGGCTTCGCTGGTCCGGGGCGTGGCGACCAACACCCCGGCCACCGCGGCGGCGAAGGCCAGCGCTGCGTAGGCGACAGGGCGGGCGGAAGAGGCGAGCAGATGGGGCATGGCGAGCTCCGGCGCTGGGGTCTGTTGCGAGAGACCAAGCAGTCTACCAGCGCACCCGGGCGGTCCCATCGGCCCAGGCGGCCGCCACCGTGCGCCCGGACCGCCCGGGAGCCCACCGGGCGGCGATGGTAGAATGGCCTCCGTGGATACGGACCTCATCCTGGCGGTCCTTCGGGCGTTCAACCGCGAGGGCCTGCGGTACAAGGTCGTCGACGGCGTGGCCCTGAACCTCATCGGACTTCCCCGCGCGACGGACGACCTGGACGTGTTCGTCGCGCCGACTCCGCAGAACGTGGAGCGGCTGAAGGTGGCGCTCCGCTCGGTGTTCGACGACCCGGACATCGATCTGATCGACGCGGACGAGTTCCTGGGGGAGTACCCGGCGATCCAGTACATCCCGCCGCAGGGCGGCTTCCACATCGACATCTTGAACCGGCTCGGCGAAGCGTTTGGCTGGGACGATGTCGAGGTCGAGGATCGCAAGTTCGAGGAGCTGGTCGTTCCTACGGCGACGCCTCGCATGCTCGTCCGGATGAAGGAGGGCACCGTCCGACTTCAGGACCAGGCCGACGCTGCGCGGGTGCGGGCCCGCTTCCAACTGGGGGACTGAGATGCCCGTTCGCAAGTTCCGCTCCTTCGAAGAGATGGAAGACGAACGCGGGAAGTGGAAGACCCAGGACACGCCGGCGCTTTGGTGGGCTATCCGCGCCACGTGGTCATGGGCTCGGAGGATGGCGCCGAGGCGCTACCCGCCTGGCGTGTACAAGCACCGCACCATCGAAGAGCTCAACCGGCAGACCGAGCTTTGGGAGATCGCCAACGTTCGGCGGTTGGAGGAGCTCCACGACGAGTGACCTGCGGGCGTGCGGGCAGGTACCTGTTCGAGCTCGAGGTCACCGACGACTTCGCGGCGTCGAGCACCTGCGAGGTCCACGTCGACGCGTGCACCTGCAACAACGACCTGCACGTCGAGCTCGTCTGGGACACCCCCGGCGATCCAGACCCGAACGACAGCGGCGCGGGCGCGGGCGCCAACCTCGACCTGCACCTGCTGCGCGGCGACGGGGACTGGTTCTGCCGGCCGGACGACACCTGGGCGCTGAACCTGAGCCCGGACTGGGGCCAGCTCGACGTCCGATTGGACAACCCGTCGCTGGACGACGACGACGACGACGGGGCCGGCCCAGAGAACATCGACCTGTCCTGGCCCGAGGCCGACACCGCCTACCGGGTGGGCGTCCACTACGTCGACGACCACGGCCTCGGCCCGAGCGTCGCCAGCGTGCGCATCGTCTCGCGAGGCGAGCTGCTCCACTCGGCGAACCGGGAGCTGACCGGCTCGGACGCATTCTGGGAGGTGGCCACGGTCTCGTGGCCGTCCGGCGAGATCACGCCGACCGACGCGTTGCTCGAGGCCCGGCCGGACGCCGCTTGCGAGTAGAGCGCTACCCCCGCCGGACAAACGGCGTCTCCCCAGCCCGGCCCAGGCGGATCCTGCGCAGCAGGACGTCCAGGACGAACAGGAGCAGGGCCAGGAGGAACAGGGGGGAGCGGAGCTCGGTGGTGAAGCGGATCGTGCGGCCGTCGGACTTGAACAGGGCGTCCGCGGCGGGGTTGGCGCGGCCGCCGGTGGCGGTGGACAGGCGCTCGAGGAGGGCGCGGCGGACGCCCGTGGTGAGGTACTCGGCGGGGTAGGGGTGGGACAGGCCGGTGCGCAGGGTGGCGGTCTTCTTGGCGGCGGCGTTGGGGCGGGCCTTGACCAGGTAGGCGCCGTGGCTGGGCAGCGGGAAGGTGGCCTCGTAGCGGCCGGCGGCGGTCTGGCGCAGGGGGTGCTCGGAGGTGGTGCCGTCGGGGGCGACGATCTCGGCGACCGGGGCCAGGCCGTTGCGCCAACGGTCCTCGGGGTCCACCGCGTCCAGGACCAGGCGGCCGGTCTGGCGCTGGCTGGGGGACACGGAGGCGGTGAGCTCGAGGCCGTCGGTGTCCGTGCGCCGCATCATGTCGCGGACCAGCTGCGACCACAGGCGGGTCCAGCCACGCCAGCGCACCCACTCGACGGCCCAGCGGTTCTTGATGTCCGACGTCCAGACCGCCGCGGTGCCAAGGCCCTGGCGCCACCTGGCGAACAGGGGCTCGCGCTGCTCTGTCTCGAGGATGATCTCGCCGTGCTTCTTGGGCTTGGTGGTGACGTAGCCCAGCAGGTACGGCGCCCGGGCGATGGGCACGCCGCGCAGGAACTGGGCGTCCTTGACCACCCGGGCGCGCACCGGCCGCTCGACCAGGGCGTTGCGGGCGACCGTCTGGGTCTCCTTGGTGAAGATGCGCGGGATGTTGAACGGATCGTTGGTGTGATACGCCCGGCCGCCGCCCAGGTCCGCCAGGGTGTTGAGCAGCGTGCGGTCCGCCTCGGCGCCCACGGCGACCGTGGTGATGGTGATGTTGTCCGCCGCCATGTCCTGGGCCACCTCCATGAGGCCGCCAGCCTCCGACTGCCCGTCCGACAGCAGGATCACGTGCTTGAGCCGGGCCTCCGCCGGCCGCAGCTGCCGGTAGGCCTCCTCGAGCGCCGGCAGGATGTTCGTGCCGCCGCCCGGCGCCAGCCGCGCCAGCTGGGACAGGATGCGCACCCGGTTGCGGGCGGACTGAAGCCGCACCAAAGGCTGCAGGCTGCTGTCGAACGCCAGCACCGCGATCTGGTCGTCCTTGGCGAGCACCTCGACCGTGGCGGCGGCGGCGTCCTTGGCCAGCTTGATCTTCTCGCCGGTCATGGACCCCGACTTGTCGACCAGCAGGGCGATGGCCAGGCTCGGTGCCTCCCGCTTCTTTTCGATCTCGAACGTCACCGGGAGCAGGTCCTCGAGCGGGCTGCCGAAGTACCCGCCCAGCCCGAACGAGCTCTCGCCGCCGGCCATCAGGAAGCCGCCGCCGAGCTCGCGCACGTACCGGCCGATGAGCTTCATCTGCTTCTGGGAGACCTGGGTGGCGTCGACGTCCGACAGGATGAACAGGTCGAAGTCCTCGAGCTCCGCCAGCGTCGTCGGCGTGCCGTGGGGCCCTCGGACCTCCACGTCGATGCGCTCCTTGCGCAGCGCTCGCGCCAGGTAGCTGGCTGTCCGGGGCTCACCCTCGACCAGGAGCACCCGCGGATCCCCCGACACGACCGCCGTCGCCTGCCCGGAGTTGTTGGCCGAGGAGCGGTCCGTCCCGGCCGCCGGCTTGAGCACGAACTTGAACCGCCGGAACCCCGGATCATGGATGGTCACCGGGTACTCCAGCCGGTTGACCCCCTCGGTGAGCTCGATCTCGTCCGGGCCGGCCTGCTTGTACTCGTCCTGCCACAGGGTCGCGACCGCCTTGGCCGGCCCGGTCGAAAAGACCTCCGCCACCAGCACGAACGGCGCCTCCGCCTCCACACGGTCCGGCAGCGTGAGCGCGCGCACCAGCACCTCGGCCGGCCGCTCCGCAGCGAGCTCCACGAAGTCGATGCGCACCCCCGCCTCCCGCGCCGCTGCCACCTCGGCCAGGGCGTCGCCGTCGGTCTCCTGCCCGTCGGACAGCACGACCACGCGCTTGTGAAAGCCAGGTGGGAACAGGCCGTACGCCATCTTCAGGGCAGCCTCGAGATCCGTCGCCGCGCCCCCGCCCCCCTCCGGCCGGGTCAGCACCTCCATGGGCGCCGGCGCGGTGCCCGGCGGCGGCAGCGGCACGTGCTCGGGCCGCTCGGCGAACTTCACGAGCTTCAGCGGCTTGCCCACGCTTGCGGCCCGCACGGCGTCGACGTACTCCTGGGCCGCCGTCAGGAAGCCGTCCGGGACGCTGTCGGAGGTGTCCACCAGCACCACCACGGCCACCCGCTCCTCATCCCGCACCACGCCCGCTTCAGCGAGGGCGGCGCACACGATCACCACCACCGCGCTGCGGACGAGCGCCGAGGCCACCTGCTGCCACTGCGGCAGATCGGATAGCCCGAACGCGGGGATCAGCCAGATCCACGGCAGCGCCATCAGCCCCCAGAGCCGCTCAGGCGCGCCGGCGGTCCACTCGCGCCCCAGCACCTCGAACGTCAGCCCCTGCTCCGGGGTCAACGCGGCGAGGCCGACCAGCAGCGACAGCCCATACCCCAGCGTCGTCGCGGCCACGACCATGAGCAGTGTCCAGGCGAGGCGCGCCATCACACCGTCCATCGCCGGTGGAACGAGCCCCACTCGAGCGCCAGCCATCCCACGGCGAACAGCCCCAGCAGCAGCCACGGGGGCCGCCCGCCGGAGGCCGCCGTCCGCAGGGGCGCGGGCCTGTCCAGCGCCGCCTGCTGGCGCTCCTGCGACGGCGCGATCGAAGACTCCGTCGGATCCTGCAACGACGCGGCCACGACCACGGGATCCGACCCCTGCGCGATCACCTCGTGGAACCCGGCGCGCCGCCCCCGCACCCGCACCCGCCCGTCCGCCACCGGTGCCACCCGCTCGTCGCCTCCGGGCTCCACGACCCGGGCGGTGGCCACCTCCGTCCGCATGGGGATCCGCCAGGACTCCCCGACGGGCCACGACGACCGGTCCTCATCCTCCGCCCGGGCGAACCACTCGAACGTGTGCATGAGCATCAAGGGGAACGCCGACTTCAGCGGCAGATCGCTGTCGAGGGGGTCGAAGGTCCACTGCACGGTCCGCTCGCCGGCGCCCCCGGCGTCCCGGGCCACCACCAGCGGCAGCGCGCCGGCTCGGACCACCACCGAATCGCCAGGCGCCATCTTGATCGTCGCGACCTTCGGCGCGCCCAGGTCCGGCAGGCCCAGCCACCTGCCGAGGGGGTGATCCGCCTTGACTTTCACCAGGCCCGCGGCCGTCGCCCGCCCCGTCGGCGGCCACGGCGCGCCCTCCTTGGGCGGGTCGATGTACAGGACCGGCGCGTCGGGCCTGACCTTCGGCGCCGTCCGGTCGAACACCCACGCATCCGGCGGCGGGCTCACCGTTGCGACCTCGTCGGGGGCGACCTCGATCACGTCGATGTTGTCGTCCAGGAGCATGGCGGCCTCGAGGAACAGGTTGCCTCGGCCGACCAGCCCCACCCGCAGGGGCGCGGCCTCGGGGAGCAGGGCGTAGGCGACGTCGTCGGTGGGCAGCAGGTTGTCCGGCCCCTCCAGCACCTCGAGCCGGGCCTCGAGCCGACGCCCCTCGACCACCAGATCCGGGAAGAACCGGTCCACCGCGCCTCCCGCCGGCACCTCGAGCGGCAGCACCTCCGTCAGGATCCCGTCCGCCCGGATCGACACGCGGCACTTGGCCGGCTCGCCGCCGTCGTTGCGCACCCGCAGGAACACCTCGAACTGCCGCCGGTTGGCGCGGTACGCCCGCGCGTTGAACCCGAGGATCCCGACGTTGTCGCCGCGCTCGCCGACCGGCGCCCACGACAGCGGCGGCGATCCCGGGGGCCGGGCCTCGAGCGGTGCGGCCCCGGCCAGGTCGGACACCACCACCACCCAGCCCCCCGGCCGACCGTGCAGCGCCGCGTCGGCGAACCGCAGCGCCCGGTCGAGATCCGCCGCGGACTCGCCGGGCTCGACCTCCGCCAGCGCCTTGGCCAGGGCCCGCCGGTCGCCGGTGAACGGGGTGAGCGGGGTGACGTCCGCGTCCACCCGGACCACCATCGCGGTGTCGCCGGATCGCAGGGAGTCCACGACGCGCATGGCCTCCCGCCGGCCGTCGTCGAAGCGCGTCGGCGACCCGTCGGTGGAGCGCATGCTCGCCGATGCGTCCAGCAGCACGACCCAGCTCCGACGGTCCTCGCCTATCTCCTCGGTGCGGGGGTCGCCCGCGGCGGCGGCGAGGGCGGCGGCGAACGCCATGGCGAGCAGCCACGACAGCAGCCGCTTGAGCCGGTGCAGCAGCGCCCGGCTCTCGGTCTCCGCAAGCAGCTTGGCCCACAGCGGCGAGAACGGCACGGTCACCCGGCGACGCCGCAGCTTCAGCAGGTACAACACGGTCACGGCGACCGCCGCCGCACCCAACGCCTGCAGCACGGTCGCCAGGGGCATGCCCTGGAGCGTCACCGCAGGAACCCCCCGGCCCGGAAGATGCGCAGGATCAGGTCGTCGAACGGCTCGTCGACCGGCGCCTGGAAGTAGGGGATCTGCCGTGTGGTGCAGAACTCCTCGAGCTCGCGCCGGAACTGCTCGTAGGCCTCCTGGTAGCGACGGACCAGCCGGTCGGTGACGGTCACGTCGCGCACCTCGCCGGTCTCGCAGTCGACCAGCCGCAGGTCGCCGCGGACGTCCGGCCGCAGCTCGGCGGGGTCGTGCATGTGGATGACGAAGGGCTCGAACCGGTTGTAGCGCAGGAAGTTGAGGCCCTCCTGGGCGCCGGCGGGGTCGTACATGTCGCTGATCACCACGACGAGGCCGCGGCGGGCGTTCTGGTGCACGAACGTGCGGGCGGCGGCCGCGAAGTCGGTCACCCCAGCGGGCTGCAGGGCCGCCAGGAAGCGGAAGACCTTGTGGATCCGGCCCTTGCCGCGAGCCGGGGGCAGCCGGCCCTGCAGGCCGTCGGAGAACGGGATGACGGCTGCCCGGTCGAGGTTGGCCAGGGCGATGTACGCCAGCGCCGCCGCCACCCTCCGGCCGTAGTCCACCTTGGGCGGCTCGCCCAGTCGCATGGACTGGCTGATGTCGACGAGGAGGTAGACGTGCAGGTCCTCCTCCTCCTCGAACAGGCGGACCATGAGCTTTTCGAGCCGGCCGAACAGCTTCCAGTCCAAGGTGCGCAGGTCGTCGCCGGGCGCATAGGAGCGGTGGTCGGCGAACTCGACGCCCGCGCCGATCTTGCGCGTTCGCCGCTCCGCGCGGCTCGCGCCGCTGAAGACCTTGCGGGAGACGATGTGCAGGTACTCGAGCTTCTTGAGGAAGTCCTCGCCGAAGAGCTCGTCCTGCGCAGCGTCGAGATCGGGGACGCGTGCCACCGGGTCAGCCGTCCGGGGTCTCCTCGAGGATGGAGGCGATGATGGTGTCCACGTCGACGCCCTCGGCCTCGCCCTCGAAGTTCAGGATGATCCGGTGGCGCAGGGCCGGCGTGGCCGTCGCCCGGACGTCGTCTCGGCTGACGCTGAAGCGGCCGTCCCGCAGGGCCCGCACCTTGGCCGCCAGCAGGATCGACTGCACGCCGCGAGGCGAGGCGCCGAAGCGCACGAACCGCTTGGTGGCGCCTGGCGATCCGTCCCGATCGGGGTGGGTGCCCTCGAGGATGCGGATGGCGAAGTCCTGCACGCTGCGCTCGACGGGCACCTCCCGCACGATGCGTCGGATCTCCAAGATGCGCTCACGGGCCAGCGTGGGGCTGACCTCGGGGCTCTCGTCGCTGGTCGTCCGGTCCAGGATCGTGTGCAGGTCCTCCCGGTCCGGGAACGGCACCAGCAGCTTGAGCAGGAACCGGTCGAGCTGCGCCTCGGGCAGCGGATAGGTCCCCTCCATCTCCAGCGGGTTCTGGGTCGCCAGCACCATGAAGGGCGGCTCGAGGTGGCGGGTCTCCCCGCCGACGGTGACCGACTTCTCCTGCATCGCCTCGAGCAAGGCGGACTGGGTCTTGGGCGTGGCGCGGTTGATCTCGTCGGCCAGGAGGATGTTGGTGAAGATGGGCCCCTTCTGGAAG
>PVBE011990355.1_pt1 | contig 14555 bp, 14 predicted proteins | sample 1631181 | NCBI WGS metagenome assembly PVBE01 (sample SAMN08397723, study PRJNA350692) | Marine metagenome, whole genome shotgun sequencing project. | isolation source: water | place: Pacific Ocean | collected 2012-04
ATCACCAACCTTCGCCCCCAGGTCCAGCCCGGTTTTCCGTTCCGGACCCCTGATGACAATATTTTGGTGATTGGGCATGTGGGTTTCGTCGAAACCGGCGATCTCGCCGATGGTTTGGCCGTTGATGATGACCTTGTCGCCCTCGACCAGCATGCCGCCCTTGGTGAACTCCGCAAAAGCCACGTAGGCGATACGGTTGACTATCTTTCCCGGGCCGGCGTCAATTTCGTCGGTAAGGATGAATTCGTGAATCTCGTTTTTGCGGATGGCCCGCGTCGCCGGATGAATGAGTTCCAAGCCACGGTCTTCACGAGTGCTTTTCAAAACGGCAACGAAGCGCGCCTCCAGTTCCGAGTGTGGCCAGTCTCGCCGCCCTTGGACGCGGCCACTTGCGTAAGGGTCGTTGGTCTTCGCATCCATTCCTGGCATCCTGCGTTCCGTTACTATCAAAAGAACCGTCACGCCGATGGTTAAACCGGCGCCAAGGCAACCACAATGGTCCTTTGAAGCCTCGCGATTTTGAAAGTGCAGAAGATGTATAGCGACTACGTTGAGGGGTTTCAAGAACGCCGAAGCAAAACGGCGAACTGTCCCGAGTCGCTAAACCATCGTCCTTAGGCCCTTCCAGATCAGAGTCACGGCGGCGAACAACAGAACCGCCTGGACCATCTGATAGAACCGCTGGGTCGGCAGCGAGCGGTAGAAGCGGGTGCCCAAGTAGGCGCCGCCAAAGACGAACGGCATCAGCACCACGGCCTCGGCGAAGACCTTTAGCGTCATGAAACCGCTGGCGATCAAGAGAACGGCGCGCCAACCGGTTAGGAGGATGCCCAGTTGCAGGTTCGTGGCTCGAAAGGTCTTGGTATCAGGAGCGAACTGCTTCACGTAAAGGGCAATAAAGAACAGGCCGCCGGCGCCGGTGACACCGCTGATCAGCCCCGAGACGGCAGAGAAGGGATAGAGGACCCTGGGCGCGCGCAAATCAAACCGCGTCGCCAAGCGGGCCAGCACTTTTGTCATATCGATGATCAGCACGACACCCAGCGCCAACCCCAAGACAACCTGCAGCCAGTTGCTTTCCAAACGGCCGAAGATAAAGACGCCAAAAGCCGCCGCGATGAAATAGGAAACGATAACCGGGCGGGTTATTCGCCAATCGCCGTCGCGTACCGCCGGGACCACGAACTGGACCTGCGACAGCGCGCTTGTCATCACCGCCAATAAAACTGCGTGGTGAGCCGGCAAGACGAGGGCACCCAAGAGGATGATCATGGACAGATTGCCAAAGCCGATCGCACCCTTGACGAAGAACGATCCCATGTAGAACCCGATCAGCGCCGCCACCGACGCCGCCGGCACCCCGTCGTAGGCCGCAACTCCGAAAAGCGTGAAAAGTCCGTCCATTACGCTAGCATTCTCCGACCGGCGGGTGGCCTTGGGTTCGGACGATCTCTTTATAGGAAACCTGGCGATGGGGAAACCGTCATGCTAAATCGCTTTGCCGGCCCTGGGTCTTTCCGATACTGTTGGGCCAATAGGTTTGGTCCAAGGAGGAAACGATGAACAACGGCAAGGTCGATTGGACGGGCAATTTTCCGGCGATAGTGACGCCGTTTGACCGAGACGGCGCCATCAACGATGCCAAGTTTCTTGAGTTGATAGAGATCTTCGTCGCGGAAGGCGCCGCCGGCATCATCATCTCGGGCTCGAACGGCGAGTCGTGGGCGCTGGAGCCCGACGAACGCCTGCATCTGGTCCGCATCGCCGCCGAGCTGCTCAAGGGTAAGGTGCCGGTCATCGGCGGCACCGGGGGCATCATCACGCCCCGGGTCGTCGAATTGACCAAGGCAGCCAAGGACGCCGGCGCCGACGGCGCCATGATCATGCCGCCCTACTATGCCATGGTGAACCGCAAGGAAGTTGTCGCCCACTACAAGGCCATCTCCGACGGCGCCCAGCTTCCCATCATGCTTTACAACTCGCCGGCCGCGACGGGGGTTAACCTCACCGCTAATCTGTGCGCCGAGCTCGCCGATATCGAATACGTGGTTGCGGTCAAGCAGAGCGTGCCCGACTTCGTCGAGTTCGCCAATACCATCGACGCCGTCGGCGAGCGCATTCAGGTCTTCACCGGCTCATCTGGCAAGCGCGGACTGGCCGCCGTCATGGTTGGCTGTGTTGGCTTCGTCAGCAGCGAAGACTCCCACGTCATGGGACGCGAGGGTATCGATCTTTGGACTCTGTCGGCAAAGGGCGACATCGAAGCGGCGCGGGCTTTGCAGGCCCGTATTCTGCGCATGAAGAACGCGCTCGGTCCCATCGGCACGGCGCCGGCAGCGATGAAAACGGCGATGAATATTCTTGGCCGCCCAGGCGGCTACGTCCGGGCGCCGCTTCTCAACCTTGACGAAAAGGAAATCGAACAGGTGCGCGGCGCCCTCGACGGCCTAGGCCTGCTCAAGGGAACGCGGGCGGCCGCCGGGCCGCCCCAAGCACGCCTTTCTCATCGTCAACATTGAAGAAAAGTACACTGAGCGCTAGCGAAGGACTTTTCTTCACGCTCAACGCTTCAGCCGGCGTCGATTTCTTCCAGGGTCGCCAGCTCGCCGACGGTTACCGGCTTGACCGGCGGGCGGATGCGGTAGTAGCCGATTTCGGATACATCGACGCCTCGGCACTCGGCCATCAACTCGACGACGGTGAGGCCGCACAACCTGCCCTGACAAGGCCCCATGCCGCAGCGCACGAAAGTCTTCATTTGGTTGGGTCCGGGGCAGTTCTGCTCGGTCGTCAACTGGCGGATCTCGCCGGCCCTGACTTCCTCGCAGCGGCATACCATGGTGTCAGCGTCGGGCGGCGCCAGGCTGTCGTGACGCGGCTTATACAGGGTGTCGAGGAAAGGCCGCACCAACATATGACGGTCGCGGTCGCGGCGCACCGGTTGGGCCCGGTTGTCGCGCTCCTCGGCGCCGATACTCTCTAGTTGGCGGGCCACGTCGAGGGCCGCTAGGCGGCCCCGCCACTCGGCCACCAGGGCGCCGCCGATACCGCTGCAATCGCCGGCCGCCAGGATGCCTTCGGTGGAGGTATTGCCCCAATCATCGACGTTCGGCGTGAAGCACCGCTGCATCGCGTCCCAAGTATGATCAATGCGCAGCGACATCCCCAAGTTGGCGTTAGGAACGACGCCCTGATGCAACAGCGCCATGTCCACGGGCTCGCGCCGGCTGCGCCCGCGCCAACGGTATTCGATCTCGCGCACCCGGTCGTCGCCCGTCAAGCGCACGTCGGCGACACCGCGGCGCAAGGCAACACCGCGATCGCGAAGCTCGGCCAGGATGGCCCGGCCCTTGGCGATGTAGCCAGGCGCCATCAGGGCCTGCGGCAGGCGCGTCATGGCGGCGGCGTAGTTACCCAGCGGTGCCGTCTCCAGGACCGCCGCGACGTCGGCCCCGGCGCGCGCCAATTGTTGGGCGATCAACAGAAGCAGCGGGCCCAGGCCAACGACCATCACCCGGCCCTCAGGGACCAGGGACGAGCCCTTCAGCATGTTCTGGACGGCGCCGCAGGTCATGACGCCGGGCAGTTCCCAGCCGGGCACCGGCACCGGCCGTTCCATGGCGCCGACGGCGACCAGAACGCGCTTGGCCGCGATGACCTCTACACCGTTCGGACCACTGGCAAAGACGTTGCGCTCCTCGTCGATCTGCCACACCGTCCGCTGCGGCAGATAATGGGCGCCGCTGGCCCGGAAGCCCTGCGCCAACTCCAACCCGGCGGCATAATCGGAGCCCAGGATATCAAGGTGATCGGAACGCTTTGCGGTCACCGACTCGATAGCCCGGTAGATCTGTCCGCCGGGCTCGGTCTGTTCGTCAAGGACGACTGTTTTAAGTCCCAGTTCGACGGCCGTTGCCGCCGCCGCCAGGCCGGCCGGCCCAGCGCCGATGATGGCCAGGTCCACAGGTTCGCTCATATCTCGAACCCCCGGGCGCCGTCTTGCCGACGGATGGACATACCCTCGGCAACGGGAATCATGCAGGCTTGCTGGTTGGGCACGCCATCAATTTCCATCAGGCAATCGAAACACGCACCCATCATGCAGTACGGTCCGCGCGGCGCACCTGAAACGGGCGTCGTTCGGCTGGGTCCAGTCCAGTTCGCGAGGACGGCGGCGGCGACGCTGTAATCGCTTGGCACCTTCACGGATTGTTCCTCAATGATCACGGTGACCAGTTCCGCGTTGTCGTCGGGCAGCTGCTTGAACATTGAACCTCCTGGATGAAAAACAGGCAAGGTCAGCCGGTATCCGTCCGGCGACGATATGGCGCGCGACATTAAGAACATGCGCCGCAGCAAGGGTGACGCCACTGTGGCACGCGACGGCAAAGGCGCCGGGGTATCGTGGCGACTGATCGTAAATAGGATAATCGTCGGGCGACATGATGCGCAAGCCGGCCCAGGCACGAACAATTCGCAACCGGGCAAGGTACGGTAAAGTATCGACGGCGCGCTGGGCCACGGCGCTAAGGGCCCCCGTCGAGGTACCGACGTCGAAACCAGCGTCCTCATTGGACGTGCCCAGCATGAAGCCGCCTTCCGCCGTCTGGCGAATACGGCCCATGTGGAACGCCATCTTGGGGCGCACCCGCTCGGTCACCAGGAGCTGGCCGCGCTGGGGCCGTAACGGTACGTCGAGCCCCAATTGCGGCGCCAATGCAGTGTTGCCCAGGCCGGCGCCGAGGACCAACTTGGGCGCCGTCGCCGTCTCACCGCCGGCGTTCACAGTAAAGCTGTTTGGCGCCGCTTCGATACGATCGACACTGGCGTTGGATATGTACCGCCCGCCCAGGCCCAAGGTCGCCCGGTGCAAGGACCTGAGAAGGTAAAGCGGCGAGCAGTGACCGTCATAGGCCGTATAGGCGCCGGACACGACCTTCGGCCCTATGCCGGGAACAAGGTCGGCCATCTCGGCCTTGTCCAACAGCTGGTAGTCGAAACCCAAGGTGCCGGCCTCGGCGCGGATTTGCTCCAACTGCTGGACCTTCAGGATCCGTTCATCCTCGCTCAGGCAAGCCCACGCGCAACCCTGGCGCCCAAATCCGACGTCGATTCCACTGTGCTCCTCAAGCTCGGCGGCGAAGTCCGCCCACAGATCGGCCGATTGGCGCGTCCATCGATGATAGTCGGGGTTGCCGGCACCCTTCATCTGGACGGCGACGAGACCGAAATTGGCGCGCGAGGCGCGGACGGCGTCGTCGCCTTCGTCGAACACCACCACTTTCAGGCCGGCACGCGCCAATCCGAAGGCGATGGAACCGCCGACGATGCCGCCACCGACCACGATCGCGTCACATGCGACCATCGCAATTTCCCCCCAGGGTGTTGGATCAGTCGATAGCATGGATTGATGACGAGTTGCAAAGTCTCAGCGCCGGCGGGTCGGAGTTGCCGCTCGGGAACCGGCTTGATATCATTGATCGTCGGTAATACGCGGCATGAATTTGGCAAGCGGGAGGACGATCCATGAACAACGGCAAGGTCGAATGGGGCGGTGTGTTCCCAGCTATCATCACGCCCTTCACCAAATCAGGTGAGATCGACGAAACGAAGTTTCGCGACCTTCTGGACCTCCTTATTTCGGAGGGAATTGACGGCGTCGTGGTGGCGGGCTGCACAGGTGAGTCCTGGGCGCTGAAGGGTGAGGAACGCCTGCATCTTTTCCGCCTTGCGGTCGATGTCGCCCAGGGCCGCATTCCCGTCGTCGGCAGCACCAGCGGCATTATCACCAATGAGGTCATGGAGCTTTCGAAAGCGACCAAGGAGACCGGCGCCGAAGGAGTCATGATCTTGCCGCCCTATTTCGCCCGCGTCGGCCGGCGCGAAGTCATTCACCACTACAAGGTGATCTCGGACGGCGCCCAGGTACCGATCATGCTCTACAACCTGCCCAACCGTACCAACGTTAACCTGACTCCGGACCTCTTGGACGAACTGGTGGATATCGAATGGATCGTGGCGATCAAGGAAAGCCACGACGACTTCCCGCAGTTCGAGGCAACGGTAGCGGCGGTCGGCGATCGCATCCAGGTATTCACCGGCAACTCGGCTAACCGGGGCCTGGCGGCGGCGATGATGGGTGCCGTCGGTTTCGTCGGCGCCTTTGAGCCGCAAATCTTGGGAGCCGAGGGCATTTCGCTGTTCGAGCTTTCGGTCAGCGGCAAGTTGGAAGAAGCACGCCGCGTACAGAACCGTACCCTGGCCGTGAATTCGGCGGTCCGCGGCATCGGCACGGCACCGGCCAACCTCAAGGCCGCCCTCAACCTGATCGGTCGCCCCGGCGGTCATGTACGCCCGCCATTGCTTGATCTTGATGAGGCCCAAACCGAACAAATGCGCCGCGTCGTCGGGGACTTCGGACTACTGACCCTGAGCGCCGCCGAGTGAGCCATGGAAGAGGCGGCCCCCGGGTCGCGGTCATCCACGCGGTACCGGGTGCCATCGACCCCATCGGTGAAGCCTTCGCCGCCGTATGGCCCGAAGCACGCACCGACAATTTGTTGGAGGAATCCCTGAGCACCGATCTTGCCGAAGCGGGAACCGAGACCACGGTCATTCAGGAACGCATCGCTGATCTCGCGGCTTACGTCACCAAGGCAGGCGCCGAGGCCATACTCTATTCGTGTTCCGCCTTCGGTACGTCCATCGACCGGGTCAAGCAGTCATCGTCACTGCCCGTGCTCAAGCCCAACGAGGCCATGATCGACGAAGCCCTGGACCTGGGGCCGCGCATCGGTGTCGTCGCGACATTTGCCCCGACATTGGAATCCATGCGCCCTGAATTCAAAGACCAAGCCCACCAACGCGAAATTGACCTGCGCCTTGAAGAATGCTTCGTGCCTAATGCGATGGAAGCGCTGAACAGTGGCGAGGCAGAGCGCCACGACACTCTGATCGCCGAGGCGGCGGCGACGCTGGACGGCTGCGACGCCATCGTTCTGGCCCAGTTCACCATGGCCCGGGCGCGCCCGGCGGTGGAGGCGGCTACGACGACGTCGGTGCTGACCAGCCCCGGTTCGGCGGTCGCGCGACTGAAACACATTTGGCAAACACGGTGACCGAGTAAAAAGGGAGGAAGACCATGAGCGACAAAAAATTCCTGATCGAGGGGTTCGTTCCCGCCGTCGTCACGCCGTTCAACGAGGCCGGCGACATGATGACCGACCAACTGGCGCAAATCATCGAGTGGCACCTCGGCGAAGGCGCCGACGCCATCTGCATCGCCGGCGACAACGGCGAAGCCTGGGCCCTGACGCCCGACGACCGCAAGCAATTGGCCGAGACCACGGTGGAAACGGTAGCCGGCCGGGTACCTGTGCTCATGGGCGCCAGCGCGCCAACGGCGCGCCAAACCATCGCCGCCGCCGAGATCGCGGCGCAAGCCGGCTGCGCCGCCCTGATGACCGGTCCCCAGGCCTATGTCGGCAAGTCGACGACGGCCGAGATGGCGGACCGTTTCAAGGCCCTCAACAAGGCGGTGCCGCTGCCCATCGTCGCCTACAATTCGCCCCGGCGTACCGGGCTCAACATGGACCCCGACATGCTTGGTGCCGTCTGCGACGTAGCACCGATCATCGGACTCAAGGAGGCTTCGCGCGACGTCTTCCACATCACCGAGATCATCAAGCGGTTCTCTGACCGCCTCGCCTTCCTCGTCGGCCCGTGTCCGTTTATCCTGCAGGCGCTCGCCTTCGGCGCCCGGGGCTTCATCTCTAGCGGGCCCGAGCTTCTGGGCCCGGGCGTCGCGGCGAGCCTGCGTGCGGTGGCCATGGAAAAACCATCCGCTAAGACCCGCGACCTGCACTTCGCCCTGACCGATATTTATGCGTTCCTCATGGGTACCGGCACCTGGCCGGCGGCCTTGAAGGCGGGCCTCAACATGATCGGCGTGCCGGCAGGTGTGCCGCGTGAGCCGGTGCAGCCCCTGTCGCCCAAGGATGCGGAGAAGCTCAAGGCGTTGCTGGAGAACCTGGGCGCCTTGCCCACGGCTCAGGCACAGGCCGGGGAGTAGATCTCCCTCACATCCGACCGGCGTTGACCCGAAGAGTCGTGCCGGTAATGGCCGACGCGGCGTCACTGGCCAGGAAAAGGGCGGCGGCCGCCACCTCTTCGGGTTTGACCAGGCGGCCGAGCGCCGAGGGCTCGATCATTCGGGTGCGGGCGTATTCCTCTTCGCTGATGCCTTCATTTTGCGCCCATACCTTGAGGCTGGCGCGGAACATCTCTGTATCGACGCCGGCGGGCCACAGCGCGTTGACGCGGATGCCGAAGGGGCCGAGCTCCTGGGCCGCGGCCTGGGTCATGCCGAACTTGGCGAACTTTGCGGCGATATAGTCGCTGCGCCCACGGCTGATGAGACGCGACGAAAGGTTGATGACGGCGCCGCCCTGGCGCTTGAGCAATGGCGCCGCGTGTTTTGTGCACAGCATGACGCCCTTTACGTTGATGGCCAGCGATTCATCGAAGCCGGCCTCGTCCACGTCCTCAACCATCTTCCGAAGGCCCCCGACGGCGGCATTGTTAACCAAGACGTCGAGACGGCCATAGGCGGCATCGCAGGCGGCCATAAGGGCCTGAACCTGAGCCTCGTCGGAAATATCGGCGACATGGGCCAAGCCACCGATTTCGCCGGCTACGCGCTCAATGGGTTCGCGTCGGCGTCCGGCAATCGCGACCCGGGCGCCGGCGGCGGCGAAACCCCGGGCGATGGCCGCGCCAATGCCGCGACCGCCCCCGGTAACCACTGCCACCTTGCCGTCAAGCGCGCCAATCATTCCCAACCCCTCACACCCGAACGAGGCCTATTGAAAGGAATCGAACATATCGTCGACTTCCGACGAATCGGGAAGTTGGCCCTTGCGCAGCTCCACTGCCCGGTTTTGGAAGTAGGCGCTGCGCAGGGCCGCGTAGTAGTCGATCGCGCCGGCACGCAGTTCATCCAAGGGTTCCAGAAGCTCTTCGCGCCGCACCACCGCCTTGCCACCGAGGATCATCATGCGGGTCTCGAAATCGAGCACATAGGTGAACGGGTCGAAGAAGGTATCAACGCCTATGCCGATGCCGTCGCGCAACGTGCTCGGCCCTAAAAGCGGCAGCACCAGATAGGGGCCGGGTCCCGAGCCGTAGGCATAGAGTGTCTGACCGAAATCGGCGGGGTGATAGTCAAGACCGATCTCGTCCGCGGCCTCGAACAAGCCGAGAATTCCAACCGTCGAATTGACAACGAAACGCGCGGTGGTGACGGCGGCATCACCGATCTCGAATTGCAAGAGGTCGTTGGCCAAAATCACCGGTGCGTTCAGGTTGCGGATGGCTTTTTGCACCGATCGCTTGGCGGCGTCCGGCGTTATAAAACCGTAAACATTGGCCACCGGTTTTAGTATCAGGAAATCAACCACGTCGTTAAAGCCGAGGACGGCGCGGTTTATTCCTTCCAGCGGATCATAGAGCTCGTCGGGCTCAATGCTGGCCATCTCGTCGTATTCCTGCTTATTCGCCACATCCGTTTCCATGGGCGGCGCCTGGAAGGCCGGCGCCTGGATGCGCGGCGCCGGCGCAGGAGCCGGGCGCGGCGCCGACACCGCGCCACCGGCGGCGCGGGCGATGGTACCGGCGAAGCCCGGAAACGCCTGGCCGGCATTGCGGACGATGCTGTCGCGAAGGTCGGGCGCCGCCGCGACCGCCGCCGCGACGACCTCGCCGGCAAGGGCTGGATACTGGGCGATGGCGCCGATGACGACGGTGCTCATGTCGGCCTCGACGCGCAGGTGGCGTGAGCGGTCGATGGTTTCCGTGAAGGACCGATTGTTGAGGGTCCGGGCGATGGCCGCGTCCTCGCGCGCCAATTCGCGGTTATCCCGCGCGGTGGCGGCGATGCGCTGGGCGACGTGGACCGGCAGGGCGGCACCAGCCGCCGCCGTCAGACCAAAGAGAACGACTAGGGAAAGCGCAAACCTCTTACCCATTGATATCGTCTCTCCCAGACGTCAGGCGAGCGTCGCTCGGCTTTATCGGGCGGTCGGTTTCCAATTGGCGGCAAGCTTTTCGGCTTGGGCGACATTCTCGGGGCTCAAGCCCTTCGCCAGATACGCGCGATCGTCGACCGCCCGCTTGAGGCCCTGATTGGCGGCAAGGATGGTCCACATCAGCGCCTGAACCTCGTCCTTGGCGACGCCCTCGCCGCGGGCATAGCGAACGCCCAGACTCGATTGTGCCTTGGCGTAGCCCTGCTCAGCCGCCTTGCGGTACCACTTGACCGCCTCGACCAAATTCTTCTCAGTGCCGTCACCGTCGCGATAGGTCTTGCCCAAATTGTACTGGGCGCGATCGTAACCCTGCTCGCCCGCCTTTAGGAACAGCGCGAAGGCTCGCTCAACGTCTTTGGGAACCCCAAGTCCGTAATGGTACATCTTGCCCAGCGTGTAGCTGGAACGGGCAAGACCGCTGTCGGAGGCCTTGTTCAACCATTTGAGCACTGCTTCATAATCCTGTTCGACGCCATCGCCCGAGATCAAGTTACTGGCCAAATTATGTTGGGCCGGCGCATAGCCGGCGAGCGCCGCCTTCTGCCATAGCGCGGCCGCCTGTTTTCTGTCGGCATCGACGCCCTTGCCCTGATCATAGAGGATACCAAGGTTATACTGGGCACGCGCGTCATTGGATTGGGCCAGTGGCTGCCATTCCTTGAGTGCCCCCGCGAAATCACCGCGCTGATACGCCTGCCATCCAGACTCGAAATCGGCCAATGCCGGACTTACCCATACCGTGAGGACAATTGCGGCGGCGGCTATAAAACCCGAAGCGGCGCGAATTGAATTCTCCATGTTCCTTCGTCCCTTTGTTTCCATGGTCCGCCTACTTCACCATGGCCGTTGTCGCCGGCAACTTATCGACCCGGGCATGGAGCAGATTGATCAGTCCGTCCACCCCGCTCTTTTTGATCAACCCGGAGAATTCCTGGCGGTGAGTCAGGGCTATGCTGACGCCCTCTACCATCACGTCGATGATGCCATAGCGCCCGTCAGTGGCACGCACCCGCCAGTCAGCGTTTATGGGCGACCCGCTGGGGCGGCTGATGCGGGTGCGCACGACCACGTCCGTCTTGCCCGCCGGCTTTTCCTCGGTAATGGTCAGTTTCTCGCCGGCATAGCCGCCGAACCGACCGGCGTAAGTCTGCAAGATGTACTCACCGAAAAATTGCTGGTAGTCGGCCTTCTGCTGCGCGCTGGCTTTACGCCAGTATCTGCCGATGACGAAGCGGCCGATAAAATCAACGTTGAAACCCTGGCGCAGGATTTCACGAAAACGCCCTTCCCGCTGTTCCAGGGTCAGGCCCTGTGTTTGTAGAACCTGGATGGCCTGGTCGCCCAGGTCACGAATAAACTGCGACGCGCCGCCGCTCGCGGCCGCGGCTGGGGTGATCGTGCCGGCGCCGATCAAGGCAACGACGAACACAGACATAAAAAATCGACGAATTGCCATGACCTTGCACTGCTCCTAAGTGAAACCTCACTCTCCCCCGCTCGTTCGGAATTCTGCGCCGGCGGGATGGTTCACCATGTTTCCATTTTTGCGCCGACGAAGCAACAGTGGCGTTCGAAGGTTCGGCGCGGGCGGCCCCGATGCGGGACCGCCCGACCTTATGTCGTCGCTACTTCTTCTTAACGTACATGCCGTAGGTGCGTTCGTCGGTCCGCGCCACGTAAGAAAGATCGGGGCGGTGGGCCCAAACGTTCACCTGATAGTGGGTCGGAATAGCCGCCACGTCGTCGGCGACCACCCGGCCGGCGTTCTGCAGCAACTTCTTGCGCTTCGTGTTATCGAGGGTCATCAGGGCGTCGTCGACGTACTTGTCGAACTTGGGGTTCGCATAGCCGGTCCTGTTTACCCGACCCAGGTTCTTTTCCTTGAACGGGGTATGGAGCAGCGCCGTAAAGCCCGACGACGCCTCGCCCGTATCAGAGCCGAAACCGAGCAAGACCAGGCTGTAACCCCAGGCATTCTTGAAAAACGTCGCCTTGGGCTCGGTATGAACCTTGGTCTTGATTCCGACCTTGGTCAGCATCTGGCCTATGACCTCGGTGATTTTGCCGTCGTTGACGTAGCGGTCGTTGGGGCCGTGCACCGTCAACTGGAAGCCGTTCGGATAGCCGGCTTCGGCCAGGAGCTTCTTGGCTTGGTCGGGATCGAAAGCGTCGGGCGTGATGCCCGGGTCGTAGCCAAACATCCCACTGACGGGAAACTGGGCCGCCGGAAAAGCGGCGCCTTCCATGACCCGGTCGACAATGGCCTGGCGGTTGATGGCAAGCGAGATGGCCTTGCGTATCTTCCGATTAAGCATCGGGTTGGGCATCTCCTTGCCGTCGTTGGTCTTGGCGAAGGGCGTCGTCGGGCCCTTTTGGTCAAGCACCAGATAGATGACCCGGTTCGATGGGGTCTCGCTGATCGCCAACTTGGGGTTCTTCTTAACCGACTGGTAGTCGGTGGTCGGCACGTAGTCGATCAGGTCCACATCGCCGTTCAACATCGCCGCCAGGCGAGACGGGTCCGATTTAATGACCTTGTAGACGATCTTGTCCCACTCCGGCTTGTCGCCCCAATAATCGGGATTTTTTTCCAAGACCACTTGGTCGCCCTTGATCCACTCGACGAACTTATAGGGACCGGTGCCCATGGCCGCCTTACCGCTGTTGTAATCCGCGGTCGTCGACTTGGCGAACTTGCGCGAAATCAACGGCGCCACCGAAAGGTAGTTGGGCATCAGGGGATAAACGGTCCCGGTGGTCGTATGGATGGTGTAGTCATCGATCTTTTTGTGCTCAATGCCTAGCATGAAACGGTAGCTGGGCGAGGTCGTCACAACGACGCCCGACAAGGCGCGCTCGACATTGGCCATGACGTCGTCGGCGGTGAACGGTGAGCCGTCTGTCCACTTGACGCCCTTGCGCAGCTTGATCTCCCAGACCTTATCGTTGATCGGCTTCCACGAAACGGCGAGAGCGGGTTTCAATTGTTGGCGCTCGTCCTTCTCGATCAGGTACTGGAACGTGTGAGCGTTGATCTGGTGGTTCGACGACGTGTTGTAGAAATGCGGGTCGATGGATGTCGTCTCATTTCGCGTGCCGATGGTCAGAGTCTCGGCAGAAGCGGCACCAGCGAACAATGTCGCGGCGCAGGTACCAAGCATTGCAGCTTTGAAAATTCGCATCGAAGTCTCTCCCTGTGGTTTTGGTGAGGACGTGGCCAATCGAACGAACCGGTGTTCGGGCTTTGCCCTGATTGTGTCCTCTTGGCGAGAATTCTCGATCTTGGAACAGGCCCATCGCAAACATGGTTGGCGAGTCGCGGCTGTCCTTCTGCCCCAATTTGCTTATTTCGACCTATCCCTGTCAAGGCGCAAACAAGGACAATCCACACACGGTCGCGGGGAGAAGGTTTTCAAAGTGCCGATTTGTTGTGATCGATAGGCCAGGGAGTCGGAGCGCTGGCAGGCTCAATTCCCCTTCGCTCGGAGGGCGTCGGACAAAAAAAGCCGAGCCGCGAGCGGCTCGGCGAGTCGGAGAGGTAACACAACGAACAGTGACAAATATCTAGCAACTGCCAGGATCGGTACATTGACCTGGGTCAACTACTGACAAATTTTTTCCTCTTTTAGCCTGGAAAACGTGCTGAAAGAGAAAAAGGGGCCGCTTGACGCAACGCTTGCGCTACCTGGATGACCCCTGTGACAGATGGCGCGGGATAAAATATTCATCGCGTACCTTCCAATTGAGGGAATTCTTCCCCTTCGTCCTCTCATAACGATCCTTGAGCCAGTTCGTCGGTGGGTCTCTGCGGCTTGCACTTGCGCGTCCGCGCTGCCCGCGGCGACGTTCACCTGATGGCACTTTCACGGCACTGATCTGGGGGGCGGCGAATCGGAGGCGGCCGTACCGTGGGCTCTCTCGACGGTGTCGAGGTATGGTCGGAAAGACACGTCTTGCGGCCCGGTCTGGCACCCGGTAGCGGGGCCTGGTTGGCAGCCGCCGAGTGACGCGCTAGCGGGATCAAGGTTATCGGAGTGTTTTTCCGCGATTGATCAAGGCTTCCACCGCGTCAAACAGGTCTTTCCGGGCGTTGCCGCGGCACCAAGAAGCGACCCATGCGGCGATATCGAATTTATCCATTGGCTCGAAGTGGTTCGCCTTGCCGGGGACACTTTGGTTGACATGACTGAGGTAGCCCAAGATCCACCCATACATAACTCCGTAATTATGGCCGAAAAGCCACTGGACGCCCCCTTTCGTTGTTCTCTGAGGAGCGGCATTGTCATGGGCGGTGATAAACGTCGAGCACTTATTACCGCCGGCGCCAAGAATGTAGAACGTCCCAGTTGGATCGGCGCTCCACGCGGACGTTCCCATCAGGCCCCAGAGCAAGGCACCGAAAATAGCGCGCTTCATGGCTACCTCCCTTTAAAGCACGTGAGAGGAGTGTAGCAAGGTGCCGTAAGTGAT
>PVBE012576616.1_pt1 | contig 14555 bp, 13 predicted proteins | sample 1631181 | NCBI WGS metagenome assembly PVBE01 (sample SAMN08397723, study PRJNA350692) | Marine metagenome, whole genome shotgun sequencing project. | isolation source: water | place: Pacific Ocean | collected 2012-04
AGGCCGCCGGGATGCTCGTCTACACGAACGATCGCGCCTTGCGAGGCCTCGACGAACGCGGCTTCGTCTACCGCATCCTCGAGTCGTTCGACCACTACAACACGCTGACGAGGTTGACGCCCAAGTTCCTGTACCACGCGACGCGCGCGTCGAGGCTCGAGCGCAGGCACATCGTGGAAATCGACGCCTAGCCGGGTCAGAAGTCCATGCGGATCCCGAAGATCCAGCCCGCCAACTCCATGTCAAAGTCGAAGTCGGCCCCCTGCTTGCTGCCGGACGCGGGCAGGTCGTAGGCGCGGTAGCCACCCCAGACCCAGATCCCGTTCTGCATGCGGTACTCGAGGACGGCTTTCAGGTCGAGCACGGTCCCGTCGATGTCGCCCCAGTTGCCGTGGCTGAAGGCGCCTTCGATCGTGCCGCGCAGCGGCTTCCACTCGGCCTGGGCGCGCACGATGGCTACCGGGATGCCGTCGTCGGCGAAGTCGATCGTCTGCGAACGCGCCGCGTTCGCAGCCCGCATGTCGACGTCGAAGAAGTTGTGGTGCATGCCGGCCCCGACCCCGGCGCGCAGCGTGACGTCCTCGATGTCGTACTCCGCCACCTTGACGATGTACTGCAGGCGGATCTGGTTGAGCTTGCTGTCCGACCTGATGGTGTCGTTACGGCGCAGGTCGCCGAAGTCCTGCGTGAGCGTTCCTCGCGCCAGTTCCGGCGAGGTCCAGTAGAGATAGTGCAGTTCGGCGCCGGCCAGTCCGTCGCCCCAGACTGCGCTGCTGCCGAAGCCGAAGTTCAGGCCGGACAACGACAGCGAGTGGCCGATATCAACGTAGTCGTTGACCTGTTTGTTGGCCCCGATGAGCGAGTCCATCCTGCCCTGACCGGTGAGGTCGAGCATCATGCCGCTCACGCCCAGCGAGACCTTGGGATCCTCGGGACGGAAGGTCTTGCAGGCCGGAGCCAGGGACACGACGAGCATGCAGATGAGGACGCGCAGCACGGCGACACAGGATAGGGAGCCGCCGACCGGGTAGCACCTAGATAAGGGCGCCGTTCACATCGATCACGTGCGCGCGGTATCGAACATCACGACAGCGAGGCTCCCGAACAACACGGTGGGGAGCCAGGCGGCGAACACCGGCTGCAGCAGGCCCTGGCGCCCGGCGTTCTGCGCGATCAAATCGCCGAGCAGGTATGCCCCACAAACCACGAGCGCGTACACGATGCGTTCGGCACGGCTGCCGCGTTCAAAGCGCATGGCGAAGGGCAGAGCCAACAGGAGCAGCAGGACGTTGGCGAGGGGGAAGGTCAGGTAGCGGTGCAGTTCGACGGTGTAATCGAGGACGTGCGGCTGCTCGGTCACCAGCTGTTTCAGGTCGCCATAGGACAGATCCACCAGCTCCCGGCTCTCCTTGAGCCGCTTGTTGATCGTCGCGGGGGTGAAGGCCTCCACCTTGTCCAGCGAAAGGAAGGCGAGCACGCTGCCCTCATCGGTGTCGGGGCGCAGAACGCGCCCGCTGGTCAGCGCCCAGCCGGGACCTGCCTCCGAGTTCGGCCTCCATTCGGCGCGCGTCGCGCGAATCGAGTCGACGAGGTCGGAATCCTTGCGCGGCACGCGCACGTCGATGTAGTCGAGCACGTTGGATTGAAGGTGGTAGCGTTCGAAGAAGACCTGCTCGCCGCCCGGTAGGCGTAGCACGCGGTTCTGGACGACTCGATCGACCTCCCCTTCCTTGATCATGTGCCGCAGGTTGTCCTTGGCGACGACGAGTTCGGGAAGGGCGATTTCACGCAGGCCGACCATGACGGCGGCGTTGGCCACGGCCATCAGCCACAGGGGCAACAACACCCGGACCAGGGGCCTCCCGGTGAACAGCATCGGCAACACTTCGTTGGCGCTCATGAGTCGACTGACCGCGAACATCCCGGCCGTCGCGGTCACGAACGGCGCGATCAGCAAGTAGATGAACGGCAGGTTGACGAGGTGGAAGGCGCCGACGAGTAGGGTGCCGAGCCGGCGGTACTGCTCGGGCAGTTGATCGATCTTCTCGGCATAGCTGTCCAGGTTCTGGAAGACGTCGACCAGGATGAACAGGCTGACCATGAAGAAGAAGCAGACCACGAACGAGCCCAAGCAGATGCGAGCGACGTAGGTGTCTTGCTTGGTCCAGCTGAACATGGTCATTGTCGGAACGCCTTCCGGGTGAGGAAGAGCGCCGTGATCGCAAGAGCGACGTTGGGCAGAAGCACCGGCAACACCATGTCATTTCGGTGCGCGAGAGCCTGCGCCCCATAGAGAACCCCGTAGTAGCCGACGATCGGTACGAACGAGATCGCGAGCGAGGCCATGCGTCCGGCGCGTTGCCAGACCACGCCGATCGGGAAGCCGATGATCGCGAGCAGAAGCGTGGACAGGGCTTGGCAGGTGCGCAGCCAGACGAGCCAACGCCCCTCCGGGTCGGTGTCAGGCGTACTGTTGATCTCGGCGACCAACTGGCTCGTCGACATGTCCAGGAGTCCCTCCTGCCGCCGTCCGTGCTCGAGGATCTCGCGCAGTTTGAAGGTCAGTTGCCATTCATGCAGGTCAACGCGTTTGCGGGTCGATGTCAGCTCACCGTTGATGAAGCGATCGGTTTCGATGTGGCCCTTGAAGTCCTTGCCGACGACGAGCAAGAGCTCGCCGGACGGGTCGGACTCGATCGAAACCTCCCGCGCTTCCCCGCTGTAGCGTCCCTTTTCGGTCTTCGCGCGAAAGCTCGTGCCGTGGTAGCGCTGTCCTTCCCGGCGTTCCCAGGTCATCAGGAGCCGGTCGAACTCCCATTTGTTCTGCCGTGACCGGTTGTTGATCAGGAACTGGGTGATGAGGCTCTTGGCGGGCCGGTGCTTGTGGTAGTGCACGAGCGGAATGATGTCGTGGAGGATCCAGACATTGACCGTTGCCGTAACCGCACCGACGAACAAGACGGCACCCATGAGGCGCAGCGGACTCGTCCCCGCCATGCGCATGGCCGTGATCTCGTTGTCGGCGGCAGCTCGACCGAAGGTGAACACCGAGGCCACGAGCACGGTGATCGACAACAGGTGGGGGATCATCTCGAGCGCGTACAAGAGCGTGATCCACAGCGCAATGACCACGTTGACACCCTGCGCGCTCGACAAGCCGCGTGCGATCAGTGCGAGGAATGAAACCCCGAACAGCGTCAGGAAGGTCAGGCCCTGGCTGAAGAACAGCTCCTTGATGTAGTAGCGGTGTAGGCGCCACATGTGCTAGTGGCTTCGCAGTTTGGCCACGAGGACCGGGTAGCGGTCCTTGTGGCGACTTATTTCGCCGATCGACCGAAGCTCCTCGAGTTCCAGGCCCTGGCGCCACTGGTCGGCTCTCCCGCCCACGAGGATCACGTACTGCCCAGCCAGAGACGGATCCGGCAGGCGCGTGTCGGCAAAGTCGTCGTAGGCGTTGGGCCGGTTGCCGAGCTGTTTCGACGCGCAGCGGACGATCGGATGCTCCGGCAGGTAGAACGCCAGATGCGCGGTCTTGTCGTAGTAGTCGGTGATGATCGTCGTTGTCGGTGCTTTGTCGCCGAGTGCGGTGGTGGCGAGCCGCCGCACTTCGGTCGCGAACTGCCTGTGGCCGCTGACCCGCCGCAGCGGCGTGCGTAGGCGTCGACCGAGCGCGGCGCTGGCCTCCTCGACCCCGCTCATCAGTGGGAGGAAAAACAGCACGACGGCGAGCGTCGCCGCTCCGCGCACGACGACGATGCGCATCAGCCAGGTCTTGGTGCGCGTTTTGCCCGAGGTGATCCAGTGAGCGGCCGGCACCAGGAGCGGCGCGTAGGCGCCGACCATCCAGTTCCCTTGGGTCTCGGTCTTGAATGACACGGCCAGGTAGAACGCCAGAACCGGCACGCCACTCCAAAAACACAAGCGGTGGTCGGGGTTCTTCCAGCGCCGAACGGAGCCGATGCCAGCGATCATCGCTACGGCCACGAAGGGACCCGCGACCAGGAAGGCCAGCGCGACATAGCTCACGGTCCACATCGGCTCCCAGGCCCACCCTGTGCTGCGCCCCTCCGCTTCGCCGAGGTGCCAGAGCAGGTGGCGCACAGTTACCCAGTCGTTTTGCGCGTTCCACAAGACGACGGGCAAGAGGCCGAGCGCGAAGCACGCCACGCCGAGCAGGACTGCGCCACGCCCGCCAGGGGCCAGACGGAGTCGCTTTCGTTCTGGCCACAGAGCGATCACGATGCCGAGCGCAGCGAGCACTGCGGTGTACTTGGCGAGGAAGGCGAAGGCGAGCGCGAGGCCGCAGCAGGCCATCGGCCCCGTGATGCTTCGGCCCTGCTCGGCCCGTTGTCGCGCCGCCATCGCGAATGCGGTCGCGAGACTCCAGCCGCAGACCATGACGGCATCGATCGTCATGACCGTTCCCGCGACCTGGTAGGCGGCTACCGCGTGAAACCCGATGGCCGCTGCCAGCGCGACGCGTCGGCGATCGGTAGCGCTGCTGCCGGCGACCATCGCGCCCATCCAACCGACCGCGACGGAGGCGACGGCGTGTGAGAGGTAGGCGAAGAAGCGCACGCCCAGCTCGGTGTCACCGAACAGTGATCGTCCGACGAGGATCAACCACGGGACCGCCGGACCCTTGGTGTGGTAAGAGAGTTGAGGCCGTCGCGACCAGTCCCAGTAGTGCGCTTCGTCACCGGAGAGTTCGACCGGGAAGGCGATGCCCTGGAGCAGCACGCGCAGCACGAGCACGGCGAGCGCGAGCAACAGCACGGGGCGGAGTGCGGACGACGGTTCCTTCACGCAGCTCTCAGAGGCTCTGTTTGCATCGCACCGCCCTCCCGAGCCGGCGCAGCCAGTAGTCGATTACCCGGTCCGCCGCCCAGCGTGTCTTCGCCCGAACAACGTGGCCCTCCACGATGCCGGAGCCTAGAACATGTGGGCGGCCTGGGCCATGTCGGCGCAGCGTGTTTCGGGCGCCTTGCGCAGATCCAGGCAATGCTCCCTCACGAGTTGCCTCCGAGGTTCCTGCCCGGATCTGCGGCGCGCACCTACCTCTTCCCCTTGCTTGTCGTGGGCATGGTCGTGCTCCGTGTTGCCTCTTTGAGGACTTCTGCATCACGCTGTTACGGTGTTGCACCGAGATCACGTTGCCCTTCGCCTGGGAGCACGAAGCACACGTGCATGGGCGCCCAAGAGACCGCTTACGAGGAGAGCGTGCTGGTCGGCAAACGCCTCGCTTTGGGGAGCAGCGGCGCTGCCAGCCTCGGGTACGCTCAGGGCTTCGAGCCATGCTGATCGCGTGGCCCCTTTGACACCGCCAAGTTGGTGCAGGTGCAGTGCAAGTCCCGGGTAAGGCGGTCGTTAGGCGAGGCGACCACTCGCAGCGTTGGCAACGGGGCTTGGACCCGTGTCCTGCCTTACCGCATTTTGCGCGGTCGTGCCTTACAATGGCGTGGGTCCGGATGGAGTGAGCCCGGGTTAGGTCGGTGGTCCGCGGTGCCGGGCTCCGTTGACCAACGACCTGCTCGCGCATTCTTCGCCAATGATCCGTCTTCGATGTCTCCAGCCTGGAGTTCACCTGTGATTAGAGCCTTTGCCATTCCCGTTGCCCTGCTGCTCGTGTCTGCGACCGGTAGCACCCAGCTGCGCAACGCCTCTCCCAATACCCTCAAGGCGTTCACGATCAGTGAAGGCACCGTGCAGCAGTTGGTCGTCCCTGCCAATGCGCGCAAGCCTTTTTCGGTCCGTGTCGTGCTCGGCAACAAGCTTCGGGTCCTGTCGATGCGGCCGCACAGCGTGTTGTCGCCCGACTTCAAGCTCGTCACCGACGACGGGGCCAAGCTCACCACGATTCCGACACCGGCCGAGGTGACCTACCAGGGCGAAGTCCTGGGCGAACCCGGCAGCTCCGTCGCCGGTTCGCTGCTCAGCGGTCAGTTTGCAGCGCTGGTCATCGTGGACGGCAACGAGTGGAGTATGCAGCCGTTGACCGACATGTTGGCAAGAGCGCCGCTCAACGAGCACATCGTCTACGAGCATAAACACCTCCTCAAGGACAACACGCAGTGTGGGCACACCGATGCGCACCGGCCACCCGAGCAGCAGCGCGGCGGCAACGCGAGCCCGCAGGCCGGCGTCATGAAGGAGTGCGAGATCGCGCTCGATTGCAACAACTACTACTACAAGCGGTTTGGTAGCAACTCGACGACCACGTTCAACGCGGCGACCTCACGCATAAACATGGTCGACGCGATCTACCGACGCGAAGTCGAGATCTGCTACAAGATCCCGACGATCATAATTCGCACCACCCAGGTCTACCTGAACGGGCCGCAGGTTGGCTGCGTCTCGGGACCGGACCTCCTCGAAGAGCTCCGTACCCGCTGGAGGACCTACCACACCAGCGTCCGTCGCGACGTCACGCACATGTTGTCGGGCTGGGGCTCTTGGTCAGGGATCATCGGCTGCGCCTATCTAAGCGTCATCTGCTCCACCACGAACGGCTACGGCGTGTCTCGTGTCGTTCACAGCACGCAGGGGCGGAACACGGGCCTCGTCGCCCACGAGCTCGGCCACAACTGGAGTTCGGGCCACTGCAACTCGAGCCCGCCGTGCTACATCATGTGTTCGGGCATCGGTGGCTGTAACAACAACTTGACGGCTTTCGGCACCTTCGCCAAGAACAAGATCATCCCCTACAAGAACGGCAGAAGCTGCCTGTCGGACTGCTGTCCGGCCGCGAGCTACACCTACTTCGGTGCTGGTTGTAAGGGCACCGGCCCGAATGGCGGAGTGGTCCTGCTCGACAGCCTGACTGGCCCAAAGCTCGGCTACACCATGAACGTTCGCGTCACGAATGCGCGACCCAACGCGCTCGCGATCATGATGCACAACATCTATGCAGCTTCGATCGACCTGACATCGGCCGGTGCGGCGGGGTGTTTTCTCTACGCGCAGAACATGTTCCACGCGAGCGCAGTTGTCACCAACTTCGGCGGCGCGGGGTTCTTCTCGCTGACGATTCCGAACATCACGGCGCTGTGCGGCCTGAGGTTCTATGACCAGATCCTCGTCGATGACAGCAAGGCGAACAGGCTGGGCCTAGTCCTTACGCGGCGCGGCCAGCCAATCATCGGCAGCTGACCCGAAACAGCACGACGGCCGGGTTCATCGCGCCAGGCGCGCGGCCCGGCCGTTCGAGCCGACCGCGATGACGGTTCCGTCGGCGGCAGCATGTAGGGCGAAGAAGCCCGCCGGGTCGGTGAACGCCGTCCATGTCTTGCCGTTGTCGCTGGACAGGTCCGCGCCCGTGCGACCCACGGCGAGCACCGTGCTCGGTGCTCCGGGCAACCACGCAACACAAGAGCGGTAACCGCCCGGGCCGGGTTTGGCGAGGTGCCAGGTCTTGCCGCCGTCGTCGGTTCGCGCGAGGTTGTTGCCGCCGACATTGGGCTTCGTGTAGTCGCCACCGACCAAGATGCCGGTGTGGCGGTCCTTGAAGCGTAGTCCGTAGGTGCCGGTAGTTTGGGTGCCGCTTGGCATCGGCGTTGCCGTGGCCCGCCACGTCCTGCCGCCGTCTTCGCTTCCGAGCACGCGTGAGTGCATGCCGCCGGTTCCGATCCACGCGTGCCTGGCTCCACGCGTGACGACGCAGGTGCCACTGGCAGCGAAGGCCGCTTCGCCTTTCCTCGCCGGAGGAATGCTGCTGGCGTCAGCGTGCTGCCATCGGACGCCGTCGGCGCTCCAGAGGATCTCGAAGACACCGTCGCGCGGATCGCCGAAGACGACGCCGCCGCCGCCCGCGAACAGGGCGATCGAATCAAAGAAGGAACGCTCATCCTTGCTGACGTAGAGCTCGTCCCAGTCGGCGCCACAGTTCGTCGTGCGCAGGATGCGCGCCGGTTTGGTGATCGAGATCACGTAGGCGGTGGTGGCGTCGACCGCTTCGATGTCACGTAGGTCGTTGGCGCCCGCGCCGGGAACGATGTGCACGCTGAACGTGTCGCCCGCATCCGTGCTGCGTAGCACCGTGCCGCCGCTGCCGCTGGCCCAGACGACGCCGTCGAGGACGCAGACGCCGCGCAGGCTGGCCTTCGTCCCGGTCGTGAGCGGCACCCACGTCGCGGATGTCCAGTCGATGCTCGCTGGGGGAGCTGCACAGGAGGCGAGGAGGATGAAGAGCCAGGCTGTGCGCGTCACGCGTGCAGACTAGGGTCGGACATTGCACGGCGCGAGGTTACGCCGGGTCGATCCCTTGGGTGGCTTGTGGGTCTTTCCGAAGAACCTGAGCGCGCGCTCGCTCATGCAGCGGGTTTCATCCTCCGAACAGCGACTCGGCGCCGGCGTCTGCGCGCTTGGCGTCCTGGCCGCAACGCCAGCAGGCGAAACAGCGCGGCTCGTAGAAATCGGCGGTGCCGACGAGTACGCGTTCGGCCGGAGCCGCACCCTTGCGAAACGTGTAGAAGCCATCCTTCTTGCAGGTCGCGCAGACGGCGGGGCACTTGACCACCTCTTCGGCCATGGCGAGGAGTTCGCCGACGGAGTCCCAGGGCTTGCCCTCAGAATCCATGTCGAGGGTCGCGACGACGACCTTGATGTCCTGCGCCGCAAGCTCGACCACGGCGTCCAGCGCGGCATCGATCATGAAGAACTCATCGATACCGACGACTTGTGGGCGGTGGGCTGCCACGTGATCGAGAAGGTCCTGCCCCGTGGCCACCGCCCGCGCAGGAAACGTCGCGCCCGAGTGCGCCACGATGTCGGTGGTGCCGTAGCGATCGTTGCGGACGGGGTTGAACGCGAGGGTCTCGATGTCCATCAGGCGGGCACGGACGAGGCGTGAGATCAGGGCCTCGGTCTTGCCGCCCCACATCGGGCCGCAGTAGACGATCGGGGAACGCATGCGCCGAGCATACCGACGGGGAAGCTTGGGTTGAGACGCGGCCCGTTTTGTCCGAAAATGGGCCGACATGGACTTCGAGCGCTTCGAGCAGGAAGAGCTCTCGCATTCGCTGATCGATCAATACAGCGGCGAGCTGGTCGCGCTCGCTCATCGGGAGTTCGGACGTGACCCGAGTGCGGAGCCGGTGGGCGTGATCGCCATGCCTGACTCGCCGCTCAGCGAGGCCATCCGGCCCGCGGTCGAAAACGTGGGGGCGTCGGCGGATTTGAATATCCGTGCGCTCACGAACCGGGTGTCCTGCCTGCGGCTGCTCGAAGCGCACGCGCCGAGCTGGTTGGATTGGTTCCACGAGCACTGGGAGCCGGCAGAGCGCCTCATCATCGTGTGCGCGTCCAAGGATGGGTATCGGCTTGCCGATGTGACAATGGGCGGGTTGATCTCTCCGGGCCTGCATGCGGCCGGGGAGCCAGCCATCTTCGCCGAGCACGATCTTGCACCCGACCTGATCGATGCCATGGTCGAGGGCGCCAGGGAGTTCATCGCGGAGCACCCCGGCGTGGGTGCTGTGGCGCTCGTGCACCAGTCGCCTTCCGAGGAAGCTGCACAGATGCGCGCGCTGCTGGAGTCGCAGGCAGACCAAGAGGCCACCGCCGACGTCATTTTGGACGGGGGGTTCTGCCTGACCGTACCGCGTCACGTCGGCTTGGAGGTGCTGCGCCAGCGGGCGCCACGTTTGCTCGACTGGCTCGAGTCGGCCGAGGTCGTGGACGGAAGGCAGCGCATTCCGTTCATCTGCGTCGCGCACGATGGCTACGGCTTGGGTGTGATCGAGTTCGACACCTAGCGCGCGCGACCGCCTTACTAGTACAGCATCAAGACCGCGTTTGTGTTGTCCAAGAGCGCTTCGTCGATCGACATCGGGTTGCCGATCCTGCGCGTGGCGCTAGCGCGCTTGGCTGTGCGCCGTGTCCGGGCTCTTTGTTTGGTGTCGGCGGCCAACTCGACATGCTCGGCCCGATCGTCGAGGCGGTGCAGCAGCGCCAGAAGCCTCGCGGCTGCGTCCTCGAGGCCCAGCGCTTTGCAGCCGGGGTAAAGGTACTCCGCGATGCGCCTTCGATGCGCGTCGTCGCCATCGAGTGCATAGCTGACCAGGTTCTCGATGTGCGGCGCGAGCTCGGTTGCTGCTGGGTTGCGCAGCGTCGCCGCCGACAGGTCGGCGGCGAAGGCCTCCGGATCGGCGCGCAGTGCGGCGGGAGCGCGGGCGAGCAGGTCGCGCGTCATGGCATCTGTGGTCGTCAGCGGCCACGGGAAGCCGGCAGCGCCCCACCAGATGACTGCCAGCCCGAGGAGCGCCGCCAGGGCGGTGACACGGGAGCGGCGGTCGGCATGGCGGCGGTCGCGATCGCGAATGGAGTCGAGGTTACGTACGATCAGCATGGTGGTGGTGGCGAGCGCCAGGCTAGCCGGCGGTCGACGGGCCCTCAAGCTGCCCTCGCAACGCCCATTGCTGGCTTCTCAGCGCTCGTTGTGCCTGAGGATGGGCACCGGCCCTCTCGGTGAGTTTCAACTCGACTCTTCGTCGGCGCGCAGATGTCCCGTGAGATCACGCTGCTCGACCGGGGGCTTGGGCGCGCGTCGCAGCCGGATGTTGAGGATCTCCACCCCGAGCGAGAACGCCATCGCGAAGTAGATGTAGCCCTTGGGAATGTGCAGCTCGAGACCTTCGCCGACGAGCGCGACGCCGATCAGCAGGAGGAAGGACAGCGCCAACATCTTGAACGTCGGATGCTGTTCGACGAAGGCGCAGATCGTGTTGACGAACACTATCATGACGAGCATCGCCAGAACCACTGCGACGATCATCACGGCGAGGATGTCGGCCATGCCGACCGCGGTGATGACGGAGTCCAACGAGAACACGAGGTCGAACAGGGCGATCTGCACGAGCACGGCGGCGAAGGTCCTGCCGCTACCGCCGCTGGCGTGGTCGCCGTCGCCCTCGAGGTGGTCGTGGATCTCCCTGGTTGCCTTCCATATCAGGAAGACTCCGCCTGCGAGAAGGATCAGGTCTCGTCCCGAGATCGCGTTGTCGGCCACCGTGAACAACGGGCTTTCGAGTTCCATGATCCAACTCAAGGCTGCAAGGAGGGCGACGCGCATGAGCAGCGCCAGTGCGAGTCCGATCTTCCGCGCCTTCGAGCGTTGGTGATCGGGCAGTCGCCCTGTCAGGATCGAGATGAAGACGACATTGTCGATGCCGAGGACGATCTCGAGCGCGGTCAGCGTTGCCAGCGCGATCCAGGCATTCGGGTCGTTGAGCCACTCCATGTGGCCGGACCCTAGTGGGGTGAGCCAGGGGTACGCCACAGAACTTTCGGGCCCTCTGCACCGCTGACCGCGCTGCGCGGCGTCGCGCTAGCTCGGCGAAGCGCCCGCTCCCCACTCAAACCGCGCATCGCCCCTGTCGGACGCCGATGTCTGATCAGCGATCGGTGTCTTCGAGGTAGGACAACAGGTCTCCGGCTGACGGCGAGTACCAGTGCTCGGGAGGCAGCAGGCATGTACGGCTGGGTTGGTCACTCGGGTGCGAAAGGCACAGCCAGAGTCGGCGGTCCAGGCGGCCTGCCGGCATGTGGTCGCGGTCGAGCCAGAGGCCGACCAACCATGTGTCGTCATTGTCGGCCAGGTGGTGGGGCACGCGCCAGCGCACGAACTCGCCTTCCTCCTGGACGCGCGCGAGGGTTCGTGCGGTCTCTGCGTCGCGGGGCGCCAGCTCGGCAGCGTTCGCTGCGTTCAGGGCAAAGAGCCGTTCGGCGAGCTGGGACAACCATGGCCCGTCGGCACGACGGCGGGCCTCACGCGTAAGGACGACGACACCCGGCAACGCGACGTCTTTGCCTTCCTGCCCGTCGAACAGTTGCTCGTTGGCCATGACGAGCGCGGCCAGGGCGACGTCCGCTTCGGCCTGCCATTGGCGTGGCGCGCGCAAGTGCCTGGCAAGCCCCATGCCGAACCAGGCCACGCACAGCACGAGTCCCGACAACAACGCGGCTGTCAGCGGCCAGGCGTCGAGGAAGGACGCGGCGAAGGTCGCGATCGTCAGGATGCCAGCGAACTTGAGGGCAGTCAGCCAGGCGTAGGACGCACCGACCTGGATGACGCGCACCGAGTAGAACGGCCGCGTTCGCAGTGCTTCGCGGAAGTGCTCCTGGGCGTGCTCGAGCAGTTCGCCGAGCCGCACTTGCTCATCGGACATGGAGTGTGGCGGCGCCGGAGGGACAGGCGACGGGGGCAGCCACCGTGGCGTGCCCCCGGCCATGGATCCAGAGGTGACCGGCGGAACCGGCCAGGTCGTGCAATCTACGATTTACAAGAACACCACGCTGGCGATGTTCGTGGCGCTGACCGCTGCCGAGTTGACGAAGGCTGCCTGCGACCAGACGCGCAAGCCCTGCGCCGACTTCGGGATAGGTATCGTCAGGCCGCCGATCCCAGCGCCGTTGGTGGGTCCCGACATGATCGGGATCAAGTTGGTCAGGATGTGGTACGGGCCGTACATGAAGGTCGTGGCGTTGGGCGAAAGGACGAAAAGCCAAGCCGAGGCCGGCGGTCCACCGAAGGGCCATGTGTGCGGGAAGGTCGCGAAGCCAAAGGTGTTGGTCTGAATGCGCGGCGGCTTGGTTTCGGTGACGTTGACCGACACTCCGTTGCTCCTGCCCTGGCCGTTGCTGACCTGGATGGTCACCCGGCCCAGAGCCGTGGCGGTGCCTGCGTCGAAGGTCACCTTCGACGAGCTGACGATGAGGAACTTGGTCAGGTTCTTGGTGCCGTAGTGCACGGTCGTGATGGTGTCGAGGTTGGCGCCATTGAGCGTGATGGTGCCGCCGTTGAGGGCGGGCACGGTCGCCGGCGTGGCGCTCGTGAGCGATGGCGGGGACGGGTTCGACAGACAACTGCGAGAGTTCTTGAACGGAACGATCACGTTCTTGGAGCAGGTGCCGAACGACGTGATGCTGCGCCCACAGCCACCGAGTCCCGAGCACATGATCTTGCAGTCGTTGCCGCAGCTGTCGCAGTGGCCCGCAGCCCAGTTGTGGCCGCATTCGTGCGAGACGAGGCCGGCGTTGGTCGTGGTGCTGCTGGAGAAGGCCTTCGAGGTGCCGTAGGCGTTGTTGAGGTCGCACACGACCCTGAGGTAGGCAACGCCGATGACGCCACTGAAGTTGCCTTGGCCCGTGAACAGGTGCGCCAAGTCGCGCTTGATGTTGTAGTGGTACGAGTTCCAGCGGCTGCGGAACTGACCCAGGCGAGAGCTGATGCTGCCCGAATAGACGCGCGATGTGCGTACGATGATCGTCGTGATCAGATAGGTGATCGTGACGTCTCGCTTGTAGATCACGTCGACCGCGTTCATGACGCGGTTGACCTGGTTCTGCACGTTCGTCGTGCTGCTGCCGTACTTGACGTAGTAGTCGATGTCGCAGTCGATGCCGATTTCGGCCAGCTTGAGCGCTGCGGGACCAACGTTGTTGCCACCGCGGACCTGCGCGTTGACGTTGAGCGGTTTCGTGCCGCAGCTGACACCTCGTAACCGGATCGACGACGTGTCGAGCGCAACGTGCAGCGAGGGGTCGGCCTTCGGATCCACGTTCGTGACGGGTTCGACGTTCCATGTCTTGTCATCGATGACGATCATCGCGGACAGTTGGCCGTCGACGATCGACGCCGCGACGTTGCTGTTGTGAGCGCCGCGTACCTGACCGCGGAACGTCGTGGTCGGCGTGGCCGCGATCTCGCGAAGCTGCCCGTCGAAGGCGTACGCCTTGAAGTTTGGCGCGCGCATGTCGTGCTTGTAGAGGTCCAATGCCCAGGTGCGTTTGCCGAGGTAGACCCGCATGACGAAGGTCTGGGGGACCCTGCGCGGCAGCAGCAGGTTCTGGGCTTGACCCACGCTTGCATCGAACTTCTGCAGCAAGCTCTTGGGAGTGTCGCGAAGGATCGGTCCGGGGATTCGGACTTGCTGGGCGGGCGCAGCCGCGACCAGCAGCCCGAGACCCAGAGCAAAAGACGAGAGGGGCCGCATGCGGGTCTCCGTTCGGTCTAGGGGATTGTGCCTGAGGGAATCTGGGGAAGCAGGCTCGAGAGAAAGTCGAGCGGCAGTAGGTCTCCACTATAGCGAAGCTAGCCGAACAGGCAGCTTGCGAGAGGCTCCTGAAGGGACCTTGTTGGTGGTGAGCGCCCTCAGGGCGCTCGGCGGCCGACCAAGGAGAGCCCGATCCAGCGGCCCTTCGACGGCATGAAGCCACAGACCCGGGACAGTGGTGCGTCCAGGGCGCGTACCAGGTCGAGACGACCCCGTGAGACCGCGACTTGGCGCAATTCGGCCAGTCGCTTGTCGCGTACGAGCAAGAGACTGCCTTGGGTCGCGATCACCTCGAGGCCGCGATCGACCTCCGGCACCTCCTTGGTGCCGCGGATCCGCTCCACGGTGCGTCCGAGGTAGAAGGTCAGGCTGGGCATGACCAGGCCATAGATGTGTAGCTTGTCGTTGTTCCGGACATGTGGCGGGAGGTCCCGGCCAGCGACCCGCGCCAGTTGGTGCTCGTTGAACCGCGGCAGCAACATGGACGTCAGCAGCGAGAAGGCG
>PVBE010275469.1_pt1 | contig 14554 bp, 13 predicted proteins | sample 1631181 | NCBI WGS metagenome assembly PVBE01 (sample SAMN08397723, study PRJNA350692) | Marine metagenome, whole genome shotgun sequencing project. | isolation source: water | place: Pacific Ocean | collected 2012-04
AATTATTTTGAGCAACAATAATTTGGCAGCAAAAAAGCAGGGCAACAAATAAATGGTTTCGTCCAGTCATTTTACAAAAATATTCATCTGTCTAAAACAATTGGAAGTAAGGTGCATCATGCAGACACAAAACATTATTTATCTTTGGCGGGCCTACCCTCGTGCTGCTAAAATGCAGAACCTAAAAGAAGAATATTTTAAAATCAACTGAACTATCCTGCGATGAGATTGATCCAGATCATACGTCTTGCTTGTCTCCTATTATTTGTCCCCACTTTTATCTTTGCCCAGGGCCCCGGTTGCCCTGCCGTTGATGCGGGGCCAGATCAAACATTGTCGTGCCAGGCTGGGTGTTTCAATCTTCAAGCTTCAGCATTCGAAACCGGTGAAGCAACAGACTACACGGTTTCAAGCATTCCTTATGCGCCACCTTTTCCTTTTACAGGAGGAACACAATTATTCATAAACATTGATGACGAATTCGCGCCAACCATCGCACTTCCTTTCACCTTTTGTTTTTACGGAAATACGTATAACCAGATTGTAATTGGAACAAACGGGGTGGTAACATTCGATTTGACCAATTCCGCAGGCTATTGTGAATGGGCTTTCACTGGGACTTTGCCAGGGCCAGATATTTACAACAATTCAATAAACGGGGCCTATCACGATATGGATCCATCCGTGGGTTTCACCGCAGACATCAATTATACCGTGATTGGGTCTGTGCCGTGCAGAACTTTTATCATCAACTACACCAACGTTCCTCATTTCGATTGTAATAACCTCACCACTACGCAGCAGATTGTTCTGTATGAAAACACAAATGCCATCGAAGTGTATATTCAGGACAAACCCACTTGTTTTACGTGGAATTCAGGCAATGCGGTGATAGGATTACAAAATGCGAATGGAACCCAGGGTGTGGTTCCTCCTGCCCGAAACACCGGCCCATGGACAGCCACCAACGAGGCCTGGAGGTTTACCCCATCTGGAATTCAGAACTATTACATCAACTGGTATGAAATGGGTGGAGCGTTTCTCGCCCAATCCGATTCTGCTTTGGTTTGTCCCAGCGACACCACTTCTTACGTGGCCGAAGCTGTTTACCTGGCTTGCACAGGTGATACTGTTTTAGTGTACGATACGGTAACCATTAATTTCAGCCCTGGATATACGCTGACCACTGGGCATACAGACGAAACCTGTTTTGGCGATTGTGATGGAACCATAAATATTGTTCCCGTTGGTGGAGGAACGCCCTTTACTTACGATATTGGCAATGGGCCTCAGATAAGTGGGCAGTTTCAAAACCTCTGTGCGGGCAGTTATTCCGTTACCACCACAGATGGCAACAATTGTTCGATCATTGAAAATTTTGTAATCAACCAGGTAGGAACGTTTTCAGTTTCAGATACAATTATTACCCCCGTTTTTTGTCCCGGTGATACAACTGGGGCTATTGACATTACTCTTGACAGTGCCATTGCGCCAATCACTTTTGCATGGAGCTCAGGGGACACTACCGAAGATGTAACCAATCTTGTGAATGGGATTTACCAGGTCACCATCACTGACTCATCCAACTGCCCAATTGTTCCGTCATTTGTCATAAATAGTCTTACCCAAATTGATTTCTCTTCTGTCGTCACGCAGATCGGCTGTTTCGGAACAAATGATGGCGCCATTGATCTCACTGTATCTGGAGGGCAACCACCATACACTTACGCCTGGACTGGTGGAAGCACCACACAGGATTTATCAAACCTAGGAGGAGGTAGTTTTACCATAACGATCACCGATGCGAACAACTGCATGGATGATACCACCTTTGTGTTGGTGGAACCGACAGCCATCAGTGTAGGAAGCTTGGTTACTGACGTTACTTGCAACGGTTTTACTAATGGAGAAATAGATCTGACCATTTCAGGAGGCACATCGCCCTATAACTTCAATTGGAGCAATAGTAGTGTCACAGAGGACATTTCAAACCTTGCCGCAGGAATCTATACCGTGACAATTACTGATGATCGTGGATGCACAGCCACAGCTTCAGCCATAGTTTCGGAACCAACAGCCCTGACAGCCTCTACTTCTGTAACAGATGTTTCGTGTGGCGGTGGAACGGATGGCTTGATTGATCTGACAGTTTCCGGAGGGACCGGGGCTTATTCATTCAACTGGTCAAACGGAAGCACCGATGAAGATGCAGACTCATTGACAGTAGGAATGTATTCTGTGACAGTGACCGATTCCGCTGGTTGTACCTTCACCACCACAGTAAATGTTGCAGAACCGAGCTCTCCATCCATTTCTTTGGACGTTACGAACATTGATTGTTTTGGGGCCTACAATGGACAGATCAGTTCGAATGTTGCTGGAGGAACGCCCCCCTACACATATCTTTGGTCGAATACGGATACTGCCTCCAACCTGATCAATTTGAGTCCAATTACCTATACCGTAAAAGTAACTGATGGAATGGGATGCACTTTTGAATCCAGTGCCCAATTAACCGAACCTGATTCATTGAGTTTGAATGGAACAGTGACCATAGTTTCGGCAAATGGTGATGGCAGTGATGGGGCTATTGATATCACGGTTTCGGGTGGAATAATGCCTTATGGATACAACTGGTCCAATGGTTACACTACCCAGGATTTAACCAATATACTTCCCGGAGATTATGTAGTTACAGTTACCGATTCCAACGGTTGCGAGATTGTTCGGGCTTTTACTGTCGATCTGGAATTGATTGATGCCTTGCTTGTGCCAACCGCTTTTACTCCAAACGGTGATGGTGTGAATGATCATTTGTTTGCCATTGTTGCAGGTCATTATAAATTGAAAGCCTTCAAGATTTTTAATCGCTGGGGGCAGGAAGTTTTTGAAGCAACGGGTAGCCAGGCTGATTGTGAAGAGCCTAACGAAACAGCACTTTGTGCCTGGGATGGGAACTTCAAGTCGAAGGAACAACCACAGGGCACTTACGTCTATTTCCTGGTAGCTGACAATACGTTGACCGGTGAAGAGGAGGTGCTTCAAGGTAACATCACCCTGATTCGTTAGTTAGAACAGGATCTTTTTCAGCAACATTTTTTTAATGACAGTGGTGCCGTCATCATTGCTGGCATCCATGGCAAATCTTCTTAAATGAGTTGGGGGATGTGAGAGAGGCGATCCATCACTTCCAAAAGTCAGATCAAGTTTTTCGTTGCCAGCAAAAGCCTTTTCGAAGAAAGCTTCAGAAATCCCTTCGTCAGTAAAGGGAAATGCAAAAGTTCGAAGTTCCTGGCCAAAAACACTTTGTACAAAGTTCACGCTTGTCACCGTTTGCTCCAACTGCTCATCTACCGAAAGTTCCCTGTAGAAGGGATGGTCAAGGCTATGTCCACCAAAAGTGAAACCCGCATCAGCCATTTCAGAAATCTCAGAGGCAGCCATGTAGGGCCTGTATCTTTCCGCATAATCGTGAAAGTTGATGTCGAGCAAAGCTGCTACATCATCCAGGAGTTCCCGGTTTTTATAAGGCACCTTTAATGCCTCGCGCCAGGAAATCTGGGTGGCAGAAACAATCTTTCTTGCCCGTTCCTGTACATCCGATGAATAACCTCCTCCTTTCATTCTTTCAGCCAGAATGCTTCCCTTAAATCTGAAAGAAAGGTCTTTATTGTCAACAAAATCAGGATTCAGAAACGTTGTGGCCGAGATTCCCCGAGATTTCAAAATTGGAAAAACAAAGTCGTAAACTTCCCTGAGGCCATCATCGAATGTGAGGTGAAAAACCTTTTTTCGGGGTTGGTTGCCGGTCTGAATAATTTCGAACAATTCTTGCAGAGAAACCGGTTCGAAGTTTTGGAGAATGAAATCAAGATCGTCCTCAAATCTTGCAACTGTGGGGGCTGGGTAGAGTCCTTCCACATGCTGAAGTGTTTCGTTCGAAATAGTATGATAATAGGGCAGCAGGATTTGGATTCCCGCCTTTTGAACTAAATATCTGGCCGGAAGAAATCGCTGAAACAAGCCAAATGCTGCCGATTTAAAACTCATTTTGAATTCTTTGCGACTATCGTTTCAAGATTCTCGATCAGCGAATCATAGTTGGCGCGTGCGTTATAGCGTTCGTTCCACATTTTCAATGCTCCTTCGCGCAACTTAAGTTTCTTGTTATCTGAAAGTGTTGCGTAGTGCTCTATTTTTTCTGCAACTTCGCCAGGTTCGGGATCGGGCGAAAGAAGGAAACCGGTAGCGTTTGTAACAATTTCGGCAACCCCTCCAACCTTTGTGGCCAACACCGGAATTCCAAAACTCATACATTCCATCATACTTACGGGCACTCCTTCAGAAGCGCTCAGGTTGATCAGCAAATCCACGTTATTATTCGCATAATAATCGTAAACCTGTTCGTTGGTTCTGAAGCCGGCCAATTCAAAGGTGATGTTTTCCTTCGGCCCCAACTCAGTTTCGGCCTGCGCTTTCAGGGCTTCCATGTCCTTTTCGTCATAAGCTTCACCAAAGTGAATCCATTTCACTTTCACGTTTTCCAATTGCGCCAGCGTTTCAACAATCAAATCCACCCGCTTGTTAGCGTAAATCATGGAACACGAAACCAGGTGAAGTTCATCGCGGTTCAATTCAATTTTGTAGGATGCTCTGGAATTCAACACCCCCAACCTCGAAACCATCAGGTTTTTCGAAGCCTGGGCAGTCAACTTCAGTTTCTGGCGGAAATAGTTTGCTCCGTCAGTGGCAATGAAAAAGAAAGCATCCATGTATTTCTGGATGAAGAACCTTAGTGGCAGAAAATTGTTTTCGTTCCGCTCGAAATACAGATCCCAGCGATGAGAGCGCGAGATAGCCGTGATCTCAGGATGCGCTTGTTTCAGGGCGGAAGTGGCGAAGGTTTCATCCGAAATCCAGTAGTTGAAAAGCACAACATCGGTGTAGTTCAATCCTTTCTCAGCAATCAGGTTTTCGAGATATTGCCGAAACTGGTTGCCTTTATACATCGCGAACAACAAGGTTTTGATTGCGCTAAATTTTGAAGGAATGTCAAAATGTTTAATTGACTTGAGAAACTCCTTCCAGAACAACGGCCTGAATCCGTTGAATGCTGCTGCAAACTTAGCACCTGAAGTAGCAGGAACATCGTATCTCCTAATTTCACAGCCCTCTGGAACATCGCGCGTTTGAGGATCCTGAATATTTCGGCTTAGGATGATGACATTCTTAAAACTCGGAGCGAGGAAGTTCATCTCCTGCGCTACGAATTCCTCCCCATTTCCAAAAGGGTAGATATTGGTGATATAAATAAGTGTTTTGTCCTTCAGCATCTCAGCTCAAAAATCGAGCGTCAAAAATATCCATATTTTCGGTCGAAGATGAAAACTGTTCTCATCCTCGCCTACGACTTTGCCCCGTATAATTCGATCGCGGCTATGCGCCCTGCCGGGTGGATCAAATACCTGTATCGTTTTGGGTGGTTTCCAGTTGTAGTTACCCGACATTGGGATGAAGGTGTCAAAGATCCAATTGATCACATCAAACCTTCGTCCAAACAGCAGGTAGAGATCGAGGAAACCGAAACGTATAAAATCATTAGGGTTCCGTACCAGCCTAATTTGCGAGATAAACTCATCCTGGAAAAGGGTATGGATAATTGGGTGTTCCCTCGCAAATTAATGACCGCCATTTCTACCATTTCGAAGTATCAAACTTTCCTGGGCGACAACACAGCGAACATTTTTCATGAAGCATTAAAATGGTTGAAAAGCAATTCCTGTCAGGCCATAGCTGCCACCTGCGAGCCGTTTTGGTTGTTTCGCTACGCGCACTTGCTTTCACAAAAAACGGGTCTTCCCTGGCTGGCAGATTATCGTGATGGCTGGACCACCGATCCTAAAAATCTGCAATTCTCAAAATCGGAGCAATGGTTTATCCAAAACTATTTTGCCCCGGTTGAGAAACGATATGTTTCCTCGGCTTCGGTTATCACCACCGCTTCGCCCTCTTATAGCCAAATGTTGAAACCCATTTTCCCCGGAAAACAAATAGAATCTTTGGTGAATGGTTACGATGAAGAAGTTTTCGAACAAGTTGAAAAAGCGGAACAAGACTCCGGGACTTTTGAAATTGCTTATGCCGGCCGGTTGTACGACTTTCAACCGGTTGAAGTTTTTCTTGAAGGTTTGAAAATCTTCCTATTCAAAACAGGAGCAGAAAATGTGAACGTGAAGTTTTATGGGCCTGAATTTTATCCCGAGCAAAAAGAACGCATTTTGAACTATGACACAGTTCTTCAACCCTTCCTGGAAACTCTGCCACGTTTGCCTTATAAAGATGTGTTGAATCAATTGCAAACTTCAAACTGCCTATTGTTGTTGGCCTCCGACAAACTGGAACTATTAGCCGGAAAGATCTTCGATTACCTGGCCCTGAATCGTAAAATACTGATGGTGAAAAACGATCATGGCGTTTTGGAAAGCCTGATTGATGAGTGCCAGGGTGGAGTGAAATGCGACAATGCACAAGATGTGGTTAAATCATTGGAATCGATGTATTCTGAATTCCAGGAAACAGGAATGGTTAAACATCAATCCACCGGTTTTGAGAAGTATTCGAGAAAAGAACACGCCTCCCTATTGGCTTCCTTCCTAACTTTGATGACTTAATAGAACTAAATGTGCGGCATTACCGGATATTATTCTCTTTCCAATGACTTCAATCCAGAGCATCTCAGGAAGATGACTGATGCACTGGCCCATCGCGGTCCGGATGCAAATGGCTACTTCCACGATGAAAGATGCGGATTGGGTCACCGCAGGTTAACCATCCTTGATTTGTCAGATGCCTCGAACCAACCCATGTTTTCGCATGATCAGCGATATGCCATGGTTTTCAATGGTGAAGTGTATAACTACATGGAAATTCTGGAGGAATTGGACAAACCCATGAAAACCACCGGTGATACCGAAGTGGTTTTGGAAGCGTTTGCCAAATGGGGAACGGCCTGTTTGGAGAAAATGAATGGCATGTTTGCCCTGGCTATTTATGATAAACAAGCCCAAACCTTGTTCCTTGCGCGCGATAGAATGGGCATCAAGCCGCTTCATTATTACTGGGATGGAAACAGGTTGGCGTTTGGTTCAGAACTAAAAGCGTTGATGCAGGTCGATTTTATTGCGGAAAGAAAAGAGATCAATCCGCAATCGGTTTCTAATTTCCTGTACCTGGGCTATGTTCCTGAGCCGGATTCCATTTATCAAAACATCTACAAATTTCCAGCTGGTCATTTTTGCGTTTTTGAGGGAAAGAATTTAGAGATCAAACATTACTGGAAACTGGATGACCAGGTCAATGCTTCTGTAATTCAGGATGAGGCAACTGCCAAATCCGGGTTAAAAGAGCTGGTAACCAGTTCAGTGAAATATCGACTGATTGCTGACGTGCCTTATGGCTCTTTTTTAAGTGGCGGAACTGATTCGAGTCTTGTAACCGCAGTTGCGCAACAAGTTTTGGAACAGCCAATCAAAACCTTTTCAATAGGCTTTAAGGAAGCACAATTCAACGAGGCCAATTACGCCAGAGCAGTTGCGGAGCATCTCAAAACCGATCATCACGAAATGATCCTTACAAATGATGATGCGTTGGGGCTTTTTGATGACATCATTTCAACCTACGATGAGCCGTTTGGCGATTCATCTTCGGTTCCCACAATGTTGGTGTCGCGATTTGCACGTCAGCATGTTACGATGACGCTCTCAGGTGATGGTGGCGATGAGCTATTTATGGGGTATGGTTTTTACCAATGGGCGAAAAGACTCAACAAACCTGGTGTGAAGGCATTCAGAAAGCCGATTGGAGCTATTCTCTCCAAAATGGACAATCGGAAGCAGCGGGCATCGCAACTTTTTCAATACCCGGATGAGTCAAGATTGAAGAGCCACATCTTTTCACAGGAACAATATTATTTTCTGGAGGAAGAAGTCGAAAATCTGCTTCAGCAAAAATGGAAAGCACGCCCGGACATTCCGGAAACGCACCCTTCTTTGAAGAGAAATCTTTCACCTGCGGAAGCCCAGTCGCTTTTTGACCTAAAATTTTACCTTAAAGATGATCTGCTTACGAAAGTTGATCGAGCCAGCATGAAGTATTCCCTGGAAAGCCGAGTGCCTTTGCTCGATCACCGAATAGTAGAGTTTGCACTTAACGTTGATGAAAACTTGAAGATTCAAGGCAAAACTGCAAAGTACCTTTTGAAGGAGTTGCTCTATGAGTATGTTCCCCGAGAAATCTTTGACCGACCCAAATGGGGTTTCGGAATGCCAATCGGCATTTGGCTGAAAAATGAGTTGCGACATTGGGTAGACCAATACCTCGATCCAAAACTAGTTGCGGACTGTGGGTTGGTTCAGCCAGAGGAAGTGGAATCTTTCAAAAAAGCCTTTTTCGGGGGCAAAGACTATTTTTACAATCGCATTTGGTTGCTGATATTGTTACACAGGTGGTATGTAACCAATTTTTGACCTGATTCCCCTTTCCCAAAATTTATATGACTATTCTCATCACAGGCGTTGCCGGATTTATTGGCTCTCAGTTAGCAGAAAAGTTAATTCTTGAAGGTCATCGTGTAGTTGGAATAGACAATTTCGATCCTTTTTATCCGCGTGCGTTGAAAGAAAGAAATCTTGAAAAGCTGAAGGGGGGGAGGCGATTTGTTTTCCATGAAGCCGATATCGCAGATGCCAGCTTGCCCAATATCGTTTCCGAGTCGTTTGATATGGTTATTCATATTGCCGCTAAGGCAGGTGTACTTCCTTCTGTGAATGATCCAATGGCTTATGTGAGGACAAACATCCTGGGATCCCAAAACATGCTGGAACTGATGCGCGCTAAAGGCTGTAGGAAAATGCTCTTCGCCTCGTCCTCTTCAATTTATGGAAACAACAAGAAGGTGCCATTTGGTGAAGAAGATGCAGTGAACGAACCCATTTCACCATACGCTGCCACGAAACGATCATGTGAATTGATCAATCATGCTTATCACCATTTGCACAATTTCGATATCATCAATCTCAGGTTTTTTACAGTTTATGGCCCTCGCCAAAGGCCAGACTTGGCCATCAACAAATTCACCAGATTGATCGATAATGACAAGCCCGTCACCATGTACGGTGATGGCAGCACAGCTCGTGACTACACCTTTGTTCAGGACACCATCAGGGGCATTCGACAAGCCATGGATTTTATCATGACGCAAGACAATGTTTACGAAATTGTGAACCTGGGCAACAAGTCACCGATAAAACTGACTGACCTGATCAACACCTTGTATGATCTTCTCGGAAAAGAGCCCAACATTGAGCAATTGCCTATGCAACCAGGCGATGTAGATATTACCTTTGCCGACATTTCCAAAGCGAAAGCGCTGTTTGGCTACGATCCACAAACCACTTTGAAGGACGGTCTGCAGCAATTCATCGACTGGTATCATGAGCAAAAAGAAAAGGGCGTTATTTCTGTCGTATGACGGCATGACCGATCCGCTGGGTCAGTCGCAGGTGTTGTCCTACCTCAAACCCCTTTCCGAAGAATTTACCTTCGACCTCATATCTTACGAGAAGCCGGGCGTTTACGAAAAGAATCGGCAATTAATTCGTGATTTCATTGGCGATGCCGACATAAACTGGCATCCCTTGCAATACCACAAGAGCCCGCCAATACTTTCAACCATTATTGATATTCGACATGGATGGCAGGAAATCCTTCATCTGAATCGTGAAAACAAAATAGATCTGGTGCATGCAAGGGGTTATATCTCCGCGATAAATGCCAGGCGAATGAAAAGGCAATTGGAAACGAAATTCCTGTTCGACATGCGCGGCTGGTGGGCCGATGAAAAGAAAGAAAGCGGTCTTTGGAACAGAGCAGTTTACAAACCTGTTTATCGCTACTTCAAAAACCTGGAAGCGAGTTGTTTTAATCTGGCTGATCGGAGCATTTCCCTAACCTATGCAGGCAAAGATGAAATAGTTCGATTGGGATATGAGGAAGAAACAGGAGTTTCTGTGATTCCAACCTGCGTGAATCTCGACATTTTTAAACCGTATGATACTAAGATTAGAAATGCGAAAAGAGCTGACCTGAAGATTGAGGATAAAGATTTTGTGATGATTTATGCCGGAGCGCTGGGTGGATATTACAGAACCGATGTGATCCTCGACATTTTTGAAAAGCTGCTGGAATTGCAACCAAATGCTTCGCTCATTTTGTTGACCAGGGTGGATCACAAAATGGTTCATGAAGAAATCAGGAAAAGTGGCGCTCCTGCTGAAAGAATTCGTGTTGAAGCCAGCGAATTTGTTGATGTACACAAATACCTGATGGCTTCCGATTTAGGCCTCATTATCTATGATCCCAAATATTCAGCCTTGGGAAGAAGTCCAACAAAAATGGGTGAATATTGGGCTTGTGGATTGCCAGTAATGACCATGAGAAATGTGGGCGATCTCAATCTGATTATGGATCAATATCCTGGATCAGGGGTTCAGTTTGAAAACTTTGAAGATGCAGGTTATGAAGCTTGTTTGAAACAAGTGATAGCAAACAGGTTAGATAAAAACAAGTTGCGCGAATATGCTGTTGACTACTTCGATGTCAAAAAAGGCGTTGAGAGATACCGCGAGGTTTATAGGAAAATTTTAAACTGAAAACATGAATGCTAAAATTGGGATATTGACCGTAAGTGATCGTGCCTCAAGTGGCGAGTATGAAGATCTCTCAGGCCAGGCAATTATTGAAACTTTGAACGATTACCTCGTTTCTGATTGGGAAAAGGTTTATGAGATCATTCCTGATGAACAGGATTTCATTCAGGCGAGTTTGCAGGAAATGGCCGACAAGCGAGGATGCTGCCTCGTGGTCACAACCGGAGGAACCGGCCCGGCAAAACGAGATGTAACCCCGGAAGCTACCGAAGCTGTGTGCAACAAGATGATGCCCGGCTTTGGCGAACTCATGCGACAAGTCAGCCTTCAGTACGTGCCCACAGCCATTTTATCAAGACAAACAGCGGGTATTCGAAATCAGACTTTGATCATCAATCTTCCTGGAAAACCAAAATCTATCCGGGAATGTTTGGATGCCGTTTTTCCTGCCGTGCCCTACTGCATTGATTTGATGGAAGGACCTTACCTCGAAACGGATGAAGAAGTGATTAAGGCATTTCGACCCAAACACAAATAGAATTTTTCAATCTTACAGGTCGAATCAAGATTCTAAGAACCATTAGTTGCAATAAGCACGAAGGAGCGCTTAGGTTGAAAAATTAAGGCACCCGGATCCTTTCCACCAACTGCTGTATTTCCTCAGGCGGTTCCGAGGTCATTCGTGAAACTGTGAAGGTGATTACAAGGTTGACGATCATTCCCAAAGTCCCAATCCCCTCAGGTGAAATTCCAAACCACCAATATTCAGCGTTGTTGACTTCGGGGTTGATGAATTTGAAATAGATGATGTAGGAAGCTGTAAAAATTATTCCAACCAACATCCCCAGAATTGCCCCCACATTGTTGGTTCGCTTGTCAAAAATGCCCAGCAAGATTGCGGGGAAAAAGGATGCCGCAGCCAAGCTGAAGGCAAAAGCCACAACTGCTGCCACATAGTCTGGAGGATTGATTCCAAAATATCCTGCAACAACAACTGCAACCCCTGCAGCAACTCTAGCAGCAATTAATTCCTCTTTTTCCGAAATGTGGGGTTTGAAGGTTTTCTTCAATAAATCGTGGGAAATGGAACTTGAAATCACCAGCAACAAACCTGCTGCTGTGGAAAGCGCTGCAGCCAACCCACCGGCTGCCACAAGGGCAATGACCCAATTGGGAAGCCTGGCGATTTCTGGATTTGCCAAAACCATGATGTCGCGATCTATCGTTAATTCGTTTTGAGTTTTGTCGGCCACGTATTGAATCTTGCCATCTCCGTTTTTGTCATCAAATTTCAGCAAGCCGGTAACTTCCCAGTTTTTAAACCACTCTGGCACCAGGGCATATTCCTGGTTGCTAACGGTGTTTATTAGATTGGTGCGAGCAAAGGCTGCCACAGCAGGAGCAGTGGTATAAAGAATAGCGATAAAGATGAGCGCGTATCCAGCAGATTTCCGGGCATCCTTTACTTTAGGAACTGTGAAAAACCGAATGATAACATGCGGCAAACCGGCTGTTCCAGCCATCAAAGCGGCCGTTATGAAAAACAGGTCGATGGTAGATTTTGAGCCAGAAGTGAAAGCAGCGAAACCCAGGTCGGTGTTCAGACCGTCTAGCTTATCCAGCAAATATGTTCCAGAGCCATCGGATAACTGAGCTCCAAAACCAATTTGTGGAATTATGTTGTCGGTCATTAAAATTGAAATGAAAATGGCAGGAACCAGGTAGGCAAAAATCAATACGCAATATTGTGCCACCTGGGTGTAGGTGATGCCCTTCATCCCCCCCATTACAGCATAGAAAAAGACGAGGATCATGCCAATGACCACTCCATATTCCACATCAACATTAAGGAATCGTGAAAACACAACTCCTACACCGCGCATTTGACCGGCCACATAAGTGAACGAAACAAAAATGGCGCAGACTACAGCAACCACCCTGGCCACCTGTGAGTAATACCGATCTCCTATAAAGTCGGGAACGGTGAACTTGCCGAATTTCCGAAGGTAAGGCGCCAGCAACAAAGCCAACAATACGTAGCCACCTGTCCACCCCATCAGATAAACCGAGCCATCGTAACCTACAAATGAAATGATGCCTGCCATGGAAATGAAACTGGCAGCACTCATCCAATCGGCTGCTGTGGCCATACCGTTTGCGAGGGGAGGAACTCCACCTCCGGCAACGTAAAAATCTTTGGTGGTTGAAGCTCGCGACCAGATCGCAATCCCGATGTACAACAGAAATGTCAATCCAACGATCAACCCGGTCCAGACCTGCACATCCATCAGCTATCGAGATTGTGTTTTTTGTCGAGTCGGTTCATCAGCCACACATAAACGAAAATGAGGATCACAAAAACATAAATAGAGCCTTGTTGCGCGAACCAGAAACCCAGCCCAAATCCACCAATGCGAATTTGATTGAGCTCATCCACCAGTAAAATTCCACAGACAAATGAAACCACAAACCAAATAACCAGCAGGATGGCAACATAGGTAAGGTTCGATTTCCAATAAGATGACATGTCAGGCTAAAATAGTGCGAGCGAAATTAAGGAAACAGGAATCATAAGCCCGATAATGACGAGTACGTAAACAATTCCAGAAACGATAACAAGGGCGAGAGATTTCAAAATTGGTTTCTCGTAAACTTTGGAGAAGGCAAATGTCAGGTATATTGTTGTGATGATTGGAGGTATATATCCCATTCCAAAATCATAAATAAGTCTGTCCGCCAGGATCCAAACGGCCTCGAATAGGAAGAAAAAGGAGTGGACATGAAATGAGAAAATGAGGTGTTCAATGTAGAGCATTTGGCTTTTCCAAAAGAACAGAAACAGCATAAGGGCATATGCCGGCATTAGCACAAAAATGTAAGCACTTGATGTATTTAATAAATGATCTACAACAGTTGATGGATCCTCCGTTAATGCACGGAGTACCTGCGAACCCATCCATCTTTTATAAGGTCCTTCTGCTTTTGCTGAATCCAAAATGGATTCGATTCCCTCCTCTTTAATCATTTTTTTGAGGTCATTCCGCGCCATGCGGATGTCGTTTTCTCCTCCCAGGTCAAGGGTTACGGTATCCAGTATAGCCTCGCCCGAAGATTCTGGCGCACCACCGATTAAACGGGGTCTGTCGCCATCTAGAGAGATGGCAAAGAAGAAAATGACTGAAATGAATACATACAGCCTTAGAGGGTGGATAAACCTCACACGATGTCCTGCGTTAAATTCACGGGTAAGTTCGCCAGGTTTGAAAACCAAAGGAAAAATGCTTCTGAAAAACTTACTGTCAAAGGTGAAGTAGTCGCCCAGAAAATCGAGAAAGAGTTGTTTGAGCGGAACTACTTTGTAGTGGTTCTCTTGCCCACAATCAGGGCAAAAGTTTTGATCCTTAAGCAATGAGCCACCGCAGTTCAGGCAATTTTCCTTTTTTCTCCTGTTCTTTCGTGCCATAAAATTTAAAGCTCACCAGCGCACAACTCGTAAATCCAGGGCGAAATAGTTGTTGGTTCCAAGGGAAATCAGGTTAGAGTCTGAAGTGAGTGCAAAGTGTTTTGTACTGGTTTTATCGATCTTGAAGATGCCATCTATATAAAAGTCAAGGTCAATGTAGATTTCGTTTTTCTCATCCATGGTCCAATTTCCGGAAGTCATATAATTCAGTCTATCATACGTAAAATCACAACTATCCGAAAGTTTAAATTCTGAAAAGCCCCTTATTTTTGAATTGCACCTCAAAAATAATTTATGTGACTCTTCAGACGCACTAAAAATAACAGTAAGCCTTTAATTCGTCAAATAATAGATTTGGTGCCACCTTGGCTACTTGCCTCTTGCA
>PVBE011248305.1_pt1 | contig 14554 bp, 3 predicted proteins | sample 1631181 | NCBI WGS metagenome assembly PVBE01 (sample SAMN08397723, study PRJNA350692) | Marine metagenome, whole genome shotgun sequencing project. | isolation source: water | place: Pacific Ocean | collected 2012-04
ATTTATTTGACTTAGGCGGCCGCCCTGCTCCAGTTTATGAGATTCCAAAAGCAACAACGCCCACTGACGATTCGAGATTTGCAATAGAATTTTCTATGATGCAAGCTCTTGATGAAGATATCATGAAGATTTTTGCAACCCTCGATTCTTTAGACAATATTATTGGTGCTCCCGAGTTGATGTTTGCAGAAGAGTATCCAGGTTTAAGAGATTTAAGAAACGTTTATTTTAATAGATTAACAGGGACTGTGAATTATAAGAATTTCTTTGATTTCTTTAGGTGGTTAGATGACTCATTTGACGTTATGATTGAAAAGTTGATCCCACGAAAAACAAATTATCTTGGGTTTAATTTTGTGATTGAGAGCCATGCTTTAGAGCGCGCCAAAATTACATATCATTCTGGAGACGTTTACTTGGGCCCAAGCGAGCGCCGCAACTTAAAGGGAATAATCTTGTTAAGACAACTAATAGCACAGGTGAGGAAGATCTAAATGGCGATTTATGAGATCATCACACCACGACCAGGAAATGCAGAATATAGTCTAACTGGGTCTATGTATATTGGTGGTCCACCTCCTGTTGGTCATTATACAGCAAATTCTGATGGCTCTCTGGTTGGATGGTGGAAACTTAATGAATCCGACGCTGCACCGGATGCGACTGGTCGTGGAAATGATGGTTCATCCACATCCTGGCCATTATCAGATGTGTATACACCATCGCTATTGCTCCAACAACGATCCAATCTTTTCAACGGTAGTACAAGCTTCGTTGATATAGGATCAGCTGCAACATGGGATGGGGTAATAGGTAACGACACTGCGAATGGGTCAACGCAAAGAATGACTTTTTCGATGTGGTTTCGTAAAACCGGGATGGGTAGTAGTTCATATCCTCGTATTTTTCAATTCGGAGAAGACAAATCAGGACCTGGCTTTGGAGGCATTTGGGCTTATTTTTCTAGTACTAACACTCTTCGCTTTGGGGTAGGATGGAGTACGAAACGAGCGGTTTGGGAATCGGTTAGTAATCTTATTTTTGATAATCAGTGGTATCACCTTGCCATAGTATACGATGCTACAGACGTGAATGCCCGACCAGTTGTTTATATTAACGGTCAACAAATCTATTTCACCCAATATGCTGGTTGGAAGGCCGCCGGGAGCTACGAGGGGATATCAGCTCCAAATTGTGTTATAGGAAATAGCCCTGTTGCTGCACGTCCATGGCAAGGACAAATAGCTGATTTTGCAATATGGAATAAGCTTTTAAGCCCCAAAGACATAAACGCAATATACAAATGTCAAACCGGACCGATCTATTATAGCTATCGAGATTTTAAGAAAATCGGTAGAGGCATGCGCGCTTCTCCCACTGGCTCTGTAGAGTGGCTTCGACAGGGTATCGATGCTGATACATCTCAAATCTATTTCGGTAGCATGCTCCCCAGAGTCGGTTCAGGTGATCGGTTCGACTGGTATAGAAATGGGAAGCGTTTACCAGCCAAAATATTCGATGATACTACACCCGTTGTCAGACAGTCTTCGATGCGAGTTATTACCGGCCCTGCTAAGAGTGATACTCGGCCAGGCGTGTCTGTAGATATGGCACCGGTAAAAGGCGAGCGCTTAGAAAAACGTCTAAGCTTTGATTATGAGAACCGATCATTCGGCCAGCCTGATATGTGGCAAAAGGGTGAGCCCTATGCTGATATTCGAAACTTCAATCCTATATCATATATCTTGGATCAAGATGAGGTTATGTGGCCAGTCAATCTCTGGAACATGGGCGATCTACCCGGGTATGAATTTGATGGTGTTATTGAACCTCTCGATATTCGTCGTGAGATACTCGGTTATATGGACGGTCGGTATGAGGGTCGGGCCATCCGCGGTGCCCTAGTCGGCTCCGCAGGCGAGGGCCCATTTGGATCAAGAGAGATTGCAGACAAGTGGAGTACACTAGATCCAGGTGCCGATCATTTTCTTGATGCCCCAGATGCTTTTGGAACACTCCCTCTACAAGCATACCAAGATTTGCAACCTACTCGTGATGAACCATTTATCGCAAGAGATTATCAAGATATAATTAACGGTCAACTCAGGTTGCACAATTATCCTGGTGGCCCAACCATCTGGAATGCGGGAAGTATTCTTAATGCGCTGATGTACATGTCAGGAAGCAGCGAGAGTACCGACCCAGCTGAAAAGAGGGCAAATCATGGATTTTACTTTGGACAAAAAGCGGGTTCAATTGTATTTGGTGATAAATAATGAGAGATAATAGCTATAATCATTTTTGGGGTAAGTTTAAAGAGGGTATACCTACAGTAAGTGGATCCTTGGTTCTGCCCGCAGTTTGTCAAGTACAATTCAACCGCTGGAGACCCGCAGCAGCCCCAAGCGCCCCATTGGGTGGATGGCAATTCCGTGATCTAGCTAATCAGGATAATGTTTGGGAAGTTGTAGACGCAATTCCTAATGCAGACTGTGAGGGCCGCCCCGGAGGAGAGTTTAAAGCTCTACCGCCCACAGACCCCAGCGTAAGTTTAACAGATGATGTAATTTTTGGGGTTCCCGGAACCACAGTCGCTTCGGATGATAAAATTGAGCTTAATAGCTCTGCTGTGGATAATCTAAAATTTCGTGGTCCAGCTCCTGAAAGGTCGATAGGGTTCCCCATCTCAACCGACGGCGCTGGTACTGTTGACCGTCGATTAATTGTGAATCAAGACGGGAAGAAAATAGATTTCACTAGACCCGAAAATTACAACCGCTATTTTACATATATGCTTCGAATGAAGGTTGATCCTGCAGGAAACACCGCGAAAGCTATTGTCAGTATCGGTGATGCAGCTGGCTCAGCCGGAAAAGCTGTTCTTCAAATAGGAATGGCTGGTACCGGTATATTAAAAGCGGTTATCCATTCCCAAGGTGGTGCTGGCGATAAAACTTGTCCGGTAAATCTAGCTGATAAGGGTTGGGTAATTGTTTTTATACAAGCGTATGTTGGGCCATTTGGGTTCCTTGGCAATCGACCATTTATTCATAAGTTTATGGTATATAGCCAGCAGAATGGTGCTCGACTTTGGTATAGCTCAAATCAACGCGTAGCCGGTGGCGAGCCCTATTCTCTGATATATCCGAAAGTATATTTGGGGTATGGCGAGATGTCTGGTGGTGTAAACGCTGCATTTTCGCCTAATGACTTTGTGACAGGGGTAAATCTGGCAGAGTTTGCAGTGATTAATCGTGCTTTAAGTGATTATGAGATGGATTTAGTGGCTTCATCTGGTAAAGCCGATGTGTTGTATAAGTCTGGGTTTAATAATCAGCCAGTGCGTAGAATACAACAGATGATGGATGCTCGAACAACTTATCCATCGATTAATCGAATAGGTGATCTTAGTCGTCCAGCTCCTGGAAACCTTGCACCGTTTAATGACAACAACACACCAATTTATGGTCGAGGAAGATCATTATACCATCAAACCAGCGTTGGTGGCGAGCTCATTGCTAACCCAGGCTTAACCGAAGCCCGCCTCGGCCAGCGAATTGCATATCCAGAAATGTTGCCTCTACGCTTATTTTCTGGCTCTTTTATTACCAAGCCTGTATCCGCAGCTCCAAATGCCACGACGCTTCGTCAAATGTCCGGCGATCCTTTTTTGAGGGACGTACACCACACTTCGATTGATAAGCGTATTTGGATTGAGTCCGCAGAAGTCCCGGGTGCAGCAGATAAGACAACACAATTATTCAATTGGGCGAAACAAAGCTCGCCCCTCAGCATTTCTCAAGACTATGATATTCTTGGTGGGGCAATAACACCATTTGATGAGTCAAACTTACCGTCTGATGCAACAACCATTAATCAGCCTGCTGTTGCTGGAGATGTTTATCCTGGCTTACAACAAAGGCTTGGTGACCATATTGCGATTGTTATTGATCTAGATCCTGATGAAGACACAAGGCTTGGTGTAACCCAGGGTGGAAACATCGCATCAATGGCATACTTCAATTTCTCTACCAAGAGGTGGGATATTATGGGGTATATGCCGGGAGTGTCGGGATCTAACGCATCTGCGGAAGTCGCCTTTTCCACTGCCCGTGAATCCTCTAACCAGGGTAAAGGAATTAGATTATTTGGGGGCGTAAATGCAGGCGTCACTGGTGGTCATGAACAGCTTATTGAAGATTATACTAACCTTTTTCGATCTGCATCTATTGGGTTTATTGGGACCAATGGTTTCACCGTATATCCTGATGAGGGACAAAATGCACTTTCTGCATTATCGATGCAAGGGAGACCAACTTCGACATACGGTTTTCCAGCAGATGAAAAGTACTCTTCTACAACCGGCCAGACGCTTTCCATTGGTGACTATATAGATGCACCATTTCTGTTAGAACGATTTGCTTTAAAGTTCGATGCTGACCTAGAAGAATCGGGCCCTTATTCGCTTGGTAGAATGCTTCCGACTGTTGGTCGTCAGCCTGAATATGGAAAGATGGGGTTCTATAGAGGCGGCGAACTTGCCTATCAGGGTGGATCTGCACACTGGGCAGTCAATCCATCAAAAAACTTTGCGGCGTCGATGCCGAGAATTCGGTTTCCTGGCACCAGAAGTAGCACAGGCTATACCCAGACTGGTGGTGGCACGCTTGCTGGATGGTACGGAATTGGAGATCAATTCGTTTGTGAGGGGCGCTTTATTGGTAGCCATTCTGTTGCGATGCTCCAAAACAATATGCATCATCCTGATGGGGATCAGTACGCCGGCGGAGGAATTAATCGAATATATGAAATGTGGAGTGGAGGTCTTCTTAGTCACCCTATAAAGATAGACTCTGGCGTTTTCTTAAACGTTGGTACAGACCCAATCCGAAATCCCGAGGACCCCAATAAGTCTTTGTGGGCTAACCCGTTCCAGCAAAGCAACTGGCCGAATAACATGACAAGTCGTCTTTGTAATGTATCTTCGACATATCCTGGCGCCTATGCTGGATCCGCCCAACCGTGGACTCAAGCGTTCTATATACCAATGCTGGGTGGAGGGCATAATGGCATCGTTACAGGATCGAATCTAAATTATTCTACAGGAGACGGAGGTCGCGGACCATATCTTGCATGTCATGAGACATATAGTACGTATGCTTTAGACCGCACAGGAAACATCGGCCAGGGTAACACATGGAACAAAGATTTAAAGAAAGATAATGGCCATCCATTCTGGCGTGCAGATACATTCTTTCTTCTACGAGAGCGTCCATCTTCGGAACAGGAGAGAAATTCAACTCCAGAATTCTATTCAGATATTCAATTGATGGCCGATCAGCCCATTATCGCTGTAACAACTGCCTCATTCGTAAATGGAACCACTGTCTCCAGTGACAGCTATATGGGAAGACCAAGATCGCTCACAGCAGTAGGTCCATGGACCTCCTCATTCGGGTTTGCTATTCAACCCAGAATGATGGCTGAGCGCTTTGGACCGTTTGCAGTGGATTTAGGTGCTAGATATCCAATAGTAATATCACCAAAGATTGGAGCGACAGTAAGGGAGCTAATAACATACGCACAGATTGTTCATTATGGCTACACTGTGGCACCAATGGGCTTAAGAAATCATATAACCTCCTATAAATCAAATGCAATGAAGACTAATCCTGGTTCAGGGGGAGCAGTGTATTTATCTGCCTCCGCGGATCCAGAGTTTGCGGATGTTATCACCAACGGTAGCGACGAGCCCCTACCTGTAGAATTGTTCTCTCAGGCAATAAAAATTGCAAACAATTCGCAAGGAATCGATGCTAAGTGGGTGAGCACAGGTGTACCTCTCTTTCAGGGTGGTGGAACTGCCGGAAATGCTCCACAGAAGCTGGGCGTTATCGGCACAATCGCTGCACAGCTAGGTGGAGGCACAGCGACTAATGGGAATAAGGCAGCTGCTCAAACGCTTTATGGTGCATGGAAAAAACCCGGTGAAGGATATAGAGACCCTCATTCATATGTGCAATCTGGATCTGGAGGGTTTATATTTCAAAAATCACCAGCCCAAAACCGCATTATGTCTGATTATCCGGACACTCCAGACTCTGTCGCCCAGCTAGGGATATACGACTATACAATAAACAACCCGGGAGGTGCATTGGATAAACCAGGCCATCCATTTGGGACTGAGGTAGCTTATGGTTCTCACCAAGGCGCTGCCGGGATGCTGGATACATTTCATGTTCCCTATCCAACAAATGCCGACGGCTATTGGGGTCAAAAAGCGGGTAATCTCGGAATGAATCCAGCTGTTCTTGGTTCTGGGGGATCGATTATTACTGCTCCCGGGATTATGGCCTCGAAGGGTAAGCACATAGACTTTGAGCAGATGGGGTCATTTGATGCACCAGGACAGCCCCTTAACCCTCTTTGGTATAATGACCGAATTTATCAGTTTACTGGAAGCCTCGACGTTGGACAGCAACTTGCTCGGGAGGGGAAATTAGATCCTGTTATTATATCTTTGCTACTTGCACCTACCGGGGCAGTTGTTGATAAGACTGCTGGACTTCCCAACTGGTTAGAGGCCGGCTTAGGAAGAGACCTCAATATTGAAGTAACACGAGGTATGCGACATAATGGGGGAATAGTGTTTGATAGTCAAGCAATGATAGCAAACTACCCTCCATCCGGCGATACTGATTTTGGTTTCAGATATTTTGCTGATAAAAATCCAGATCATGTTGTGGATAAAAATTGCGGCTTTACATTGATGACGGCCTCTGTTTGCGATCGGCCACTTGCTGCGGGCCCAGGTAGAGAGTCTGCAGCAATGCCCTTAAGGGCGAACGTATTTGCTCGTAGAATGTTGAATTCTGGTCAATTTGAAGTTGTTGCCCCAGTTAGAAATACTCCAGCTACTAATTTTGATCTTCCCTCCCAGTGGTGCTTGACAGTCCCTGGAGGGCGACGCAACGCAGTGAGGCACTCAGGCGGCGACCCCAGAATTGAATCCTTCGTAACATATCCTATAGATCGAGGGGAGAGTAATCCCTGGGCAACGGTACTAGAGCCCGGCGGGTTTTGGTATAATGGTCCAGGATCGAAATGGGACTTCGGGCCATATCCGCAAGCTCGTGGACCAAATAGGTACGGCGGTCATCATCCAGCTGGACCGGGAATGGAAAAGCGTTTCCACTTTCGTGTGATGGGAAATCTTCGAGGAATTGGTTTCAAACCAGGCCCTGCTTTCGATGGTATGCCCGATAATAGATACTTTGTAAAAGGTGTCATAGGATCCAATCAACGTAAGGATACGTGGATTCAAACACCAATAAATTACGGTGTACAGTTGTGGTCATCAGAATCATCTGGTGGGATGTGGGGCGACTGGAGTCCTTACTACTTTGGCATCGGCGCTGCTAGCATGAACGCATCAGGTCTTCCGCATGCGGTTCCAATGCCCGCAAGCTCATCAATAGTCGGTAGTACATTCGACAGATATATGCGTGATGGTGATGGGGCGTATGGCTCAGGTGGATGCCTGTACGATTGGTTAAATCTCCAGCTCGCACCCGACAAGTATGCTGTATTACCTTCATTCTTTGCCACCAAAACAAGTCCCTACCCTTCTGAGGTTAGCTTAAATCAGTTACAGTGGCCAGTCAAGGGACAACAAGAGTCGTTATACCTCTTACAACCTGGAGACAAATTAGTTCTTGGATGTCAACCTTCACTACCCGGATGGAATGCTTCGAAGATGCCAACGAACAGAAACGTTTCCAAGTATGGTATCTGGGATGAGACAGCCAGCAATCGTCATCAAAGGTCTTGTTTCCATGCTAACCAATATTCGCCCCCGCAGCTGAAAAGCATTGCTGAAGGCAAGTGGGAAGCAGTAGGTAGCGGATCATTAAACAGAAATTCTCAAAATCTAGAACATCCATACGAAGCTGCTCATGGTCTTACTCTTAAGAAGGGTAAAGCAAAGTTAATCCTATATGGAACTCTTCTCCGAAATAATAAACATCTTCCATCTGAGTTGAACCAACCGCTTCGCTCTGATGCAATTCATGAAGCGCTGCACTACAATAATCCTGTCATGGATCAATTTCAGATTGAGCGAGAGTCTGCATATAAGGGTTCTTATATTTCTGAGCTCGTTCGAGGTAATATTCTGGGAACCGACTTATCAACCCCTCCATTAAGTAATACTCGAGGAGTGGTTACTGGTCCGGCCGGTACAGGTGGTCCTAAGCCGCAAGGTAATTGTGGGAACTATGAATATGCAACCCAGCGTTTCGTTAGGATCTCTGAAGAGTCTCAAGTATTTTGGGATTCATTACTCCCTAATCCTGTGGGAATTGCTTTGAAACAAGGGGGCTTCTATAATACTTCAAGCATCTCTCATACTGGTTTTTCTATTGCCAAGAAGCCCTCATACGCTTTTGCGTTTAATCTGATGCCAGAAGTCGTTCCTGGTTTTGTGAATTTCTTTTCTCAAGACAGATACTGGCGTCATATAGGGAATGTAGATTGGCAAAATTCGTTTCCGTTTGAAGCAAAATTTGCGGGTGTTAGTAGAATGCTAACTCGGGACGCTTCAATGGGCACAAGCGGTATTGGTGGCTACAAGAGACCGGTTGTGCCGTTTATTAACCCTGTTTCTCCAATGAACTCCGGATCTCTTACATACTTCATCGACGAGTCCACACTTCAATCCCGAGCATGGTGGTTACCGGATTACAAGAATTCTTCACCAGCAGATGTATACGACGCCCCTGCAATTGACTTTACCACTGGGGGTACATGGAGTGGCGATGGCGCCACATACAGAAATCAATCAACAGCTTATGTGGCTGGCAAAGACTATTGGTTATCAAATACTCGAATGCGCGGTCCGTGGGGAACATTAACCACGGATGGTAATCTATCGTTTATTTTTTACAATAAGAATGGGGCTTATCCCGCTGTTGATGCGCCCATATCTGCCGGCACGCCAAAGCTTCTCACAAATGTGTGGACCATTGAAAATATGGCGGACGGTATATCAACCGATCTTAATATGGGCCCATCCAGTCCAACCAACTGGGCTGATGGTGAACCAGCCGTAAGCGCAAGAAAATTAAGCGACCAACAATATCGTGTAAATGCTGCAATTTTTGCTGGTTATGGCAGAGCCAATAAAAAACAGCTTGATGTTGTTCGTATGAATGGTGGCGGCATCTACTCCAGTGCAGAACTATGTCTAGCAGTAGATTGCGGTCATCCAGCTGGATGGAAGTACGGCTTAATGAATTGTGATCACACATCTCCCTCTATGGTGTTTAGATGTGATCGCTATGGACAGCTGAGAGATATGCTAGAGCAACGCCTTTATTCTAAGTGCTATAGCAAAGGAGACCCATTTAATCGCCGCGGTCAGACCGAATCTGCTGTGACCTGCATCTTCGTTGATGCCGATGGTAATCCTGTTTCTGATGCATCAAAAACAACATGCTTTAATATTAGCACTGTGATGTCATCATCGGTTCCTTATAAAGATGGAGAGAGTGGTACTGCTCGGAACTTGATATTTAGTGATGATAGCGTCGTTATTGCATAATGATGCTGCACTTCATGCGGAGCGGTAATGGCGCAAAAGTCAAAGACAGAACTGAGAAAAACTGATTTTCTTGTTATTAGGTCTAATAGAAATAATGACATTGTCAAAATCATTACCCCTCAAACGTTTCAAATTGGTCTTGACAATGCCGACTTTAAGAAAGGGCTAATTGTTAAGGGCACAATTACCGTTGGCCCTGGTGGAATAAAGCGCGCAGACGGTACTCCTTATATTAAGGGTTCCGGAAACGTTACTGTTACGAATGATAGCGATGGCGGCGTTACATTAGGCGCTACAATTGGGACTGGTGCAACTCTCAGCAGCGCTGGTGGCACATCCGGTATTACCAGCTTTTCTTACGATGGCTCTGTTGCTGAGACTGTTTCCCTTGATCTTGCTTATGACTCTGGTCTTAGCCTCGGTCCTTTAGGCGTATCTGTCAAGCCCTCCGCGATAAACAACTATTACTCTGGTACACCAGCACCTGGTGATCTTCTTATCTTTGAAGATAGATCTTCGGGTCATGTAAGAAAGATAACAGTCAACACATTAATGACAGCGGCAATGACGCTGGGTACACTTGGGAATAAGCTGACATTAGGAAACGGTGTTTATTCTCCATCAGGATATACATGGTACGATAACACAAACCAGGTAGATATATCTGTTGCCACTGGGTCTCTAGGGGGTCTTGGATTTGATGGGACAGGTTTAGTTGTTAATCCGCTAAACGCATCATTAACAACTAATCTTGATATTGCGAATGATCGAATGCTTTTATATGACGCCACCGTAGGTGATGTCCGTTGTATTAGGCCTTCCATCTTCGGTGTTGTTCCAACGTCTTATCGTATAAGTCCTGGAAATGGCATAAATGGAAATTATTGGGATAATTCTGGAAATGAAACCTGGGCGATTGATACCTCTTTGGTTCCGACACTTATCGCAAATAATTCGTTCAGTGGAGATAATTCGTTCAGTGGAGATCAAACTTTTACAGGTATAAACACCTTTAACAATAATACGATATCTGGTTCGATCCATCATACAGCTGGTGGTTTATCATATTTGGTTGCTGGCTCAAATGTTACGATTGCATCTGCATCGAATGGGCAAATAACGGTTAGCGCCACAATGGGAGCAGGGGGTTCATTAACTGCCGGATCTGGGATTGGATCGTTTACATACGATGGTACATCACCAGCATCAGTTGCTCTGAACTCAAGTGGATTAACAATCGCTAGTGCTCGAAATGACTATCTTTTTGTGTCTGATGGATCAACCCCTTCCACAATAAAGAGAGATACCATTGCGTCAATTATTGATAAGGTGGATCGTACTGCAATTATGGTCGCCGGCGACGGTATTAATATAACATTTAATGGGAACAGTCTTCCCGCAGAGATTGCTACTGATATTGATGGGTCTACACTTGGGTTTGATGGGTCGGGTGAGATATCTGTACTAAAGGTCCCCAATTCATTAATAAGCGGTACTGGAATAGAAACTTTTTCTTTTGATGGCTCTTCTCCGCAAAGCGTCATTATAGATAATTCTGTTGTGGCGACGTTATCTGGTTCTCAATTTAGCGGTGATGTAGGCATAACTGGCTCATTTTCAACAAAGAATAGAGCAACATTTCAATCTGGTTTAACATCAAATGGTCCTGGGTTTTTTAAGCAAGGCTTAACAGGATCTCTAACGAAGCTTCTAGATGGTACATCATATATTAGACAAGGCGCCGGTATCCGGATTATTAGCGGTACAGATGGATCGATTACGATCATAAGTACAGCGGGCTCAGAGGGCGGAAGGCCAGGCGGAGGAAACAGTGATAAAGATGCTCAATATCTCGTTTTATCAGCTACAGGTTCATTAAGCGCCGAAAGAGTATTCACTGCCGGAACCGGAATACAAACCACAGACTTAGGTCCAGGAGCAGCATATACTGTCGCAGTTCGTGATGACATTGTTGCAACGTTGACAGGTTCCCAGTTTAGCGGTAACGTTGGAATTACCGGATCCTTAGGCGTCGAAGGCATTGCAAAATTTAAGCATCTATCAGGATCACTCCAAATGCTTAATGATGGAGCAACCCGATATCTTGTCGGTACCGGTGCCATATTAATAACAACTCAGTCTTCCGGGCAGGTTGTAGTTTCTGCTAGCGAAGGTAAAGAATATTTTGCGGGTATTGGGCTTAATTTAACAGCGGCGACTTTTAAGGTAGATGACTCTATTGTCGCAACCTTAACAGGCTCTGTGTTCAGCGGTGATATAGTCGCACAATCTGGCCTCTCTGGCAGCGTTCAGATGCTTTCAGACGGTACCACTCCATACATCATAGGTACAGGAAGCATAACCATAACTACCGCTTCTTCTGGGCAAGTTATAGTGTCTGCTTCTGACGCATCGTCAACTGTTCGTCAATCCGGGGGCGGAACGATAACGAATGTCAATACACTCGTGTTTACAGGAAGCACCGTCTCTGGTGGTTCTGGAACGGCGACGATAACGCCTGTGATTGGTGCCGCAGAGGATGCGTCATATTCTGATGGCTTATTCACTGACTTCTCTTATACAACCCCCATTGGTACTGCGATTGATCGGTTTAATGAAGTCTTAAAAGGCCTTGCGCCTGCCGCAGCTCCGGCGCTTGATGATATTGATTGTGCTGATTCTGGCGCAGCAGCGAAGTTGTCATTCGGAGCCGCACAATCGATATCAGGCTATACAAACGCTCAACCCTCAACTTTGACACCTACAGATAATTTATCAGATATCAACATCAACGGCACATACAGCTCTACAACGGTTAGTAATGATGTGCGAGTTGCATGCTTCGCAGGAGCTACTACAATAAATGGTACCTTAAATGCAGATATTTCAGCAGATGGAGTAAATTATGCTGCCGATTCTTTTGGTAATGCTGATCAGGGGACATTAAAGCTATTTGTAAATGATAATTCCAGTGAGGTTCACTCTGTCGATTTAAGCACTTTTGGATCTGGTAATTCATTAAATGGAAATAGCTCCGGGTTTAATCTGTCAGCAAAAACCCCAGGCCACTTTGCAGATAGTAGTAATTTTGAAACCTTCCAGCATAGACAGGGGACATATATCATCACGGCGGCAGATCAGCGAAGCGGGTGGAATTACGCCAGGGTTGTACATACAATCGGTGGATCTGATACTACGTGCAACTACGTAGAATGGATAAACGATCCAGAAGCGACAGCTCTATCATCAGATAATTCTGCTATGGATTCTCTTTCAATGACAGGAACTAAGAACCTGTCAGGTGTGAAATACAATACAGGAGGCTCTGCAGAGTATAGGATAAGAGTGTTGAATGCATATCGGAATGTTTATTCTACATCGAACATTACATATAACGGCACAAATTCTTCTGTTTCGTCTTTGTCTTTTCCGGTAATAGATTATGGTTCCGGTGAAAATGAAACCAAGACCCTCCATTTGACTGGAGCAGTAAGCGTTACTGGGGATCCTATATTAAATGGCTCTATAACAGTTTCTACAAATGTTCCCCACCCGTTAAAGTCGAATCTTTCCAGTGCAGGTTCACAATCAATAAGTGGAATATTACTTTACGATTTATCTAACACCTCAACAACAACTTCTGAAACATTTAGGGCAGAGAACTATAGAATCAAATCTGGAAGTTATAATGCTCAAGCCGACGCTATTGATGCAGCAAATACCTGGGATTCGACAACTAGTCTTGCAACAGTCGATGGAATGATCTTTTATAATAGTAGATTATATGCTCCTAATCAGGGTGGTGTAAGTGGAGACTTTCGGAACACAGCAGATGGAGGCTCAATCACAAATGGTCCAAGTAGTAATGTCAATTATTCTGGGATTACATCCGGCCTTCGAACATTTTATAGATACTTTCAAAATACCTCTGGCGGGTCAAAGTCAAATTGGTCTGTAACAATAAATGGCTCAGGAACAATTGTTTCTCAAGGAACAGCATTGAATAGTTCTCGTATTCATGTTCTTGCGAAACTCCCCACAACCTCTACGGCATTTACTACCGGCTGGATGGATCTTGCTGTCGCATTCGCCACAGGACAGACTGGCGATGGGGATGGATGTTTAGATGGCTCTTTAGATTCTTCTTTAAGCGCCACTAATTCTGGAACATTCGGTACCCAGTCGGTCGGCGCAAATGAATATGTAGTAATTAAAATAGAGGCAGATGCTGCATGGACTGGGTATATTTCTTCTATGAGTATTTCGTGGAGTTGATCGATGGCGTATGATGCAAAAACCGAAAGATTAATTTCGCTTAAAAAGCTTGCGGGAAAGGCTCAAACCTCTAATGACAAAGGCTTGGCAAACGAGGGACTTCCTTCGGGATTAACTCTTGCTTCCAACACAATCTTCGGTCAAACGATTACCACCGCTCCTGGAAGCACAAGTCTTTATGATATAACGGGTCAGGTTGAATATCTAAGGTTTCAATGTATTTTTATAGCAGGTAGTGATACCTCCAATGGTCGCCACGGTTTTGAGCTAAAGTTACCAGCAGATTATGAATCTAATTCTTCAAACCCGAATAAGGGTGCATATCCATATTTGAATAACCAAAGTGTTAATATAACCTCCGGTTCTTTGCAACTTGTACCTCCATCATTTGCAACAGATTATGAGGCAAAACCATATTACGGTGGTTCATCCACAAAGGGATCTGGAACGATCATTCCAGTGCTCGACGCAAGAGATTGGTATTTAGATTATTTTAACGGAGTATTTTTTCAACAGGATCCTCCCGGTAGTGGAGATCATTCAAATAACCCAGATTATATCGAAGCGTTTCTTTATATTGGAAAAAAATTAAATACAGTTGTAAGTGAAGGCGGTGCTGCCGGCAACGGTGATTCTGCAGCGCAATATCTTGTACTATCTGCAACAGGATCATTATCA
>PVBE011510789.1_pt1 | contig 14554 bp, 10 predicted proteins | sample 1631181 | NCBI WGS metagenome assembly PVBE01 (sample SAMN08397723, study PRJNA350692) | Marine metagenome, whole genome shotgun sequencing project. | isolation source: water | place: Pacific Ocean | collected 2012-04
TGATGCTTGAATTAAACGGCACGGGATTTCACTTGAGCCTAAGCCACACTCAGGAACACGCGACGGCCGTAGCAATTCTGGAAGACAGTTAGCAACGACACTTAATTAAGTCGCGTGCAGTCCCTCAATGGCTTCACGCAGGCGGTCAGTGATTTTGCGTTGACGCGTCTCATTGACAATTTTGGTGATATCGCGGTCTATAATGTAAAAACTATCGATCGCGGCGCCTTCCTCGGTGTTGATCTTGGCGAGCTGAATGTTAAGCCCCAGTTCGGCAAGGGTGTCCGAGACGACGTATAAAAGGCCAACGTGATCCTCAGTCTCTAGATCAAGCACGGTGAATTCGGCAGATGAACGGTTGTCAAACTCAATGACGGTGGGAATACGCTCACCAGCGATAGCCTGATATTCGAGGGTGTCAGCGGGCAAACGCTCCAGATTCAGCTTGATGTCCTGCTCTGAAGAGAGGGCAGCCGCCAGGCGTTTTTGACACTGCTCACGCTGCGGCCCCTTGGGAAGCTGCCCAGTACGGGCATCGGCGACAAAGATGCGATCAAGCGCAATGGAGTCCTCGCGGGTAAAGATTCGCGCACCGAGGATGTTCAGTCCGCACTCGGCAAGCACTCCCGTGATGCGGCTAAACAGGCCCGGACGATCCCACGTGCACAGACTCACAACAGCGTACCCGCGCGCCGGCTCGCGCTGCCAACCGATTGCAGGCTCAAGCATGCGATCATCATAAAGTATCTGCAGCTTCAAATAGTTGTTCACCAACCGGACATCCTCGGCAATTTCCTCCGGTGGATGCGTCCGGAAATAACGCGCTGGCAAATGATCGAAATGCGCCGCCAACTCTTCAAGGGAGATTTCATCATCAAGCAACTCTCCAACCTGACGTTCCAGTTCATCACGCTGCAGTTCATCGGCGCGTTCACCCTCGCCAGTGCCGACTAGTAGGCCCTGTGTTTTCAGAAACAACGTCCAGTGGCTGGTATCCTTGAAACCGTTCCACAGGTCACGACTGGTACCCAGTGAATCGGCGACGGTGTGCAGCGTAAGCATGACCAGATTTTCCTGAGTCTGGATAAATCCGGCAAACTGCTCTATGACTTGAAGGTCTTCCAGGTCGCGTCTCTGGGACACTTGTACCATGGCAAGATGATGACGAATGACAAAGTGAAGGCATTCGGTGGCGGCATCATCAAGGTCAAGCCGGGCGGCAATGTGATCGGCCACCCGTGCGCCCTCTCGTTCATGACGATCGGTCTCAAAGCCTTTGCCCGCGTCGTGCAACAGCAGGGCGAGGTACAGGATAAACGGTCGCTCCAGTTGCTCAAATAGCGCATGATACTGTCGATACTCTGGCAACTCCTTCTCGTAGAGCGCATCGAGCTTCTCAATGCAGACAAGCGTATGTTCATCGACGGTGTATTGGTGATAAAACTCGTGCTGCACCAGACAGGTCATCCTCCCAAACTCAGGCAGATATTTGCCGAGAAAATCCAGCTCGTGCATGCAGCGTAAAACACCACCAACATTGCCGCGCTGATTCAAGATTTCCAGGAACGTATCATGTACCTGTTCATCCTCCCGGAACTCTCGATCGACCAGATAAACCTGCTGGCTTAGCAACTGCGCAAGATTCGGATGAAGCGTAACGCCGTGGCGCTGCATCAAAAGGAACACTCGCATGAGTCGACGAGGCTGATCACGGAAAACCCGACGCGAAACGTAATTTATCTCACCATCTATAATCTTGAAGCCATCAATCTCCTGCTCCTTCCTCCCGCCAACCAACCGGCTTAAGGCCTGCCTCCAAGCGGGCTTCGGCGTCAGGGCAAGGCGACGCTCAAGAGAGCGCGTGATGAGGTCTATGTTGCGGGCGTGCCGATAGTAGTCGCCCATGAACACTTCGAGGCGCTTGGCCGGCGAGGGGTTGGTGTAGCCCAGTCGCCACGCCACCTTGGGCTGCACAGCCTTGGAAAGCACGTCCATCGGACGATCAAGCTGATAATGGAGCTCATTGCGTGCGCGCAGTAAAAACGAATATGCCGACTCCAGTTTCTCCGCTTCAGTCCGGGTCAGAATCTTCTCCTCCTCCAAATCAGCCACCTTTCGATAACCGTGTTTGCAGGTCATCATCCAGATCAGGTTCTGATAATCGCGAAGACCACCGCAACCGTTCTTGATGTTGGGTTCCTGCATCGTCACCGCGTTGCCAAACTTGGCGCGACGCACCTCCTGATCAGCCAGCCGAGCAACGATATACTGCTCCTCCTGGCCGCGCACGCACTTGTCATGAACGGTTCTTTCCATCCGCTCAAATACCGCCGAGCTCCCCCCGACAAGCCGTGCCTCAAAGAGTGAAGTTTTCGATTGCACATCCTCGTTGGCCACCGCCACACAATCGGCTATTCCGCGCACCGCATGGCCGATTTTCAGGCCAAGATCCCATAGCGGATACAGCACTCCATCGACAACCTCCTGCAGGAAACCTGAGGGCTTGCTACGCGACATCAGCGATCCATCGTGCAGGAACATGATATCGATATCACTCTGCGGATTCAGTTCGCCACGTCCGTAGCCCCCGGTGGCCACCAACGCCAATGGCAGGTCCTTTTTGCCGGTTGGCTGTGGTGCTGCATTCAAGACCGATCTCAGAATGTGTCGAAGCAATTCATCGATCACCACTGCTCTCGTTCGACACACCTCTCGGCCAAGACCACCTCCACGATGCAACTTCTTTAGGCGCGCGGTTTCGTCCTTAAGAAAGCGCTTGAACGGGGCCAGCTCGTCCGACGGTCTACGGCCCGCTGGCAGCGCCAGCTGTTCGGCTGCGCGTTCCACAATCTCCTGTGCCAAATCGGCCACGGCGCGGAATTACCCCAAAACAGCTGCCACGGCGATCCAAATCGACTTGCGAACGCCTCGAACCACCATTAGTTTGGTGAAGCCGTGGATCCAGTCGCATTTAAAATAGGTAGCCTCACCATCCATTGGTACGGCATTTTCATGGCCACAGGCTTGGGCCTGGGCATGTGGACGGCCACACTCCGGGGTACCCGTATTGGCCTGAAGGCAGACGACATCTCCAACCTGTTTTTCTGGATCATCGTCAGCGGGATCATCGGCGCAAAATTGCTTTACGTCATCAACCATTGGGATGGGAAAGAACCTCTAAAAAACCTAATTCTGGATCGCTCGGGCTTGGTGTTCCATGGCGCGCTCATCGGCACGACCATCGCCATATTAATTTTCACACATAAAAACAATATATCTCTTTGGGATGCCTTTGACACCCTCGCACCCAGCTTCTCCCTCGGTCATGCTCTCGGGCGTATCGGATGCCTGATGACTGGATGTTGTTATGGAAAACTCTGCAGCCTGCCTTGGGCAGTACAATTCCCCAAGGACTCCATGCCCTATGCTTCTCAAGTAAAACAAGGCTTATTGGAACAATCTGCGACTCATTCACTGCATATTCATCCCACACAAATATATGAGAGCTTTTTGAATTTCGCCCTTTACGGTATGCTTGCGTGGCTGTTTCGAAAACGCAAATTTGGCGGCCAGATAGTAGCCACCTATGTCTTGGGTTACGCCGGCCTCCGCTTTTTTATGGAGTTTCTACGGGGCGACAATCGTGGGCGATTGTGGTTTGACTCTATCACGTCCGGCCAGGGCATCAGCATCCTGCTATTGATCGGCGGTGGAGTGCTTTGGTGGAAATTGCGGGAGCGCAATCTCATTCAAAAACCTGAGGAGGCATGAGCCACCACGAATCACTGCGTGTGGAATTCACAGAGCCTAAAGATCGGCTGGACTCGTTTCTCCGGAAAAATTTCCCGGACGCCTCGCGCGGCACGTTCCAGCGTTTGATTGCCTCAGGCGACATTCGTGTAAATGGTCAACTCGTAAAAGCCTCGCACCATCCGCATGCCGGTGAGGAAATTACCATCCATTGGCCAAAGCCCGAGCCCATGGCAGCTGAACCCGAGGCCATAGCATTGGATGTCCTGATGGAAGACGACCGACTCCTGGTACTCAACAAGCCTCCGGGCATCGTGGTCCACCCAGCCGCCGGACACGCACGAGGGACACTGGTCAATGCGCTGCTGCACCATTGCGATGGAGAGCTATCAGGCATCGGGGGAGTAGCCCGACCGGGCATCGTGCACCGACTGGACAAGGACACCAGTGGCTGCCTGGTGGTGGCCAAGAACGATGCCACACATCAGGCTCTCTCCGCGCAATTTGCTGGGCGCAAGACAAAAAAGATTTATCACGCCATCGTTTGCGGGCGCCCACCCAAGGCTCAGGGGACCATCAAGGAGCCCATTGCACGTCACCCGGTGCACCGCAAGAAAATGGCCATCGTGAAAGGTGGCCGCGACGCGGAAACCCGTTACCGAGCACTAGAAGAACTAAACGAGGCCACACACATTGAGGCTGAACTGCACACCGGACGCACCCACCAAATCCGCGTACATTTTCAGCATCTTGGCTGTCCACTGGCCGGCGACCCGGTCTATGGTGGCCGAACTGCGCGCAAACTGACCGACTCGACAGGCCACACCGTGCCACGCCAGATGCTGCACGCCCAATCGCTCACTTTCATCCATCCGCAAAGTGGCAAGATCCTCACCGCAGAAGCACCATTACCTGCTGATTTCCTGGATGCCTTGTCGTTTCTGCGACTCAGATAGCCGTTCTCAAACCAGACCACGACAAGCCCAAATTTCCCTTTCACTACCCTTCCCAGTGGGCTATCCTCCGCGCCCTTTGCGATGGCAAAATTGACCGTCAACAACCTGAAATTGCGTGGAAAACGGGTGTTCACGCGCGTGGACTATAATGTGCCAATGGAGGAATCTGGCGGCACAATGGTTATCAACGACAACACCCGCATCCGCGCCACGCTGCCAACACTCCAGGCGCTGCGCGACCAGGGCGCTCGCATCATCCTCGCGGCGCACTTGGGGCGGCCCAAAGGAGAGCGAGTGCCATCCATGTCCCTACGCCCAGTGGCTAAACAACTGGCCGAACTGACCGGGCAACCAGTGGCCTTTGCTGAAGATTGTGTGGGAGATGCAGCAACCGACGCGGCAAGCCAATTGAAAGATGGCGAGATACTCCTATTGGAAAACGTGCGTTACCATGTGAAAGAAGAAGCCAACGACCCAGCGTTTGCCGAACAATTGGCAACACTGGCAGATGCATATGTGAATGACGCCTTTGGAGCAGCCCATCGCGCGCATGCCTCGACAACCGGCGTGCCAGAGAATATTTCGGCCCGCGGCGACCAGTGCGCAGCAGGACTCCTGATGGAACGCGAACTACAATTTCTGGGTGACGAACTGGAAAACCCCGATCAGCCCTTTGTGGTAATCCTTGGCGGGGCCAAGGTATCGGACAAGATCAAGGTCATTGACCGGTTACTGGAAAAAGCGAACACCCTCCTGATCGGCGGCGCAATGGCGTACACCTTCAAGCTGGCACAGGGCCGCAAGGTGGGCCAATCGTTGGTGGAACCGGACAAGGTTGATATTGCTCAAGCCGCACTCGAAAAAGCCAAGGCCCGCGGGGTGAAACTCCTGCTACCCTCGGACAATATTGTCGCCGAGTCCTTCGACACCGGTGAACTGAACACCAAAGGCAAACCGATCATCAAGCTGCGCAACCATCATGTAAACACCGCAGCTGATATCCCCGATGAAGTGGAGGGGGTAGACATCGGCCCGGCAACGGCTGAAGCATTCAGCAATGCCCTCACGGGCGCGAAGACCATCCTCTGGAACGGGCCCATGGGAATTTTTGAGGATCCGCGTTTTGCCCAGGGCACGCTGAGCATCGCGCGCGCCGTGGCGGAGGCAACTCGGGCGGGCGGCCAGAGCATTATTGGCGGTGGCGACAGTGTGAAGGCGATCAACCAGACCGGCATGGCAAACCAAGTAACCTTTATGAGCACCGGAGGCGGTGCCAGCCTGGAATTTTTGGAAGGAAAAGAGTTGCCCGGCGTGGCTGCCCTGACCGACAAGTAGGTCGAACATGGATAAAGAACGCAAACTAATCATCGCCGGCAACTGGAAGATGAACAAGACCGCCGCGGAAGGCGCGGAATTGGCGGGACAGATCAAGCTCGACTTGGGTGACCTCACGGAGGTGGATGTAGTCATCTGCCCGACCTTCACGGCGCTGGACGCAGTGGCCAAAGCCATTGAGGAAAGCATGGTACGGCTGGGAGCGCAGGATATGAGCCCAAGCGATTACGGCGCGCACACTGGGGAAATTTGCTCCGGGATGCTGCGGGAGTTCGGCGTGCGCCATGTCATTCTGGGCCACTCAGAACGCCGGCAATATCAGAAGGAGAGTGACACACTCATCAACCAAAAAACCAAGGCGGCACTGGCGGCGGCGATCAAACCAATCGTGTGCGTTGGGGAACTTCTTGAGCACCGCGAGGCAGGCGAGACCGAGGCGGTAGTGGGAAAACAGCTGGCCGGAAGCCTTGAAGGCTTGAGCCCCGAGCAAATGTGTGAAACGGTGATCGCCTACGAGCCGGTGTGGGCCATTGGCACGGGTTTGACAGCCACGCCGGCCCAGGCGCAGGAAGTACACGCATTTATCCGCGGACAACTGGCGCTACAACATGATGACACGATTGCCAAGCGTATCCGCATCCAATATGGCGGCAGTGTCAAGCCGGACAATGCCCGTGAACTGATGAGTCAACCCGATGTTGATGGGGCACTGGTCGGCGGTGCCTCGCTGGATGCGCACAATTTTGTAGGAATAATAAAGAACACTTTAACCTAGGACTATCATGGAACTGGCCATTGGCATTCTAACCATCTTTCTCGTACTGGACGCGCTGTTTCTCGTCCTCCTAATCCTGCTGCAACTGCCCAAAAAAGAAGCCGGTCTGGGAACGGCCTTTGGCGGCGGCACCACCGACGCGCTATTTGGCGCAGGCGCAGGCAATGTGCTGACCAAATTAACGACATGGGGCGCGGTTTTTTTCCTGGTGGCAGCATTGGTGTTATCCATCATGCACAAAAATGCTGGTGAAAAACGGCGCAACTTGGGCCAAAACCAACCCGTAAAGACCAACGCACCCCCCATTACCACCCAAGCCTCGACAAACGCCCCCAACCCTATCAAGAACATCACCCCGTCAATACCGACAAAGAACAACGCCACAGCTAGCTCACCTGCCGGAAACACCACCACACCACCGCCGACCTCAAAGAGCAAAACGGGAGAAGCACCCAAACCTAAGACACCCCCGCCAACCCCAAAGAGCAAAACGGAAGAGACTACAAAGCCTAAGGCGCCCGAGACCAAGAAATCGGAAAAAGCCTCACCCCCGGACAAGGGCAAGAAAGCCCCTCCGGCCAAAGAATAAATCTTCAACCCGCCGTTACGCGGGCACGGATATCTTCCAAGCTGCCCTGAGGCACTGCCTCTATGAGGGTACGCGTGTACTCCGCCTGAGGGTTTCTGTAGATCTCATCAGCCTCACCCTGCTCGATAACTTTCCCCGCCTGCATGACGGCCATGGTGTCGGCCATGAACTTTACGACACTAAGATCGTGGCTAATGAAAATATAGGTGAGTCCGCGCCGCTGCTGAAGTTCCCGCAAAAGGTTGAGCACTTGCGCCTGCACAGAAACGTCCATGGCGCTGACACATTCATCGCAGACAATAAACTCCGGCTCAACCGCCAAGGCCCGGGCAACGCAAAGCCGCTGGCGTTGGCCTCCTGAAAACTCGTGGGGATAACGCCGCAGGTACGCCGCCTCAAGACCAACCTCCTCCAATAGCGCAACCGCGCGCTCACGATGATCAGCGCGTCTGCCGCCAATCCCATGCACCAACATGGGCTCGGTCAGCATTTGCTCAACGGTGAGGCGTGGGTTGAGCGAGGCGTAGGGATCCTGAAATATGATCTGCATTCGCTTGCGAAACGGCAACATGATCTCAGGCGGCAGATGCTGCAGGTAATCGTTGCCAAAACGAATGGTTCCGGTGGTGGGTTCAATCAGCTTGATAATGGCGCGGCCAGTGGTGGTTTTGCCGCATCCTGATTCACCGACGAGGCCCAGCGTCTGCCCACGATGAATCTTCAAGTCAATGCCATCAACAGCTTTCACGAACTCAGCCGGGCCACTCCAAAGGCTTTTGCGCACGGGAAAATGCACCGCGAGGTCGCGCACCTCAAGCAACGACTCCTCATCTTCAGGTACTTCAGTCTTCCCGAGTGTTTCCGTCTGCTTCAGTCCAGGCTCTTTTTCAAGCAGTTCAACTTGTCCGCCTTCGCTCTCTACCACTTCAAGATAGTCGGCAACGGTGGGCAGAATGGTGAAAGTGGAGTCGAGGCGCGGACGACAGGCAAGCAGGCCCTTGGTGTAGGGATGTTTTGGGTTCTCAAAAATGGAGAGCACATCACCCTGCTCGACGATTTTGCCGCGAAACATCACGGCAATCTCATCGGCTATCTCAGCCACAACACCCAGGTCATGCGTAATGAAGATGACGGAGATATCCAGATCGGCGCGCAGATCCTTTAGCAACTTGAGAATCTGCGCCTGCACGGTAACATCCAGCGCGGTGGTTGGCTCATCGGCAATGAGGATTTCCGGATCAGTGATTAGTGCCATGGCGATCATCACTCGTTGACGCATGCCTCCGGAGAACTCGTGCGGGTACGAGTGCACGCGCTCGGAAGCGTCCCGAATGCCGACCTTCTTAAGAATTTCAATAGCGCGCGGCAGGGCATCTTCAAGAGTAATGCCTTCATGAATCACCAGCGGCTCAACCAACTGCTCGGAGATACGCAGGTACGGGTTAAGTGAGGTCATCGGGTCCTGGAAAATCATGGAGATACGCTTGCCGCACAGGGCTCGAAGCTCCCTCTGTGAACACCGAAGCAAATCACTGCCATCAAAGTTTGCCGCACCATCCTCAATACGGCCTGGCGGCTGCGGCACAAGTCCCATTAACGAATGAACGGTGACAGACTTGCCGGAGCCCGATTCACCAACGATGCCAAGAATCCTTCCCTTCTTGAGCGAGAACGAGATGCCGTCAACAGCGCGAACCACACCATCACGCGTATGGAACCAAGTTTTCAGGTTATCAACTTGAAGCAGCGGCATAAGTCAATCCTTGGAAACGCGAACGTCGAGCGCATCGCGCAGACCGTCGCCGAGAAAGTTCAGGGAAAACAAGGTCATCGCCAGCACCGTGCCGGGGAAAATCATCAACCACGGGAATTCCTCCAACACTCTGGAGCCGTCACGGATGAGCAGACCCCACGAACTCATCGGCGGTTGCACGCCCAAGCCCAGGAAGCTGAGGAATGCCTCCAGAAGCATCACTACGGGAATGGTAAGCGTGGTGTACACGATCACGGGCCCAAGGCAGTTGGGGATGATGTGTCTCAAGATGATCCGCCAGCGTGGAATGCCCAGCGCGATGGCGGCCTCAATGAATTCCTGCCGGCGCAGCGAAAGCACCTGGCCGCGCACAATACGGGACATGGTCAACCATTCCACTGCGCCTATCGCGAGAAAAAGGTTCCAGATGTTGCGCTCGAAAATGACTGTAAGCAGGATGACGAAAATGGTGAAGGGCAGAGCGTAGAGAATATCAACGAAGCGCATCATCAGATCATCCGTACGCCCACCGAAGTAACCCGCAATAGCGCCGAAGAGTACGCCGATGGTGAGCGACACAACAGTAGCGCACAGACCAACCATCAGCGATACGCGACCGCCGTATAGCAGGCGTGTGAACAAATCGCGGCCCAGTTCATCGGTGCCCAACCAATGAGCACGCGAGTGGAGGTAAAGAAATTTGGCCTCTGTGGCATTGTCTTCCAGTGGAGTGAAACCATCGGCGTTGATACGCAGCCGAATTGGCGTGGAGCCTCCCTGCCAACCAGCAACCCAGATAGTGCCGCCATGATCCAGCTTATCGATAGTGGCGTGAAGTTCATGCGCTTCCTGTTCGTTGGCCAATACCCCAAGGATGCCCCCAAACTGTACGGCATTCACGCGCGCCTGTTCGAGGGTGCAGCGGCCGTAAACAGCCTGCATGGTGTGCCAGCGCAACTGCGGCGGAACAGCTTTCAATTCAAGGTTTTGCGTCTCGTAACCGTAGGGCGCAATCCACGACGCAAGCATGGAAAGCAAGGCCATCAGCAACAATACGCCGGCACCAAAGACTGCCATCCGGTTGCGACGCAAGCGCATCCAGGCATCGCGCCACAGCGAGCTGGCCTTATCGGACTGGCGAACGGTATCGTTCATGCAGTGCGCAGGCGGGGGTTAAGCCAGATCTGAACAATGTCCACGACCAGGTTGAACAGGATGATGAGCGCGGCAAAAAACAGTACGGTCCCAGTCACCATTGTGTAATCCCGATTGAAGGCGGCCTCAACAAAATGACGACCTAGACCTGGGATTTGAAAAATGGTCTCCACAACAAACGAGCCGGACAACAGGCCTGCTGCAGCAGGCCCGAGAAATGCGACCACCGGCAGCAAACCACCGCGTAGACCGTGCTTAAGGACGACACGAGTGGGCGAGGCACCCTTGGCACGCGCAGTGCGAATGTAATCCTGGCTCATGACCTCCAGCATCCCTCCACGGGTGAGGCGTGCGATGTATGCGGCGTAGGCTCCACCAAGTGTGAGGGCGGGTAGAATACGATCGGACACCTCATCCCACCCGGAGGCATTGAACCACCCCAACTCGAGCGAAAATGACAGGATGAGCAGTGGACCCATGACGAAGGTGGGCACGCAAATACCAATCATGGCCAGGGACATGGGAAAATAGTCAGTGAAACTGTTGGGTTTAAGCGCAGCGACAAGGCCCGCGGTGAGGCCCAGCGCCATCGCCACGGAAATTGCCCAAAGTCCCAGTTCCGCCGAACGAGGGAAGGCCTCGGCGATAATCTTGTTTACACGGCGACCCTGATGCTTGAACGACGGGCCCAAGTCTCCCTGCACCAGGTTCCCCATGAAGTCCAGATACTGACGACTCAACGGTTTATCCATGCCGTAATGAGCAAGGAGCTGCTTTCGGATTTTTTCGTCTTTTATGGGTTTTTCCCGATCAAAAGGTCCGCCTTTGGTGAACCGCAGCATGAAGAAGGTGAGGGTGGCAATCACCAGCAGTACTGGAATGGCCTTGAGCAGCCGAAGGAGAATCAGCTTCCACATCAGAGGTCAGTCGGCAGGCTCCAAGTACACGTACTTGTAGGGATGATGATTGAGGATGGTTTCATTCCATTCACGCACACTCGGGTCGATGAGGTAGCGGGCGGTGTAAAAATAAATTGGCAGCACTGGCATCTCATCCAGCAGCAATTCCTCAGCCTTTTGGAAAATTGCCGCGCGCGCCTCATCGCGCGCGCGCGCAGCATCGGCAATTAATTTGTCATACTCTGGCATGGCAAATCCCGTATAGTTGTTGCCGCCGCCAGTCAGCCACATATCGAGAAAGGTGTTGGCGTCAGGATAATCCCCAATCCAACCTGCACGGCAAATATCATACTCCATCTCCTGCGCAGATTTCAGGTACACTTTCCATTCTTCATTCGCCAACTCAATGTCAATCCCGAGGTTCTGTTTCCACATTTGCTGAATCACTTCCGCCATACGGCGATGCGCCTCGCTGCTATTGTAGAGGAGCGCCATCTTAGGAAACCCCTTCCCGCCCGGAAACCCCGCCTCGGCCAATAACTGCTTTGCTCGATCAGGATTGTACTCCAAACGCACTCCACCTTTGTATGTGTAGAGGCCCTTAAGAGACGGCGTGAAATGTGTTGCCACCTCCACGGTACGGTGATGTACGTTGCGCACTATGCTCTCGCGGTTCACCGCCAATGCCAGTGCCTGACGCACCCTCTTGTCATTCAGCGGCTTGCGCTTGGTATTCAGCCGGTAAAAGTACGTCCCCAAATAAGTGTCGATTCGAAGTTTCTTAGGCTCTTTTTTGCGATATACCTCGATCTTATTCAGTGGAATTGTGTTGGACACGTGAATTTGTCCAGCGCGAAATGTGCGTTCCTCCACCTCCGCGTCACTGATGGGATGAAAATGAATCTCTTCCAGTTTCACTGTGTCGCGATCCCAATAGGTAGGGCTTTTCTTGACCACGATAATTTTATTGACCTCCCACTTGTCTAGAATGAAGGCGCCGTTACCGACAAAATTTCCCTCTAAATGCCAGTCGTTGCCCTGTTTGTATGGTGCCCCATGCTTTTTCACCGTGGGGATATGCACGGGAAACCACGAGTAATGGTTGAGCAACGAGAGAAAATACGGCGTGGGCTCCTTTAGCGTGATCTTCAACACATAATCATTCACCGCCTCGAAACCGACCAGTGAATAATCCTTTAACTTGCCCGAGTTGAATTCCTCCGCATTTTTCACCACATGAAGCATGTAGGCATACTGCGATCCCAGCGTGGGGCTAAGAATACGCCGGTAGCTCTCCACGAAATCACGTGCCGTAACGGAATCACCATTGGACCACTTGGCGTCCTTACGCAGGTGAAAGGTCCAAATCAGTCCATCGCTATTTTTCTCCCAACGTTCCGCCACGCCGGGCACCGGGTGCAAATCATCCTTGTCCTCCGTAACCAATCCCTCGATGAGGGCAGAAATGATGTTATGCTCCGGCACCCCGGTCACCAGCTGCGGGTCCAAACCTTCAGGCTCCGCTCCATTGCCAAGGTGGAGAATCTGCTGAATGCCACCCAAGTCATCTTTATTCGACCCTTTCGAACAACCCAAGCCACAGTACAGGCACGTCAGCACCATCACGGCTCCCAAATGAATCCATCGGTTGAAAATCATGGTTAGCTCCAAAATAACGACATGTAAAGGGTGGCGGATGGGATGGCGGGCGAACAAGGAAAAACGAATGCGTTAATTGCCGGCGCCAGAGGTGGCCTTCCTCTTTTCCTTGTCAAAGGGATTGACCATTTCTGGCAACACGTCGTACTTCACGTCTTGACCCGACTTAAGCCCCAGCCTGCCTCGCAATCTAGCTGCTCTGTTATATTCGGTTCCTAGAATTGGTTGCTCTTCGTCCAGCCTCTCGAGCAACTCTTTTAAGGCCTCGTTGTGAACACTTGGAAAGGACGGCAATAAGACACGATCCTCTTCTGTACCCACCTTGCGGTGATTATATCTTTCCCAAATACGTTGAGCCAAACGAATCCGCCCCTTAGCCTGCTCATCCTCATCTATTATAAAGTAATCATACGCACCAGCGATCAAGCTTTTCAGGATGCCCATCGTTTCAGAGCGACCTCCAGTCTTAATCCCCTCAAGCACCCGGTTGATCACAAACGCATCCAAGTACATGGTCTCGGTCTTCGCATCAAAGCCAACATAGTGCTTCATCTTGTCTGGATATTTCTCACATAACCGCTTGAAGTAATAGAGTGCTTCATTCATCCGATTTTCCATGTATAGGTCAGTAACTGCTCTACGAAAAAAATTATGATGGGCGTTACGAAAAGTCTCCAAAGTTGCATCGGTAACCTCATCTGGACGGTCAGCCAATTCATCCAGCTCCAAATCCAGCTCTTCTATCCGCTTGGCCAGCAGCTCATTCTGCTGGCTTTGGTTGGCAAGCACCATTTCAATCCAATCCAGTTGCTTCTGAAATATGTTATCAACGATCTGTATGGATTCAAGCCGGGGGAACAATCTCCAACCGCCACCATCGCGGTAACGATCTTTCCAATCTGGACGATGGCGGTCGATAGCCAACCGCCCGCGCTGATAGTTGATATAAAGGGATTGGAACATGAGCCGACGGAGTTTGCGTACAAGGTCCAAGCGAGGGATGTTGTGCTGGCATTTCTGATAACCCACCCAAGCCCAGTATATGGAATGCGTCTCCGGCAAGCGCCACTCAAGGCCCACGTGTTTCTCTGTCAGTTTGCCATTTTCATCAGGCACCTTCGCGGTGCCCAGTTCCCTGTCAATCTGCTGCATCTTACGCGGATCCATCTTGAACTCGCTCGAAAGCCGGCGGGCACGATTCCGAATCAATTTTGATTCCTCAGAGTCATCCTGTGGCGGATTGATCAATTCCTCAAAATTTGGATGCCCACCACTGTCCAGACAATCCTCCAGACTCGGCCACAGCACATCTGTCATCATGTTGATCCAGATATTCTTGTACTTGCGCTGGGCCACATCCATATCCTGACCCATCTTGTGCTGGAACGTCCACGCCAGCTCCCAGTACAATTCCGGTTCATGGGGGTTGTATTGGATGGCTTCGTCACGCAGCAGCGAGATACCCGCGTTTACCCATTTCCATCGTTCATTGGTATCCTTCTCCTTGACCGAAATATTATAGGCCAGGTTCCAGGCACGGTCAGTCCACACCCGCGGTGTGTGTGGCTGGAGTTTTGTAATCCAATCGGAAAGCTGCATCATCTCGAAATGTTTGCCGTCCTGCTGCATCTGGTTGATACGCATCCATAAGATAGTGGAGAGTACTCCCCTGAACCCCCCCAA
>PVBE010452012.1_pt1 | contig 14553 bp, 9 predicted proteins | sample 1631181 | NCBI WGS metagenome assembly PVBE01 (sample SAMN08397723, study PRJNA350692) | Marine metagenome, whole genome shotgun sequencing project. | isolation source: water | place: Pacific Ocean | collected 2012-04
GACAACGGTGCGTTGTTCAGTCCACGATGGGAAAGCTGGCATGCGCGGCTTTCGAAGCCATGACCACATACCGTTGAGTTCTTGTGGAATAGCTCACGAACGCGTTGAGGAGATAATGATTAAAAGTCATTTCGGAGATAACGAAGAGGTAGTTATACGAACAAGTATCCTCACAGGAAAATCCTTAGCAATTGTTTCTACTTCTGACAAGGCGATAGAGACCCTTAAAGATGTTCAAGTCATTAGTTTCGATCAACTTCGAAAAGGAAAGTCAGCAAATATTGTTGAACAAGTTTGCGGTAAGGAATGGAGGGTTTCAGCAGAATCATTCTTTCAAGCATCTCCACAAGGAAGTGAGCTGCTTGTCCGCACCGTTAATGAATTTATCCAAAAGAACGTTCCTGCATCTGCGTCAATGATTGACTTGTATTCTGGGGTTGGTATTTTTGCCGGGACAATAGGGTCTGGTCGTGAAGTTACAGCAATAGAGCAAAATATTTCAGCGGCGAAAGACTCAATCTATAATTTGGGTAACGCGGTCAATCATGTTTGCTCTCGCGTTGAACAATGGGGAATAATGCCTCATGATTTTGTGATTGCTAATCCATCACGAAGTGGCATGAGTAAAAGAGTTCCAAATATTATTGAACAAACAGGTGCAGCATTTGTAGTTCTCATTAGTTGTGACGCAGCCGCTGCTGCCCGAGATGCAAGACGAATGGTAGATAGAGGATTTCAATTAGATGAGATAGCAGTTCTTGATCTTTTCCCGCAAACCTCTCATGTAGAGGTAATCTCAACATTCGTTCGGTAAAAAACCCAGACATAAATTGTCTCTTATCATGGGGTTATAAAAGTCGTGTTTGCTCATTTTCCTATCTGTGCGAGACTGAACCTATGGGACAACAAGAGTAACCATAATCGTGTACGCGAATCGAAAACTAAGGAAACTATATGCGACCATTACCTAAATCTCCTGACGACATAACTGCTGGCTGGCTGACAAAAGTGCTTCAACAGAAAGGTACGATATCTAACTCTGATCAGGTAACTCAAGTCATTCGTAAATCTATTGGAGAAGGCGTTGGCATGATGAGCGGTGTTGAAATCCTTGAACTTAGCTACTCAGAGGGTGTTTCTAATGCTCCTTCCTCATTAGTTATTAAGTACCCAACTGATAATGAAGCGAACCGTGAAATAGCTAATGAATTCCATGTGTATAAACGAGAAGTTCGCAGTTTTCAAGAAATCGTTCCACAAAATCCCGCTGCTAGCCCAGAAGTGTACCTTGCCGATATAGAAGGAGATTCTGATTTCATTATTCTTTTGGAAGATCTCTCAGACTACAGACTTGGAGATCAAGTCACCGGAGCAACGTTGGAAGAATCACAACTAGCACTCCAAGAAGTAGCAAAACAGCACGCTACATTTTGGGGGAAAGTCTTGTCAGATGACTTTGATTGGATGCCACGATTCTCTAACTCTTGGAATGCAACCAGCATGTTTGGTGGAGCTTTGGCTAGTTGGGAAGCAGGTATAGAAAACTTTTCTGACCATATTCCTCAATGGATACGTGAAATCAAAGATGATTTCTTTGCCGCGTTGCCTTCTCTGCAAGCTCATCTCGATGAGGATCCAGTAACTGTTGTCCATGGGGATTTTCGGTTGGATAACTTATTTTTTGGGAAAGAACCACATCATCACAAAGTGACATACCTTGATTGGCAAGGCCCGGTCCGTGGAAAAGGAATTGTTGATGTGGCATTTCTTTTAAGTCAAAGCACTCAAAGTGAAGTGCGAAGTGCACACGACAGAGAGCTAATTCAGTTATATGTTGATGCACTCTCAGATCAAGGCGTCAATGATTATACTTTTGATCAGGCTTGGGAAGACTATCGTGTTGGTGTCATGTATCAATGGTGTTTCGTTGCTCTAGTCACGGGATCTCTTGACCCATCAAACGCAAGAGGGAAAGCTTGGATGACCGAAATGGTTAAACGTAATGTGTCAGCGATCGAAGATCTCAACTGCCTAGAACTTCTTTAAAATGTTTAACTAGCTCTGAGGAAGAATTCGTTCTTACACTTATAACTATGCGGTTATATGCATAAATTATGTGGCAGTAAGGTGAGTGCATGGATGTAACCAGTAACTTCGTAATGATTCCTGCCTTATTTGTGTCATTCTTTATTCTCTGCGGGGTAGCGATAATGGCTGTGAAGCTTTTCAGTGCAATACGCTCCTACTACTCGTCTGGGGGTGAGAAAAAGTGGAGCGATATGAGAGGTAAGAAAGACGAGCTCTAAAACTAAACTAGAGGTTATGTGTTTACAGGGTTTTAATAATCTCGTAGTATCTTTCTCCAATGGAAGTCACGAAGTTAAACAATTTCTTTGGCGCTGAAATCCAAGGAATTGATTTAGCAAACCTTACTGGTGAGAATATCGACGACATAAAAAAACTATGGCTTACACACAAGGTCTTAGTTCTTCGTAATCAGGTATTAACTCTCGAAGAACATGTGGATCTCTCGAGAAATTTCGGCGATCTTGAAGTGCACCCATTCGGGAATATCCACCCAGAACATCCGGAAGTGCTCGTTTTAGAAACGGGTGGAGAGACAGGGAAACAGTCTTACAGTGCTACTGATTGGCATTCGGATGTTACTTATAGAGAAAAACCTCCTATGGGGTCGATACTTCGAGGCAAAGTGATTCCACCCGTGGGTGGAGATACATGTTTCGCAGATGCTGTAGAGGCGTACAATCGGCTCAATCCTAAAATTCAAATCATGGTTGATGAGCTATCTGCTGTCCATGATTGGAACAAAATGACAAGACAGGGAAAGAACCCTCTTCGAGACAACACGTTGGATGAAATGCGTAAAACATTCCCGCTGATGTCCCATCCGGTAATACGAACACACCCTGAAACAAAGGAAAGGGCAATATTTACCAATAACTTCTTTACATCACACATCAATGGTGTCGACGAAGAAGAAAGTGAGTATCTGCTAAGAAAATTAGCAGAGGCGATTCGTGATCCAAGTATCCAAATCCGGATTAGATGGGATGAAACGACAGTAGTCATGTGGGATAACAGATGCGTGCAACATACAGGAACAGATGATTTCATGCCAGCACATCGCAGGATGGAAAGAACAACAATTATCGGTGACCGACCATACTGACTTAAAAATTAGGCTCAAAACTGACCTAGACTATTGGTATGGGGAATAATGAATACGACAAGGCTCCTCCAACCGTTGAGCGCTTAAACGTATTTGATCGCTATACAGAAATTCCTGCAATTGATTACGGAAATTATGGTGAAGGATTATGCCGACGACGGATTCGGCTAGAGAATATTTCTGATTCCTTCAGTATCGGTGAACTTGAAGATGATTTTCATCATTTTAGAGTAGAAATACATCACAACGAAAACAGGGTAACTCGCATTCAAGGGACTACTTTTCGGGCTCCATGGTCCACATGTTCAGAAGTAAACAAACCCCTTCAAGAGATAGTTGGATTACAACTTTCAAAAGATTCAATTTCGATAGGTGCGCATGTTTCCCCTACCGACAATTGCACCCATTTATTTGACCTTACGGGTCTACTGGCATCCCATATTTTAGGGGAAGAGAGAAATAAACAATACGATTTAGCTATTACCGACCCAGTGAATGGTTTTCAAATACTGTATTTATGGGAAAACGGTGTTGCTCTCCTTACATGGGAAGCGCAAGACAGCATCATTGTTGCTCCAGAAACTTTGGAGGGTGTTAGCCTTCAAGAAAAATTTATCCCATGGGCGAGAACAAACTTCGATGAGGACATTGTTGAAGGCGCTATTGCTCTTAGAAGAATGATCCATATTTCAATGGGTCGCGGAGCAAATCTTGACCAGGTTGAATTAGGAACCGAACACGTTGACGGTCCTATAGGTCGCTGTTATACCTATTCCGATAAAGTTCTTTTTCGGGCTAAACGAGAAAAGAAATCGGTTCGTGATTTCAGCAACCCTAACCATGCAGCGCTTCTATTATCGGATATGAACGTTCGGAAAGACACATAACATTCGGGGTTCTTCTGTCTTATTAGGGGATTATGAAAGTTGCATTCTTAAATGTTTTTACATATATAAGGGGTCTAGAGGCTACGGTTTTAATAAGAAAGTCCACAGGTAGAACCACAACTAGCTTTAGCATTAGGTATGGGAAAATCTCCGAAAAATAGAAAAAGCGGTGGCCGGGTAACAGAAAAAGGAACTCGTCCAAAACCATCGCCCTCTTCAAAGAAGAAACGCACTGAGGGTGGCGCATCTGCAAACAATGTAAACCCAAACCCGAAACAAAAATTTAATAGCAGCAAAAAGCAAGATCATCATCACCCAGAAAAAAGCTGGAAAAATAGGCCTCTGTAGTCTCAAGCTATCGAATACCGTTCGAACATGGGATAGGGGTTGTGTAAAGCACTGTAAGACCCCGGCCCTGTATAAGTCTAGTGAGATAGACTTATACAGGTAGGTAGGTATGAAACGCTATTTCTTGGTTGACCCTGATAACCCCGACAATCCCATTGAAATTCCTTTTGAGGATTACGAGTACTTCATGTGGATACGGGAACGAGAACGTGAAAATCGCGAACGAGGTAAATTACGAAAACGAACATGGGCAGAGAAACTAGTCACTACTGTTTTTTTATTGATCCTTATTTTTGTTTCTACTGCAAAACCCGTCTTTAATATCGGTGTTCATGAAGATCACGTAACTAAATCAGTTTGGGTTTCTGAAATGATGGAACAAACCGAACTGATCGAAGTTGAATACATTTTTCTCCAAGGGAAACAAGTGCACGGAGTTTACTTCAGCAGTAACGACCTTATTCTCGTCGAGCGTCAAGCTACGGATTCAACATTCATCCATGAATATGCTCATGCAGCAGATCATTACAACTACTTCTCTTGGGAAAAGGAACTCAAGGAACTGCTTTGGAGCACTTACACGTCTAACAATATGAACCCGATAATTTTAAAGGATTCCTCGCCAGCAGAGATTACTACGGAGTTATTTGCTGATGCTCTCTTGTATATAGAAACCAGTAAGAGTGGATCTTATTTCAATTCAGCTGACTCTTTTATACTGACGAAGACAGTAAAGAATTTCATAGAGCAAATGAACCTAGAATTTGAAACTCAAGATCTTGTCGTGGATTACCTAACCCCTGACAGGGTTGAGAACATCTCAATTACGGGAGCGAAAGGCTTAGAAAGCCTGTTGCAGGACAATTGACAACTAGGTTGACTTGCTATCCACTTGTGTCCCTGAGAGTAAACAATACGTAGTAGTGAGGTGCTTAGTCAGATATACATAGAGAATGCATTATAAATTCTTCGGTATGATAATGGCTTTCTGTCTAACTATGGGAGTGATGGCCTGTAGTGGATCAGATAACGGAAATGACGACTCTGCTTCAGGCCCTGACGATCATAGTGAAGTAGGCCATGACGACCGCGACGACCATGACGACCATGACGAAGGTGACGTCGAACGACAATTTCTTATCGACACACTTTTGGACATCGGACCGGGAGATCCGCCTGAGGTCGTTGAGTGCGTAGTCGACCTGATTGTTGACCTGTCTGGTTTGGGCTACATAGAAATCGAACAAATGTTTTTAGGGCTTATTGCTTCTGAACTCGACCCTTATCTTGAAAGCGAAAGATTCAGGCAAGACTGTGATGCAGTTGGCTACTCGTATTCTTCTCGTGGGGATTCACATGGGGATTCACATGGGGATTCACATGAGCGCCCAAATTATTCGGATGTTGATTGGGAATGTGAATCCAGCGAGCAAGAAATGTGCTGGGAGTGGACTTCTAACGCTTCACAATATGGCTGCGGACCTGCCACAGAAACATCTTCAGATAGCACTCAAGAGCGGTTAGACAATGAGTTTTGCTGGTTACATAAAATTTACCGGCCATACGTCTCTCTGGATTCTTCCGAACAACGATTTCGACCTCTAAATAGAGAAGCTCGGGAAGCAGCGCAACAGCTCGCAGATTTAGGATGGAATAAGCCCTTAGATACACCAGCCACCTACTTCTTGACTTCTGACCTGTCTTCCGATTCGCTTGAGATCGTGAAAAAAGGAATTCAAGCTGCTGAGGAATACCTTGGGTCATATGGCCCCATGCGGGTGTACATTATCGGGTCTGACACTTCCGCTACTGACGAAGCAATAGAAGATTACTGCTCGTGGGCATATGACAGAGCAGATCTTCTGGAAAGGTGCCCTAACGACCAAGGGGTCGGGATTTACGAAATGGCCTACTACGGGGGGTCGAATGCGTTCGCCCAGCATTCTCGGCGACGTTCATCACCTACACAGTCATTTGTCATTGGCAATCCCACCAATATGGGAGACTATGGTTCTAAGATCTCCGCCCACGAATACGTCCACATCTTCCAGAATGCCCATAACCTATACATGGAAGCAGACGTATTTGGATTAGAGTCACCTATTTGGATGGAGGAAGGTGCAGCCGAGTTTCTCGCGTTGTATCTCGCCGATCAAAAAGGGTGGATTTCCTTCGAACAAGAAATGGCTTTCGCACTAGAGCAGACACAAGACCTGAGAGATCTCGTACCGGACCTGACAATTCGAGATCTTGCTGATAGCCGAGACCGAGTAGGGAGTTACTGTGGGCTCTGCTTCGGAGTAATGCAGTACGCCACCGGCCAATGGGCGACCGCTTGGCTTGTCAATCAAAGCTCGCTTGACGACTTTTTCTTTACGTTCTATCCCAACGTTTATGAACTCGGAGTCGATGGGGCCTTTGAGAAAGCCTTCGGGCTAACCATGGAAGAGTTCTATGTCGAATTCGAAGAGTTCTTGGAGCTTCCAGCCGACCAACAAATGGCTATCCTCCCAAACCCATAAAGATGGGTGCTAGAGGGCATGTGTTTGCAAGGGGTTTAAGATCAGGTGTTATGTTGTGCTAATGAGGCGATCTCTTACTGTTATTATCACATTGGGTTTAGTGACTGGTCTTGTCGCCTGCGGTGACTCCGGTGATGAGATAGCTGAACTAAGAACAGAAATACCAGACCTAGAAGTTAAAGATGAAGACAAAGAGTCGCCAATAGATAGCGGCACCTCGCTTGGAAATGAAACGGTAGAACGCAAAGGGGAAAATGAGCAAGAGATAGAAAATGAGCAAGAGACAAAAGAATGGTTTTCTGGAAGGTATCTTCCTCGCCATTGTCCAGAAATCGCAAGCGAAGATGAATATATAACCCCATCTAAGAGTGAAATCCTAGAGTGTGAACCTGACCACATGCTTGAAGTCAGATTGGATGCTGAGTTGGTTCGGTCAGAAAATTCTTCGGAGGACGTGTACGGAATTCAGCAGTATTTAAGAATCTTCCAAATGATGGAACATGTCCCAACAACAGGGCAGTTTGGTTTGTGGGGGCAATGGATTGGAGATGATCGAGCGCGTCCCCACGGCCCCTTTAATTCTATCGAAGGAGGATTATTCATACATGACAAAATGGGGCGAAGTAAATTCCCGAAGTACGGGGCCTCAGCCGCAACACATCTTTATAGCCCATTAAGTGACACAGGAGGAGGGTGGGGATTCTACGAAGCTCGAATCGACTGCACTGTTCTCGGAAGAGTCACGTTATCGAATAACCTTATTGTGCCCCCGAACCTTATTTCCTTTGATGAAGACCAAGAAACCTATGATGACGAAGGGGGCATTTTCTTGGGGACATCATGGGTTGGATTACCGATCTTTGGTGGCGCTGAACGAGTTGACGAAGAACCCTGGGATATCAATAGTGGAAAATTGACCTGGACTTTCTTCTTAGATGCAGCGAACTTCTCGGGTCCAGCAATAGCGTATGTTCCAGAACATTGGTCGCGAAGAGTTGATCGATGGAATTCATTAGAGTTCCTAGATGACATTTACGATTGGGATTGGGACGAAAGTCCGGCCGCTACTGCCATGTTCGAGTTCATTGAAGGCACAGTAACTAAAGAAGAACTTTACAACGTGATCGGCGATGAATCATGGTTTACCGCTCAACCAGATGACCCAAATTGGGAAGATAACCCGTATTGGGTTAAAGCTGAACAAACACTTGGGTATTCTCCGGCCCGCCCCTACCTTCCAATTGGAAGCGAAATGCCTCCGATACCGGTCTTCTCAGAAACCGATGAGAATGGCAGAGTATTTTTGAAGATATTCCCTCCTCTCTTTCCCAAAGAACAAGAAGTAGAACCGTTCGTTCTAAACGTTAAAACGTTTGACGTAAACCTATATAACCACTTTTTAGACACATTTATGCTTGACGGTGACTTTGGAAACTCTCAGACATCTTTCGGCGAATTCGGAATTCCGATGCAGATTGAGGGATGGGGAGAAGAACCCTGGCATGAAATTCAAATTCAACCTAAAGAATATGAAGACGACCCTGAGTTCATCATTAATACACCGCTACGTCCCCGCGAAAGCAATGGAGAAGTAAACATTTACTTCGAATGGGAAGAAACAGGTGAATCTGAACGAGGTTGGGGGCAATACTATGAGATACAAGGAACAAACGTGACACCTGCTAACCCAGATGACGTTCCACCTTCGCTCACTCAACTTGAATACGGGACGATACCGTACACAACTTCTCTACAACCACACGTATTAGCAGAAAATGGAATAGAAAAAGAATATATCGAGGATCAAAGCGATAACTCATATTGGTCATACACGCCAGATTACTCATGCTTTGGATGCGAAAATGTTGAGGCATGTGATGAAGAAATTCAGCAGAGCGTACTTGACGATGGGAGCATAATTTCCTACCGATGGTTCCGGTTCAAGGACCAGCCTGTATTCCAAAGCCTTATGAAGGATTATCCGGAAATATATACCAACGAATATCTTATGGAATTACAAAATCTAATCGAGCGAATGCATGCAGAATGGGGAAATTCGCAACTTTTTCTTGAGCGCCCATCAACAATAGAGAAAATCCATCTTGCAGAAATAGACCATGGCTTGTTAGTTGAACCACCTGAAGGGAAAGAAGTCGGATGGGTCCCCATTGTTACTCAGGTAGACCAACCCGATGGCACCCCGGCAGATTTTAATAACCTTCGAGAAACTCCGATTGGATCGCTAAACTCTTATTAGGTGGTTACATTCGTTGAAGAGATAAGGATGAGTTTCGTGACGTTTTGCTTGTCAGAGATTACAGTTATCTATATGGGAAAACCTCCGAAGATGAGAAAAGGCAATGGCCGTGTTACCGCAAAAGGTACACAACCCAGAGGGCAAAAGTCGAAGACTGAAAATTCGAAATGCTGCACCGATCCTGATTGCAAAAGCTAGTCCTTAACTTTTTTACATATGTAGCGGCTTCATATTCACAAGGGTTCAAGAATATGATTACTGGCTTAGCGTGATGGGTGCTGTGCCTAGTCGTTAATTTCGATTTGGATAATATCGCCTGTTAAATTCGCTTCTTGAACAGTGATGGTTACGTTCTCGTAGGTTAGCGATTCGTTAGGTAGTAAAGCTTGTGCGTTGTTCAGTACTTCCATAGGTCCTTCCCCACTTCCTCCGCCGAATCCATTTTCAGTATCGACGATGTACACAACCGCTCCTTCACGCTCTAAAGCTATGTCGTAGCCGATTTTTCTTCTGCTCTCAATTACAAGAGCACGTGTTTGGTCAAACGGAACAAGTGCAATTTTGAGTCCGCCATGTGTTTCAATTGGAGTAAGCGCTACGGTGGTGTTTCCATTAATGCAGGCTATTTGTGAATCATCTAACCACTTAAGAATCCACCGGGAGTATCCCATGTAACCGGGTGCTGTACTTCCAATGTCATCCATGAGGCTGAAGGGTCTTGTGAAACCAGCTCGGCCGGAAATTGTTGCTCCATATAGGTCTGGCAGTCCGAGTAAGTGACCCATTTCATGTGGGTACCAGAGATCTCCCCAATAAGTGAGATCAGCGCCTGAAGTTACTGCGTTTGCTATATATCTTCCGTCAGCGTTAAGCGAACCATCATCAGCGTAGGCTGCAGACCATCCCATAAGAGCCGGGCCGTAAGGTATGTCTCCAGCGTTCGGTGGCGAAACCACTAAAACCGCATCAGTATCTGAGAAATCAACACTGTCATCAGCTAAATTCATTGCCTCTTGGATCCAGTCTCTATGCCCAGTATAAGAAGTTAGAGCATCACGATAAATCGATGTTGGCCCACTGAGCCGTAACCATTCATGATGGGGGAAAAGGGATAGCGATAGTCGCCCGTAAGACTGGTCTCTAAAGAAGTTCTCTGCTCCAGGGGAGATAATAGAAAATATGTCCTCAGTGCTTTCATTAGCTGAAACATTTGCAAAATCAGCAAAAAGAACCACTGTTTTGATAGAACCGACTGTATTCAATCTATGTATCGGCCTGTCATGAGCTAGTGAAAGTGCTCCATCGGGCCCAATCAACTTACATGCGTCAATTTCTTGGGTGCCGCGCAAGTCTTGGGACTCAGCGCTAGGTAAGGTTTCTCGTCCTGAGGACTCTCTGTATAGACCGTTAGGGATTCGGGTCGGGAGTTTAAACCCTTGATTATTGAGTAAATCATAAGCTTTAGGATCTACTTGTTGTAGCTCCTCTTTTGTACAGACATACCACTCAGGTTTTGATCTTTCACATTTATCTGTATATTGCGGATCTAAAGCGCCGATGTTTGCCATAAGAATCCAGTAAAAATATTCATATATTTGACAGGCGTATTCACAGGTGGGGTCATAGTATTTGTACCATGCTTCTTCTGGGTAAGTTGCAGGAGGAACTTGAAATTGGCCACCTCGAGCTGCATCCATGGCTTCACCGATTTGGCTATTCCCTCGCATAACACCGAAATCTACCGGATAGACGTGATCCCAGCCCCAAGTAATAATATGCCAGATTTCTTCAAGGTTTGTATCCCAATCTCCGGAAGTTTCTATTCCCCCTAACGCCCATCTGTCATTGAGGAACATACTTGCTCCGAAGGTAACCCTTTCTTCGCATAAAGCTCCTCTGTCAGTAGCTTCGAAGAAACTTTCCGAATCGCTTTGTGACCACAGAGGGACTACGCGGTTGGCTTCAACTAGGAAATCTAGGACCTTTTGGTTGTCAACATACCCATCTTCGTCATTATCAAGGTATTGGGCAAGTACACCCGCAGAGTGATTAACAAAAGATTCAGGAGCTTCGGGAGTTGCCACCACGTACATGCCAAAGACATTGACGAATTTATCAAAGACCCCATTTAGGCAATCAATCGTTGGATGTTTAGACATGATCGTCAGGTCAGGCGCTTCTATGTCTTTCGTTTCAGGCTCTGCATCAGCTGTTATGCCTTCTGGTTCTGCATCAGTTGTTGTGCTTTCCGAATCTAGGTCATTTGAAGCGATTTGCTGTTCCTCTAGTTCCTCTTCCAAATCTGCAATTTTCGCTCGTAACTCAGCGCCACTGTCTGACCCCGAACAGGCTACGAGACAGCTCATCAGGGTAGCGACGGTGATGATGCTGGTGGCGACCTCTTTAACCATGTGTTCTAGTTTAGGGCAGAACTAATTTTTTATATGCTGACGTACTAGACGGGTGCTGTGCCTAGTCGTCTCATTCATAAAATTCATATCCGCGTTCTTCCCCTAAATAGAATTTGTCTACGCCTTTACAGAATTCCCATTCTTCTGTTGGGTAGTATCTTGTGATCAATTCAAATAATTCAGGATCGTTCTCCGCTATCCACTCTCGCGTATCGTGTGAATACTTAAAGCCGGGCCTATCCATAATGTAGCCTTCGACGCTCATAGCCCAGTACTCTCCGACATAATGAGTCATATCTTGTTCCTGACCTTCTGGAAGATTTTGCTCAAACCCGGTAAAGAAAATTCCGTTTTCAATCGATTTGAGAGCGAGGTCGTATATGCGTTCATAAAAGTAAACTTCGTTAATTTCTTCAAAAACGAGGTGGTTTATCGTATGTACCATCTCGTGGATTACGGGGTCTCCACCTGCATCCCAATGGTCAGGCCAGCACAGCCAGTCAGCATTCGCTGTCATGCTTACATCGTTCATGCCCATCGCAAATCCACCTGGTTCATCTTCGTCTGGGTATTCAGGTAAAACGCCAGCGACGCCGGTGAACAATGAAATTCGAGTTTCATTGGCTTTCAAGATGTCTCGAAATTCAGGTCGTGCTGATGTTAGGTAAATAACAGATTCTCTTGCGGTTAAGAGCGCTTCATCTGGTACGTCTTTACCGGCGACAATAATAACTCCTGCGCCGGTTATGTACTTTGTGTAATGTTCTAAACCGTTTGGGCTTGGAGCTTCGATAACCTCTGCCCCTGTTTCGATGTACGGGAAGGGTTCCCATTTCGAAGCATGACCAGGCCAATCGGTTCGGTATTCAAAAAGTTTGTCGAAGAGTATTTGTGTTTGTCTTCGAGTTGATACACCGATTTCGGCATCGCAAACAGCTTGAGAAAAGGCGACATAATCTTCCCAAAGGATATCTGTGTCCTCAACATTGACCGATTCGAATGGTTCGGGAACTGAGGTTGAAACGTCGTTATAGAAGACCTGCCAAAGCCAGTAAGCTCTCGGACCATTTATTGCAGTGTTTCCGGTATTTGGATCCGTATACCAGTACGTTGAATTTTCATAAGCTTCTAGGCCCCGTTGCTTTAGATTTAGAAGGTATTCACGAGCTGGAATTACTTCTCTATCTTTAAAGAGGTTGGCGCATGTTGTGCTCTCACTCGTTTCTGTTTCAACATCAGCTGCTGGGGTTTCCGAATCTAAATCATTTGAAGCGATTTGCTGCCCAGTACCATTTTCATATTTGTCAGCTCCGCCACAGGCTACGAGACTTCCCATGAGAACAGCGACGGTAATGATGCTTGTAGCGACCCCTTTAACCATGCGTTTAGTTTAGTGCAAAACAGGTTTTGTACATGTGTGGGGGTGCTAGAGGCCTTGTGTTTATAAGGGTTTAAGAATTTCGAAGCAGTCAGTGGTAGGTAGTACTGCTAAAGCCCGACCGCATTTACTCCATAGGTTGCTTGTTGAAGCGTGAAGCCTTCGTAAATAAGCTGATCTATTAGTCCAGACCTAGAGAACGACGAGTAATTTAGGTAGTCCTGTGCACTTCCCGCCGCTTGAGCATTCCAATCAGCGTTTTGTGCATCAACGCCATAGGTTGCTTGTTGAAGCGTGAAGCCTTCGTAAACAAGTTGATCTATCAGACCAGATCGAGAGAAATATGAATAATTTAGGTAGTCCTGTGCTGTTTCTACTGCTTGTGCATTCCAATCAGCATTTTGCGAATCAACACCGTATATCGCATCAGTCGTGGAGAATCCTTCATATTCAAGCTGGTCGATGAGACCCGAGCGAGAGAAAGAACTGTAATTGAGGTATGACCTTGCCGACTCCCTTGCTTGACGCTGAGAAAATGTTTCGCTCGGTTGAGGCGTTGCTTGAGGCGTTGGTTGAGGCGTTGGTTGCGGCGTTGGAGTAGCAGTTAGAGTTACTGTATCTTCGTTCTCTAAATGAGAACTTTCAGATGCCGTTTGGTAATTGCCTCGTAATAGTGGAGGGTCATCCATCATAGGGTCATCATAAGTCGCTATCCATACTCCATCGCCGTATTGAATTGAGGACCCCATACTGCGTGAAACGCCCCTGTCAATATTCCAATTAATACCATTATCTTCGCTATGCATTATCCCATGTTCATCATTAAATGCATATCCCATAGAAATGGCAGCCCATGTCCCATTTCCATAAGCTATGGACCTCCAGGGAGCTGCTACTCCTCTGGATAATTCCCAAGAGAAGCCATTATCTATACTGCTAATGACTCTCTTATCTACAAGATAGCAATTGATGCAACCTGTTGATGCTTCGGTAACGTTGCCAGCTACAGCAATCCACTTGCCATCACCATATGCGACTGATGTCCAAACATAACGATCAACAAACCCATCGTATGGAAGTTCGACAGGAACCCAACTTTTACCTCCATCAATACTTCGCGTAATGGGATCGGTTCTGAAACTTGAAGAAATATCAGAAATCGCTATCCAAGTCCCATTTCCGTACTCAACAGAAATCCAAAAGCCTGAATTTAAATTTGAATCATTGACCGGCTCCCATGTAAGTCCTTTATCTTCACTTCGTAAAAATCTTGTGTTGCCATTCATAGCTGCAGCAATCCAGACTCCATCTCCGTAAGCGACTGACGATAATCCGCTTGTCGCAGGAGGAGCTATAACAGTCCATGTTCTCCCCTCATCCTCGCTTCGGATCATACGAGGTTCGTTGCTGTCTGCTACGGCTATCCAAACCCCATCACCGTATGCAACCTGACGCCAAGAGCCGGATATTATTTTCGTTTCAGAAAAAGACCACGTTAACCCGTTGTCGGTACTTCTTAGAATCCTAGATCCATTATCGGCAACTGGGAAGTGGGTGGTC
>PVBE010275863.1_pt1 | contig 14551 bp, 12 predicted proteins | sample 1631181 | NCBI WGS metagenome assembly PVBE01 (sample SAMN08397723, study PRJNA350692) | Marine metagenome, whole genome shotgun sequencing project. | isolation source: water | place: Pacific Ocean | collected 2012-04
ACCTGCCGCTGCAAGACGATTTATCATCGGTGGCGTTCTGGTACCAAACCCTGCCGACGGCAGATTTCCCGAAGTTGCCGGGCGTCGACTACCTTGAGGTGAACTAGTAACGCCATGAAGGCGAGTATGCGCAGATGCCGAATTGATTCCGGCATTAAGGGAGGATTCTGATGGCGAAATTCAACGGACTGGGGATGAACCTGGGCAATCTTTCGCGGCTTTCGGACGCGGTGACCCGCTCGATCAGCGCGGAAAATACCACCGGCGCGAAGGGCGACGGTGGCAAGGCGACGGAGGGCTTCGGGGCCAACGCGGCCCGCGATCTGGGCCAGGGATGGAAGGTGGCGCCGGCGGTCTGGATCCAGCCCGGCGAGACTTTGACGATGGCGGAAATTGAAGGCCCGGGCGCGATCCAGAGCATCTGGCTGGCCGGTCGGACCATCCGGCGGGAGTGCATCCTGCGGATCTACTGGGACGGACAGGAGCATCCGTCGGTGGAGTGCCCGCTGGGAGACTTCTTCGCGGTGGGCTGGGGCGTGTTCGCGCAGGTGACTTCGATTCCAGTTTCGGTGAATCCCAACAATGGCGTGAACTGCTACTGGGAGATGCCGTTTCGCAAGAGTTGCCGGATCACGGTGGAGAACCGGGCCGGCGACCAGGTACCCTGCTACTACCAGGTGAACTACACGCTGACCGACGTGCCCGACGACGCGGCGTACTTCCACGCTCAGTTCCGCCGCAATAACCCGCTGCCGTACATGGAGAACCACACCATCATCGACGGAATTAAGGGTAAGGGGCATTTTATCGGCACAGCAATGTCCTGGGGAGTGAACAACAACAACTGGTGGGGCGAGGGCGAGGTCAAATTCTTCATGGACGGTGACGGCGAGTTTCCGACCATCTGCGGCACCGGCCTGGAGGACTACTTCGGCGGCGCTTACGACTGGGACGTGGACGGAAACTACGTGACCTACTCCACACCGTACCTGGGGATGCACCAGGTGATCCTGGGCGGCGAGACGTACCGGGCCAACCAGCGCTTCAGCATGTACCGCTGGCACGTGATGGACCCGATTCGGTTCGAGGATGACCTGCGGGTGACGATCCAGGCGCTGGGGTGGCGGACCGATCCCGACCGGCGCTACCTGCCGCTGCAGGACGACATCTCGTCGGTGGCCTACTGGTACCAGACGCTGCCGACGGCGCCGTTCCCGGAACTGCCGGATCGCGACTACCTGGAGATTATCTAGCCGTACCCGCAGTTACCGGATTTGCCGGGAGGGTTGCCGACAGTCGGCAGCGCTAATCGGCGTCGAACCCGCCTGGATTGGTTGGCGGGTTGACTTTGAAGCTATTGCTGCCGCTGGTGGCGGCATTGGCGGCATTGATCTTGGCCGGTTGCGGTGGTGGCGAAGGTACGGCGGCGGGCGGAGCGCCCGCCCTGGCGGAGACGGGGGTGGTGGCAGTGCCGACGTAGGCGCCCGCGGTAGAGCCGGAGCCCGACGACGACGGCGGGGCGGACGGCGGCAATATGCAGCCGGACCGCCGACCCAGCCTCAGAACGTGAAGGAGGCCAGGTGGCCGCGCGAGCCGAATCCAGATGATAGTGCAGCGGCGGGGAGCTAGTAGCGGCCAGCCTCGCCGGGGGGCGGCGGAGACCAGGCGAAGTCGCGGTCCAGCGGATACATGGGACGTTTGGCTTCGTTGAACTCGAGGGTGTCCAGGTCCAGGGTGACGGTGCCGGGAGTGAGCGCCATCAGGCCCAGTGAGGCGATCTCACGCAATTCGCTGAAGAGGTAGCCGAGCTTGACGATGACGACCCGGTAGTCGGTGGGATCGATGTCGAGCAGGTCGAATTCGGCGAGATCGGTGAAGGAGCAACGGTGGGCGGTGACGATGATGTCGACGACGCCGACGCGCAGCAGTGCCAACGCGCCGGTGTCGAAGGGTGGGCCGGGGTCCTCGCGGAACAACCGGACCCGGCCGGTGACCGAGAGGGGACCGCCGAAGGCTTGCGCGAAGACGCCGCCGAGCGGCACCGATAGCTCGGCGCCTTCGCCGGCGGCGCGGATCAGGTCGATGGCCGAGGAGTCGGCAATGCTGGCGTAGAGGGTTTCGGATTCCTCGTGCTCGATGAGTTCGGCGAGGGCGATGTTCAGGTCGGCGACACCGCCGGCGGTGGGATTGTCGCCGGAATCGGAGATGAAGACGGGGCGGCCGTCGTGCTCGCGCGCCCAATCGAGGCATTCGGCGAAGGATCCGGCACGGACGCCGTAGTTACAGGCTTCGCGGGCCTCCCAGTAAGTGGCGGCGATGCGGGCGCACTGCGCCTGGCAGGCGGCGGCATCAAACCCGACGACGATGGCGCTGGCCATGGCGATGGGGCTGTCGGTCCAGGTGAAACCGACCATGAGGGAGGCGTTGAGGACGCCGGGCTGGCTATCGACGTCGGGGAGCAGGCCGTAGACGGTCTTCATGGGCTCGTGGATGGTGGAGGCCAATTCGCCGGGGAAGAGCACCGGGATGCCGAGGCGATATACGATCGGCTCGAGATCTTCTTCGATGGTGCGCAGCAGCAGCGCGACGGCGCGGGCGCGGGTTTCCTCCATGTCGTCGTGGGGGGCGGTGCGGTAGGCGGTGGCGATCTGGATGTTGTCGGTCATGGCGTCGGAAACGTTGCCGTGCAGGTCCAGGCTGATGGCGATGGGCAGGTCGGGGCCGAGGATGGCGCGGCACTCACGGATCAGGTCGCCTTCAGGATCGGGTCGCCCGACGGCGTACATGGCACCGTGGAGATCCAGATAGAGCCCGTCGATGGCCCCGGCGGCGCGCAGCCGGTCGAGGAACTCGGTCTGCATGGTGCTGTAGTCACCGGCATCAATGGGCCCGCCGGGACCGGAGCGGGCGAAGAGCAGGGGGAGGAACTCGACATCGCTGTGGGCGGCCAGAAAGCCGTAGCGGTCGCTGGCCGGGAGCTCCGCATCACGGATTATCTGAAAGTCGGCCAGTCGGGTGGTAACCGGGTTGAAGGTGGTGTTTTCGCACGAAATTCCGCCGTAGGCAATTCGCATGGCAATCTCCGCGACGCCGGTCGAGTTTCTCGGCGAGTCCTGGGCGGACCGGCTTTGATCCGGACAGGACAATCAGGGACCCATTATGGCGGTGACGGATATTCGGGGCGTTGGCGCTGAAACTGGACCCGCGGGGCCCAGGGGCCATCCCAGGGACGGGAGAGGACGGGAAGCGGGTTATTCTTGTGGCGTGAGGGGGATCGATCTTCCCGATAGGGAGGGCGATGTCCGGGTTGGCGGGCCTTCCGATTGCTCCTGCCGGATTGCCCGATCTCAGGACGGGTAAAACACCGCCGGAATCCGCCCCTGGTGGGCCGAGAACAGCTCGTCGGCCATGGCGACGATGTCGTCGGGGTCGACGACGGCGGCGGTGAGCGGGTCGAGCATGAGGGCCTGGTAGATCGGCTCGCGCGATCCGGTAAGCAGTCCCTCGACGGCCAATTCGTGGACGTTGACGTTGGTGCGGTTGAGGGCGGCGAGTTGCGCGGGTAGCGGGCCGATGTGGTGCGGGTGCACACCGAGCGCGTCGACCTGACAGGGAACTTCGACGCAACTGCCGGCCGGAAGGTTGGCGATCAGGTCGTGGTTGGGGACGTTGGCGTTGATCCGGCAGTCGCCGCGGCCCTCGAGGGCGCTGACAATGCGCAGGGCGAACTCGTCACTGGGGGAAAGCTCGAACCCGGCAGCGTCGCGGGAGTGGCGATCGAGGCGCTCGAACACCCGCCGCGAACGGGCGCGGATTTCGTCCCCGGGAAACGGATAGAATCCCTCCCGCTGGACTCGCTGGATGTCCTTACGAAAGAACGGCACGTACTCGGACATGTGCTTGCTGGACTCGGTAACGAAGTAGCCGAACCAGCGCATGACGTCGAAACGGACGGGATCGAGATCGTGGATGGCTGGATCGGCGGCGGCTTCGCGGAGCTGCGGGTAGAGGTCGCGGCCGTCGCGGCGCAAGTCGAGAAACCAGGCCATGTGGTTGATGCCGGCGACCCAGTAGTCGAGCTCGGCGACGGTCCGGTCGAGGTAGCCAGCGAGCTCGCGAACCGTGCTCTGGACACTGTGGCAGAGGCCGAGAGTGAGGATGGAGGATTGGCGGCCGATGGCGCGGCAGATGATGGACATCGGGTTGGTGTACTGCAACAGGACGGCGTTCGGGCAGCGCTGTTCCATCTCACCGACGATATCGAGCAGCACCGGAGCGTTGCGCAAGCCGCGGAAGACGCCGCCCGGGCCGATGGTGTCACCGACGCTCTGGTCGACGTCGTAGTTACGGGCAATCTCGATGTCGGCCTGCCAGGCCTCGTCGGAGCCGACGTGGATGGTGGTCAGGACGTAGTCGGCACCGTCGAGGATGTCACCGCGATCGGCGTGGGCTTCGATGGCCACCTTCGAACCGCGTTCGCGGACCAGGCTGTTGCAGAATGATTGGAGGGTGCCAAGTCGGTCGGCGGCGGGATCGACCAGGGCGATGGTGGAACCGTCGAGATCCGGATCAGCGAGGATGTCGGAGACGAAGCGGGTGGAGAACTGGGCGCTACCGGCACCGATCAGTACGAACTTGGGCATGGGGTTCGATCGCTTTCTCCCGAATACCGCGCGGCAGCCGGGGCCGGCCGGAAATCAGGCGAACCGGCCATGACGCCAGGACGGGCCCCAGGGCTTTCCGTCCATGCCGTCGACAACAATCTTTATCTCTCTCTGGCGATGGCGCACGTCGGCCTCGATCGCGTCCGGGTCCCAGCCGTCGAGGACGAGCGCGGTGAGCTCTTGCACGATGCCGGCGCTGGCCGGGTCGGCGGCGAGATCGTTCATTTCACGAGGGTCGTCCTCGAGATCGAAGAGTTCGGGCGGCTCGCCGTGGTAGTAGTTCAGCTTGTAACGTCCACGCCGCACCATCCGCTCGGCCCGGTCGGTGCCGTGGGCCTCGTACTCGCAAAAAGCGATGCCCTCAGCGTCCTCTTCATCACCGCGCAGCAACGGCTGAAGACTAATTCCGTCGGTTCCGGTGGAGTCGGCCTCGCCAACGTCCAGCATGGTCTGCACGACGTCCAGTAGCGAGGTGACCTGGTTGAAACGGCTTCCGGCTTCGGTCACGCCGGGCCAGTAGACGATCAGCGGTATGCGCGATGCCTGCTCGTAGAACGAGCATTTGAACCACATTCCGTGCTCGCCGTTCATTTCTCCGTGATCAGCGACGTAGATGACCACGGTGTTGTCGGCGAGTCCGTTGGACTCGAGTGAGTCGAGGATGTGGCCGATGCAGCTGTCGGCGAACTCGACGAGACCGTAGTAGGCGGCCCGTGCCTTGCGAACCTGCTCCTCTGGCACACCGTTGCAGCTGAAGTACTCGCGCAGGCGTTTGCTCTGGGGGTGCTGACTCTCAAGATGGCCTTCGGGGATGTCGGGCAGGTCGGCATGCTCGGGGTAGTAGTTGTAGTAGTACTCGGGACGGGCGATGAAGGGGTAGTGCGGCGTGAAGATCGAGGAGCAGAGTACCCAGGGCTTCTCCTGGCGCTTCGCCTCGGATAGGAACGCGGTGGATTGCCGCACGACCTCATCATCGTGGTCCTGGTGCGGGTGATGTCCGGGACCGGGGTCGTCATGCAGGCGGATGGTGTTGGGCTTCATTCGGCCGACGTCCCAATTGGTCAGACCGAAGTCGCCGCCGCCCATGCCGTGGATTTCGGGGACGATGCGGCGGTCGAACCCGTGTAACTGGTCGGGCCCGACGAAGTGCATCTTGCCGGCCAGGCAGGTCTCGTAGCCGGCGGCGCTCATCCGGTGCGCCCAGGTGGGCTGGTCGGTGCCGAGCGACATGCTGTTGTTCCAGACACCGATACGGTGGAGGTGTTTGCCGGTCATGAAGGAGGAGCGCGACGGGACGCACAACGGGGAGTTGCAGTAGGCGTTTTCGAAGACGGCGCCGGCGTCGGCCATGCGCTGCATCGCTGGCGTCTCCATGAAGGGATGGCCGTAGGGGCTGCTAACGCCGGGGTCGTGCTCGTCGGTCATGAAGATCAGGAAGTTGGGCCTTGGCATCAATCAGTCTCGTTCTGGTCGGTGGACGGGTTGCGGTGACTCGGACGATGGGCGCGGCAGCCATCGGGGCCGCAGGCTCCAGCCTATTTCAACGCACTGGCACCGCCGGGGCAAATCGGGCTCCCGGCGCCCAGGGGGATTCGCGGGCAGGTCGCGAGTTGGCGACGGGACCGGACCCATACCGCAATCAATCGGGGCGGGGGTTGGTAGGCGGTTGATCGTCAACCGGGCCGCCGCCTGCGCCCGTCCACGTCGGTGCATCGGCCGCCGCCTAGTATTGGAGGAATCGTCCGTGACCAGGGAGTGACCCGATGCGAGATGAAAAGGGGGACGCGCCACCAGCCACGATCCGCAAAGCCGGCAGGAAGGACATCCCACAAATCCTGAGCCTGATCCGCGAGCTCGCAGCGTTCGAGAATCTCGCGGACCAGGTGGTCGCCACCGAGGATCTTCTCTTCGAGAGCCTCTTTGGCGATGCGGCGATCGCTGAAGCGTTACTCGCGGATGTCGACGGTGACACCGTGGGATTCGCGCTTTTCTTCCAGACCTTTTCGACGTTTCTCGCGCAGCCCGGCATCTACCTGGAGGACCTGTTCGTGAAACCCGCCTACCGCGGACGGGGCGTCGGCCGGGCGCTGCTTGAGCGTGTGGCCCGCGAGGCGCATGTGCGCCGCTGCGGCCGGCTTGAGTGGTCCGTGCTCAACTGGAACGAGCCGGCGATTCGGTTTTACGATTCCCTGGGTGCCGTGGCCATGGATGAGTGGACGATGTATCGCCTGACCAGCCAGGACATTCATCGTCTTGCCGGAACGGGTTGACGCCGAGAGAATGCTGGAAATCCTAAAAGCGTATTGGACCGCAGCCAGCGAGGTCTTCGCCGAGGGCTGGGGTCTACCGGCTCGGAAATCACGGCTTATGCACGGGGTCGGCATCGTCAGCCTCGGATTTGTGATGGATGCCATTGCCGACCGCTTCGACGAGGGTGGCCTTCCTACCGATAGATTCTTCGCAGAAGACCTTGAGTTGATCGCACCCGTGTGTCGCTGGACTAATGGCGAGTGGGATTTTGGGGGCGGGGTCCGGCGAAAATGGAACGAACTTAAGAATCTGGAAAAGGACATTCAGTTGGCCGCCAATCATTTATTGCGGCACTACCGAACCGAGAAGATGGCGTTGATTCGGGGTACAAGCCAAGGCTGAACCAGCGCCAAAGAACGCGCGTTCGATCCCAACGCTCGTCCAGGACCTCCCAGCACCCGACTCCGTTCTGCCGGGTAGACAGCGCTGGCAGCAGCATTGGCCTAGGCTCCGGGCTGTTGCGAACAGGACGATCGCACTCCCAAGTAACATCATCTAGTGAGCAAGATGCGTTGGCAATCTCCGTCGCCGGCCCGACAACTCGTTGCCACAATGCCGACCAGAATATGAGTCACCTACTCTAGCGGTCGTCGCGTCACAGGTTTGGCGGACAACAGTGAGCGTCCATGTAGACATTGGTGCCGAAGGTGGGATTGCACACCGGCACGTCTTTGGACATCCGTGGTTGGTCGTCAAACCTTGAAGCTCCCGGTAGGTCGTCCGGAACTATCCGCCACAGCCCGTCGTTAGTTGCGGGCGTTGCTGCAAACGTCGCTGCACGGAGCCCGATTAAGGAGGCTCCAAGGGGCGGTGGCGAAACGCAGATTCATTCATGCTGATAACCCCGGTCCGAATACGCGCAACAAATTCGAAAATCGAGTTCTGGGGCCGCTCGCCCGGCCAACGAGTTTCGTGTCGGGAGGTCGAGAGTAGGTCCTGCATCCCGGTCCCGCCGCCCTACAATCCACTAGTCCTACAGACCGAAGGACAGACGGAGATAGGCCCGCATGGAACGAACGGCGGTCCTGAGCACTGGTGCCCTTGCTGCGGCAAGCTAGTGCCCGACTTAGGGGAGGCCAGCAATGAGAACTGCAATGCCTAGTCGATTCGTGGGGGCGATCATGGGCATGGCCGTTGGGGACGCTGTGGGGACGACGGTGGAGTTCTCGCGGCCCGGCAGCTTCGACCCGGTGACGGATATGGTGGGTGGTGGGCCGTTCCGGTTGAAGGTCGGGGAGTGGACGGACGATACGTCGATGGCGCTCTGCCTGGCCGAAAGCCTGGTTGAATGCGGCGGCTTCGACCCGGTTGACCAGATGTCCCGCTATGTGCGCTGGTTTCGCGACGGCTACTGGAGCAGCAACGGGGTCTGTTTCGATATCGGGAACACAACCTCAGCCGCGTTGGTCGCATTTGAGCGTGGCGGCGAGCCGTTTTCGGGCCCGACCGAACGGCACACGGCCGGCAACGGCTCGGTGATGCGGCTGGCGTCGGTGCCGCTGTTCTACGCCGACCGGCCGGAGCGGGCGGTGCGGCTGGCGGGGGAAAGCTCGCGGACGACCCACGGGGCATCGCAGTCGGTGGATGGATGCCGCTATTTCGGCGGGCTGATCGCGATGGCGGCCCGCGGGGCAACGAAGGCGGAGCTGCTGGCTGACCGGGCGACGCCGGCCGGGGCGTGGGGGGACCATGCGCCCTGGGACCCGGAGATTGAGGAAGTGGCGGCCGGCAGCTTCAAACGGCGCGAGCCGCCGGAGATCACCGGCGCCGGCTACGTGGTGCGGACGATCGAGGCGGTGCTCTGGGCGTTCTATCGCTCGGATTCGTTCGCCGAGGGGCTACTAAAGGTGGTCAATCTCGGTGATGATGCCGATACCACCGGGGCGGTGTACGGGCAGCTCGCCGGGTGTTTCTACGGCCGGGATGGGGTCCCGTCGAAATGGGCCGATCGCATCGCTCGCCGCGAAGAGATTCTGGAACTGGCGGAGCGGCTGCACGATGCCGCCACGGCCAGCGAGGGTAGCGAGTAGGGCCCTAAACCGGGATGCGATCTTCGGGGCAGATCTAGCGGGGCTGCGGCCGGATCCACTTTTCCTCGGGCGGCAGGATAAGATCGGCGTCGCTTATCCGGCAGAAGCGGATCTCGCGATCGAGGCGGAGGGCCTGGTCGAAGGCTCGCTGTAGCAGCTCGGATCTGTCGTTGTAATTGGCTATGGCCACCAGGCCTTCCACCCGCATTCCTTCCTTGACCAAACATGGGTCCGGAGCCGGGAAGCCCAGCGCCCGCAATTGCCGGCAGACGTCGCGGTAGGACTCGGCCACGTCCGCGCGCAAACCGGTACCGTACGGATCTAGCATGCGCAGGTATTTAGCGGTCTGCTCGGGGACTTCCTGGATTCGGTTGTCGACGTCGCGCTTCATCTCGACGGCAACCAGGAAGGGGCCGGAGTCCGAGCCGCCGATGGCGAGCAGATCGAGTCGCGCGGCGGGCTTCCCGGACACGATCTGGCGATCTATTACCAGCAGAGACGTCCCCTCCAGGTTGGCATTGCTGCATTCTTCTTCCCATTTTCCCTCGGGCTTGACGTAGTCCGTGGCGACCAATTTCTGGATCGCGGGAAGAGCTTCGGCATACGCCTCGACCAGCCGGGGGGTTACGGCGAATTTCAAGTACGGGTTCTTCGGGGTGCTCAGATTCGGCTCGCGAGCCAGGGGTGAGTCCAGCGACTCCTGTAGATAGGCCTTGTGGATGACCAGGCTGGGGCCGGCGCCGTCGCTCCACTGCACTTTCGCCAGCGAACACTGAGCGTCATAGGCGTTCAGGTAGTTATCTCTTAGCCGGACATCCAGCTTCCGGTCTTTGAACAGATCGACCAGATCCTTCCCGGGACCGGTCTGCAACCAATCAAAGAGTCCGTCCCGGAGCCCGCGGCGGAACGGGGTGATCCTCAACTTCGGGTCCAACTGCCAGCCGTAGCGGGTGCGCTGGTACTGCTCCCACCCGACCAATTCCGGATCGCCGGCGGCGGCAACGGCGGAAAAGAGGTCCTCGTAGGCGGCGCTGCGATACCGCTCCGGCTTGACCAGGATCGCATTCCAGGCTTCGCCGACCGTCTCTCCGAATTCCCTCAACTTCGGCGCGGTGACGCCCTCGTGGAACTCCCGGTTCGCCCGGGGTGATACATGGAGGCAGGTGACGGTATCGAAGTCGAGTTCGCGAGCGCGCTCCATTTCGGCGGCCAGGAACTGCTGGCGCAGATGCTGGTAGAAGGGCTCGATCAGGAGGTCGTCCAGTTCGATGCCGAGCTTGCCGCGGATGGGGGAGTTGGCGGCTTCGAACAGAGGGGAATGGGTTTTGCGGCGACTCTCGCCGCTCTTGCCGATGTTCAGCCACTTGTCGGGCGAATAGGTTTCGGTGTACTTGGATTCAACCAGGACGCCGTGCCTTCGTCCGGCCGCGTCTTCGTACGCCAGGAGCAGATCGGCGCTGGTGGCGAACTCGCCGCGCCCCGGCCAGCCTCTCTCGTCGAGGTAGCGCTCCAGTCCGACCCATTCCACCTCGGCCAACGGTCCTGATTCGCTGGGCAGGACGACGTGATCGACGTCATCGAATACGGATCGCAACGCGGCGGCGAGAGAGTCGGGCGAGAGGCTCAGGCCCCACCAGAAGTTGACCGCGCAGACCTGCGAGTCGAGAAGGTGGGGGGATGGCTCGCGGCTTTCCACGGGGCCGCGGTTTTGACCGTCGTGCCAGGCGATCCGCTGGACGTAGAAATGGCGCAGGGCGGCGGCGCGGATCGGCTCCCAGAGGTTTTCCCGGGCGAATCCGGCGGGCAGCACGAAGGGGTAGGACTTGTCGCGATAGTCGCCGTCGGCCCGCGCCTCAAGGGACAGCCGCTTCCAGGTCTGTTTGAACGCGCCCTGCCGCGTGCGCTGAGTTTGGACGTAGGTCGTCAAGGTTGATTCCCCTCCCCGGGGCCCAGTGTAGATGAGAAGGCCGGACGGGTTGCACCGGCATTCGGTCAGCAAGCTACGACGGGGGCGGAGGTCCATCCAACTCGCTGAAGGTGGCGTCGCGCCCGCGCACTTTGACTGCAAAGATATGTGCCGCGGGATCCACCGATTCCGGTCCGACGACCCAGAGAAACGGCGGCTTGAGGGCGGGAGTCATTTGGCGAGGACCTGGCGGAACCAGAGGATGGCGGCTTCGCCGTCTTTTTCGGTGACTTCGGTGACGGTGCGGCTGTGGCGGATGCCGTTGCGAAGCTCGGCGAGCTGGCCGAAGCGCCCCGGCAGGTTCCCCTTTGAGCCGAAACGATCCTCAAGATCGGGCCAGAGGAGCTTGCCGGAGATGGCGTCCTGAAGTTCCCGGAAGTCGAAGTACTGCAGCAGGCTGGGCAAGGTGCGCAGATGATCTTCGTCGAGGGCCGGATTCCGGCGCAGATCCTGCCCCAGGCGCTCGCGGGCTTTGGCCAGGACGTGCCCGGGAACCCGCTCGATGTCCCCGTTGGCGGTGGTGGCGATCAACTCGCGGAGGGCTAGTTCGATCGCTTCGACCTCGGCGTCCAGATCCCGGAGACGCGGCGAGAGATCGAAGCGCTCCTTGATGATCAGATCCTCGATGGCCTCGAAGATTGTGCGCTGGCGCTCCCGCAGGGGAGCGAAGGCAGTATGCACCTGCTCCGGCCTGGGGAGCCTCGAAGAGCCACCACAATCTCGGAATAGTGTGCACCGGCGCGGTTCGCACTGTCGTCGAACCCGGCACCAGTGTATGCGTTGCCCGCTGGTCCGGCGAGGGCCGCTCCAGACGCAAGATCATTCGTTCGCTCAAGCGCTACGTCGCTGGCGAACTCTGCCGCTCCCTCCCACATGTCCAACAACCCGCTTGAAAAATGATAGGAGCATCGATATCTCCGTCGCTCGCGAACTCTACCGCTGCCCGCCGCGTCTCCACCAACCCGCTCGACAAACGATAGGAGCATCGGAACCGGGACAGTGTGGTCCTCGCGATTCAAGGACCGGACCGGTCGCGACGAGTCGTGCCAATCGCCCAGGAAACTGAAGATCGCCGCCGCAGCCAGCGCGGGTCAACCGGCGGTGATCTATGCGACAATGGGACGGTGCTTTAGCTATGGGCAGATAGGGCGACGATGCCGGACCTGGCGATAGGCCTGATGTTGATCGCCCTCCCCGGGTTTGCGGTGGGCGTGGCGGCGATGCTTGTCGCCGGGAAGAGGGGCCGTTCCACCCGGGGATGGTTCCTGATAGGTTATCTGGCGCCGGTACTTTCGTTTTTCGCAGTTGGTCTGCTCGATGCCCTGACAAACTGGGGCGGTGCGCTGAGATTCTTGTGGTTCGGATCCTATTTCGTGCCCTTGTACGTGATCTGGCGATTACGGACGCTCCACGGAGATGCGACCGACGGAAAAGACTCCAGCCCGGGCCGATCTTCGCCTCCCAGGTACTGATCGTCGTCCCTTCTGTAGTCTCCCGGCGAGGACTCCCCCGTCCGGCGCCGGCGTCACGGTGCGGACAGTCTGTGGCCGCAAGCCGTTCGACAGGTCCACAGCCCCGGGCTAGGATCGTTCGCATTGTGAGCGGCGCCTTTCTGAGCGGTGGGCGGCCCCATGTGTAAAAGGAAGAAGAGGGAGACATTGCGATCATGAGCCGTCCGATACGAGTCGGGGTGATTGGATGCGGCGCGATCGCTCAAATCCAACATCTCCCCAATCTGGCGGCGGATCCCGAGATTTTTTCTATCGGTGGAATCTGCGATCTTTCGGAGCAGCTGCTGACTTTTGTGGGAGACAAGTTCCGGGTTCCGGCGGCGGGGCGATTTAGCGATTACCGAGACTTGGTCCACTCCGATATCGACGCCGTCATCGTCTGCCCGAGCGGCACCCACGCGCCGCAGTCAATAGCCGCCGCCGAAGCGGGCAAGCATGTGCTGGTCGAAAAGCCGGCGTGTGTCACGGTGCGGGAGGCGGAGGAGATGGTGCAGGCGGCCGATTCGGCGGGCACCGTCCTACAGGTGGCGTACATGAAACGATACGACCCGGGGTACGTATATGCGAAGAAAATGGTTGAAGGGATGGCCGATGTTCGGTTCATTCAGGTGAACCATCTCCATCCCGACAACAAACATCACCTGGCCGATTTCGAGTACCTGGTCCCGACGGACTTCCCGGCGAGCGCCGCCCGGGAACTTGGCGAGAGTACGGGCGAACTGCTGCGGGAAGCTCTCGGGCGAGAGGTTCAGGCTCACGTCAGCGGTGCGTTTCACACCCTGAATGGCAGCATGATTCACGACATCGGCAACCTGCACGGAATGTTCGGCAACCCATCCCGGGTTGTCAGCACGGAGATTTGGGCCGGGGGGCGGGCATTCTCGACCGTCCTCGAGTACGAGAATGAGGGGCGGGCGGTGGCCACCTGGGTAGACCTGCCGGAACTGTGGCATTTCCGCGAGACGCTCGAAGTCTACGGTTCGCGGGAGCGCATTCTGGTGTCGTTCCCCAGCGGTTTCGCACGGGGGCTGGCCACGCGGGTCACCGTCGAACAGATCGAAGACGAGGGTCTCGCCTCAGCCAAGAATCTCGAATGGCACGGAGATGCGTTCACGAACGAACTTCTGCACTTCGGTGAATGCATAACCGGCGGGACTCAACCGAATACTCCCGGCTCCGAACTGATTGAACATGTGGGTCTAGTCCGCGATATCGTCCTCGCCTATCTGAACTAGCCGGCCGCCGCAGCGAGGGTTAAGTTGCGGGCCGAGTGGGAACTTGTCCTTCAGGGCGACATCTCATGATTCCGGCGCCGGTCCCGGATGATCACGCGGGCCGCGCCTACCAACAGATGGCGACCAGGAGCGGACCGTCAGAATGATCCGGACGCGGGGCAAGGGGATCGTAGTCCGTCAGTCGCGAAGAGATGGCCGTTCCTACGTGTCCGGGTTGGCCGGCGGGCCGGCAGGCCAGCCCCAGTCCGCGGAGTCCGTCTACTCCGGCGCGGCAACGCTGGTGATTTTCCACGGCTCGGCGTTGGTTCGCTGACATTCCTCAATTCTCGGATTGAGTTCGGACGTGCCGCCTATCCCCTCGCAGCTGACTCGCTCAAGTTCGACTATCCGGGTGACCGAATCTCCGGAGAAGCTCAGGGTGATTCTCGCGGAGCCCGTTTTCAGCAGAAAATCGGCCTCGATAATCTCGATCTCGAAGTCAGGATCAGGCGCGCCGGAGAGGTCGAGAAAGCGAAGAATCTTGCCGGGTGACGGCCCGGCGCCGTCCTCGTTTAGTTTGTTCTGGCGGCTGGTCGGGAGAAAACCCCAGGCGGCGGCGATCTTTTCACCTTCGGGATCACGGCCCTGGGCGCTTTCGACGAGATTGCCCAGGAACCGAGTGAGCGCCAGATTGACCTCCTCTTCGAGGGTCGGACCGTCACCGGCAGAACTGCGGACCGCCGAGCCACCCCCGGATGGCGCTGCGGCGGATCCCGCCCCGTCCGAGGCCCCGGCGCAGCCGCCGACGACTATGGGCAGGATGACCAGAAGTATCGAGAAGAAGGCACACCGGGGA
>PVBE011381771.1_pt1 | contig 14551 bp, 26 predicted proteins | sample 1631181 | NCBI WGS metagenome assembly PVBE01 (sample SAMN08397723, study PRJNA350692) | Marine metagenome, whole genome shotgun sequencing project. | isolation source: water | place: Pacific Ocean | collected 2012-04
CAGTTGAGAACATCTGGTACATTAAATAAATGGGGCGCGGGCTCAATGAAATATATAGACCCAGTAATGGCAATGGCAGAAGCCCAGAAATGGGGAATGGATTACAGTTTAACATCAAGAAGTATCAAGAATTTTAGAAAATTCCTTGTGCCATTTATAACTTATCAATATAAAGTAACTTCACTTATTGCGGAATCAATAGTAAAAAGACCATGGGTGATGGGTAAATGGGCATTATTAATGGGAGTAGGTGCTGGCAGTTGGAGTTTTGCCCGTGAAATGGCCCAATTCTTCACAGGAATGGACGATGATGAATGGGAAAGAACGGTTAAAAAGCTGGCTTATTTTGTAAAGAATGAAAAAACCTTTTTGCCATTGCCGTTTAGAAACAAACAAGGAGAGGTTATGTTCTTTGACGGCTCATACTTTATGCCGTGGGGAACCTGGTATAATGCGTTATCTGACTTGTCAGATGGTGAGCTTGCTATGGCGTATCAAAAACTTGGAGTGGGCAATCCTTTCCTTACAAGTTATACAGCACTGTCATCGGTTGCAAAAGGACAGCCAGCGATTGATCCGTTCACACATAAACCTCTATGGAATATTACAGACTCAACACCACGAAAGTGGCATAAAGTAATGTCATATATGCATAATATAGTAACCCCTGGTATGTTCCAAAACATTACATTACCTGATGCTGATAAATACGGAGTAATCCCTCTTTCTGCTAGGGTTATTACGAGTAAAATAAAAGGCAAAGAGATGAAGGATACATGGGGAAGGGTAAAAGGATGGGAACAGTTTGGTAGATACTTTGGTGTTAATACGGTGACAGGAAGCAGAAGGCAGGTTATTGCTATAAAGCAGGCAAGAATAAAGAGGATACGAGCATCAGCATATAAGGAACTACGCAATCCTAGTTATCGTGGAAACCCAGATAAAAAACGGGCTGTTCTTAAAAGAATGAAATATAAAATAAAAAAGATTATGGCGGAATGAAATTTAAAATGACTTTATGAGACGGTTAGGATGCCCAAAATAGCCGAAGGTATGTCTAGACATGCATTCCAATATCCATCGGCCTCTAGCCCTTATATAGTAAGGGTGTTTTTATTCGTAACCGTCTCACTTAGACCCCTTAAATTTAATGAAGATCAAACTACACGACAAGCTACTACTAGGGATAATCATAGTACCAATATGCCTAGCAGTAGCTTTAAAGGTATTAGCGAAGAGGCTTGGAGTTAGGATACCTTTTCTTTATCGCTTAAATAATCACTAAAGTGTTCAGTGTTAACTTCTACAGGCAGTTCCATATTCTGCATGTTAAGCTGTACAAAGGCATCAATATCTACCTGGTCAATTCTCTTCCCTTCTTTAAGTCTCTGAGCAGATCTTTCTTCGTATTTAACTCCTTGTAAATCATATGCGTGCTTTAAATCAATACACGCAGGACAACCATTTGCTGTATAAATATATTTCACACTAATTCTCCTTTCCTATGTATATCTAATAAAATAAAACAAGGCGTATGTTCGCCCACCCATGCTCCGAGTTGGTTGAAATGGAAGTATTCAATAGCATCATCATGGTCCATCCCATCCCTACTCATAAGCGTTTCTATAACCTTAGCATAATCATATGCAACCACATCTTCCTGCCCACACCTCATACATATACCAAGTATACAGTCATCAAACCCATCCATTGTAACCATCTCATCGTTCTCAGAATCAAACATTATAATCCTCCTTTTATATAAAATGAGACATGCCATGGTTTTTAAACCTTAACATATTCTTTAGGAACTTAAGATTAATCTTACCAGTTGGCCCATTTCTCTGCTTTACTATGTTTAATTCTACCAGCCCTGGGTTTTTCATTGGATCGTAATAGTCTTCTCTATGCAGCAGCATAACAACATCGGCATCCTGTTCAATAGCGCCTGACTCACGCAGGTCAGACATCCTTGGTTTATGCCCTTCTCTCTGCTCTACTGATCTGTTTAGCTGAGAGATAGCAACCACTGGTATGTTTAATTCCCTTGCTAATGACTTTAACCCTCTTGATATACTGGTGATCTCTTGCTGTCTACTCTCCGCACTATTCCCTTCCATTAACTGTAGGTAGTCAATGATTATTAACTGTATATTCTTTTGTGATTTAAACCTTCTTGCCTTTGCCCTTATCTCTAGCAGGCCCAACCCAGGCGTATCATCAATAGATATAGGTGATTCTGAAAGATTTGCCATTGCCATTGGCAGCTTTACCCAGTCTTGATCGCTTATCATACCTGTTCTCATTAAATGAGCATCAACTTCTGCTGTTGAGCATAGCATATTCTTTGCTATTTGAAGTGCTGACATCTCCATTGAGAACATAAGAACAGGCATCTTATTACCCATACCTACATTTTCTGCTACATTTAACATAAAACTTGTCTTTCCCATACTTGGTCTTGCCGCTATAACTATCAGCTCGCCCTTCTGGAGGCCACATGTTATCTCGTCTAGGTCTGTAAATCCTGTTGGCACACCAGTTAACATGCCTGTCCGTCCCTGCAGGCTCTCTATATAGTTCCATGCTTCCTGGAGTAGCTTATCTATGTCTGTGGCCGCCCTGTTAAACTTGCGCTGTGTTATGTCATACACCTTCTTCTCTGCTAAGTTAAGAAGGGTATCTGCTTTAACTGAATCACTGTACGCCTCTCTTTGTATTACAACCGCAGCAGCTATTAAATCCCTTTTAACCTTCTTCTCTTTTATTATCCCTGCATGGTGTATGGCATTTACAGCAATAGGAACCGCCTCACATAGCTCTAATAGATATGTAGCTCCTCCACATTTCTCTAATATAGACTGCCTAGATAACTCTTCCTTTAATATAACAAGGTCAACAGTACTATTATCATTATAAACACTTATAATAGCTGAGTATATATTCTGATGCGCCGTGTTATAGAAGTCTTCTTTAGTTAGTAATTCAGATACAGGATCAATCATATCATTATCCACCAACATAGACCCTATAACACTAACTTCCGCATCTATACTAGAAGGTGGGGTTAGCTGTACATCTGTCACTCGGTATCCTCACTGAGGGAATGCTTAATAGCATTCAGTAGTTCTATTTTACCTACCTTGTCATAGCCTTTTTGTCTCACATCATATAAGATTTTTTCTAAACAATAATCACTGTCTTGCCTCCCATCCACATACCCATCGTTATACCCATTATCATACGCTTCTTTTCCATTTACAAATTGATCTGGATTTTCTCTATATTTCAATGTTTTTCCTCCTTCTGTGACCATAGCCACTCTTTTCCTATAACATTATAAGGCCCACATTTCAAGCATAAGTACCCCCACTTATGCTCACTGTTCTCGTACCCTGCCGTATATACATATCTCTCGCCTTTTCCACCACAATTAACACACTTCTTATCCCTCTTTATGTTCATGTTCCTTTTTATGGCACTCCACACAAAGAACCTCCTGTTTGCTTGAATCCACCAGTAGTTCTTTGTATATAAACTTCATAATTTTATCCCATTTAATACCATTTTTATGATGAACACACGTCTTTACCTCTCTACCCTTAGCCTTACTACCCTTCTTCCCGCACACCTGACATATATTCCTATCCCTTTTTACTGCTGCTGCCCTCTCTCTACTTCTTAAAGATAACTGTCTGAGCGCTGCCTTTATCCGTGACTTTGGCGTTTTGTTTTTATTCAATATATCCCCTTAGCATATTAAGCTCCCTGTCGTGATATAAATAAAAATAGCCACATCTCTTACTGCCCTTAAAAGAAACAGGCATGTCTATATACTCAACATTAGGTATTTTCTTATGCCGACTCCCCTTATTCTCTCTTCCTATATAAGCCCTTTCGGTTTTAGTAAAGAGGTTAACTGCGTAAGTCTTTGTGACATGGCTATTTGCACTCAAACTATACCCTTTGTTACGTATAACCAGATCAATACCGTCTTTTATATCCGTGTCGTAGTTATATATCACGCTGTCAAACCCACTTCTTTCTTTGACAACCAAGGCAAAATGTATATCCCTAACTATAGATGGATAAGACCTGTAAGCCCTTGCCTTTATACCCTTTAGAATACTCTCAGAATCATCTCGTTTTTCAAACCATTCCTTATTGTCGTTGACATACCGACCATAAAACTCCTCTTGGGAGGGAATATGGCTATTCTTTGTCACGTATTTATAGAAGGAAGGTACAAACATCGGTAGCTTCATGCCCCACTCTACCACATTGTTCCTGTCTTTTAAAAACACAAGGCTATATCCCTTTACTTGCTGCTCTACCTGCCTGGAAGACAGGTTTATATAGTCTAAGTGGTTTACCATTATGTGCCACTCACCTTATCTGCCAAGTCTTTAATCTTACCCTTAAGCTCTTCCTTTTCTTTAGCACTCTTACAGGCCATCAGCTGCCTTGTCAGCCTCATTACTTCACTTAAGACATCCTTAGACCCCTCCTTTGAGACTGGCTTAGTAGGCGCCTCTCTTATGGGAGCGCTATCAAGGGGATGCATACATATATTCTTGTCAATAATTTCATCTTCCCATTTTCTCCCCCTTATAAATGTAGCAGGAAGAGGGATGAATTGCTTACTTCTTATCCATTGTTCTGAATTAAAAGTATGTGCCACTACAGACATCACTATCTCAGCGCTCATCTCTTCTGTAGCATCAAGAGAAAGCCATGCCTTAATAGCATCTTTCTTGCCTGCTTTTTTTGGATAACATTCCCAGAATTTAACAAAGCTATCCATAATCCCTCTGTCGTATGCATCTCTATTTATCTGTACATGGTAAGCAGAGCACCCCCTGTCAATACACCTTACTTTTTTCTTAGACTGAAGCGTAGATAACTGCAATGGAGACTTACAAAGAGAACAAAGAATAGGTGTTGTCATTTTTCAGCCTCCTGTATTGCCCAAAAATCACTAATATTAATAAGTGCAGTTATTAGACAATCAACATCTTTGGTTGCATTGTAATCATCTAGTCCGTCCTGCGCTATCTCTTGAAGCGCAGTATAAGCATTACTATTACCATCCTTAACACCATCATTATATCCCTGGTCATATAGTGAATGAGCCACATTATCATCAATATCATCTATTATAGATTCTCTTTCCATCTACCACCCCTTCTATGATTTTTTGTTTTTAATAGGAGCCATTCTGTAAGTATGGCATTCAACTCCTTCATTAATAACAGAGCACCTTTCACATATCCTGTTGTTCTTGCTCATACTGTTAAACTTTCTGTCGCACTTCAAACACACAACCTTTTCTTTTTTTTCTATTCTAGGTAAAGCCTTTGTAAGTTTAGTGTCTTTTCTTTTTAGGATGCGCTTCTTTTTTTTAGCCCCTTCTTTTGCACACTCCGAAGGTTGCCTTTTTACCCCAGTAGAACAGTATTTGAGATTCCCCTTCTGTGAGACTGGTATTTCCTTGCCACAATGTAAACACTCTCGCACTTTAACAGGCTTGGTACAAGGCACGGAATGCGTTTCAGGTTTCTTCTTCTCTCCTTTTTTTATAAACTTCTCTGTCCTGTATACTTCAAGCATACACATAAATACAGTAAGTTGGGAATCTAAATTGTCCCACTTCTTAATAGCAAAATCTTCTGTTTCTGCTCTTGGTATGTTAAGTATCATGGCATAGTCAACAGGATGCCCATTCTCTTCTAGCAGGTTTTTATAAGCGGCAATTTGATATGCCATATCATTATAGATAGCCTTCCCTGTTTTAAAATCAACCAGAACCCTCTCTCCATTGATAAGAGCATAACAGTCGACACTGCCACCATACTGCCATTTCTCTGATACTAGTTTCTCTTCAAGTAACAAAGGCTTTATCTCCACGCCATCATACCAACTATTAAAACTTTTCAACGAGTTTAAGGCTGATGATATCTGGTTCTGTGAATAATCAGATGTGTCAGCCTCTTCCCCTTTTAATAAGCAGTGTACCATCTCATGTGCAAGTGTACCTATCTCCGCCTTGTCATCTACATACTTACCCACTGCCACTCCTTCCAAGCCAAGCTTATTGGCCCATGGAACAAGAGCAGGCTTACTTAGCCTATTAAGAACAGTAGTGGTACCTACCACTATATCCCCATCAGCATTCTTATACCTTGTATGTGCCATTACCTTCTTTGTTTTTTGTGTCATTTATTACCTCTCTTTCTTTTAAAAGGGGGGAGGACGTAAAGAGCCCACACTCCTTACGCCCCAGAAACCACTGAAAAGGAGAACAGTGGCATGATTATATATCAGAACGGTGCATCATCGTCTGCTAATTCCTCTTCAAGCCGCACTCTTATACAAGGAACTGTACTTCCTTGAAACTCGCAAGTTGTTGGATACATTATTATTGTCTTTCCTTCCCATGCCTCTTCGTCATCCCCAAGCCCATCTGCCAGAATCCCTGCGTTAGTCTTGTTTAACAATAATGATCTTTCTTTTCTCTCAAAAGATAGACATATTTTATAGTTTACCTTCCCTTTGTCATCTACCATCTCTTCTTGTGAGGTTCCTGAAATAACTACCTTATGTGTCTTTCCTTCTAAGTCACTTGCCCTTAACCATTTACCGTCTCCACTGCTATACGTTCTTGCTACGCTCATTTTACTCCTCCTTATAAAATCCAATTAACCTTCTGTCTATAAAATGTACTGGGTCACCCAACCTGCCTGCCCTCCTTCCTAATAACTTCCTGGCCACAATATAACTACGCGTACCCTTCTTGCTGAACTCCGATATGCCCAACACCACGAACATGTCTGTTTTATCCTCTCTTTCATATGTTATAAGGTTAAATTTCTCCGCCATATTCATTGCCATCTTATGAGTAACAGGATTAGAAACCTGTACTACATACTTCCCTACTAAGGGATGCTTAGCCGCTACTCTTCTTGTTGTAACTTCCTTGGATATATACAATTCGCCAGCCTTTGCTTCAGAATAAAACTCTTTTACTGATATTTTTTTCATTAGCATTCTCCTTTTATAAACAAGTATACGAAATAAAATAACACTGTCAAGGTTTTTTTGAATAATAATAATATTTTTATTAGCATTCATTAATATTCATTAGCATTCATTAGCATTTTATCTAAATATCGCTTGACTTCCCTGTGATATCCAGTATAATCTTTGTTGTGTAGGAGGACATAGGAAAGTTTCCAAGAATACAGTGTATTTCTTATGGTCATAGGCACGTTAAAATACTATGAAAAGCAACCGAGCTATACTGCGACAGGTTCAAGCTATTATCTAATGCATGCTGCCCACATGCCTATTAGCATTAACCAGAGCGGACAGATAGTTGGTTCTTGTAATAATTATTGGTATGTATTATTACAGGAGGTAGCAATCCGTCTGTCTGCTCTTGGTTAAGCTATTAACTATTTGCTACTGTTACTATGCCTACCAAGTGAGTCCTCTAGCGTATATACGTGTTCAGTAAGCCAAGCCATAGCAGTGCATATATCACTCCACTCGTCATCATTTTTCTCGTTACCTTCTGGTATACAATCTTCTCTATAATTTTCAAGAGCATTCCAGATTGTTTCTAGCCATGAGTCGTAATTATTATATGTTAGTTTCATTAGCATTCTCCTTTTTTTAGTTTCATTAGCATTCTGCCTCAAAATGGCATTGCCCAGTTTTTCTTATACTATCACGGATTTCTTTTCCTAACTGTAGACGTGCATACCACTCAAGGTTGTTATCTGTTTCCTGTTCAGTCCACTCAAATTTCGCCATTAGCATTTCTTTATTATAGCCAGTGTTGTCTTTAAAAAAATCATCCAGTTTATCAAGTGCCTCACCTAGCATATCTTCGCACTTGTTAACACCTTGAACAACCCCTTCCAGATCTTCCTTTTCATAATAATAATATAAAGTATTGTTTGTATCGCCTGTAACTCCAAAGTAATCAGCATCATCTGAACCTTGAACCGAGTACCAGAATTGGCCTATAATATCACCGTCATAATATCTACCCATACCCAACCACCCTTCTTTCATAAAGAATGCCACCAGAGCCAATACATGCGCTCTAGTGGCCAATTAGATTAATAACCATACTTATTAAAATCATAATCATTTACCAAGTGCTGGCTTTTATAACTTCCTGCATAAGATATCGGAAATATAGCTTTCTTTTTTCTTATATTATCCAGACCAACGACTTCCATGCTCTCGTTTGAAAATGTATGAATATCGCCATAACCCAGTTCTACCCTGATATCATAGCCCTTTTGCGGAGTTTCTAAAACGACATGCGCCCTGATAATTTCGTTTAGGCCATTAGCTAATAAGCTTATTGGAAAATTAGTATTGATGTATTCCATGTCATCTTTACTGAACCATCCGTCCTTATTCTTGGTGAATGGATGTGAATGCAAGACCACATTAAACCCTTGCTGTTCCCGTAAGATACCCAGTGGTTCATCATAGTCCACGCTACCGCCTGATATCGTTTGCTTTGGAATGTAATACTCTTCTGAAATTACAATACCTGTATCAGTCCAGTAGCCTTTAAAGAGTATACTGTACTCGTCCTCACCAGCGATATCGGCAGCTGCTCTCATCACGTTGTACACCTTCTGGTCAACTAGGATTTCAAGATCATTAACCTTGTAGCCACTACTCATTATCTCGTCATCAATCGTTGCTACTTTTTTCCAAGCTTTTTTTGTTTTTTTCATTAAACGCTCCCCGTCATTACATGTGTAGATAATAGGCCTTCCTTCAGCCCTGTATCGTTATAAAATAAGTCTCTATGGTCATCTGTTGCATCACTTAATAATGGTGAGTCTAAATTGCCTACGGTCAGTACATTTGGCAACTTCTTTAATATATCCAGTATTGGTTTTCCTTCCAGATCACCTATACATATGCTGGTACCCGAACAATTAGGATGGTACGTATCTTCTGCCACCCATACGTCTAGTGCATGAACAGCTTGACGCACTTTTACCTTTAATCCTTTTACAATATGTCTTCTATAAAGAGGATGTGTAGTAGGAATATCGTCAATCATCACCTTCTTACCGTGGTAATGGAGTTCGGCAACATATATATCCCTTGGAGCGTTCCTGTACATATCCCAATATTCGAGATATCCAAAAAACGGCGACGTGTTATCGGCGTTCATCTTCCAGCTCAGATATGTTCCTTTTGAAAATGTAAGTCCAAGCAAAAAACCATCATGTTGAGATTTAGCAACAGCCTTCTCTCTTCCGTCTCTCTCGTCTCTTAATGTGGTTTTAAGGGATACTATTGTTGATTCATGTAATGTTCGCTGTAGCTCTATCTCTTTTTGTAGTTTCTGCTCACATGAACTTATAAATACTTCCTTATCAAATCCAGCTTTAACCTCAACCTCTTTTATGACGATACAATCTATGCGGCTTAATTCTTGCTTGAAATCACTTAAAAGATTAATAGAGCGGCTTTCTTTCCAGTCCTCCACTACCCAATTAAATATTTCAAGAAACTTCCACTTTCCACTACGATTGCCATTGATTTGTGGAAAGTCCATGAAATGCAAATTGCCATAGCTATCTCCCTGTGCAATGACGGTGTAATTGTATCTATACTCCCTTGTAACTATATCGCCAAGTGCAGATATAGTTGATTGGTAATATGCGCCGAGCTGAGTGTGCCCTCCAGTTGCCAGCTTTATAATATCCACTGGTATTTGTACGGTGGTCTTAGTTCGGCCTATGATTGGCGCATCGTTTATATACACTTCAGACGGCTGGCTATAAACCGTGATACAGAAACCATTGTCTCTACTTCTCTTTGTGCTTAACCTCCATCCGTGTAAAAAAATTGTCGCACCTAAATAAGAACATATAGAATTATAATAGCTATTACATACATCATTATTTAGTCCATCATTGACACTGCCTGTCATTGCTGTATAAAAATTCCGCAGTTCCCCATTAGTGTTTTCATTAGGTATTATTTTGTTCATACCGTTCATACTCCCACCCCCTTATCTGCTGTTACTGGTGACTCTTTGATGCCCTCATAAAGTTCTGGACAGTCCAGAAACCTGGCAATTAGATTATTTAAATTCACCGTTTTCACCCATTCTTTTTTGCGCCTTCTACTGCTTAAAATATACGTACAGATCAAACTAGCAATTACCACTGGTGGTATAATCCACGACGGCGTGATGGTGTAGCCTGTTGGTGATTGCCCCATGATGCTGTCCGTAGGGTTAATGTGCATGCTCATTTGCATTCCATTATACCCTCCTGTTATTAGCATCTTTGACGCCAACTCCACTGGCAATGGCTTGCTTGTGTCTCTACAATCAACTATAAGCCCGTAGGCTTCAAAAAAAGATAATGGTAATTTCTCGTAATCACTTTTTACTGGTGTTATATCGCATTCACGCCTTGCCATTATCCATTCAGCTACAGCTTGTACCTTTGGACGTGCGTCCTGTGCATCCTGTAGCGTAAAGAATGTCCTGTTTAGGTTGGTGGCCTCAACTACATCATTATCAATAATAGCTATCTTCGTTACTCCTGACAATGCTAAGAAACCAGCAACCCAGCTCCCAACCCCACCCACTCCGATAATAGCCACGCTCTCAATCTCGCGCAACTTCAGATCTTTTTGCCTATCTAGCACATCTTTGTATGTGTAAGCCATGATCAGCCTCCCAAAATTTTAATAAGTAAAAATATCATAACTAATGCGCCAATTCCTATTGAAATAATTCCAATTATGTGGTCTGTCATATTATCTCCTTGTATTAATTTTTTCATTAGCATAAAAAAAAGAGACAAGCCGATGTTCTGGCTTGCCTCCTCCTCCCCGAATTACGACTTAGCAACATTAACTTCCTCGATTATCATGGTACCATCCGTGATTGGGTAGTCATCGTTGCTAATTACTGTTCCATCAGGCCTTTTACCCACAAAATTACCTATCTTTTTGGCCTCAATAATAGCATTGATAAGCGTTTTGCTAACTTCGTGATACTCACTCTCTGCACCATTAATAATAAGCTTTACTGTCATAACTTGCCCACCTTCCCTAAAAAATTAAACAGCTAAAATAATATAGCCCGCTTGTGCGAGCCCTTAACTACCGATTAACTTGATCAACAAACATCATCATTTACATTCCAACGCCTATTTTGAGACGGACTCAGTGTTACAGTGTTCATCTCTCGGTGTGGTATATCGCCGTCATTATAAAACCATCCACTATTAGTCAGCTGATCACTGCTCCCGTGCTTGTCATAGTAGCGGAATGCGTAGGCGTGATAATCCGTATCAACATCACAGGCACAAGTTAAACATAATCCTTGATCATGTGTTAACTCTTCCCTGTAGGTGAACTTGTCGCACCTTGCACACCTCATAAATGTATTATTATTTTTACGCTTTCCGTCTTTACCGAAAACATTCGATGTACCAAAATACCTATAAGTTTTCCTGTTCTTACGCTTGCTGTATTTTCTACCCATTGCCACCCCCATTCAAGCAAAAAACCATACCATCATAAAAGTCGTATGTTCTACCGTTGTGCTTAACATACCATTTAAAATCGCGTTGCCATACCCCAAACCCCAGAGATAGTTGGCGTGAAGTTTGATTCATTCTGGCCTTGGTTGTTGCCGTCTTCCATCCGCCACTGTCAAGGGTTATTGTTTCACGACTACGATTAACAACAACAACATCCGTATTATGATAAGTAACGGTTGTTTTGCCTTCCCTTATGCCTGATGTGCTAACCGTTGTTGCGTGTTTTCCAATTTCGTCTAATCTAGACATTATCATTCTCCTTTCTATTCTATTTTCAAAGATTTTCTGTTCATTTTTAACTGTTCAGTTTCAACACTATCTTGACAGTCGTTCTGGATACCAGATTTTAACTCTATATCAAAATAATCATCGTCATAGTTAAAGATTTCCGCCTTGGCAAATCCTCCAGATATAAGGCTGTAACCACCATCAAGAGCTGTATTAAATTCCAGCTCCTGCAAAGCATTTATTACCTTCTGATCATCCACTGCAAATATCTTTGGTTTCATATCATCCCCCCGTCCTGGCTTTTATCTCCACAACTACACCTAACAGGATTGTAACAGTAAAAGCAAATCCTCCCAGATGTTCTGCTTGCAATATCTGATGGTGTGTAATAATTTTCACACACTGTACACCTTTCGCTTCTGCTCTGGGTTTCTTCGTGGTATTCATTTCTCATTTTATTAAGATCTCTTTCTAACTTCTCCAATCTCTGGTTTATAATATAGATTAGGTCAGTTCTTTCACCAGCTCTAGGCATTGTCTACCTCCGCTCTTGAAGCCTTAATTAACTGGCTCAACTGAGATACTAAGCTGTTACTTGTTTCTTTCTGTTTCTGCTTATGTGCAAAGTGATCATCTTCGAGATAGTAAAGATCATCTCGCATTCTTTTAAGATCAAACTCTAGCTTGTCTAATCTTTCATTAATACGATAATGCTCATCAACTAGCTTGTTTTCCTTCTTTAATAATACAGGTTTTTTTGCGGATAATTTAGTTACACCTATCATGATCAATCTCCTTCAATCAAATGTTATAAAGATAATAAATAATAAAACGCTGAGACTAACCCATACACAATTACAAGCCTAAAGTACCATTTAGTTATGTTCCACGCCATTTCATTCCCCTTCAAATAAAACTATAAATATAAAACAACACAACTAGACTACACTAACAATATAAACTTGTCAAGGACAAAATTATAGGTACAATTACACCACACAGCTCAGCCGCTACAGCTTGTGCTTGTCTCATCCCGCTTGTTGCAGCCCTAACAGCTAATTAATATTATTTTTTCCATTAGCGACAGGCCACGCATGGAAAAAAGACAAATCAGATTTGAATATATGAGGGCCTGTGGTCGGTTCCTCAGTTTTGCTTTTTTTTATTATATATTAAGCCCCTCAACACACGGGCCGTTTTACACAGCCAGGGCAAGGGCAGCTAAGGAAATCAGAAAGGAGAAAGTAACAAAAGGCTACACTAAAGGCTTGAGCATTGTCAGCTTGCGGCCCAAATAACAAGGTTTATACACTTTTATTCATAAAGATAAGTCATTGTCTTGTAGTAAGTTATGATGTATTTTTGCTAAAAACACGAATATTATTTGATTTTTTGTTATTTTTATGGTATAATTAGTTATAAGCTTTATTAATTATCCTTAACACTAATACTGTCTCTAGCTTAGGGCTGGTAATCACTCGCTTCGCTCGTTCACTTCACGCTGCGCGTGAATAGTGTGTATTATATTAATTAGTATTAGTTATAACATATGTATATTAACTAATATTATCAGTAAAGATAGGCAAATACTTTAATGACTAAGTTTAATTCTGATTTTTCGGCTAATTCTGAATTTTTTAACTGCGAGGATGTTATTAATGACAATTACTGGGATTATGATGAGTTGATTGGTGGGTATACTGATACAGAAAAAAATAAAGATGGTATACCACCACTTAACTTAGCTAATTATCGGTATATGGATTCTGAGCGTGGATTAACAGATGATGAATTTAAGGAATGGGAGGGAGGTAATGAACCAATTACTTTCAAATAAGTCTAAGAGTTCTAAGCCGTTGTCTGATATGGCGGTTAGGGCTGATGTTATAGCTCGCAGGGGAACAGGTGAGAGTTGTGAGTCTATAGGTAAGAGCTATGGTGTTAGTCGTACGTCTATACATAGGTTTATAAAGAACCATGAGGATACGGTTAATGAGATAAAAGAGAAGATATTTGCTGATAATATAGATAATTATACAAGTGCACTTGAAATGGATGTTAAAAACAGTAAAGCTATTGCCGCTAAATATGCTGAGGATGGTACTATAACTCCAAGTGAGGTGGCTTATAAGGCCACTATTAACAAGGCTATGCATCCTGTATTAATGGATAAGGGCGTACACCCTTCTCCTGCGTTGGCTCAGATCAATATAAATAACAGTAAGACTGTTAATGTTGATCCTGATATATTTAAGGCCCTATCCACTGGGTTTGGTATGGGCTATTTAGAAATGCACGAAAGTGCGACACCTGATAAGGTAATTGAAGGAGAGATAAAAGATGTCTGAGGAAGACAAAGCAACAGGACACGCAAGTCGCAAAAACAAAGGTGCTGCCTCTGCAAGGACTGGCAGTAATGCATCTAAGGCCAGGACAGGAAGGGGGAAATAGATATAATGGGAAAAACAGCAGAGGAAAGGAAAAGAATAAACGTGCAGAACACACACAACAAAAGAACAAAATGAAGGAAGAACTAAAGAAGCTATGATGCAAGGAATGCAAGGTGAAGATGTGTTTAATTTTGTTGCCGAAGGTCTTTATGCTTACTTTGTTGAAGAGACTGGCTGGAGAACTCAAGAAGAGTGGGAAGCTGGTAGGAATGCTGCATTCAACAAGTACATGGAAGAGTTAGGAAATGGCTCTGATCCTGGTGCTGC
>PVBE010906615.1_pt1 | contig 14549 bp, 11 predicted proteins | sample 1631181 | NCBI WGS metagenome assembly PVBE01 (sample SAMN08397723, study PRJNA350692) | Marine metagenome, whole genome shotgun sequencing project. | isolation source: water | place: Pacific Ocean | collected 2012-04
GGCACCACGACCGCCACGGTCTTGGCCCAAGCCATCTACCAGCACGGCGCCAAGCTCGTCGCCGCTGGCGCCAACCCGATGGAGCTCAAGCAGGGCATCGACCTGGCGGTCAAGGCCTGCCTAAAGGCACTCACCGAGCTCTCTCGCGAGACCAAGGACGCAGCCGAGATCGCCACCGTGGGTACCATCAGTGCCAATGGTGATGAGGAGATCGGCAAAATCCTGGCTGAGGCCATGGGCAAGATCGGCATGGACGGCGTCATCACGGTCGAGGAGGCCAAGGGCCTCAAGACCGAGCTTGAGATCGTCGAGGGTATGCAGTTCGACCGCGGTTACCTGTCTCCGTACTTCGTGACCGACGCCGAGCGTATGGAGGTCGTGCTCGAGGACGCCTTCGTGCTGATCCACGAGAAGAAGATCTCCAACATGAAGGATCTGCTGCCGATGCTGGAGCAGGTCGCCAAGTCGGGCAAGCCCCTGCTGATCATCGCCGAGGACATCGAGGGCGAGGCCCTGGCCACGCTGGTGGTCAACAAGCTGCGTGGCACGCTCAACGCCAGCGCCGTCAAGGCGCCGGGCTTCGGCGATCGCCGCAAGGAGATGCTCAAGGACATCGCCGTCCTCACCGGTGGCCAGGCCATCACCGAGGATCTGGGTCTCAAGCTCGAGAACATCACGCTCAAGGACCTGGGCCAGGCCAAGCGCATCACGGTGGACAAGGACAACAGCACCATCGTCGACGGCGGCGGCTCCAAGAAGGCCATCCAGGGCCGCGTGGAGCAGATTCGTCGTCAGATCGACGAGACCTCCTCCGACTATGACCGGGAGAAGCTCCAGGAGCGCCTGGCCAAGCTGGTTGGCGGTGTCGCCGTGATCAAGGTCGGCGCGGCCACCGAGACCGAGATGAAGGAGAAGAAGGCCCGCGTGGAGGACGCCATGAACGCCACCCGCGCTGCCGTCGAAGAGGGCATCGTGGCCGGCGGCGGCGTCGCGCTGCTGCGGACCCAGAACGTGCTCAAGAAGCTGGAGGTCCCGACCGAGCAGCAGATCGGCGTGGACATTGTCTCCCGCGCTGTGGAGGCTCCTTGCCGGTTCATCGCTGAGAACGCCGGCATCGAGGGCTCCATCGTGGTGCACAAGGTCAAGGAAGGGAAGTCGGACTTCGGCTACAACGCGGCCAAGGACAAGTACGAGGACCTGGTCAAGGTCGGCGTCATCGACCCGACCAAGGTCGTGCGCACCGCGCTGCAGAATGCGGCCAGCGTTGCCGGTCTCATGATCACCACCGAGGCGATGATCGCCGAGAAGGCCGACGACAAGGACGCCGCTCCCGCGATGCCTCCTGGCGGCGGCATGGGCGGCATGGGCGGCATGGGCGGCATGGGCGGCATGGGTATGTAAGCAGTTAGCTTTTAGCTACCAGCTATCAGCGGGCCCGCTCCCCTCTCGGGGGGCGGGCCTTTTTTTATGCTGCTAGTTGACGAAGGAGACGAAGAGCAGGCCGGTGATGTAACGATCCCTGGCCTTGTAGGCGTTGCCCTTGACCATGCCGCTCTCCTCGGGGAGGTTCTTGAAGTTGACGACGTAGCTGGTGTACTCGAACTCGAAGCGCCAGCCCAGAGGGCCCCACAGCTTGCCGCGCAGGGCGCCGCCGAGGTTCCAGCCGCCGCCCGTGCCGGCGCCCCACTCGTCGCTCTTGGTGATCTCGCCGCGGCTGAGCACCGGGTAGTAGTGGAACCAGGCCGAGAAGTGCAGCCAGCGCGGCACGAGGCCGACCTCGCCGCCGGCGCCGATATCCAGCCCGGAGTAGGCCACGTCCGAGAACATGGCGTCCTTGGCCCCGTCGTTCATGGAGAACTCGGAGTACTGGAAGCCGAACATCAGGAACACCAGGGGCAACCAGGGGCGGTCCAGGATCTGATAGCGGGCGCGCAGGTCCACGGCGATGGTCTGGTGGGTGGCGGTGTGGCTGTCCGGGTCACCGGCCATTCGCCAGGAGAGGCCGAAGTAGCGCGCATAGGACACGCCGAGGCCCACGTTTCCGCCGAAGCCCTTGGTCAGCCAGGCGCCGGGGTAGAGCTCGGCGTCCACAGCGATGCCACCCACCGGAGAGGTCTGCCAGCCGGTCTGCAGGGTGTTGCTGGTGTTCTTGTCGATGCCCGTGATGTCACAGGGAGGCTGACAGTTGGGGTAGAAACGGAAATTGCGGCTGAAGAGGAACGACGGCCCGGTGGCCAGGCGCAGGGCGTGGCGGCCCTCAACCCGGCCCGTGGGCGCGGACTTCTTTTTGACAGTCGCGCGGCGCCCCCGACGCCGGCGGCGCTGCTTCTTTGATCGGGCCAGAGGATCCTCGGTGTCGGCCACTCCCGCCACCACTGGCTCGGGCTCGGGATCGGGATCCGGCTCCTGCACCGGCTCGGGGTGGGTCGGCTTGTCGATGGCCTTGCCCAGCGCGTCGGTGCCCGGATCCGGCGTGGGCTCGGGCAGGGGCACGGGATCTTTTTTGGCCGGCTTGGCGCCCTTGTCGTCCTTGACGGTGTCCCAGTTCCAGGTTTTGGCCAAAGCGGCGTTGGCCGCCTTGCGGATCTTCTTGATCGACCTGGCAGAAAAGGTCGCCTTGACCTTGAACGTCTTGACCAGCTTGCCGTCGCCGCCGTTGTAGACCGAAATCTCGAGCTTGCCCTTGTCGATCCTGCCGCAGAACACCCCCTCGGCGCCGAAGATGCTGGCCATGCCCATGATGTTGGTCTCGTTGCACTGCAACCCGATACCGAGCTTTTTGGACTCGGAGGCCACCTTGGCGTGGGGCACCACCGTGTGGGCTTTGCCGAGCTCGGCCTCCACGGTGGCGCGGGCTGCCTTGTGGCTGGCGCCCTCGAACTCCAGCACGACGACCTTCTTGCCGGCCTGGGCAAGGGAGGGCGTCGCAATCCCAAGAACACATATCGACATCAGCAGATGTAGATGCCTGGCCATTGTTGACTCCTTCAGCGATGCCGAACGCGGAATCCTACAGATCCCAGGACGCAAGGTCCAGTCCGGGCTTGCAAACCATGCAATGTCCACACCAGGGAGGGATCCAGTGAATTCCAGAACAACCGACCCATTTCCAGTCTCCGCGCCGTGACAGATGGGATCACGGGTGGCCACCACGGTGACCACCCCGTCCGGATTTCGGACAGGTGAAAAACCTAAAAACCTGAAACGGCGCTATATAATGGCGGCGATGCGGGTTTGCTTGTGCATAGTGCTGGTGCTGGCGCCGGCGGCGGCAGCGGCCGGGCCACAGGTGACGCTCTCGGCGGAGATGGGGCCAGAGCTGGACACCAACGCCACGCGGCTGCAGGAGGTCACCGATGGAGCAGACCGCCCCGTGACCTCCGGGCTCATGCGGCTGGTGGGCAAGGGCGGCCTCGGCCTGCGCCTGGGCCAGCGGCACTTCGTCTCCCTGGAGTACGGCGGCGGGGGCAAGCTGTTTCTGACCGAGGACGCCCAGTCGGCCAACGAGCTCGTGCATCACCTGGACCTGGCCTGGGCCGTGCGGGCCGGCGGGGGCGTGCTGTGGGTCAACGGCAGCTACTACGACGCCTTCCAGCAGGAGTCCGAGCGTGACTTCCGCACCGGCTACGGAGGCCTGCGCTACACCATGACGCACAGCCCGCCGTCCATGGAGGTCAACGTCCACCTCGGCTACCGCAGGCTGCAGTACAAGCCCCTGGAGACCTACGATTTCCACGGCCCCATCGGCGGCGCCGCCATCAAGTGGGCCCTGACCTCGGGCGACGAGGACGAGCAGGTGGACTGGACCCTCGGGCTGTCCTACACCGCCGCCTATCGCAGGTACAGCGGCATGCTCATGGGGCTCCGCGAGAAGTGCCCGGCCACCACCGGCAGCTCGCCCTCGCAGGTCTGCATCTACCCCAAGGACGCGCCGCGCGAGGATCTGAACATGGTGGCCCGCGCCGAGGTCAACTATCTGGGCAACGCCGACGCCACCCTGTGGTACGCCGTGGAGATCAACACCTCCAACAGCTTCGGCGAGACCTACGTGCGCCACGCGGTGGGGCTCAAGTTCACCGCGCCGCTGATCTGGGGCGTGTTCTTTTCGGCCAAGGGCGTGCTGCAGCTGGCCGACATGCTGGATCCGTCCAGCCGCCCGGTGGTGCAGAACCTGACCTTCGTCAACATCGAGGAGGAGAACCGCTCACGGCTGGTGGTGCAGCTCTCCCGTGATCTCGTGCCGCGCTGGTCGCTGAACCTGCGCTACAGCCTCTTTGTCAACGAGTCGACCTCCACGGATTTGCAGACCGGCTCCATCGACAAGCCGTCGTTTCTGCGGCAGACGCTCTACCTCGGCGTGCGGTTCGAATACGAGAATTGAGGGGGGCTACTTCGTGCCGCGCAGGGACTTGGCCTTCTTGCGCAGCTCGGTGGCCCGGGTGTCCATGGAGGAGCTCATGCGGTCCAGCCGCTGCCGAGCCTTGACCAGCAGCTTGATGCGGGCCTTGAGGTTCTTGCCGTTGCGGGCCGAGCGCCTCAGCTCCTTGAGCACCGAGGGATCCATGATGTCCTTGAGGGAGAGCGAAGGCGCGGCGCCGGGCCCCGCGGAACCACTGGAGGACAGGCCCGTGGCCGGGCTGCCCCGGGTGCTGCTGTCGGCGCCGTTGGCGGCCTCGGCGTCGGTGTTCTTGCTCGGCGCCTTGGGAGGATTGGGCCCGGGGTTGCCAGTGCCGGTGTAGGCGCCACCGCCGCTCTGCTTGCCGGTGGGCGGCTGGTTCCAGGCGCCGTGCTTGTTCTGGTCGTCGGCGGCCTGGGGCGCGGCAGCGCGCTTCTTGTCGCCGGCGGCCATGGTCTTGGCCCCGGCCTTGGAACGGGACGTGCGTCCGGCCGAGCCCTCGTCGAAGGGGTTGTGGTCGGCTGCCCGGGCGTGCCGCCGCAGCCGCGCCCGCTTCTTGAGCAGGGTCAGCTGCCGGCGCACCCGCACCAGCTGCCGCTTGACCTTCTCGCGGGAGTCCTCCAACAGGTCGGCCTTCTCCAACAGATCCTCGGGGCTGTCCAGGGGGTTGGCCCGCTCGGTGGTCACAACCCGCAGGTCGCCCTTGCCGCGCAGCCGCTTCTGCAGCTCGGCGCGACGATGGACCAGCCTGGCGCGCCGCGCAGGATCCGTGGTCCGGCGGATGGCCGAGTCGTAGGCCTTGACCATCTGCCGAGACATTTGGTTGATCCGGTTCTGGAGGCGGCTAAGCTTGCCTGACAGCTCCTGGTTGGCCTTGAGCGCCGAACGCAGCTGGAAGTCCCGGCGAACACCGGCGGGCTGAGTCTTGAGCCGGCGGATCCGCTTGGCCTGGTTGCCGAGCCTGACCTCCAGCCGGCCGCGGTGGGTCTCCAGCCGGGTCCTGTTCTGCTGTAGGGCAGACACCCGCTGTTGGGCCGCCGCGGTGGCGGGGAGCAGCAGGGCCAGGAGAACTATGGTGAGGGTTTTGTTCATCTTGCGTTCTGGATCCAGGGATAAAGCAACCCCCGTGCCAGGGATGACATTTCTGCCCTATGAAAAATGTCGTTAAATATTAGCATGTTGAAATGTGAGCTTCCACACACTTGCTGGCGCGCCCTCAGAATTCTGAGATCCTGGCTGCCACCTGTGGGATTTCCTGAGCCTCCGGTTCTCGAGGCCGCAGACCAGGGACTTTCCCTGCGCGGCATGATCTGTTAGGCAGATAATACCATGTTGTTACTCCATGTCGGGCTCCTGCTGCTGTCAGGGGTGGCGTTGACGGTGGTGCTGCTCAGGGAGACGTCCTGGATCGAGCGCGTGGCCTACTCGTTGTTCTTCGGCCTCACAACCATCCCCTTCCTCACCTTGATGTTGGTGCTGGTCACCGGCCGCTTCCTGGAGCAGTGGATGGTCACCGCCGTGGGGGGAGGGCTGCTGGCGCTGCTGGCCTGGCCCCTGTGGCGCCGCATACGCAAAACGAGCTGGGCCCGCCCCGGCTGGCAAGACGCCCTCGTGCTCGGGGTGGCGTCGGGCCTGGTGGCCTTCGGTCACGTCTTCTATAACAAGAGCTTCCTCCACCTCTCCCTGACGCGGTTCATGCAAACCCGCGCCGCGGACTGCTTTCACCGGCAGGCCTTCCGCTTCATCCGCGAGCTGAACCCCGAGCACGCGTCGTTCCCCCTGGACGTCTTCTACGCCATCCCGTCGGCGCCGGGCAACTCCATCTTCACCGCGGCGTCGATGCAGATCTTCGGCGTGGGCACCTTCCACGTGCTGTTCGCCCTGTTCAACGCGCTGATCTTTCTCTTCGCCTTCCTGCTGCTCAAAAAGCTGACAGGGCAGCTCTGGGTCGCGCTGGCCGTGGCTCTGTTCGCGGTGCTCAATCCCTACAGCCTGCACATCGAGGTGCTCGATCGAAACACCATCGCCTACGCCCTCTCCGGCGTCCTGCTCTATACGGTGTGGACCCGGCGGGACCTGCCATTTTTGCACGGGCTGATCTTCGGCGTCACGGCGGGCACCGGCCTGCGCATGCTGCCCCTTACGCTGGCCCTGCCGGTGCTGCTGCTCTACGCTCTGAACCGCGCGTCCTGGCGCCACTACCCGCTCTTTCTGCTTGGCGGAGCCCTCACCTGGGCCTTCAACATCCCGCACCTGATGCACCACGGTCTGCACTCGCTGAACCCACGGGCCGGCCTGTTGGAGTCCATATTTATCGCCATCACCGAGCTGCCGCGCACGCCGTTTCTGCCGTACCCCAACTTCGTCTTCTACTTCCTCAAGTCCTTCCACGCCCTCGGCCTGGTGGGGGCCGCGCTGGTGGTGGCGGGCGCCTACTTCCTCGCCCGCAAGGACTGGAAGCTGCTCCTGGCGCTGGTGCTGGTCATGCTCCCCACCTACCTCGTCCTGGCCGCCCAGCTGGACTGGGTCGAGGGGGACAAGCCGCGCATCCTCCTCGCTGTGTGGATGCCGCTGATGCTGATGATGGGCGCGGGCGTCGCCGGACTGCTGCCCAAGGGACGGTGGCGCACCAACCTCGCGGTCCTGGCCGGGGCCACGGCGCTGGCAGCCCTGACCCACCTCGGGCTGAGCCAGGTGCACGGGCGCGTCTTCGAGCAGACCTACGCCCTGGGAAAGATCTACCAGCGCGAGTCACCGGCCCTGGCCCAGTATTTGCGGCGTGACTTCTCTCGCATGCCGCTTTTGCCGGACTACCAGCAGCTGCTGTTCAAGCTCGACCTCGGCCGCAAGCGCGCCGAGGAGGCCATCGTGGCCCACACGCTATACGCGTCGCACCAGCCCGGCGACATGCCGCTCAATGACTGGATCGCCAGCTCGGTGAGCCCGGAGACGATCCAGGCGCCCGAGGCGCGGGTCATGTCCGAGGAGCTGGTGACCCTGCGCATCGATCCGGAGAAGCTGCTCGCCGCGGACGGCGGCGCGGTGACCCGCGTGGCGGGGCAGGGCCCCGTGGACATCGACCTCGGCAAGCCCGGTGAGCTGGCCGACCTCTACTACGCCGCCCGCCAGGTCTCCTGGCAGGAGCGGGAGCTGACCATCGCCATCAGGCCCGGCTCCCGCGAGGTGAGGTCGCTGGGCGAGCTGTACATCGAGCTCAACGGCGACCAGGACTACGGCGACGGGCGCATCAGCACGCGCTGCCTGCAGGGCATGGTCAAGCTGCCCCCCGGCGGCGGCACCTGGCCCAGCAAGCGGCTGACGCCCTACGCGCTGCCCTGCACCCTGCAGACCACTCAGGCTTCGCTGCTGCCCACCGAGCGCTCGCGCCTTATCACCGTGCGCGTCCCTCGAGACATGCGCCTCGTCTTTCGTTACATGGTGGTCACCGGCTTCGTGGGCGACGTGGCCCGCGTCTCGGGCTGGACCGTGGACGCGTCCGAGGAGACCCCGCGGCTGCGATTTCACTTCGGCGAGCCCGAGGGGTACCTCTGACATGGGCCGCGCCCTCGCGCTGGTGGCCCTCGTGGCCGCTGGATCCCTCTGCGGGTGCCGCTGCCGCCAGGACGCGCCCGCCAAGCCGACGCCCCCCGCGCCGGCGGGCGAGGCCCGCACCTGGTGGGAGGACCGCGACGGGGACGGCTTCGGCGATCCCAGATCCACGATCAAGGCCGCCCGCTGCCCGGCGTTCCATGCCGATCCATCCCGGGGGGCCGACTGCGACGACGCGCTCTCCACGGTGAACCCCACCTCGTGCGATGTGGCGGGCAACGGACGCGACGAGGACTGCAGCGGCGCCGACGGCCCCGGCAAGACGGGCGGCGAGGGTGACCAGGACAGGGACGGCTACAACACCAAGCCCGGGTTCTGCTCCGACTGCAACGACCGGGATCCGAAGATCCACCCCGGCGCCAAAGATCCCATCGGCGACGGCGTGGACCAAAACTGCGACGGCCGGGACGGGCCGCTGCCCCTGCGCGGCGCGGACAAGCTGAAGACGGGCCAGCTGGTGATCACCGAGCTGTTCCTCGACCGGGTCAACGGCGACGGCCGGGACGAGTGGTTCGAGGTCTTCAACGCCTCGGGGGCCCGGCTGCGCACCGAGGGGCTCCAGCTGCGCGACGGCAAGGGCGGCGCGTTCACCGTTGAGCGCGGCATCGAGGTGCGGGCCTTCGGCCTGGTGGTCTTCGCTCGCCGCGCCGGTCGGTTCAAGGGCAGCCAGGTCTACAGCGGCGTCCGCCTGCGCCCGAAAAGCTCCCTCGAGATTCGGGCGGGGGGCCGCACCATCGACCGCGTGGACTGGTCGTCGGACCGGGCGTTCCCCTTTGAGGAGGGCGCCTCCACCACCCTCTACCCCTGGTTCATCAATCACAGCAAAAACGATCTCGGCAAGAGCTGGTGCCCCGGCCGATCACGCGGCTACTTCAAGGGGCTCGGCACCCCCGGCCAGGAGAACGACCTGTGCATCCCGCGGGCGGATCCGGGCACGGCGTGGCCCGCGCGTGATCCTCCGCCAGGCGGGTGACGGCGGCTCTAGCTGATGCCGTACTTGTCCAGCTTGTAGTACAGGGCGCTGGTCTTGATGCCGAGGATCCGGGCGGTCTCGGTCTTGACGCCGTTGGCCTTGCGGAAGGCCTTGAGGATCAGCTGGCGCTCCAGCTCCTCGAGGATCTCGGGCAGCGCCTTGTCTCCCCGGGGAAGGGTCAGGGTCTCGCCGCTCTCCTCGCCACGCAAAAACTCGGGCAGCGCGGAGACGTTGATGCTCGCCCCGTCGGCGAAGACCAGCGACTGCTCGATGGCGTTCTCCAGCTCCCGCACGTTGCCCGGCCAGCGGTAGCTCATCAGGCGCCCCAGGGCGTCATCGTCGATGCTCTTCACCGCCGGGTTGGTGCGCGGCGCCAACTTCTGAATGAAGTGCTGCACCAGCTCCGGCACGTCCTCACGCCGGTCCCGCAAAGGCGGCATCTGCATCGGTACGATGTGCAGCCGGTAATAGAGGTCCTCGCGGAAGCGCCCCTCGGCGACCTCCTTTTTGAGGTCCTTGTTGGTGGCCGAGACCACGCGGACCTCCACGCGGATGGTGGCCTCGCCGCCCACCCGCTCGAACTCCCGCTCCTGCAGCACCCGCAGCAGCTTGAGCTGCAGGGTGTGGGACACATCGCCGATCTCGTCGAGGAACAGCGTCCCGCCGTCGGCCAGCTCGAAGCGCCCCAGCTTGCGGCGAATGGCGCCGGTGAAAGAGCCCTTCTCGTGACCGAACAGCTCACTCTCCAGCAGGGTCTCCGTCAGCGCGCCGCAGTTGACCTTGATGAACGGTCCGTCGGTGCGCTTGCTCCGGTTGTGGATCGCGCGGGCCGCCAGCTCCTTGCCCGTGCCGCTCTCACCGGAGATGCAGACCGACGAGTCGGTGGGCGCCACCTTGTCGATGACGCGGAACACCGCCTCCATGCACGGCGCCGAGCCCACCAGCTCCGAGTAGCGCCGCTTCTCCTCGCCGCGCAGGTACTCGTTCTCCGACTCCAGCCGCTTGCGCGCCTTGCGCGCGGCCCGCAGCTCCAGGGCCCGCTGCACCTTGAGCCGCACCACCTCCGGCGCGAAGGGCTTCTGGATGAAGTCGAAGGCGCCCAGCTTCACGGCCTCCACGGCCGTCTCCACGGTGCCGAAGGCGGTGATGATCATGGTCGGGCAATCGGGATCCAGCTCGGCGATCTTTTTCAACACCGCCACGCCGTCCATGCCGTCCATCTTCAGATCGGTGATGACGAAGTCCACGTCGTGTTTGGAAAACAGCTCCACCCCCTCGGCGCCGGACGCCGCCACCAGCGGGGTGTGCTCCATCTTCTTGACCACCTGGCCCAGGCCGATGCGGATGGTCTCGTTGTCGTCGATTATCAGGATGTTGGCCATCTGTCGTCCTCTGCTGCCTCCACGAATATTAAGTCTTGTCCACCGGCAGCGCCACGGTAAACACGCTGCCCTCGCCGGGGGCGCTGGTCACGGTCAGCTCCCCGCCGTTGTCGTCGACGATCTTGTGCGCCAGGGCCAGCCCCAGCCCCGAGCCCTTCTCCCGGGTTGTATAAAACGGCGTGAAGATCTGCTCCAGGGTCTCGGCGTCCATGCCGCTGCCCGTGTCCCTGACCTCCATGGCCGCCCGCCCGTCACCGGCCACACCGCGCAGGCTCACCTTGCCGCCGGCGTCCGTGGCCTGCAGGGCGTTGCGGGTCAGGTTGAGCAGCACCCGGCGCAGCTGCTCCGGATCGCAACGCACCTCGGGCAGCGCACCGTCCGGCGCCTCCACGCACAGCTCCACCTCCCGGCCTGCGGCCTCGGTGCCGAGCACCTCCACGGTCTCGTGGGCCAGGGACGCCAGGTCAACCGGGGTGAGGGTTGGCGGCCGCTTGCGAGCGTAGTCGAGGAAGTCCTCCACCACCTTCTTGAGGTAGGCCAGCTCCCGCTCGATGCGCTGGATGTTCTCCAGCTTCTCCGGGTCGTCCTGCAGATCGTCGCGCAGCAGGCCGGAGAACAGCTCGATGCCGCCCAGGGGGTTGCGCACCTCGTGGGCGATGCCCGAGAGCATCATCTGCATCTGCTGGTCCCGGGTGTGCAGGTCCTTGCGCATCTCGTTCATCGTGCTGGCCAACAACCCCACCTCGTAGCCCGCGCCGCCGATCTCCACCGGGCGCTCCAGCTCGCCGGCGCCGATGCGGCTGGCCTCTCCGGCCAGGGTGCGCAGGGGGCGGGTGGTGCGCCGGGCCACCAGCACGCTGACCAGGATGACCAGCGCCGCCACCACCGCCCCCGACAGCAGCATGTATGTGCGCAGCCGCGCCAGCCCCGTGAAGAACTCGGCGCTGCCCACCACGCCCACCGCCGCCACCACGCGCTCGTCCTCGAGCACCGGCGCGTAGCCCTTCTTGTACATCCGCCCGTCCCGGCCGCGAAAGAGCACCGAGCTGGCCTCGCCCCCGGCGAAGACGCGGTCCAGCTCGTGCCGGTCCGCCTCGGCGTGGTAGTAGCGGTCGCCGATGCGCATCGCCCGGGCCGTGTCAGCCACCGCGCGCAGGTCGCGATCCAGCACCACGACCCGCGCCACGCGGGTGCGTTTCTGCAGCTGGCTCAGCTTGAGGTGCATGCGCTTGGCGGTGCGCGAGTCGTCGTCACCTGCCACGAGGAAGGTCACCGCCGCCGGCCGCACCTGGGCCGCGGCCGCCTGGGCCAGGCCTGTGAGGCGCCGGCCGAGGGACTCCTCCATGCTGCGGAAGAACTCCTGGTAGGCCATCCAGCCGAAGGCGCCCAGCAGCGCAAGCGTCGGCAGCATGTAGGCCACCAGCAGTCGAATCAGGATGGAGCTGGAGCGAGGGCGTGCCAAGGTCAGTGGGGACCGGGCGTCAGAGGAGGAAGCGGTAGATCAACACCCCCACGGCGGCCGCCAGCAGGACCCACGTGAGGATCCTCGAGCCCAGGGACTCCTTCTTCTTTGGGCCTTGCCCGACGAAGCTCTTGATGCCGCCTCGCATGCTGGAGATGCCGCTGCTGCCACCACCGGACCTGCCACCTCTCTTTTTTTTCTTCTTCTTTTTCTTGCTCACGGCTCGTAGTTTACCCGCCCGGGCCTACTCTTTACAACATATGTAGACCTGGTTCGGGGAGCGCTCCCAGGCGAAGGGCGACTCCTCCAGCGCGCCGAGGATCCGCTCCACCCGCAGGCCCGCCCGGCGCAGCATGCGCAGCAGCTCGTGGGGCAGGTAGGCCCGCACCCAGCTGTCGGGCAGGTCGAGGCGGCCGCCCTCCCTGAGGAAGGCCGTGCGCCGGGTCAGCAGGCCGCCGTTGTGGGCCTCGTACTCGTTTTGCTCCCGCAGCACGCCGTGCTGCTCCTCGCTCCACGCCTCACGAGGCAGGTCGCAGAGGTAGCCGAGGAAGTTGGTCAGGTCCAGCAGGAAGCGCCCGCCCGGGGCCAGCGCGGCGGCCACCTCGTAGAGCACCTCCTGGTCCTCGTCGTCGCCGAAGAAGCCGAAGGCGGTGTAGAGGCTGACGCAGGCGTCGAAGGGGCCGAGGTCGGCGAGATCTCGCATGTCCCGCTGCAGCCAGTTGACCTCCACGCCGGCGTCGGCGGCCGTGGCGCGGGCCAGTCCCAGCAGCGTCTCGCTCAGGTCCAGGCCGGTGACCTCCAGGCCCTCGCTGGCCAGGGCCACGCTGTGGCGGCCGGTACCGCAGCCGAGGTCGAGCACCCGCTGGCCCGGCTCCAGCTCCAGGGCCTGCATCACGAAGCGCGCCTCCCCGGGCGAGATCGGCTGCTGGCGCAGCACGGGGTAGAAGGCGAGGTAGCGCTCGTCGAACAGCTCCTCGTACCAGCGGCTCATCTCAGCAGAGGCCGGGCTTTGGACAGACCCCCGGCGTGGGCTTGCCCGAGTCCTTCTGGGCCCCCGCGTCGGGCACCGGCACCGGGCAGACCCCCGGCGTGGGCTTGCCCGAGTCCTTCTTTGTCCCGCTGTCCGGTTTCCAGGGGCAGACCCCCGGCGTGGGCTTGCCCGAGTCCTTGATCCCCTTGTCCGGCTTGTAGGGGCAGTAGCCCGGCTTGGGCGTCCCCTGGTCCGGCATGGGCGGCGGGCAGAGGCCTGGCGCCCCGCCGTCGATGGGCTTGGGGCAAAGCCCCGGCCCCATCATGTCCGGCTTGCCCAGATCAGGGCAGAGCCCCGGGGCCGAGTCCGAGGGCGGGGGTTTGATGCCGTCGATGGGCTTGGGGCAGACCCCCGGCGTCATGCTGTCGGGGGCGCCCTGGTCCCCGACGGCGCCGTCGCTGGCGCCGCTGTCCTGTTTGAGCGAGCGGTCGCTGTCACAGCCGGCGCCCACGCCGAGGCCCAGGGCCAGGGCCGCGGCGGCCACCTGGGCGCTGGCCCGGCGGCGGCTGGCCCGCTGCAGCCGCCGCATGCGGCGCAGGATGTCCTGGCAGACCTCGACCTGGATCCGCATCAGGCGGCAGGCGTCGCGGCCCACGGCGCGCAGGTCGCCACGGAGCACGTGGCCCATGGCCGCGCAGTAGACCGTGCAGCCCTCCCGCGCCTCGCAGTCCTTGCAGTGCTCGCGGTCCTCGGGGCGCGCGCGGCGAGGATCCAGCCGCGCGTAGGCCTGGATCAGCGGCTCGTTGACCTGGCCGGTGAGCACGTTACCGAGCACCAGCCGCTCGGCCCGCCCATCGGTCACCGAGCGGAAGCAGCCGAAGACGTCGCCGCCCGGATCCACCGCGGCCTGGGTCACGCCGGCCCCGCAGGAGCTCATGCCCGCGCCGCTGAGGCGGCTGATTATCCCCTCGAGCACCGTCATGTCGGGGATCGGCTGGCGTTCGGCGTACCGCTGGCAGAGCCAGTCAGCCAGCGCCTCGTGCTGGGCCCGCCAGCTGTCCACGGCCTCGTCCGACCAGGGCTGCTCCAGGGCGGGCTGGTGCATCACGCGGCCCAGGCCCCGGGCGAACAGCTACTGCACGTTCTGGCAGAGCTGGTCCACGTTGTCCGGCGTCACCGTCATGCGAGTCATCGGATCCTGGTCCCGCACCGCGGGGATCGCCGCCTCGAGGCGCTCCATGGTGCTCCGCCCCCGGGCGTCCGGCCGCTGCGCGGCGGGCGAGGTGCCGTCCACGCTGAGGGCCAGGCTCATGCCGCTGCGCCGCACCAGGTCCAGGGCGTCGTCGTCCAGCAGCGTGCCGTTGGTCGGGGCGGAGAAGGTCAGCCCCTCGGGGCGCCTGGACCGGGCGTGGTCCACCACGCGCTCCATGAGCCCCCGCTCCAGAAACGGCTCCCCGCCGAAGAATGAGATGGACAACTCCTTGCCCGCCGGCGCGCGGTCGAGGAAGCGGTCCACCGCGGCCAGGGCCACCTCCTCGGACATGACGCGGCCGGCGCCGTCCTCCTGCTGCGGCACGTAGCAGTAAGGGCAGCGGAGGTTGCAGCGCTCGGTGAGCACGAGGGTGATGTCGGTGAATCTCGGGAGCTGTTTCATGGACCCTGCCTGGCTGGTGTTGCGACGATCTTAAACCCCGCCGCCGCCGCTTTCAATCAGATCACCGGGTCTAAACGGCCGGTCTCGATTCGGTGATCACCAC
>PVBE012147363.1_pt1 | contig 14549 bp, 16 predicted proteins | sample 1631181 | NCBI WGS metagenome assembly PVBE01 (sample SAMN08397723, study PRJNA350692) | Marine metagenome, whole genome shotgun sequencing project. | isolation source: water | place: Pacific Ocean | collected 2012-04
CATTCCAGTCTGGCGTACCCGCGACCAGCTGAGCCAGGGTGCCCAGGTCCAGTGCCCCGTCCAGCTCAAAGATCCCGCTTTGCGTACGGCGAAGAGCCCGAAGGTGTCCCGCCGAACCGAGCGCCACGGCGATGTCGTCGGCGAGCACGCGCGCATAGGTGCCCCGGCTGCACCGGAGTTCAACCCGCAGGAAGTCCTCTCCGCGGTCCAGCTCTCGAAGGCCAGAGATGGTGATGGGGCGTGGCTTTGCCTTCTTCTCCACACCAGCACGGGCGTACTTGTACAGCGGCTTCCCGTCGACCTTCACGGCCGAATAGGCGGGAGGGGTCTGCATCTGCTCACCGAGCATCGAAGCGAGGACCTCGGGCACGCGCTCCCAGTTCGGAGGGCCACCCTCCCGAATCACCTCGCCCTCCGGATCGCCGGTCTCCGTCGCACCCGTGAATGCGATCGTCGCGTCGTAGACCTTCAGGTTGTCGTCCAGGTACTGGATGAAACGCGTTGCCCTGCCCAGGGCCAGGGGCAGTACACCCGTGGCGAAGGGATCCAGCGTGCCGGTGTGGCCGACCTTCTTGATGCCCGTCACCGCACGCACGATTCCCACGACATCGTGGGAGGTCATTCCAGCCGACTTGTCGATGACCAGGTAGCCAAACACCTACTCTTCCGCCTCTCGAGCTGCGCGTTCCCGCTCGAGCTCGGTCAAGAGGGTTGTCATCTTCACGGCCGGGCCGGTGTGCGCGTCCAGGCGCCACTCGATCTGCGGTGTGTGCCTGAGGCGCAAGCGCTGTCCCAAGAGCCGCCTGGCGTAGCCAGTGGCCGCCACCAGCCCCTTGAGCATGAGGTCCTCATCACCCCGTCCCCCGAAGGGAGTCACGGTGACGCGGGCCACGCGGAGGTCCCTGGTGACCTCCACATGGGTGATGGACACCTGTCCGATGCGCGGGTCCTTGACTTCCCTACGAAGGATTTCCGCCAGGTCCGCCTGAATTTGATCAGCTAGGCGCTGAGGGCGAATGGATCGCATGCGCCCTTGCTAAGGGCGGGCAAGGGCAACGGCAAGGGCTCTAGAGCCCGAGAATCATCTCCTTGAGCATCTTGTCCATATCGCCCGTGGTCTGCGGTTCGTTGTGGAAGCTGGTGTAGACGAAACGCCCGTTCGGCTCCACGTACGCGGCCAGAGGGGACTTGCTCACGGCGCCGCCCATGTAGAGCTGAGCCGTCCCTTCGAGCAGCACGTCGACGTCGTTCTTGGCGGACTCCGCGACCGCCCAGGCCGCCAGGTCATAGTTGATCTGAGCCGAGTTCTTCCCCAGCACGACCTGGAAGTTCGCGTCCAGCACCTGCGCGGTGAGGTAGCCGTCCATTCCCTGGTAGGCCGCACCCGACATGTTGTCGCTACCGACAAAGGTCAGAGCGTCGGGGAAGGCGACCTCAAAGGTGTAGTAGGACCAGTCCGAGGCGTACACGCTGCCGCCGTTGACGACGAACTTCCGCAGGTTATTCCCCACCGTGTTGGTGTCGCTGAAGGTCCACGAGTCGTCCATGCCGCAGTTGAGGAAGACGAGGTCGTACTGGCCCAGCTGGTTGGCGTTCTTGAGCAACTTGATGCCCTCGGACTCGCCGCTCCAGTCGTATTCGCCGCTGTAGAGGTCGTACTCGAAGCCCATGCGGTCCAGCACGTGCTCGATGCTGTCGTATGCACCCGTGACGACGGCGATCTTGACGTCGTCCGGCGGAATGCACTCGGCATCGGGCATCTCGTACATGCCGCCCTGGAGGGTGACATCGAACTCGTGGGTGAAGCTGCCCTTCTCCACGTGCACCGTGTGCGTCCCGGCCGGGAGCCCCGTGAGGGTGAAGCGGCCTTCCACATCCGTGGTCGTCTCGCGACGGTAGTCGACCGTGCCGTCCCCGTTCTCGTCGACCTCGACGTAGACCAGGGCGCCGGCGACCCACGAGCCCCCACTGGGGTCACAGATGCGGCCCTTCACGCCAGCGTCGTAGCCGTCGGGAACGCCCGTTTCGTCGTCGCCGGAGGCTGTGTCCTCCTCCCCACATACCGCGGTGTCATCCGCGCCGAACCCGTCCTTGAGCTCATGGAGGGTGTTGTCCGATTCACAAGCGAGCAGCGAGAAGAGCAGCATCGAGTCTCTCCCAATCGGTATGGTGCGAAAGCACTGTAGGGAAAACCCAACACCACTGCAAGTGGTTTCACCCCTCTCTCACCTCTCCGTGCCAGAATGACGCGTCAGCCAGCGAAGCGAGATGTTCCTCGATGTCGGTATCCAGCCCATCGAGCACCATTCGCCGCAGGGCACCGCTCGCACGGACCAGGGCCGACTGACGGGTCGGTGCCGTGATGACGAGAACGCCCAACAGGCCGCTGGCCTGCATTCCGAGGCGCAGGTGGGTGTGGAAGGTGCCGTCTGGAACCTCGAAAGCTTCCAGGGTCCCCCGTTCCTGGACCCGTATCCGCAGTCCAAGGGCGCAGAGATCGGCCTTGAGATCATCTCGGGTCCAGCCAATGGTTTCGCTCTGGGCGATCCGGAGCTGGACCTCGGGCATCCGCACCCCGAGCACGGCGTCGTTGAGCAGCGTACCGATCTGGATCCTGGGGCGGAGGCCGATGCACCAGGCTGCGTTGCTCTGATCCACCAGGAAACCCACGCTGCCGACGCCCCGGTACCGGACGGCCTCTGCGAAAGCCACCGCAGCATCCTCCAGGGCGGTGGTGAGGTCGTCCTCGATGGGGGCAGGAAACTGGTCGATTGTGAGCTTCCCCTCACCTCGGATGGCACGCTCGCGCACGCCCAGCGGCACGGCCTGGCCGGACTCGTCCGCCACGACCGTCACCACGACGTGACGCGCTCCGCGAACGTGGCTCTCCACCCAGACCTTCTGACCACTGTGAATGCGCTGACCGACCGAAGCGACCAGTTGATCGTGGCGATCCACGAACTCCGGCTGCAGTCCCCAGGCGTCCTTCACCCAAAGGGGAAGGCCCAGCCGCTCTACCGGAACTTCCAGATCCGTGACATTGAGGAGGGGGCCGGAACCCGGGATGACGGGAACCGCGGCGGCGATGGCGATCTCCCGGGTGGTCCAGCGATCGGCCAGGGCAGCGATCTGTTCGGGCAATGGTCCCAACCAGCCGACTCCCGCCGCATTGACCGCCCGAGCCAGATCAGCGTTCTCGGCCAGGGCACCACAGCCCGGGTGCATGGCATCGCAGCCCGAGTCGATCGCGGCCGACACCAGGTCCTCGGTGCGATCGAGGCCCGGCACGTACATGGCGAAGGTGGCCTCGTCCACGTAGGAGGCCTCCACCTCACCATGTACCGCGACCGTCTCGACCCCCGCCGCTTGCAGACTGCGGTGCAGATAGGTCGCCAGTGGGCCTCGCTCCACAACCAGGACGCGTTGGATCATCGTCCCTTCCACTGAGCGGGACGCTTCTGCAGGAAGGCCGCGACACCCTCGAGCGCATCCTCGGCGGTCAGGTTGGCTTCGAGCTGCCCGTGCAGGGTGCGAAGGGCATCGGGGAAGGCCTGGTCAGCAGCAGCCGACCACCCATCCTTGCCCAGTCTCAGGATGGCGGGGCTGAAGCTGGCGACCTGGGCCGCGAGCTGCCGGGCCTCCTCGAGCACCTGTGCTCTGGGAACAACGCGGTTCACGATCCCGACGGCCCGAAGTTCCTCCGCGCTCACCCGCCGGCCCGTGAAGACCAGCTCCGCCAGCAGCTTGCGCGGGAAATCCCGCATCAGCTCGGCCAGGATGACGTGAGGAAAGAGCCCAAGCCTGATCTCGGGCGTGCCCAGGCGCGCGTCGTCGGCGACGACCAGCATGTCGCAGGCCATCGCCAACCCGAAACCACCCCCCAGTGCATCCCCGGCGATCGCTCCGATGACCGGCTTTCCGCAGCCATGCATCGCCTCCAGCAGGGCACCGAAACGGCCGCGGCGTTCCCGCGTACCGAGCGCTCCGCCCTTGCCTCCGGACAGGCCATCGGCGAGATCGCCCCCGGCACAAAAGGCCTTCGGACCGGCCCCGGTCAAGACGATCGCGCCCACCTCGTCCACGTCCCGAAGGTCCTGAAATCGCGCGAGCAGTCCATCCACCAGAGCAGAGGAGAGAGCGTTGCGCCGCTCTGGGCGATTGAGCGTGAGGGTGGCCACCCGCTCGGAGACCTCGTACAAGACCGCTTCCATCAAGCGCGGAGGATACAGCGCATGCGCGTCGCGGTGTTGGGATTGGGCAGACTTGGCCGGAGCGTGATCCCCCTGTTGGAGCGGGCGGGGCACACGGTGCTGCCCTGGAGCCGTGCTCAGGCCTTTCCGGAGGCCGATGTGGCCTGGCTCACGGTGAGTGACGCGTCAATCGCGGAGGTGGCCGCCGCCCTTCCTCGCGGTCCGGTCGTGCTTCACGCCTCCGGGGCCCTGGACCTGTCGCCGCTCGAAGGGCATGCGGATCGTGGCTCCCTTCATCCCCTCCAGAGCTTCCCGGGCCCGGAGATCGTCATGCCGCCGGTGGCGGGTGTCCCTGCGGCGATCGCCGGCACGCCCCGCGCCGTGGAGATCGCCCGTAGCCTGGCGGTGGACATTGGTTTCGAGCCATTCGAAGTGCCGGGGGACCGTCGGCTCTACCATGCGGCCGCCGTAATGGCTGGGAACTTCGCCACAACGCTGCTGCACGCCGCCAGCCAGGTACTCGCCGAAGCGGGGGTTCCAGAGGACCGCGCGCCCCGTCTACTCGCACCCCTGGCTCTCGCCTCGATCCGCCAGGCTGCGGAGCAGGGATGCTCCGCTGCACTGACCGGTCCCTACGCCCGAGGCGATCGCGACGTCGTGCGCGCCCACATCACCGGGATCGAGGCATATACGCCGTCTATCTGCGATCTCTACAAGGTCTTGGGCGAAAAGACATGGGAACTGGCAGCTATACGCGACGACAGCGGTGAATAACTGAGGCCTAACAGCCGATCTAATGGATGAGGACGGCCTCCATGCCGTTCCTACCAATCCATGAGCTATATTCGTACCAGAAGCCGCGAGAGTGCCCCGATGCTTGATGCCTTCATCATCGAGAAGATCCGAAAGGAACGGGAGCAGCGTGAGTCGGGGGTTCCCCTCCGCATTCACGTCCCGCACCCTCAGGACGATCCGAAATGGCGCCAGGAAGAGCAGCGCCAGAAGCACGACGACCGCGAGGGCGGCGTCGTCATCATCGACTACAGCATCTGACGCCGGCCCGCTCTATCCGTTGACCTGACGGAGGCGGCGACAGACCCGTACGGCATCGCCCACGACGGTGCGCAGGTCTATTGGCGACACCAGGTCCAGCAGAACTTCGATGCCGTGTTGGTCATGCTTGATCGCACGAGCCTCGCGATGGCGCATCAACGCGACGATGTCATCGACCAGCGCCCCTTCGTTCAACAGAGGCCTGGCGACACTGGGCATCTCCGCTCGCAAGGCCCAGTTGCCACGACGCCCGACCAGGCGCCAGTCGGCCTCCTCCGCGTCATCCGCATCATGGCCTTCGGACGAATCCGGCACGAAGAGCAGGCGCTGCTGGCCGGGAGCGCGCATCCACACGCTGATGAAGGGGGGCCTGGCGGGCTGGACGAGCACCTCCAACCGAACGCCCTCGGCGCGACTGACAAAGCCCAGGCCGTCCTGGGGGTGCGTCTCTACTCTCCGCCCGTACTCGGCCGCCACAGGCGTGAGCGCGTCCACATAGGGGACATAGAGCACCTCGCGATCGGTGAGCACACGAAAGAAGCCAACCAGGCTGCCGGAGACCAGGCCGACGCCCAGGCCATAGCCCACCATCAGGACGATCAGGCGCACCGCACCGACCTGCTCGTCCTCCAAGCCCATGCCCATCACGACGTTGAGGAAGGCCTCGGCCTGAAGACCGAGCACCAGGAGGATCACGCCACAGAACAGGGCTACCGCCGGACCCACTAGCTGCACGGCGGGCAGTCTAACAACCCGGGGCGCTTGCATCGGGCCAAGGCATCCATTAGACGCGGGTGGTCTCAGGCTTCCGAGGTCATCATGGCTCGCCGCTGCATCCTGACGGGCAAGCGCCCCAACGTCGGCAACAAGGTCTCGCACTCCAACATCAAGACCAAGAAGCGTCAACTGCCGAACCTGCAGAAGAAGCGCATCTGGTACCCGGAGGAAGAGCGCTTCGTCACCCTCCGCGTGTCTACGCGTGCCCTGCGCACCCTGCGCAGAAAGGGCTTGGCCGTCTTCGCCGCCGAAGCCGGCGTCGACCTCTCCAAGTACTGAGCATCAGCCCCAAGAGGGCCCATCCCCCCGAAGGCACAGGGGTGCTCGTGCTGCATCCATGGAGCGGCTCCGCATCCACGAGCGGATCCGGGGCAGGTGGAACCGGTGGAACGAATACGGGCTTCACCACGCAGTGAATGGCTCCGCCGTCGATGATCAGGGGGTCGGCGGGCACCGGCACGATGCGCGTGCTGCCAAGCAGGTCCTCGAGTCTCTCCACGGCCTCCTCGCTCTCCTCTGACCAGGCCTCGTAGACCGGGACGAGCAGAGTCCCCTCCCCCACCCACACGGCGTTCAGAAAGGTGGCGTGATCGTCCTCCCCGTCGCCGTCCAGGTCCGCCACGGGGGGCCTGGGAAAGGCGACGGCCTCGAGGCCCCACGAGGCCAGCACCGGCTGGTTCTCCTGCAACCCCGACAGCACCCGGCCGTCCGGCAGCGGCAGGGCGTGCACGTCCACGTGACCCGTCACCTCCCACTCGATCGGCTGGAGCCAGGCCGTGTCCCGGCATCCCAGGGTCTGCTCCAGGACACCCGCCGTCTCGTCCGGATCGAGCTCGTGGCGCTCGTACACCGTCGTGCTGCTGAGGCAGCGACCGTCCTCCAGCGGCAGGATGTTTCCCCCGTCCAGGCTCAGCGGAACCTCGTGCACCGGCGCATCGAAGTGTTCGCCTCCCAACTCCGTCGGGTAGTGGTTGTCGTTGGGACGGTTGCCGGCGTAGTGGCTGTCACCCAGCACCCGACCATCGGGCCCCTCCAGAAAGAAGGGCCCCCAATCCCGAACCCACACCGTGTCCACAGCACAGTCCAGCCAGACCACGCCCGCTCGTCCCTCGAGGAGATTCGCCGTGTTGAGGTTGCTGTCCTCGTCCTGCACGGTGCAGACGTAGAGGGTCACCCCCTCCTCCAGGAGCGCGTCCGTGAGCGGAATGAAGCTCTCGTCATAGACCTGCGGCCAGGCCGTCAGGAGCATGCCCTCCAGGGGCTCCCACTCCGCCGGGCTACGAAGCCCCGCGAGCGCGACTCCGAGCAGGAGGCTCAGCGACCACTCACGATGGTGCTGGCCTTGCGGGCTACCGCCGGGTCCGAGTCCCGGGCCAGGGGGGCCACGTAGGGCACAGCACGCTCCGCGTCGATGCGCCCCAGACTGCGAACGGCCTGCAGGCGAACCTTGGCGTCGGGATCGTGGAGCAGCGGAAGGAGCGGATCGAAGGCCGCCTGAATCTGGTACCAACCCAGGGCACGAGCCGCCATGGCCCGAACCTCCGGCTCGGGGTCGTTCAGGGCGTCGATGAGCGCATCCGTCGCCTCAGCACAGTCCTCGCGATGGGACAGCACCCGGGCGGATTCCACACGGATGCTCGCCGACGGGTCTTCCAGTCCCGCCACCAGAAGGGGCAAGGCAGACTCGGGACTGGCCTTCTCCAGGCCCGCGTAGAGGTGCATGCGCACCTCGGGGTCGGGCTCGCTGTCGATCAACTCCAGGAGCAGATCCTCGTCCGCGGTGTGCGCCAGGGTGGCCGCCAGGGCCGCGCGGACCTCGAGGGACTCCTGACCCTGCTGGAGGCGAAGGGCGAGCACCTCGTCAGCTCCCTGCTCACCCAGCGCCGGATGGCTGAACCTGGGAAAGCCCGCTCGGGTGTTGACGGGCTCCAGGGTGTAGAGGGTGTCGAACAAGACGGGGTCCTGCGCCCGCACGGTCTCGGCGTCGATCTCCGCACCGAGGGCGAATCCAAGAAGCAAGATCATGAGCTAGTCCTCCTCCGTCAGAAGGTGGGTCGCGTCCTCCCACCAGAGCGCATCCGCGGAGGGCCGTACGACGTTGCTGCCGCAGTGCACCTCGCCCAGACCCATGTGGTAGACGAACCAGTCGTCCATCCACTCGATCCTCAGCTCTTCGGGAAGGACCTCCTCCATGTAGGCGACGAAGGGGTCACCGTCGGTGGAGTCGATGTCCGTCCGCAGCATCGGATCCGGAGTGAAGAGCGTCGGGACGCCATCCAGGTCCTCGGCCACGATGAGGTTGACCATTCCGGGTGTCAGGGCCACGACGGCATCCCAGCCGCTGTATTCCTCGTGGAAGAGCGTTGGCACCAGGATGATGTCCTCGTCCTCCAGCCCAAGCCCCACGCGGAACTTCTCCAGCTCCGAATCCAGGATGTCCTGCACATCCTCGTTGACGGCGCGCAGCGAGGTGTCGTCCAACATCTCACCGATGGTGGCGATGTCGTGGCCGTAGTAGGGCGGCTTCAGCGCATAGCGCGTGAGCTCCGTCTCCGGGTCGGCCGACTCCAGGAGCTCCCAGGCCACGCGGGTGTCGGCCATGAGGAACTTGAAGCCCTTCTCGGAGCTGGGGTCCGGAATGGTGCTGCTGTACTCGTCGACGTGCCCCACGATGAGCCAGCTCGTGTCCAACTTGAAGGGTGCCTGAACCTTCTGCGAGTCCAGGAAGTCCTCCAGCTCGGCGTTCGGCTTGTACTGCTCGGTCGTGGAGCCGTAGTAGATGCGGCCGAAGGGGTAGAGCACGTCATCGACGGTGACCGGCGGCGATACCTCCAGGTTGCCGAAGAAGTCCTGCCCGGTGGCCTGCCCGTCACCCCAGGTGCGAACGACCCAGTCCGGACGCGAAAACTCGTCCTCAGCGAGGTTGTCCAGACCGCTTCCGGCCTGACCCTGCCCGTTCCGGATGCTGTCGATGATCACGTCGATGTGACCATCGGTGGAGTCCAGCGTGGCGAACTCGATCTCGTCCTGCACCCAGACGTCCCAGTCGTAGTCACCCGGATCGATACGAAGGAAGCGGTCCGCCCCCAGGGCGTCCTTGTACTGGTTGACCATCGAGTTGTTGTCGACGCCGGGCCCGTAGTACACCCGCATCATCATCACCAGTTCAGCGGGCTGGAGGTGGTGGTTGAGGATGAGCGGCGCTGCGGTCAGGTAGAGGTCCAGGATTTCACCCGATGCGGCTTCCTCGACGGCGATGAGCCCCACGGAGAGGAAACTCCGGTACTCCACCTGCAGCTCCACGGACCCTTCGGACCGCTTGAGGACGAGTTCGTCGTCGTCCTCTTCCAGCACCACGTCACCGTCCCGGTAGACGCGCACCTCGTCTTCTCCCTCCACCAGGGTCAGGCGCACGGCGCTGTCCCCCGGCACCACCAGGAAGGTGGTGTAGTCGTCGTCATCCTCCTCCAGACCCTGGTCCCAGTCCCGCACCCCGTCACCGTCGTCGTCATCCAGGTTGGGAACACCCACCACTCCCGGCCAGGACAGGGAGGGGTCGCCAAGGCTCACGTCCCCTTGTGAGAGTTCGAGCCCCAAGGGAGTCTTCTGGGGTTCTTCCTGGGTACAGCCAAGAAATTCCGGACAGCCAACGAGGAAGAGGAGCATGGGCACAACTTAGTAGAGGAAGCCCCGGACCCGGGGCAGATCTGACCGAACGCGGACAGGAAGAGGGCTGTGATCCGTATCCATCCAGAGAACGAGCGCTTCCGGGAAGATCTCCGCGAAGAGGTTGACGTTGGAGGGTTCGTTGTCGATGCAGAAGGCAACGGCCCCCATCTTCCTCACCAGGTCCGCAGCGGCTCGTTTGAAGACGTGATCCTGAATCTCGAAGCGCGGCTTGGTCAGGAGTGTGCTGCGACCATCCTCCAGAGGAAAACCCCAGGTGCGAAGGGACTCCAGGGTCCCGGCTCGCATCGGGTCGTGACGACCGGTGAGATAGACCAGCGTGGCTCCACGCCGATGCAGGGTGTGAACGAAGGGAACGGCACCGGGAAGCGGCACGTCGTGGGCCAGCCAGTCTCCGTCGAAGAAGCGCTCCCACCAGTAGGCCTGCAGCTCCTTCAGCGGTCCCGTATTCGCCACGCCCGCCAGGCTCAGCGTGTGCCCGAGGTCCCAGGTCTGGAAGTGCTCCATGCCAACCCGGTAGAGCTCCGGCCATCCCTGAGCCTGCGCGAAGCTTCGAAGGATGCGCAGCTGGCGCGTCCTGGGGTCGAAGAGGCAGCTGTCCAGATCCAGTACACAGACGCCCCCCGGCTGGGCCCGTTCGACCGCTGCGGTCAGGACCACGCTCTGTTCCGCGCTGCGGTGCAGCGTGTCCCAGGCCATCAGAGATTCTCGAGGATGTCGCGGATGGCGGGGATCTCCAGGGGAGAAGCCACGTCCAGGGCTTCCCGCAGCCTCTGGCGCGCTGTGTCCGTGTCCCCGAGTGCCGCGTGGACCTGCCCCGCCATGGCAAGGGCACTGCCCTGGGCCTCCGCGCGCGGCTGAAGTCGTGCGCTGGCCTCGAAGGCGTGGGCTGCATCGCTCATGCCGCCCGCCTCGGCCAGGCGTCGGCCCAACACGAAGTAGGCCGCGGCCTGCTCGCCCTTGGTCTCGGAAGCGATCACGAGGTCGCGCGCCACGCCCACCGCGCGGTGCACCAGACCGCTCCCGGCGGCGTGCTCACAGGCTTCGAAGAGGAACTCTCGTGCCTGGTCCCCAGAGCACAGCCGGGCCGCCTGGACCAGCACGTCCAGGCGGGCACGCCCGGTCTCGATACGGGAGAGAGCCCGCAGCGCCGCCACGCGGACCACACTGTCCTGGAGGAGCTCCCCGGCATCCAAGGCCTCGATGAGCAAGGGACGAGCCTCCTCCCCGGGCAGGGCCTCGGCCAGGGCGAGAAGAGCCTGCGCCACGCACAAGCGGGAACGAGCCTGCCTGGCAACCTGCAGAGCCTGCCTCAGGGTGGCCACGGCCGTCGTTCCGGACTCCGTGCGACCCCGCAGCATGAGGAAGCCGGCTCGCACACCTTCCTCCCCAGCCCGGTCGCAGTAGGTCAAGGCCCGGTCGATGCTCTCCTCCACCGACTGGCCGATGCGGTGTTGGAGCTCAGCACGCTGGTAGAGCGCGGCGGTGAGGGCCTCGCGACTGCCGGTCATCTCCGCTGCCCGGACAACAGCGGCCCCCTGCTCGACGCCTTGTTCGTGCAACCCGAGATCCCGCGTCAGGATCTCGAAGCGCTGTTGATGGAGCGAGAGGAGCCCCTGGTGGTCGGAGGTGGACTCACGCAGCGACAGGGCCTCGTCCACATGATGGAGGGCCTGCTTGAAGTCCGTCAGACCCACGCAGACCAGGGCCAGGAGGTGCTGTGCTGCGGCCATCCCCGTGCGATCGGTCCCGAAGCCCTGCAGGGCCTGCAGGGCCAGGTCTCGAGCACTCGCCAGCCTGCCCTCGGACTCCTCCGCGAGGGCCTGCTGAAAGAGCTTCATCGCCGCGCCAGCATCCATGTCCCCAGCCTTAGCCGGTTAGACGGCAGGGATGCTCCCCTGTCGCCGGCGCGCATCCTTTGCCTAGCTTCGATCGACTCAGCTTCGGGTGGCCGGACGGGGGGGAACTCGCCAGGGAACTGAGCCTCGGCTTCGAGACCGGGAAGGTCACGGTGCTGGTAGGAAGCTCGGGCTGCGGCAAGTCCACCCTGCTGCGCTTGCTCGCCGGACTGCTGAGTCCGGGACAGGGGAGCGTCGAGAGGGGCGAGGGCGCCGCGGGCTTCGTCTTCCAGTCCCCCACGCTCCTGCCCTGGCGAACGGTGGCCGCCAACGTTGCCCTGCCCGAGGAGCTGGGCGGAGCGGTCGCCATGAGCGTGGACGACGCCCTGTCGCTGGTCGGACTGACCGAGCACGCGCACAAGCTCCCCGGCCAGCTCAGCGGCGGCCAACAGATGCGGGTGTCCCTGGCCCGCGCCCTTCGAGGCCGGCCCGAGCTGCTGCTCCTGGACGAGCCCCTTGCCGCCCTGGACGCCTTGACCCGAAGGCGTCTGCAGCAGGAGTTTGCGGCGCTGCAGCAGGAACACCGACTCACCGCCGTGTGGGTCACCCACGACCTGGACGAGGCGGTGCTGCTCGCGGATCGCGTCGTCCTGCTGAAGGGTCCCCCCGTAGCTGTGGAGATGGAGCTGGAGGTCGACCTTCCGCGTCCTCGCACGCTGCACGACCCGGCTCTGGGCGCGCTGGTTCGACAGCTGGAGGAGCGGCTGTGAAGCGCAGCCTGCCCTTCCTCGCCGCCGGGATCTTCGTCATCGTGTGGTTGCTGTTGAGCCTTCGCCTTCCGGCGGTGCTGCTGCCCTCTCCGGCGGAGGTCCTCATCGCCTCCACCGAGGGTCGGGTCTGGGTGGCCACGGCAACCACCGCGCTGTCCGCGCTGGGGGGCCTCGCCATCGCCTCGGTCATCGCCTTGAGCAGCGCGGTGCTCTTCCTGCGCTCACGCTGGCTGGAGCTGGCGCTCTACCCCTACGCTCTGCTGCTCCAGACCGTACCCATCGTGGCCATCGCCCCCCTGCTGCTCGTCTGGTTGGGCTACGGCACCCCCGTCGCGGTCACCAGCGCGGCCATCGTGAGCTTCTTTCCCATCCTCACCTCCGCAAACGTCGGGCTGCGGGCGGTGGATTCCTCCCAGGTGGAGCTGCTGCAGCTCTATGGCGCCTCCTGGTGGCAGGAGCTCTTGAAGCTGCGGATTCCCAGCGCTCTGCCCTACATCTTCGCGGGCTATCGAAGCGCGGTTGGGCTCTCCGTGATCGGAGCGATCGTGGGCGAGTTCGTGGCCAGCAACGGACTTCCGGTCAGCCTGGGCTACCTGGTGCTGTCCACGGCCCGCTCCGCCCAGACCGAGACCACCTTTGCGGCGATTCTGGCCTCCACGCTCCTGGCGCTGGCGCTCTTCGGAGCCGTGCGTGCCGCGGAGGCTGCCCTCATTCGCTGGCGTTGAGGGCTTCGGGATCCAGCCACGCTCCGTCGGCGGTGGACCCCGCCGTCAGCAGCTCCAGGTCCACCAGGGAGGCGGCCATCGCATCCCAGCGTTCCTTGCTCATCGTCCCCAGACCATCCGACCCCGTGATGAAGGGCATCTGCTTCGCGGTGATGCAGTCCAAGAGCTCCGGATTCATCTGGTCGTTGAGCCGGCCGATCTCGGCGTTCGCTCGCTGCGGCTCCAGCAGGTAGGCCTCCCAGGCGGCCTGGGTGGCCTGCACGAACTCCTCCGCCCACTCCGGCGGAGGGTCGCTGAAGGCCACCAGCGTCCCGTAGGGATTCCAGCCAGCGTCCGCTGCCTTGAGGAACTTCACCTCTGCCCCCTGGGCCTCGGCCAGGCAGGGCTCACTGGTGATGTAGGCCTGCTGGATGAAGGACTCGTCGGCCAGGAAGGCTCCGATCGCTCCGCTGTAGGGCACGGCGGAGACCTTGCCGTCCCAGCCTTGGGTCTTCCACAGGAAGGTCTGCAGCGGCGAGCCCAGCTCGATGGCGATCTGACCTCCGCTGATGTCATCGAAGGAGGAGGCCCCCGAGGCGTGCGTCATGAGCCCGTTGGGCGCCAGCTGGAAGGCGGGCCAGACCCCCACCACCTTCAGTCCCCGGCTGCGCTTGAGGAGCAGATCGTCCGCTGCGCTGACCGCGACCTCGACCTTGCCCGCGCCCAGCTGTTCGAGGGTGGGGGCACCGGGTCCGCCGGGAATGACCTCCACGTCCAGGCCGACCTGCTCGTAGTGCCCACCGAGGACCCCCTCGTAGAAGCCACCGAACTCCGGTTCGGGGAACCAGTTCAGCGCGAGGCGTACCTTCACGAGATCGGGGGTCGTCTCTGGCTCCGGGACCACCTCGGTCCGGGGCTCATCCGTCGTGCAGGCCAGCACAAGAAGGAACATCTCTCACCACCTCGATGGAGAAAACACTAACAACATCCGCCTCTTCCGTAGGCTAAGTTCAGGTCCTATGCGCGTGATGCTCAGCTACCCACCCCTGGAAGGGAAGGGCAGCCCCATGCTGACCCAGAACCGGCAGTTCCAGTGGTTCACGGAGCCGAGCTACCTCTACCCCTGTGTCCCGGCCTCGGCGGCCACCCTGCTCCAGAGCATGGGGCACGAGGTGGTCTGGAACGACTGCATCGCCGAGGGTCGGGATCGAGCCACCTGGGAGCGCCTGGTCCGGGATGCGCAGCCCCAGCTGCTTGCGATGGAGACCAAGTCACCCGTCGTTCGCCAACACTGGGAGCTGGCCGCCCGGATCAAGGAGCTGGCTCCCGGGTGCCGGGTGGTTCTCTTCGGTGACCACGTCGCGGGAAACCCCGTGGAGACCCTGGAGCGCTCCGTCGTGGACTACGCGCTCACCGGTGGTGACTACGACTTCTCGCTGGCCAGCCTGGTGGACCACCTGGACAAGGGCGCCGAGCTGGATGGGGGCTTCTGGTTCCGCGAAGACGACGGCGACATCGCCAACACCGGGC
>PVBE012179866.1_pt1 | contig 14549 bp, 9 predicted proteins | sample 1631181 | NCBI WGS metagenome assembly PVBE01 (sample SAMN08397723, study PRJNA350692) | Marine metagenome, whole genome shotgun sequencing project. | isolation source: water | place: Pacific Ocean | collected 2012-04
GCATGAGCGCGTTCGGATCGTCCCAGCCGCTCCTCAGCGTGCGCGACCTCAAGGTCCACTTCCCGATCTACGGCGGGGTCCTGCGCAAGCAGGTCGGGACGGTGAAGGCCGTGGACGGCGTCTCCTTCGACCTCCAGCCCGGCGAGGTGCTCGGCCTCGTGGGTGAGTCGGGCTCTGGCAAGACGACGGTCGGCCGCGCCATCTCGAACATCCTGCGCTCGATGAGCCCTGACGTGGTGCTCGGCGGCGAGGCCTCGATCTCTCACGAGGGCCAGGAGGCCCAGCTGAACGGCCTCAACCGCAAGGAGATGCTGCCTTGGCGCGCCAAGGTGCAGATGATCTTCCAGGACCCCTTCAGCTCGCTGAACCCGCGCATGACGGTCCAGCAGCTCATCGAGCGCCCGATGGAGCTGCACCTCGGGCTCTCTAGGCAAGAGCGCAAGAAGCGCGTCGAGTACCTCCTCGACCGCGTCGGGCTCCAGGCCGAGTACGCCGCGCGCTACCCGCACGAGTTCTCCGGCGGCCAGCGCCAGCGGATCGGCATCGCCCGCGCGCTCTCGACGAACCCCGCCCTCGTCATCGCAGACGAGCCGGTGAGCGCCTTGGACGTCTCTGTGCAGGCGCAGGTCATCAACCTGATGGAGGAGCTGCGCGAGGAGTTCGGTCTGACCTACATCTTCGTCGCCCACGACCTCGCGGTCGTCTACCACATCGCCGACCGCATCGCGGTGATGTACCTCGGTGACGTCGTGGAGCTCGGGCCTGCGGAAGAGGTCTACAACGACCCCCGGCACCCCTACACCCGCGCGCTGCTCTCCTCCGTCCCGATGCCTGACCCGCGCCGCGACACGAGCGGCCGCATCCGCTTGGAGGGAGACATCCCCTCCCCCCTCGCGAAGCCCTCGGGCTGCGGCTTCCGCACCCGCTGCCCCATCGCGAAGGACTCCTGCGCCGAGGCCGCCCCGGAGTGGGTGGATTTGGGCGAGGGACGCGGCGTAGGCTGCCCCCACACGAGCGAGCTCTAGGGCTCTTTCGCTTCGCTCTCCTTCACTTCAATCTCCTCTTCCAAGAGCACCATGAAGCAATCCAACTCTGCCTGCACCCTCCTCACCGTCCTCGTCCTCGTCCTGGCGGGTCGCGAGGTTCAGCGGACCTTCTTTACCGACACGGACGACTCTTCCGGTGCACTAGCTCAAGACATCACTGCTGCTGAACTAGCTGAGTTCTTCAACATAGATGCTTGGAGTTTCACCCTGCCTCAAGTGATCACGACGGAGAGAGCTAAGGTCGTCCTAAATTGGTATCGGTTAGACGAATGGCGCGATGAAGAGGGCGAACTGATCGGGCATGACTGCTCTTTCTACATCAACGAATACGATGCTGGAAAAGGGATACGCCTGCTAATCCAAGATCCCGAACCCGGAACGGACCTCCTTGAGGTCGGTTTTCGTGGACCCTCTATGTGGGCGCGTAACGGCACCTTTAACCCATACACAGACCGTGAGAACGTCGGGCGGTCAAAACACTATTCCGCGGGCTGGGATGAAAACCTCATTACCTTCAGCTCGAATCCTAAAGCTGAATCGGGACAAGCCCGTGAATATTGGGCACTCCGGGCCTCTTTCGAAGAAATCACACCGGACGAAGATTGAGACAGAACCCGCGTCAGTCCACCGGCACCTCGTAGGAGCCCGTGGACTGGTGCGGGGTGAGCGGCCAGGTGTCGCTGCGGAAGGGATAGGCGGGCAGCTCGCGGGAGTTCATCAGCCCGCCAGCAGGCAGGTTCGACCAGCCGTAGCGCACAGCGACGGGCTCGGGCACCTCGTCGCTCCAGACGACCAAAGACTTGTCGCCGCCATCGACGCGGACGCGCGCGTGGTGGAATTCCTTGTCGGCGCCGGCGATGTAGAAGCCAGCCTCCTCGTCCTGGTCGAGGCGCAGGCCGTTGGCGGTGCCCTCCACGAAGCGCACGCGGAGCTTCTTCTCCTCGACCTCCATCGACTCATAGAGCGGGCCGCGCCACTCCAGGGGATCTGATGAGCGGTAGCGCTTGATCCCGTACACCTCCGCCAAGGCCCAGCGCGCTGAGCGCTCGCCCACGGGGAGCTTGCGGCCGGGGTGGATGCTGCCGTTGGAGTTCGTGTCGTAGGTGACGATGAGCCCCGTGTTCAGAGTGCGCTCCCAGGTGATGTGCTGGAGCTCGCGCACGATGTTCGTGTGGTGGTTCATGTCGTAGGTCATGCTCCGCCGGTTGCTCCAGCCCGCGATCTGGATGATTCCGAAGGGGAGCAGAGGGTCGCCAAAGAGCGCGCGCCAGTCTGAGATGACCGCGGGGAAGGTGCGGTGGAAGGGCTTCCAGCTCTCCGTGAAGGAGTTGTTCTCCCCCTGATAGAAGAGCACCCCGCGCACGGTGGCAGGGGCGATGGGACGCAGCGAGCCGTTCAACATCCCGCCGGGCTGACCCTTCGTCGCCGGGTCCTCGTAGTTGCGCTTGTCCGGTCGGCGCGGCTCGCGCTCCCCAGCCGCCTTCGCGGCGTCGCGCGCCTTCTCCCAAGCCGTCACGTCCTCTGTGTATCGCTCCTCCGCGCCCTCCGAGCCGCCGCCCTCCTCCCAAGCTGTGAGCTTCGCCTCGAGCTCGTCGAAGTAGGGCTGCACCTCGGGGAAGCCTCGCAATGTCTCCTGCGTCACCCAGTGCTGCGCCATCGTGCCGCCCCAGGAGTTGTCGATGAGCCCGACGGGCACGTCGAGCCTGCGATGAAGGCGCCGCGCGAAGTAGTACCCGACCCCTGTGCAGTCGGAGGCCTCCTCAGGGATGCAGCGACGCCACTGGCCTCCGTTCGCGCCCTCCTTCACGGGGAAGTCTCGCTGCGGCTCGAGGTGAGCGACCTTCGGGAGGCGCAGGTAGCGGATCGCGGGCGTGTCTGCCGACTCCACCTCGACGTCCGAGTCGCGGGTGGAGCGCAGCGTCCACTCCATGTTGCTCTGTCCACCGCAGACCCAGACCTCGCCGACGAGGACGTCGGTGAAGGAGACCCGCTCGCTCCCGCTCTCGATGACGAGCTCCCTCCCCTCGAAGCTCTTCTCTAGGGCGTCGAGCGTCGCCGTCCAGGAGCCGTCCGCTCCGACCGTGGCGCTCGCCGTGACCGCCCCTGAGCCGAAGCCCACAGCGACCGCCTCTCCAGGCGTGCCCCAGCCCCAGACACGCACAGGCTTCTCCTGCTGCAAGACCATGTGGTCCCCGAAGACGTTCGCCACCTTCAGGTCTCCGGCGAGAGAGGCCGAGCCCGCGAGGACAAAGCAGAGCGCTGTGAGGACAGGGCGCCCCATCACTCAGGGCGCTCCTTCATCTCCTCTTGCCAAGACTGATAAGAGTCCCACGCAACGCGACGCAGCCAGGCGTCCTCCTCGGTCGTGATCTCGGACTTCTCCGGAGGAGTGAACTCTAAGAGCCCCGGGCTCTCTCCGTAGACCGTCGAGTAGATGACGTAGAGGTTGAGGATCGTGCCGTACCAGCTCTGGTGCTCGCGGTCTCCGCTGTAGAAGTCGACCTCGGGGCGCTCCGCCATGGCGCGCTGCCACGCGTATCCGCAAGGCGCGACCTCGGCGTCGAGCGCCCAGGCCATGCGCTTATGCTCAGCGATGATCTCGTCCATGGAGATCCAGCCCAGCCGCTCATAGTCCCAGCTCATGAAGAAGATGAGCCGCGAGCCCGCCTCGCGGGTGTGCGCGTCGAAGATCGCCGCGTACTCGTGGAAGTCAGCGACCTTCGTCTCGGGTAGATCTTCTTGAAGCACGACGACGTCATAGCCGCCCTCGGAGATCTTCTCCTTGGCTTTCGTCCGCTTCCAGAGCACGCGCAAGGAGGCGCCGCCACGAACGACGCGTGAGGTCTCCGCGCCGAGGCCTTCACCGCGAGCCGCAGTGAGCTCCTGCATGTGCGTCCAGAGCCCTCCGTTCCAAAAGGTGAAGCTGTTCCCTACGAAGAGGATCGTCCCGGGCGGCTCGGGCAGCTCGACCGGGACCTCTTTTGGGGTCACGACGCAGGACACGAGCGCGCCCACGAGGGACGCCCGGGCTATGAGGGACCTCACTCGACTAGCGCTGGAGGACCCAGACGTTCCGGTACTCGACCGCGTGCCCGTGGTCCTGCAAGAGGATGGGGCCCGAGCCAGGCTCGTCGCCCGCCATGGCGGCCGCCGTCGTGCCGTTGACCTCCACGTCGTCGTGGATCTTTAGGCCGTTGTGCCAAACAGACATGCGCACGTGCTCGGTCTTCTTGCCATCAGCGCCAAAGCGCGGTGAGCGGAACTCGATGTCGTAGCTCTGCCACTCCCCCGCTGGCTTGCAGGCGTTAACGCTCGCGATGTGCTTGCCGTAGATGCCGCCGCAGTCACCGCTCTTCAGCTCCAGGCCGAGGGAGTCCAAGACCTGGACCTCGTAGCGGCCCTGGACGTAGACGCCTGAGTTGCCGCGGTTCTGCCAGCCGTTCGTCGCCGGGGTCTCTGGCACCTTGAACTCGACGTGCAGGAGGAAGTCGCCCTCGAGCTGGGCCTTCGTGACGAGGTTGCCGTTCCCGCCCGTCACCTGCATGGCGCCGCCTGCGATCTTCCACTGCGCGTCCTTGCCGTTCTGGTGCTGCCAGCCGTCGAGGCTCGTGCCGTCGAAGAGCACCGTCGCGCCCTCGGGGGCAGGCGTCGAGAGCGTGGGTCCGTTCACGGCCCACTCGATGCCGGAGATGAGGTGCTCCTGGAAGAGCGGGTTCGTCCAGACATCCTCGCGGTGGCCGAGGGCTGTGTAGAACATCTTGCCCATCCCCTGATCCTTGCACCACGAGTTGGCGTAGTCCTTATCGACGCGCTTGCCGCGGCTCACGTCGAAGGCGTCGGTGTCGAGGGAGATGAGGACGTGGTTCGGGTGACGGCGATACCACTTGAACTGATAGATCTCGTCGTTCATCACCCACTTCTCACCGAGGTGCTTCGTCGAGGGGTGCGTCCTGTCGTCGATCTTCATCGTCACCTCTTCGTGCCAGGGGTGACCGTCGAAGGCGCCGCCGACCATCTCCATGTAGTCGGCGAACTTGTAGAAGGTGTCGGAGGCGCAGTGTGATCCGCAGAAGGCGCCGCCGGCGCGGACCCAGTCGATGAGCGCGGTCTGATCCTCAGCGGCGATGGGCAGCTCGCCCGTCGTGTAGAAGAGGACGGCGTCGTAATTCTTGAGGTTCTCGCCGTTAATCAGAGAGCAGTCCTGGGTGCAGTCGACCTCCAGGCGGCCCTTCGAGGCCTCGATGAGGACGCGCTCTGCGTGGGCGAGCGTCTCAGGGTTGGGCCTCGTGACCACCGAGTGTCGAAACCCAGCAGAGTGGGTCAGGAAGAGGACCTTGAGGGGACCCTCCTCCTCTCCCGGCGCGGCCGAGAGGGAGATCGTGACGAGGGCGAGGAGGGCTGTGAGTGCGGCTTTCTTCATGTGGGGCTCCTTTAGAGAGGTGGACTTTACCCGAGATCGGCCGATGGGTCCCGTGGGGAGCGCATCTGGCCGCTTCCCGGGGCAAACTGGAGTCGAGGCGCACCCAGCATGGACACCTCCACAAAGAGCAAAGGCGACGCTGTCAGGATCCTCCTGACGGGGAAGAGCTACACGAAGAAGCGGGCCGCGACCCTCCTCCTCGTCTATGTGCTCGTCCTCGCCCACGTCCTCCACTGGCGGCTCACAGGGCGCACCATGGCCCCGCTCGAGTTCAACGAGGCGCGGTTGACCCTCGAGGTCGGGATCATCACCGCCGGCTTCCTCTTCATGGCCATCGCCTTCGCCTCCGCCGCATTCTTCGGGCGCTTCTTCTGCTCCTGGGGCTGCCACATCCTCGCCCTAGAGGACAGCTGCACCTGGCTGCTCGGCAAGATCGGCCTGCGCCCCAAGCCGATCCGCTCGAAGCTCCTCGCCTGGATCCCCATCGGCCTCGTCGCCTACATCTTCGTCTGGCCCGTCGCGCGTCACCTAGCCGTCTCCATCTGGCCAAGAGCCGTGGATTGGATCGGGACCCCGCCTGAGTTCGCTGTCCGCGTCGCCTCCGAGAACGAGGGCTGGGGCTCCTTCATGACGAGCGACCTCTGGCGAAACCTCCCGGGACCTTGGATCACCGTGCTCACCTTCTTGGTCTGCGGCTTCGCCGTCGTCTACCTCGTCGGCTCGCGCTCCTTCTGTCGCTACGCCTGCCCCTACGGCGCCGTCTTCGCCTTCGCTGACAAGTTCGCGAAGGGGCGCATCGTCTCCTCCGGCGGCTGCGTCAACTGCGGCAAGTGCACCGAAGACTGCCTCTCTGATGTCCAAGTCATCGAAGAGATCAACGCGTTCGGCAAGGTCGTCGACCCCGCCTGCATGAAGTGCCTCGACTGCGTCAGCGACTGCCCAAGCAACGCGCTCGCCTTCGGCTACACGACCTCCGCCTTCAGCTCGGGACACGCGCAGGCGAGCCTCAAGAAAGACCGCGACTTCAACCGCAAGGAAGAGGTCGCCCTCGTCGCCATCTTCGCCCTCGCCCTCACCATCTTCATCGGCCTCCCCGAAGGCGTCGCGCCCTGGGCAGGCTCGCTCTACGGGAAGCTCCCCCTCTTCCTCTCTGTCGCCCTCGCCTTCACCACCGCGCTCGTCGCCCTCCACTTGTGGCGCTTCACGCGCGGAGGCGACCCGATCTTCGCCAGCTCAGAGGCCTCACCCCGAGGCGCCGGCTTCGCATCGGTTTCGCTCGCCTCCCTGTGGCTCCTCTTCGTCGCGCACTCAGGCCTCGTCCAATACCACACCTTCCAAGGCAGCCAGGTCACCGAGGGGCTCAGAGAGCTGCGCGTCGCAGGCCTCGTACAAGACGCCTCGATCCTCGAGCACCTGAACTCCGAGACCCTCAGCCAGCTCGACGAGGGAGAGCGCCACCTCCTACGCGCCTTTGAGCTCGGTCTCTTTGATGACGAGCGCATCCACCGCCAGCGCGCATGGCTCGCGCTCACAAGAGGCGACGCCCTCGCCGCCGAGGAGCACCTCCGCACGGCGATCTCTCTCGAGCCGCGCTTCGCCCGCCCCCACTACCAGCTCGGCCGCCTCCTCGCGGCGCGCGGTGAAGCCAAAGAGGCGAGCGAGCACCTCGCCCTCGCGGTGGAGCTGAACCCAGAAGGGCGCGGCCTCGATCACTCCTTCCAACAAGCCGCTACTGAGCTCTTGGCAGCAGGCCTCATCTCCGAAGCGCTCGCGCTCCTCACCGAGGGCGCCCGGGCGCTGCCAGAGGACGCAGACGTCGCGCTCCACCTCGGCCGCCTGCTCCTCACCCAGCCTGGTCGCGAGCGCGACGCCATAGCCAACCTGGAGCGAGCCGCTCTGGTCATCACAGATGACCCTGGGGTTCGCTCGGATCTCGCAGAGGCCTACCTCTCTTGCGGTGAGCATGAGCTCGCCGAGGCGCAGCTCAGGCTGAACATCGAACACCCCGAGGCGCGCGCTGGCTCGCTCTACCAGCTCGGCCTTTTACGGCAAGACCAAGGGCGCGATGAAGAGGCCGCGGACTTCTTCCGCGAGGCGCACGCCGCCGACTCGAGCTTCCCTGCGCCGAGCGACTGAGCTCAGCCGTTCTGGCGGTAGGTAAAGACCAGGTCCGCGATCTCATCAAGCAGCGTCAGGTCGATGTCGCCGTCGCCGTCGAAGTCGTGGAAGATGGTGAAGCTCGCCGCCTGCGGGACGGTGATGTAGAAGGGCGAGCCGAAGGTCCCGTCGCCGTTGTTGAAGAACTGGCTGAAATAGCCGCCCTGGAAGGCGCCGACCGAGAGGTCCAAGTGCCCGTCACCGTCCATGTCACCGATCTCGATCGAGATCGGGAAGTTCCCAGCGGGATAGGTCGTCGCCGGGAGGAGACCGCCCGCGCCGTCGTTCATGATGATGCCCGCGCCCGCGCTGCCGGAAGAGAGCGGCGCCGCGACGTCCGGCCAGCCGTCACCGTTCAGGTCTCCCGTGACGACCATCCAGGGCTCGGTACCGATCGAGCGGGTGGCGTGCGCCACGAAGGTGGCGTTGCCAGTGCCCCTGCGAATCGTGATGTTGTCGGAGTAGTAGCCGCCGATGACGAGGTCGAGGATCCCGTCGTTGTCCATGTCACAGCTCGAGATCCCGGTCTCGCCGCTGACGCCTGCTTGGAAGCGAAACTCGCTCGCGAAGAGGCCTACACCTGTGTTGAGGAGCAAGCTCACGTCTCCGCTCTGTCGGTTGGTGGTCGCGATGTCTATGTCACCGTCGCCGTCGGCGTCGAGGAGCGCGAGGCCGCGCGGCTGGTCACCGACGGGGTAGCGCGCCTGGGGCTGGAAGGTGCCGTCCCCGTTCCCGAGGAGCACCGAGACGTCGTCGTGGAAGATGTTCGAGACGGCGAGGTCGACGTGGCCGTCGAAGTTGAAGTCTGCCGCGTCACAGGGGCTGCAGTGCCAGCCCACGGCCTCAGAGCTCGCCGGCCCAAAGGTGCCGGTGCCGTCGTTCAAGAAGACGGAGACGTCCGAGGTGTTCTCGTTCGTCGTGCAGATGTCGAGGTCGTCGTCGTGGTCGATGTCACCGCCATACGCGCCGTAGGGCGTGTCGCCGGGGATGAGCGTCGCGTCGTAGGAGAACTGTCCGCTGCTCGCGCGCGAGTCTGTCCAGAAGGTCCAGGCGAAGCCGTGCTCGAGGGTCACCCCGCCGGCGGTGGAGACCGTCCGCGCCATGTTGACGAGGACCTTCTCACCTGCGCTGAAGGGCTTCGTCGGAACGAAGGTCATCGTCCTGCCGCCGTTTGAGTACTGGAAGGTGCCAGCGTGCATGGCGCTGAAGCGTCCCATCACGTGGAAGGCCGGTGCAGCGAGGCTCGAGCGATCCACCGGCAGGTTGAAGGTGACGGAGATGGAGGAGTCGCGCGGGATGTGGAGCCCGCTCTGAGCGGGGCTCACCTTGAGGACCTTGAAGACCACCGGAGAGACGCCGCCCGGACGCGTGGCCTGAGCTTTGGAAGGGGCCGCGAGCGCGAGGGCTGCGAGACAGACAGGGAGAATCTGGGATATGCGCATTGGGGCGTCTGGTAGCTCCTTGGGGTCACTGAACTCTGCACTTGAGGTTACCTCAACCACAGCAAAGCCACCTGAGAATCAGGGCTAAGAGGCCTCAGAGTCGACGTAATGCCGCACAAAGTTGTGCAGGACTCTGCCGCCCATGGGCGTGTCACTCGCGCGCGCGAGCATCGCGTCGGGGTCGAGGCCTTCACCAGCGATCAATTCAGCGCGCGCCTCGACGTAGCCCCGCATCACCTCCGAGTCGAACTCGGGGTGGAACTGGACCCCATAGCAGGTGTCTGAGAAGCGGATGCACTGGTGGTCATCCACAGCTGAGCTCGCGAGCGCCTCCGCCCCCTCCGGAAGTGAGACCACAGTGTCCACGTGACAGGCGTTGGCCTGGAAGCGCTCATCGACGCCCTCGAAGATCGGGCTCTCGCCAGCGCGCTCGACTTCGACGGTGCTCATCTCCCTGCCCTTCGGATTCAGCTGGACCTCTCCGCCGAGCGCCTGCGCGAGGAGCTGGTGGCCGAAGCAGACTCCGAAGGTCGGGACACCCGTCGGCACCGCCACCCGCAGCCACTCCTGCGCGACGACCATCCAGGGCTCCTGATCAGGGACGTTCGCAGCTGAGCCCGTGATGATGAGCGCCTTCAGCTCTTCGTCGAGCGGCGGGAACTCACCCTCCCGGATGTCATAGCCCACGACCTCTCCACCCCAAGCGCCCTCAAGGAGCTCACGGAAGATCCCCTCGAAGTCCCCGCGAGACTCCTGCACCTTCGGCACCGGGTCTCCGGTGATGAGGACCGCGATCTTCTCCGGGTGGGTCATGAGCTCACTCCGCGAGCACCTCGGGCGCCTCGCAGATCCCCTCGTGGCAGAGGTAGAGGGTCGGCTTGCCGTCGACAGCGACCTTCCCTTCCGTCGCAGGGAGGAGCGCTGAGAGCCGCTCCCGCTCGCCCTCCTCGATGACGGTCAACACCCGATAAGGCGGCCACGCGCTCCGCCAACGCTCGAGCTCTGCCATCAAGACAGGGTCCGACTTCGAGCCGACGAAGTAGAGCTCCGCGGGCTTGGACTCGAGGAAGTCGTGCAAGATCAGGAACTGACAGAACGCGGTCGGATAGGCGGCGAGAGCCTGTCCGTGCCGCTTCATCGCGTCGCGGGCGCGGTTGATCCGCTCCGGGTCTCCCGTGAGGAGCCCCAAGCGCGCAGAGTTCATCGCCGCGACACCCGTCCCGCTCGGGAGGCTCGACTCCGTCGCCGTGTTGAAGCGCACGAGCAGGTCCTCGTGGTCGTGCGCCGTCTTGTACCAGCCGCCGCTCTCGTCGTCGTGGAAGTGCGCGTCCGTGAGGTCCGCAAAATCGATCGCTGCTGCGAGCCACTCGAGCTCGAGCGTCGCCTCATAGAGGTCCAAGAGGCCCTCCGTGACGAAGGCGTGGTCAGGGAGATACCCAGCGAGGTGCGTCACCCCCTCGCGCCGGGTGCGCATCAGGCGCCCGTCCTCCGCGCGCATGTGCTCCAAGAGGAAGCGCGCGTTCTTCCGCGCCGCGTCCAGATAGCGCTCCTCCTTGAGGGCAGCGCCAGCGCGCGCAAAGGCAGAGAGCATCAGCCCATTCCAGGCTGATAGGACCTTGTCGTCTAAGAGCGGGTGGACGCGCGTCTCGCGGTGGTCGTAGAGCGCCTGGCGCGCGCGGGCGATCGCCGCCGCTGCCTCAGCCGAGTCCAGCTTGCGCGCCTCACAGAAGCCCTCGAGCGACTCCTTCTGCGTGAAGATGTTGTGTCCTTCAAAGTTCCCAGCCTTCGTGACGCCGTACCAGGCGATGGCTGTGTCCGCGTCATCCCCGCACACAGCCTTCACCTCGTCGAGGCTCCAGACAAAGAACTTGCCCTCCTCGCCCTCGCTGTCAGCGTCGGTCGCGGAGTAGAAGCCGCCTTCAGGGCTCGTCATCTCGCGCAGGACATATTCCAGGATCCCGACCCCGACCTCTCGCCAGTACTCGTCGCCGGTCGCCTGCCACGCCTCGATGTAGACCCGCGCGAGCTGAGCGTTGTCGTAAAGCATCTTCTCGAAGTGCGGTACGAGCCACTCACGGTCCACGGAGTAGCGCGCGAAGCCCCCCGCGATCTGATCGTGGATACCGCCGCGAGCCATCTTCTCCAGAGACCGCTCGACCATCGCTGTCGCGCGCGGGTCCCCGGCCCGCTCGGCATAACGGAGCAGGTACATGAGCTCCGTCGAGTGTGGGAACTTGGGCGCGTATTGATCTGGCTGGGAGAAGCCGCCGTGGATTGAGTCGAAGCTTCCGCGGGAGCTCTCGACGGCTCGCGGGAGCAGCTCTGCGCCGGGCAGCGCGCCGATGCGCGGCTGGTTCTGCCGCTCGAGGTCTGCTGTCAGGCGCGCGCTCGCGCTCTTGATCGAGTCGCGGTGATCGATCCACATCGTGTGGATCTGCTTGAGGACGTCCGTCCAGCCCGGGCGTCCATATCCTGAGCGCGGCGGAAAATAGGTCCCACCGAAGAAGGGCTCGAGCTCCGGCGTGAGGAAGCAGTTGAGCGGCCAGCCACCGCTGCCTGTCATGCGCTGCACAGCAGACATGTAGATCTGGTCAATGTCCGGCCGCTCCTCACGGTCGATCTTGATGCACACGAACCAGCGGTTCATGAGCTTCGCGACCTCAGGGTCCTCAAAGGACTCGTGCTCCATCACGTGACACCAGTGACACGCGGAGTAGCCGATGGAGACGAGGATCGGCTTGTCCTCATCCTTCGCGCGCTGCAGCGCCTCTGGCCCCCACGGGTACCAGTCCACAGGGTTGTAGAGGTGCTGGAGGAGGTAGGGCGAGGTCTGGCCTTGGAGGTGGTTGGCCTCTCGAGTCTCTTGGTCCTGGGGCATATCGGGATGGGTCGTGTGCGGCGCGTCCTGCCCAAACGCCCCAGAGAGGGGCGCGACGAGGAGCGCGAGCACAGCCGCGTGATCAACGATTATGGTGCTTCGCGAGGACATGAGAGACACAAGCGGTGAGCCGCTTGCCCGTGGGTATGTGTAGGAACTCATTGGGCCCGTGCGCGTTCGATTTTGGGCCGAGCAAGCCGGTGATGAGGAACTGGGCGTTCGGGAACTGATCGCTGAGCATCGCCATGAGAGGGATCGAGCCGCCCTCCCCCATGTAGGCGGCGTCACGCTCAAAGTGGAACTGGCTCGCTTGGTTCGCTGATTCGAAGAGCCAGGGCGCGAACTCCGGCGCGTCCCAACCGTCCGCGCACTGACCGATCTCGAAGCTCACCTTCGCGCCGCAGGGCGGGTCCTCCTCCAAGGCCTCCTTCAGCGCGAGCGCGGCCGCAGAGCTCGAAGCCGTCGGACCGATCCGCACCGAGAGCACGACAGATGTCTCCGGCCGCAAGACGTTGCCAGCGTCCTCCAGACTCGGGAGCCCGCGCGCGCCCGTGACTGAGATCGTCGGGCGCCAGGTTCGGTTCAGGATCAGCTCAGCCGGCTCAGCGGCCATCGGCTGAACTCCTGGGTGGAAGGGGAACTTCGTGTACACCTCAGCGCCGAGGGCACCGGCCGCTGCCTGCGCCTGCTCGACGCGCTTGACGGGGATCTCACAGTGCAGCTCAGGGAGCCTCACCTCGCCGGTGTCCGAGTCCTCGACGCGATCGAGGAGTCGCCGCAGGACGCGGAACGAGGACGGCACGACGCCGCTCGCGTCGCCCGAGTGGACGCCCTCTGTGATCGTCTCGACCGTGAGGGTGCCGGTGATGATCCCGCGCAAGCTCGTGGTGCTCCACATCTGGTCGTAGTTACCGCAGCCGGAGTCGAGGCAGATCAAGAGCGATGGCTCGCCGATCTTCTCGCGGAGCGCCTCGAGGTGATGCGGGAGGTCGAAGCTGCCGCTCTCTTCGCACGCCTCGATGAGGACCACGCAGCGTGAGCGCGGGACGCCCTCTCGTTGCAGCGCCTCGATCGCGGTGAGCGAGGCTAAGACCGCGTAGCCATCGTCCGCGCCGCCGCGCCCATAGAGTCGGTCGCCGCGGAGGACCGGCTCCCATGGACCGAGGTCCTCATCCCAGCCGGACATCTCGGGCTGCTTGTCGAGGTGGCCGTAGAGCAAGACGGTGTCGTCGCTCTCGCCCGGACAGTCGAGGAGGAGGACGGGGGTCCGCCCAGGGAGTCGATGGATCTCAACCGTCATCCCTTCGATAGGGCGCCTCCTGCACCAGCCAGCGATCATCTGGATCGCCTGCTCCATGTGCCCGTTCGCCTCCCAGTCAGGGTCGAAGTGCGGAGATTTGCAGGGGATGCGGATGTACTCGGTGAGCGTGGGGACGATGGTCTCGTCCCAGGTGGCGTCGCAGAAGTCGCGGATCCGCTCCGCGAGGGCTTGGTCGGTCTCAGTCATCATCGGTGGGCCTCCGGGAGGTGGAGGATACTCTCGCTCGCTAGGATGCGCGCGTGGAACGGACCCACAATTACCTTCACGCAGCCCTTGCCTCACTCGCAGCGCTCCTCCTCTGCGCCGCGTGCGGCGAGGAGGACTCCAAGCCCGCGAGTGACCTCCCGACGACGCGCCCGAACGGGGCGCACCCCCCCACTGCACGACCGGACACGGTCGCGCATTTCCGCGCCGACATGGACGCCGTCCGTCACCCATCAGATGGCGGCGGTTCGGCCGCGCTCACCTTGGGAGAGGGCGATGACGGCTCGGTCACGGCCAGCGGGCTCCGCAGCTGGACCTTCCGCTTCACCACAGGCCCAGAGGGCATCCAGCCCGGCGGCGCGCTCTACTTCCAGACCTCACCCTTCTGGGGCTGGAGCACGCCGCAGACCATCCGCCCCTTCCAACCCGGATACACGACCGTCGAGCTCATCGACGCCGCGAGCGACGACGCCCTCGTCCTGGAGCCCTTGACCCTCGGTCCGAACCTGATGGCGGTCCAGGTCACCGGACGAGCCCTCAGGGCGGGAGAGGTCCTCGAGCTCGTCTTCGGAGCAGGGGAAGCGCTGGCCCGCGCAGACCGGCACGCCGAAGAAGGCGCGACCTTCTGGTTCGCAGTGGACGGAGATGGAGATGGCGTGCGCGAGCTCTTGGAGGACTGTCCAAGGGTTGACGTCCACGCTGGTCCGCCGAGTCATCTCGTCCTCACTCTCACGAGCGTCGTCCGCCCAGGTGAGGCACCGCTCCTCACCGCGGCGCTCCTCGATGCGACCGCGAGCACAGGAGTAAAGGTCGAGGGCGAGCTCGAGGTAGAGCTCCACGGACCGGACGGAGCGGTCGGGGAGCGGCTCACGATCGCGTTCGACGGGACGGGCGGTGGGCGGAGGACGATCGCACTGGACCCGCTCCCAGCAGGAGTCTGGAGAGCGACTGGGACGGTCGCCGTGGACGGCGAGGTGCGTCGCACGATAAGCAATCCGCTCTTGTGCGACGCGTTAGCCAGGCGCGTTCGTTGGGGAGCCCTCCACGGACACAGCCAGCTCACGGACGGGACAGGGACACC
>PVBE012875311.1_pt1 | contig 14549 bp, 16 predicted proteins | sample 1631181 | NCBI WGS metagenome assembly PVBE01 (sample SAMN08397723, study PRJNA350692) | Marine metagenome, whole genome shotgun sequencing project. | isolation source: water | place: Pacific Ocean | collected 2012-04
CCAACACTGCGCGCGGCGCCACCGCCAGTGAGTGCACAGTCACTCCGGATTTGCACCAACTCTGCCAGCGCGCCACGCGGGCTGTCGGCGGCGGAGTGCTCGCAATCGACCTGCTGGAGGACCCTGAACGCGGCCTTTTGATAAACGAGATCAACCACACGATGGAATTCCACTCTACCGTACCGCTCACCGGGGTGGATTTACCGGGAATGATTGTTGACCATACGTTGGCTACTTGCAGGTTACAGCTTGAAAGTTCGCTCTCCGGCTCGCAACTTTCAAGCTCTGAACCTTCAGACCCAGGCCCATGACTGTCACGGTATCTGTCGTCGGCGCTTCGGGCTACACCGGCGGCGAAATGCTGCGTCTGCTGTGCAATCACCCCGGGGTGGCAATCGGGCAGACGATGTCGCGCACTTACGCCGGGCAGCCAATCCGCCGCGTACACCCGCACTTGCGCGGAAGTGACCTTCCAGCCTTTGTGGAGCCGGAAGCATTGACCAATGCTGATTTGCTTGTGCTGGCGCAACCGCATGGCGTGGCGCAGCGCGAGATCGAACGCTATGCGCAGCTCGCCCCGCGCATTATTGATCTTTCCGCTGATTTCCGGCTGCGCTCCCCGGAAGATTATGAACGCTGGTACGGCGAAGCGCACGCGGCCCCGGACTGGCTGCCGCGTTTCGTTTACGGCCTGCCAGAAACCCAGCGAGCAGCCATCCGCGAGACAGGTCATGTCAGCGGCGTGGGCTGCAACGCTACCGCTACCATTTTGGCGCTGCTCCCGCTCATGCAGCACGACTTGCTCGTTCCAGAACGCCCAATCGTCGCAGAAATCAAAACCGGTTCATCGGAAGGCGGCGCAAAAGCCAATGCGGGCAGCCATCACCCGGCGCGCAGCGGCGCGGTGCGGAGCTATGCGCCGGTCGGTCACCGCCACACCGCCGAGGTACAACAGGCGCTGGGCATTGCGGACGTGCATCTAAGCCTGACCGCTATCGAGATGGTGCGCGGCGCGCTGGCGACCGCGCACGCTTTTGCGCGCCCCGGCACAACCGAAAAAGACCTGTGGCAGGCGTATCGCGCCAGCTACAAAGAAGAACCGTTCGTGCGCATTGTGCGCACGAAACGGGGCAACTACCGCCGCCCAGAGCCGAAAATTCTTGCGGGCAGCAATTTCGCCGACGTGAGTTTTGATCTGGATGCCGAAAGCGGGCGTGTGGTGGCAGTGTGCGCAATTGATAATCTGATGAAAGGGGCTGCCGGAAGCGCAGTGCAATGCCTGAATCTGATGTGCGGTTTTAAAGAGACGACTGCGCTGGAATTTGGCGGATTGCATCCGATTTAGAGGACGAGACACATGTTCGTTGTCAAAATTGGCGGCGCGGCCGACATGGACGCCGAAGGCATCACAGCCGATATCGCCGCGCACGCTCGGGCGGGCGAAAAATTGATCATCGTGCACGGCGGCTCGGCGCTGGCGACCGAGCTGGGTGAAAAACTCGGCTATCCGCCGCGCTTTGTCACTTCGGTCAGCGGGCACAGCAGCCGCTACACCGACCGGCGCACACTGGAGATTTTCCTGATGGCGACCGCGCTTCTCAATCGACAATTGGTGGCGCAACTGCAAACGGTGGGCGTCAACGCCGCCGGTCTCAGCGGTCTGGATGGTCAATTGCTGCTGGCGGAGCGCAAAGCCACGCTTCGCATTGTGGAAAACGGCAAACGCAAAATCTTACGCGATGATTACACCGGACGCATTCAACAGGTAAATCTCGAGCCGCTGCGCGCGATGCTCGATTTCGGGTTGACCCCGGTCATCGCGCCGGTGGCAATCTCGGCGGCCGGAGAGCCATTAAACGTGGACGGCGACCGCGCCGCCGCACAACTGGCTGCTGCCTTGGGGGCTAAACACCTGCTAATCCTCAGCAACGTACCAGGGCTGCTGCGCAATGTCGCCGATGAAAGCAGCTGCATCGCGCATCTGCCCGCTGCCGAACTGGAAAACGCCATCGAGGAATTAGCACGGGGACGAATGAAACGCAAACTGATCGGCGCGCGCGAAGCGCTGCAGGGCGGTGTAACGCGCGTGGTTCTGGCAGATGGTAGGAAAGAAAAGCCTGTCACGCGCGCATTGCAAGGAGAAGGTACGGTAATTCAATAACCGGACAAGGAGAAGTGATGGCACGGTGACAAGGTGAAATTTACCTCCGGTCACATAGTCATCCGGTCGCTATCGTGAACACGCAATCCCCATCCTCTGCGCTCCAATCACTCGAAGCGCTGCACACCAGCGGTGTATACCCCAAACGCGATCTGACGATTGTGCGCGGGAGGGGTGCACGCGTGTGGGATGAGAACGGGCGTGAATATATCGATTGTGTCGCCGGACATGGCGTCGCCAATCTGGGTCACTGCCATCCGGCGATAGTTGCGGCAGTACAAAAACAGATCGCGCAACTGATCACCTGCCCGGAAGTGTTCCATAACGACCAGCGCGCGCGCTTGCTGGCTCGCCTGACAGAACTTGCACCGGGCGAGATGCGGCGCGCATTTCTGTGCAACTCCGGCGCGGAGGCAGTGGAAGCTGCGTTGAAATTCGCGCGCATCAGCACGGGGCGCAGTGAAATCATCAGTACATTGCGCAGTTTCCACGGACGCACCATGGGCGCGCTCACCCTAACCGGTCAGAAACAACACCGCACCCCATTCGAGCCGTTGCTGCCGGATGTGACCCAGATTCCGTACAACAAAACCGAAGCGCTGTCGGCAGTCATCAGCGAACGCACTGCCGCCGTAATTTTCGAAGTGGTGCAGGGCGAAGGCGGCGTGCGCCCTGCCGATGCGGACTATCTTCGCTCTGCACAGAGCCTGTGCCAAGCGCACGGCGCGCTGCTAATTGTTGACGAAGTGCAGACAGGGCTGGGACGCACCGGCAGATTGTTCGCCTGCGAGCACTACGATTTGGCGCCGGACATACTCTGTCTGGCAAAGTCGCTGGCGGGCGGGCTGCCGATGGGGGCGACGCTACTAGGCGCGCGCGTGGAAACATTGCCTCCCGGCTCACACGGCTCGACTTTCGGCGGCAACCCGCTGGCCTGCGCCGCCGCGCTAGCTGTGCTGGATGTGCTGCAAGTGGAAAAGCTTCCCGAACGGGCTGCTCGCCTGGGGGAGCAGCTACTCGCCCGCTTGCGGGCAGCCCACCTGCCGCTCGTGCGTGCAGTGCGCGGGCTAGGGTTAATGATTGGCATTGAATTGAAACAGAAGGTCACCCCGCTACTGCAAGCACTGCAAGCACGTGGCGTGCTGGCGCTCCCGGCCGGAAACACCGTGCTGCGCCTGCTGCCGCCTTTGGTCATCAGCGAGGTGGAATTGGAGCAAGTAGCCGAAACGGTGATTGAAATGCTTGCAGGACACCAACATGCCATTGACTGACTTCTCAATCATAGAAAGCACTCTGCGTGAAGGCGAGCAATTCGTTGGCGCAGATTTCACGTCAGAGGACAAGGTGGAGATCGCGAGTGCACTGGCCGATTTCGGGGTAGAATACGTCGAGTTGACCTCGCCTTGCGCGTCGCCAAGCTCTCGCGCGGACTGTGCCCGTATTGCGTCGCTCGGGCTAGACTCCAAAGTACTAACGCACATCCGCTGCCACATGGAAGACGCCCGCATCGCGCTAGATACGGGCGCGGACGGAATTGATGTCGTCATAGGCACATCCTCCTACCTGCGCGAATTCAGCCACGGTAAAAGCATTGACCAAGTCATCGAAATCGCCACTGAAGTGCTCACCTTCATCCACGCGCAGGCGCCAGACATTGAATTGCGCTTCTCGACAGAGGATTCCTTTCGGAGCGCACAGGCGGACCTGCTTCGCGTGTATCTCGCAATCGGAAAACTAGAAGTCGTTCACCGTTTCGGAGTCGCCGACACAGTTGGCGTGGCTACCCCGCAAGGAGTGTTCAACCTTGTGCGCACACTGCGCCAAATCACCCGGGCCGACATCGAATTCCACGGCCATAATGACACCGGCTGTGCCATTGCCAACAGCTACGCCGCGCTCGAAGCCGGCGCCACACACATCGATACCACAGTGCTGGGCATCGGCGAGCGCAACGGTATCACTTCATTGGAGGGCCTGATTGCACGACTATACGCAACCAACCCAGACTCGGTGCGCAAAAAATACCGCCTGCACCACTTGTATGACCTGAATCAACTGGTTGCAGACAAGGTCGAAATCGAAATTCCGTTCAATCATTACATCACTGGCGTTACCGCTTTCACTCACAAGGCCGGCATCCATGCCAAGGCGATACTGAACAACCCTGATACTTATGAGATTCTTGACCCCGCCGATTTCGGCCTTACCCGCTACATTTCCATCGCGCACAAACTCACTGGTTGGAACGCGGTGCAGGACCGCGCCGGACAGTTAGGACTGAAAATTGATCGGGAGACACTGCGCGCGGTCACGCAGCACATCAAAGCTATGGCTGACCACAAGCGGCTGACCCTCAGCGACGTTGACGAGTTGCTCAACCAGTGGGCGGATAGTGGGCGGATTCGGTAAACGGCATCGGCGAGGAGGCTTCGACAGCGACGCAGGAAACCCGAGCCACCTGATGTCCCCGCAAACCTTCGCCCAGAAAGCTCTCGCCCGCGCCGCCGGGATGCCGCAAGTCGCCATCGGGACGACGGTGGACGCCCGCCCAAATCGCATCCTCTCGCACGACAACACGGCTGCCATCGCAAGAATCTTCGCGCAGTTTGGTTTGGAGCGCGTGTACAATCCTGAGAAACTGGTCATCGTACTCGACCACGCTGCGCCACCCCCCACCGCACTGCACGCCCGCAACCATGCCGAAATCCGCGAATTTGTCGCGCAGCACAGCATCCGCCATTTTTTCGAGGTCGGGCGCGGTATCTGCCATCAAGTCATTAGCGAGGAAGCTTTGATCCTGCCCGGACAGTTGATCCTGGGCGCTGATAGCCACACCACGCACTACGGCTGGCTGGGCGCATTTGGCACGGGTGTGGGGCGCAGCGAGGTCGCTTCGCTGTGGGCCACCGGCGAACTGTGGCTGCGCGTGCCGGAAAGCGTCCGCATCACCCTCATCGGCGCACTGCTGCCGGGTGTCAGCAGCAAAGACCTGTGCCTGCACCTAGTTGGACAGCTGGGCGCAGACGGCGGGTTATATGCCTCGGTGGAATTTGATGGCAGTGGCCTCTCCACCTTAAGCATTGAAAGCCGCATGGTCATCCCCAACATGATGGCCGAAATCGGCGTGAAAAACGCCTATCTGCCGCCGGACGAACTAGTCTTCAACTGGCTCTCAACTTGTTCGGCTATCAACCATCAGCCATCAGCCATCAGCAAGCTTGCGCTCTACCCCGACCCTGATGCAACATACTCAAGGACAGTGGAGATTGATCTAGCTACCCTCGAGCCACAGATCGCCTGCCCGCACCGTGTGGACATTGTACAACCGCTCTCAGAGGTCGTCGGGCGGCCGGTAAATCAAGTGTTTCTGGGAACCTGCACCAACGGACGACTGGAAGACCTCGCCACCGCTGCAGGCTTGCTCCAAGGTCGTGAGCTGGCAGCCCGCACGCGGATGCTCGTCATCCCGGCTTCCAGTCAGGTCTTGCAGGCAGCCATCGACCAAGGTTACATTGCCACCTTGCTTGAAGCGGGTGCAACCCTCGGCACGCCCGGCTGCGGCCCCTGCATGGGCAATCATCTGGGTGTACTGGCGCCCGGCGAAGTCTGCCTCTCCACAGCCAACCGCAACTTTCGCGGGCGCATGGGGCAGCCGGAAGCCGAAATCTATCTCGCCAGCCCAGCGGTGGCTGCCGCCAGCGCAATTGCCGGCGTCATCGCCGACCCACGCGAATTGGAGCCGCGATGAACGCCCAGACACGCATCTGGAAATACGGCGATGACATCAACACCGATGTCATTTTCCCCGGCAAATATACCTATACGCTGCGCGACCCGGCCGAGATGGCAGCCCACGCGCTGGAAGACCTTGACCCGAATTTCGCGCCAAACGTAGAGCCTGGTGACATTATTGTGGCTGGGAAAAATTTCGGCAACGGCAGCTCGCGCGAGCAGGCTGTCATCTGCCTGATGGCAGCCGGAGTGGGCGCGGTTGTCGCGCTCAGCTTCGGGCGCATCTGGTATCGCAACGCCATCAACAACGGTCTACCCGCCATCATCTGCCCGCCGGCCGTCACAGTCGCGGAGCATGGAGTGTCCATCGCGCTGGACATGCAACAGCACACAGTCACCCTGAACGGCCATTCTTTTTCCTTCCCGCCCTTCTCGGAAACCGCACAGGCGATTCTGGCATCGGGAGGATTGACCGCATTTGTAAAGAAAAAGATCCATGAGCAAAACCATCTGTCTACTGCCCGGCGACGGCATCGGCGCTGAAGTTATTTCCGCCGCAGCCGAGATTCTCGCCGCGCTCGATCCCGGGCTGACCACGGAAACCCACCCCGCTGGGTGGGGCTGCTTCACAGAAACCGACAGTGCGCTGCCACAAAGCACGTTGGCTGCCGTCAGGCGCTGCCGCGTAGCACTCTTCGGCGCGACCAGCTCGCCCAGCGGAGGAGCACCTGGGTACCACAGTCCAATCCTTGACTTGCGACAGAAACTGGATCTGTACGCCAACCTGCGCCCGGCGCAATCGCTGCCGGTGCCAACCTCGCGCGCGAACATCGACGTCCTGATCGTGCGTGAAAACACCGAAGGCCTGTACATCCGCCGTGAACGCTGGAAGGACGCGGACACCGCAATCGCCGAGCGGAGCATCACCCGCGCCGCCTGTAGGCGCATCGCCCGCGAGGCCGCCCGGCATGCGCAGCAACGCCGAGGGCTGCTCACCATCGCGCACAAAGCCAACGTGCTCACTCTGTCCGACGGGCTGTTTCGTGAGGTGGTGCGCGAAACCGCAGCATCCCACGCGCCAGAGATTACAATTGAAGAACGGCTGGTCGATGCGCTCGCCCATGACCTCGTGCGCACACCCGAACGCTTCGACGTCATCGTCGCGCCCAACCTATACGGCGACATACTCTCCGACCTCGCCAGCGCGCTGGTGGGCGGGCTCGGGGTTGCGCCCTCGGCGAACATTGGGGAGAATCACGCCGTATATGAACCGGTGCATGGTTCCGCGCCCGATATCGCCGGCAAAGGCATCGCAAACCCGACCGCCGCTTTGCTCAGCCTGGGAATGGCTCTCTCCGACCTGGGCCACGGCGCGGCGGCGCAGCACCTGCGCGGAGCATTGACCGCCACGCTAGCAGCCGGAATCTGCACTCCGGATCTGGGCGGCACGGCGACCACCGCGGAAATGCTCGCCGCGCTGCGGGAGAGATTGCTATGAACGCCGAGGGATTGCTCACCGGCCTGCTGAGACTCTACAGCCCCACCGGCTCAGAAGGCGAGGCCGTGCGCTTTCTGGCGAAGCAGATGAGCTTGGCCGGACTTGAAGCCAATGTTGACCCGGTCGGCAATGCCATTGGGCGCATTGGTTCGGGCGATCGGCACGTGCTGCTTCTAGGGCACATAGATACCGCCCCGGGTGAAATCCCGGTGCGCAAGCAGGGCGACCTGCTTTTTGGCCGCGGCGCGGTCGATGCTAAGGGTCCGCTCGCAGCGTTCGTCGCGGCGGCAGCTCTCGGGCCCATTCCGGGGCTGCAGGTCACTGTTGTCGGCGCGGTTCACGAGGAAGGTGATTCCTTAGGCGCGACCCACCTGCGCGACCACTTCCCGGCGCCTGATGCCCTCATCATCGGCGAGCCGAGTGGATGGGAGCGGGTAACGCTTGGTTACAAAGGATGCGTCACATACACGCTCACAGCGGAGACCAACACGGCTCACCCAGCAAGCGACAAGGCCAACGCATGTGAAATCGCAATCACCGCGTGGGATGCGCTCGTGGGGTGGGCGCGCAATTTCAATGCAGGTCGCTCGCGCGCATTCGACCAGCTCACCACGACATTGCGCGCGATGCAATCCGAGGGCAATGGTCTTCGCGAGCGCGCGCAGTTGCGAGTGACCTTCCGGCTACCAGAGGGTTTGGCAGCGCCAGAGATACACTCAAAGGTGCGTCAGCTGATTGGCCCGGGCATTGAGATTGAAACGCTGCCCGCAGCCGTGCCAGCTTTTCGCGCCCCAAAAAACACCGCGCTCGTGCGCGCCGCGCTTGCCGCAATCCGCGCCGATGGTGGTACGCCGCGTTTCGTGGTAAAAACCGGCACCTCCGATATGAACATGGTCGCGCCAGCCTGGGGTTGCCAGACAATTGCCTATGGCCCGGGCGATTCCAGCCTCGACCACACGCCGGAAGAGCACATTTCGCTGGCGGAGTTTCAGTGCAGTATTGTAGTGCTTCGCGGGATCTTGGAACGTCTCAGCAGCGTGGGTGCATAACCGTGTAGCGGAAAGTGGCCGCCACGTTTGCTGCACTCATTCTTCGTCGGCGGTTTCACGCAGGCGTTTGTAATCCACAAAGCGGTACCCCAGCCCTCGTTCGGTGAGGATGTATTGCGGATCGCGCGAATCTTTCTCCAATTTTTCTCGCAGGTAGTTGATGTACAGGCGCAGATAGTGGGTTTCGGTCTGGTACTCGTAACCCCACACTTTGGCCAGCAACTGATCGTGCGGCACCACCCAACCGGCGTTCTGCACCAGATGGTAGAGCAGGCGATATTCTGTCGGGCGTAATTTCACCAGTTCGCCCTCCACGAATACCTCGTGGCGGTCGAAATCGATGCGCAGGTAAGCATCCACTTCGATCGGTTCTCCGCCAGCACCCTCCGGCGGCTGCACCCGACGCAGCACCGCGCGCACCCGGCTAACCAGTTCGCGCGGGCTGAATGGCTTGGTGACATAATCATCCGCGCCCAGCTCAAGGCCGCGCACGCGGTCTTCTTCATCCCCGCGCGCGGTCAGCATGATCACCGGCACATTCGATGTTTCGCGTAGCAGCGCCAGCGTCTCGAAGCCATCCATCTTTGGCATCATCACATCAAGAATCACCAGGTCCGGCATCACTTTGCGCACCTGGTTCAGCGCATCCTTGCCGTCATAAGCCACGTGCACCGAGAAGCCTTCCAGATCAAGATTCATACGGATGAAGCGGATCATGCGTTGCTCGTCATCCACCACCAAAATGCGGCGGCCCGGGCGAGATGGTTCAGAGGTGGACATTGGAATTATGGTCGTATTGAACAAGAATCACGGTGATATTGTCAGGTCCCCCGGCTTGATTAGCCGCGTGCACCAGCCGCTCGCACGCCGGTTGCACGTCCGCGCTCTTTGAGATTATCTCGCGCATGTGTTCATCGGCAAGCATTCCCCACAAACCGTCAGAGCACAAAAGCAACCTCGCGCCCGATTGCACTGCGTGCGTTGTCACGTCAGCTTGCAGTTCGTCGCCCTGCCCCACAGCGCGCATCAACACATTGCGCTGCGGGTGATTCTCCGCCTGTGCAGCAGTGATTTCGCCTAGATCTTGCATCCGCTGCACAAGCGAATGGTCAACGGTAATCTGTGTGATGCTCTTGGATTCCAGCAGATAAGCGCGGCTATCGCCAACATGGCCAACGATTGCATGCCCGCCCACGAGCAGCGCGACTGTCACGGTCGTCCCTCCAGCGGGCACAACGGCTGCCACGTTTGTGTTGCAGTTGATCAGCGCAGTGCGCATTAACCGCTCAAATGCATCCGTCTCCATGGCATCAAGCGTGTTCTCCATCAAACCGGAAAACACATGCCGTCCAATCACCCTCGCCACAGACTGGGCCGCGATTGCACTGGCACACTCCCCTTTTTGATGGCCGCCCATGCCATCCGCCACCACAAAGAGGCCAAAGTCCGGCGCAATGCCCGCAGCTGCCAGAGCGCCGGTCAGCGCGACAACAGCGTCTTCATTGTGACTGCGCACCAGCCCGACGCTCTGCGCGTGTCCAACCTGAAAAGGCGGCGCGCCCATGATGGGCGGATGCTCGGTGGCCCTGCCAACTTGCAGCCCATGTTCGCCGGCTGGTTGCCGAAAATTCTCTTTACGCGTCCTGAAAAAAGGGAGTGACAACTTCAAAGCATGCTTTGCTCGCGATGATTATAGCATCAGCCGCCGCCGCTCCGCGTGGATGCCAAACGCTACCCCTACGGACGGCGGTTGCATCCGGTGCGCCAATTACCTTGCTAAGTTCTCGAAAAAATGTGCGTAGGTTACTACACCACGATAAAAAGTTGGCAGATGCAGCTTCTCGTTTGGCCCGTGGATTCCATCATCATCGAGGGCAAAGCCAAGATTCACGGTGTCCATTCCAAGCACATCGCTAAACATGCTCACTGCCGGCACCGTGCCGCCCATGCGCATATATGTCGGCGGCACACCGAACACACTTTCTAGCGCAGCTTCCGCCGCGCGCACACCCAAAAAATCTCGATTGACCACCACCGGCTTGGCATGTGCTAACTCCTTCAATTCCCAGCGCACCGTCTTGGGCGCGCGCGCGAGCAGATATGCACGTAGGCTCCGCGCTATTTCGGACGGATCCTGATCGGGCACCAGCCGCATGGATAGTTTGGCCATCGCCTTAGCCGGGAGCACAGTCTTGCTGCCCTCTCCGATGAAGCCGGAATAAAGGCCATTTACGTCCAGAGCCGGGCGCCCTCCAATGCGCTCGATCGTCGAGAATCCGTCCTCCCCGAAAAGCGCCGGAGGGTTGGCAGCGCTGGTGCGCACAGATTCTTCATCGTGCGGCAACCGAGCGAAAGAGGCCCTTTCATCCTCACTAAGCGGATGCACGTTTTCATAGCACATAGGCAAGGTAATGCGCCCGTCAGCCGCATGCATTCCGGCGATCAATTCGCAGAGCACGTTGGCGGGATTATGCACCGCACCCCCGAACATGCCTGAGTGCAAATCAGATTGCGGACCATGCACCCACAGCTCGAAATACGCCAGCCCACGCAAACCGTAAACAATCGACGGATTGTCGGCCAGCCCGATGCCGGAGTCAACATTCATGTAAAAGTCGGCTGCCAGCAATTCGCCGTGCTCTTCGATGAAGGCGGCCAGATTGGGCGAGCCCACTTCCTCCTCGCCTTCAATTATCATTTTGATGTTCACTGGCAGCCCGTCCCCGGCACGTGACCAGGCTTGCAGCGCGGCTAACACGGCCACAATCTGGCCTTTGTTATCGGATGCGCCCCGGGCGTACAGATTATCTCCGCGCCCTGTCGGCTCGAACGCGGGCGATTCCCACTCGTCAACCGGGTCAGCGGGTTGCACATCGTAATGCCCATAAATGAGAACGGTTAGTTGACCGTGCGCCCGAAGATTCTCGCCATAGACGACCGGGTGCCCGCCGGTAGGCATCACTTGAACAGCATCCAAGCCAATGGCCCGCAATCTGTCCGCCACCCACGCCGCCGCTCTCTCCATGTCGTGTTTGTGATCCGAAAGTGTGGAGATACTGGGAATGGAGCAAAAGTCGATTACGCTCTGCAACGCCTGCTCCTTGTGAGCACGGATGAAGTCATTGGTGGCTTGGATTGCGGTCATTGAAGTTCTCCGGTTGGCATTATAAGGTTTCATTCATGCTCAACATGCAGCAGGCCCCGATCGTAAAGATCGTGGACGTGCTCATCATCGAGCGAATAATACATCATGCGGCCGTCGGGGCGCTTGCGCACTAGGCGCATTTCGCGCATCAGGCGCAACTGGTGCGAGACCGCGCTCTGCGTCATTCCGAGCGCAGCGGCCACATCACAGACGCACAGTTCGTGGTGCGCCAGAAGCGAGACGATGCGCAGACGAGTGGGGTCAGAAAGCGCTTTAAATACCGCTGAAAGCCGCGTTGCGGTCAGACCGTCGAGTAGGTCTTTTTGCGCGCGGCGCACTTTTCCCGCATCAATCGCAGGGATCACGCAGCGGTCACTCGATTGCCCCGAAACCATCAGCGTAATCATACTACGATTCCGACGAAGGCACGGACACTGACCGGAGTGCTGAAAATCCGCCAGTGCCCAGATTTTGGTCAGGTCAATTTTGCCGTTATAATACTGACGATGGCGAGTCGCGCGGAGATTTAATATTCATGGGGTTCCTGGGACTTGACGCCACTCAGTGGCTAAATGTCGGGCTTTCGGCACTGGTGCTGGTGCTGGTACCGACGGTCGGACGCAGACTGGTGAGCGCTTGGCTGGGCCGCATTGTGCATAGCGTCATCGGGCGCACTGAGACTACTTTGGATGACGCCCTACTTCCGGCTACGCGCATGCCGCTGTACATGCTGCTGTTCGTCGCAGCGGCCCACTGGGCGCTCATGCGGCTCACCTTCATGCCGCCGGCGTTGCTGCCCTTCTGGCGTCAGTTCTTTTTTCTGGCGTATCTGTCGCTGGCGGTAGTCCTAACCTGGCGGCTGGTCACCGCTTTCTTCAGCTGGCATTCGGATAACCGTGCTGATCGAGCCGACACAAAGCTTGCAGCGCAGGCGTTGCCATTGCTGCGGCGGCTGGCACTCGCGATAGTAAGCGGCATCGCGTTGATTATATTGCTGGGGCGCTTCAACATCGATGTGAGCGCTCTGGTGGCCACCCTTGGCATCGGGTCACTGGCGATTGCGCTCGCTGCCCAGGCAGCTCTTTCGGACACCATCAGCGGCGTGCTCATCATGATTGACCGCCCGTTCCGCATTGGCGATCGCATTGAAATCCGAGACCTGAACACGTGGGGCGACGTGGTCGATATCGGCCTGCGCAGCACGCGTATTCATACCCGCGACAACCGCACCGTTATCGTGCCAAACTCGGTGATCGAGAAGAGCCTCGTCGTCAATCACTCTTTCCCCGACACCTATTACCGCATCCAGATGGAAGTCGGCGTTGCCTATGGAACCGACCTCGATTTCGCGCGCGAGACACTGGTGGAGGCGATCAGGATGGTGCCAGGCGTGTTAACTGATCGCCCGGTAGATGCACTTTTTCTGAACTTCGGTGACTCCGCACTGATATTCCGCCTCCGCTGGTGGATTGAGAGTTTCATTGAAACGCGCCAAATGTTCGACCGGGTAAACACAGCAGTGTACAAGGCATTACGCGCGGCAGACATCCTGATACCATTCCCGCAGCGCGAAATACGCATCGTCAGGGAAACCCTAGAGCCAAAAGCCACTGCCCGGCCTGACCGTGAGTCCAGCCGACCAGACTAGAGCGCCTAAAGGTCGCGCATACGAGCGTTTGACCACCCAACCGGACTCAGGTATAATCTAGCCCGCTACGCAAGCAGCCAGCAGCCAGCGACAATTTCCCGCGGCCGACGCGTCGGAAGGAAGGCACGTCGAGCCGCACTTTTGTGTGAGGACATCTGATGCCGAAGAGAACTTATCAACCCAAGATTCGCCGCCGCGCGCGCGTGCACGGATTCCGCAAGCGCATGAGCACAGCAGGCGGCCGCAAAGTGTTGCAGTCCAGGCGTCGCAAGGGGCGCAGCGTGCTGGCACCGCAGCGCGTGCACGTAAAACCGCATGTGGACTGGAATGGCACAAAGAGCGGCAGCGCCTCGCGCAATAAAAAGCGGGGATAATGCAGCACGAGAAACACGGTCATGATCCGACTGCGCGGTCGGAGCGACTTTCAGCGGGTGCGACGCACAGGAAAATCGTGGGCGCACCCGCTAACTGTTTTGCTGGCAGGCAGTAATGGATTGGCTCACACCCGCATCGGCTTCGTGGCCAGCAAAAGCGTGGGCGGCGCGGTACAACGCAATCGCGCCAAGCGCCGGCTGCGCGCAGAATTGCGCGCCCAGAGTGCCCGCCTCGACCCGGGCTGGGATTTGGTGTTTGTCGCGCGGCGGCCCATCCTGAATTGCAGCATGCCGACGCTAAGTGCGGCGGTGACCGAGCTGCTGTCACGCGCCGGATTACTGCAAAGTGAGCTATAGATGAGTGGTTTTCTGCTCGGCGCGATTAATCTCTACCAACGGTTACTTTCGCCGCTGCTGCCACGCTCCTGCCGCTTCCAACCTAGCTGCTCACATTACGCCCACACGGCCATCACACGTTTTGGCGCGCTGAATGGCATCGTGCTGGCAGCCAGGCGCGTGCTGCGCTGCCACCCATTCAACTCCGGCGGTCACGACCCGGTACCCGAATCACGCACGGATTCCGCACCGGCCGGGCAAGGGCTCGCCTCATGAGCCGATTGGCACAATCATGCGAATTGGCCTGAAATCTCGCTACGTATTCACGCTGCTGGGCATGCTGCTGCCGCTTCTTAGCGCATGCGGCGGGACACTCCCGGCCACGTCATGGCCGAACGCCTCACTCGTCGCGGACACATTGATGGTCTCCAACAACACCACCGTCTACGCACTGTCTCCGGAAAACGGAACGTTGCGATGGCAGTTCCCGCGCGAGGGCGACCGCGTTGCCAGCCAACTTTATACCGCCCCGGTGCAGTATAAAAACTGGGCGCTGCTCGGATCCGACAACAAACACGCTTTTGCAGTAAACATCGAAACAGGGCA
>PVBE012707650.1_pt1 | contig 14548 bp, 10 predicted proteins | sample 1631181 | NCBI WGS metagenome assembly PVBE01 (sample SAMN08397723, study PRJNA350692) | Marine metagenome, whole genome shotgun sequencing project. | isolation source: water | place: Pacific Ocean | collected 2012-04
CACGTACGGCGACTGGGACAACGCGCCCATCCAGATCGTGGAGTTCTCCGAGTTCCAGTGCCCCTACTGCTCGCGCGTCAACCCGACGATGGACCAGGTCAAGGAGACCTACGGCGACAAGGTGGCCATCACCTTCCGTGACTTCCCGCTGCCGATGCACAAGGAGGCCGGCAAGGCGTCCGAGGCCGGCCACTGCGCCACGGACCAGGGCAAGTTCTGGGAGATGCACGACCTGATGTTCGAGAACCAGCGCGGGCTGCAGGTCGACAAGCTCAAGGGCTATGCGGTCGAGGTCGGGCTGGACGCGACCGCGTTCAACGAGTGCTTGGACAGCGGCAAGTACGCCGACCGGGTCGAGGCCAACAAGGCCGCCGGCGAGAAGGTCGGCGTCAGCGGCACCCCCGCCTTCTTCATCAACGGGCAGTTCCTCAACGGCGCCCGCCCCTTCGAGTCCTTCCAGGAGGTCATCGACGGGGAGCTGAAGGCCAAGGGCCTGCTCTAAGGAGCAGGTGGGCAACTCAGAGCCCCAGACTCGTATCACCAACCTCCGGGAGCGCCGCAGCGACTCCCGGCTGGTGCCGACGTTCACCATCCTCGAAGGCCCCGAGGTCGGGGCGTTCTACGCCTTCGATCCGGGCCGGCGGGCCCACCGCCTGGGCCGCGCCGCGGACGCCGACATCCGGGTCAATGACCCGTCCGTGTCGCGCGTGCATGCCATCTGCATCGTCGCGTCGCTCGAGGATCGCCTGACCGTTCGAATCTCGGACAACGGGAGCACCAACGGGGTGCTCATCAACGGCAAGAAGGTGGAGACGGCCCTGATCAGCGGCGACAAGGTGCGGCTCGGGGACATCTTGCTGCGGTTCGAGTGGATGGCCGAAGAAGAGGTCCGGTACCACTCCGACGTGTCGGAGCGGGTGCGGGCCGCCGAACGGGATCCCCTCAGCGGATTGCTCACGCGCGCCTTCTTGAAGGACCGGCTGACCAAGCTGCTGGCGGAGGTCGATCGTCGGGGGCAGCCGATCAGCTGCATGCTCATCGATCTGGATCACTTCAAGAGCATCAACGACGTTCACGGCCACCTCGTCGGCGACCAGGTCATCGCGCGGGTGTCAGAGACGCTTCTCAACACCCTTCGGGAGACCGACAGCGGGGTGCGCTACGGCGGCGAGGAGCTGCTGGCGTTCATGCCCGGCCTGGAGCTGGCGGACGCCCTCCAGGTCGCCAACCGGGTGAGCGAAGCGGTGCGTGAGGGGTCGATGTACGACCTGTCCCCGGGGCTGAGCGTGACGGCCTCGATCGGCGTCGCGGTGCGCGGACCGAAGGAGCCCTGGTCCGCCTGGGTGGAGCGTGCCGACAAGGCGCTCTACCGGGCCAAGAAGGACGGCCGGGACCGCGTCGTGGTGGCGGAGGAACCGGCTCCCCAGGACGCCCCTGAGGAGGCCCTCTTCCTCGATACACTGCCCCGCAACCAATCCCTCGGCCCGATCACCGACGACAGCCTCGACGGCGACGGGTATTGACGCACCGGGGGAGCTTCCCTACATTGCCGCCGGCCCACGCCAGACATCCCGGCCAGATCCGGTCGGGATGTTGTTCGTTTGGGGCCTTGGATCGAGAGAATCTGAATGGCGAAAGAAGACGCGGTCGAGCTCGAAGGCACGGTGAAGGAAGTGTTCCCCGGGGGAACGTTCCGAGTCGTGACTGACGACAACCACGAAATCCTCGCCCACCTCGGTGGGAAGATGCGGAAGTACCGCATTCGCGTGTTGCGTGGCGACCGCGTCATCGTTGCGGTCTCGCCGTACGACTTGACGCGCGGTCGCATCACGTACCGCCAGCGCTGATCCCCACACCTCACCCCCCGCACTGCTGATCCCGCGGAAGGACACACCATGTCTGCCAAGCTCTTCGTCGGAAACCTGCCCTACTCCTGCACCGACGACGACCTCCGTTCGCTGTTCGAGTCCTGCGGTGCCGAGCCCATCGACGTTCGCGTGATCATGGACCGGAGCACCGGTCTGAGCCGAGGCTTCGGCTTCGTCGAGATGGAGTCGCACGACGACGCCGTCCAGATCCGCAGCGCCCTCGCCGGTGCCAGCCTCGGTGACCGGAACCTGGTCATCGACCTCGCCAAGCCCGGCGGCGGCGGCGGCGCCAAGGCCGCCCGCTAGTTCGAGGCGTCAGGATCCACCGGCACGCGCGCCGCGAACACCACGCAGGCGCCGCATCGGTCGTCCTCGATGGCCGTCCCGACCCCCAGTTCAGTCCACGAAGCTTCGGTCAGCAGGGCCGTCAGCGTCTCGTCGATCGGAACGAGATCCCGCGCGATGCCCGCGGCGTCCTTCGTCGGCTCGGGAATCTGCAGGATCTGCCACTGCCGGACCTCACCGACCAGCTTGGGCGCCAGTCGCTCGCGCCTCTGGGTCAGACCTTGCCCCTCGGGGTCGATCTCCCCGCCAAAGTTCCGCATCGCCATGTCGAACGCATGGACCCGGGCCAGCTCGGAGACTTCGCGTGAACTCTCCAGGTCGGAGCCTCGCCGTTCCAGCAGAAGCGAGCGCATGGCAGCCTCGATGGCAGCCGGATCGGGGCCAAGCCAGGTGGGCCGATCACGCGGAGCATCGGCTTCGTTCCACTTCGCGATCACCAGGGAGATCGTGGCGATGCCAAGCCCGATGACCGTCAGGAGGACCAACGTCCCGAGCACGCTCACCATCCCTTGCTCCTCGCTTGGATATACTTTCTGCCGTCTGCGCACCCGGACCCACCCGGTGGGGGGCGACGTTTGAACGAGGAAGCCTACCCTGAGCCCCTCGTCGTCGAACTCCCGGCAGCTTGCCCGGGGCTCGCGAGGCTCCCCCGTTTGCCCGTTCGGATCCTCGTGCTGGGTGCCCCCGGCATCGACGATCCGGCCGGCAAGGGACTCGCGGATCGACTGATCGGACTCAGCCAGGAGCTCGGTGCGGCCGATGGAGTCGTCGTCTCCGAACAGTCCATGGCGGGCTGGACGCTGGTGCCGGGCGTCTCGGAGCGTCACCGCTTCGATCTCGTGATCCTCCGGCCGCAGGCCGTGCCCGCTGGACCGGAGTCGCCCGACGAGCCGGACCCGGCGGTGATCGATTCGCTGGCCCGCGCGCTCGCCGATCTGGGCACCCGCTTCTGGGTTCTGGACCCGGCGCCTGAATCCGAGCCCGACGACGACGTGCGGCGGATGAAGTTGTGCCGACGCTTGGTCGAGCGCGGGGCGCCCCCGGTGGTGGTCGTGCCCCCGGGATGGACCGCCGAGGAGCTCGTCAGCTGGCATGTCGACTTCCTCGAGCAGGTGCTCGGCGACGCTCCCCTCGCCGCAGCGGTGTCCCGGGCGACGGCGTCGCTTCGGCCCGTGCCCGCGATCTTCCAGCCCACCGGCGGCCGCTTCGGCCTGGATCTGGGCCGCCTCCTCGAGGACCACCGGCAGCGGATCGGAGAGGCCAGCAGCGGACTGCGGATCTTCGAGAAGGAGCTGGAGGCGGCGGAGCCCGGCGGGTCCGCGACCGACTCCACGACGATGACGTGGGAGTCCCTCATGGGGGACGCGCGTACCCGTCACGAGGCGCTGGATCGGGTCCGCGAAGCGCTGGAAGAGATCAACCGGGACCGGGACCCCGCCGGCTGGAGCCGGCTCGGCACGAACGTGTCGGAGCTCCGTGCGATCGAAGAGGAGGAGCGGGCCGCGCGCGACCAGCTCCAGGCTCTGCGCCTCATCGGCCGCGACCGGGACCCCTCCGGGTGAGCCGAAGATTCCTGGGGCCGCTGCTGGTCGGCCTGCTCCTGCTCTCGGCTGCCTCCGCCCAGACCCTGCCGTCACTGGTCTACCGAGCCACCGAGCTCCCCGACGGCTCCCGCGCCCACTTCCTGTCCGTGGAACCCAGCCACCTCCGGGTCCTGGACGCCCGGGACTACGGGGCGGACGAGCTGACCGCCGAGCAGTTCCTGCGCAAATCGGGGGCGGACGCGATCGTGAACGCCTCCTTCTTCGACGTCGACGGCAGCCCCATGGGCCTGCTCGTGGTCGACGGTGAACGACGCAATAAGCTGCGCCCCGTGGACTGGGGCGTGTTCTCGATCGATGCCACCGGAGCAGCGGTGATCGAACACACCGACGCGTTCGACCGTTCGCGCCCGATCGTGCAAGCGGTGCAGTCCGGTCCGCGGCTCGTCGTCGACAGCAAGCCCCTCGAGCTGAAGAAGCAGAAGGCCCGCCGCACCGCCGTGTGCACCCTCGACGGCGGGCGCGCCGCCCTCGTGGTGGTCGACGACAGCGTGCTCGCCTCCGATCTCGCCGATTGGTTCGCTCAGCAGGGCTGCACCGACGCCCTCAACCTGGACGGCGGACCATCGACGCAGCTGTACCTGGAGCGCGCCGGCGTCGTGGTGGACGTGCCGGGAGGGACCCCCGTACCGGTGGCGCTGGGGGTGTTCGCCGCCGCCGAGGCCGACCTCGCTCCTGGCGGAGGGTGCGGTTGCCGATGACCGACCCGTACATCGGCTCCGTCATCGACGGACGCTACGAGATCGTCAAGCCTCTGGGCGCCGGCGCGATGGGCGCCGTCTACCTCGCCCGGCAGGTCATGCTCGACCGCCCGGTGGCGATCAAGGTGCTGCGCCCGGACGTGCCGGTGGACTCCCGCGCCCGCCGCCGCCTGCATCGCGAAGCGCGGGTGGTGGGGAGGCTGAGCAACCCCCACGTGGTCCAGGTCCACGACTACGGCCAGACGGACGCCGGTTCGCCCTACCTGGTCATGGAGTACGTGCGCGGTACGACCCCCGAGCAGACGCTCGTCTCGACCACGGATCTGGGGGCCGTCCTGGCTGCCATCGACGGCGTGCTGACCGGGCTTGGCGCGGCTCATGCCAGCGGGGCGCTCCACCGAGATCTCAAGCCCGCGAACATGATCGTGAGGGATGGAGATCCCAACCAGGTGGTGCTCCTGGACTTCGGCATCGCGGCGGTGCTCAACCAGGCCCAGTCGGACCCGGAGATCACGCTGGCGGTCGAGATGCTCGCGCGGGAGACCGCCGACGAGGAGCTGACGCGAGCCGGCACGGTGATGGGTACGCCGCTGTACATGTCGCCGGAGCAAGCCCGAGGAACAACGGTCACGGAACGCTCCGACCTGTACGCCGCCGGGGTCGTGCTCTACCAGTGGCTCGCGGGCCAGACTCCGTTCCGGGGGCCGATCCGTCACGTGATGCGGGCCCACGTCTTCGATCTTCCTCCGCCCCTCGTCCCACGCCCCGGCCTGCAGGTTCCGGAGGCGCTGATCCAGGTCGTGCATCGCTCGCTCGCCAAGAGTCCGGCCGACCGGTTCGGCTCCGCCGGGGAGATGCGTCGTGCGATCCGTCGCAGCGGCGGCCCGCCCCGCGAGGGTGCCCGCCCGATGGCGGCGGGATCCGCGCCCGGGGCAGCCGTCCTGCCACCCCGGGTCGCCGACACGATGCCCGTGGCGGCGCTGACGCCCACGCTGGAAGCCGACCCCCAGGCCCGCTCGGGGGTGTGGATGGCGGCCGACCCGGTCTTTATCGACCGCGACCGCGAGGTCTCCTGGCTGCGCACGCGCATCGCCGAGTGCATCGCCGGCAAGGGCTCCGTGGTGCTCGTCGAGGGAGCCGACGGCCTGGGGAAGACGCGGCTGGTTCGGCATGTGTTGGACGAGGCCGGGGCTCGCGGCACCCTGCGCATCGGCCGGGCGGCCGCGAGCCCCGGTGGCGGGCCGGCGCTTCACCTCGTGCGCGCCTCCCTGGAGGACCTGATGCAGAGCCGGCGGCTCTCCCCGGACGGGCTCGCGCAGCGCCTCAAGGACGTAATCGGCGGACACGGCGAGGGCCTCTCCGGAGACGAGTGCGACCACCTCGCGCGCTGGCTTCGGGGAGCCGAGTCCGTGGAGACCACCGGCCCGGTTCGGCCCGAGAGTCCCCTGGAGTGGCACGAACAGGCGCTGATCGAGCGCGCCCTCCGCGTGCTCGGCGGGTCGATCCCGATCGTGCTGTGGCTCGACGACCTGCACTGGGCGGACGCGGCCACGACCGCCTTCCTCACCCGGTGCGCCATCGCTCAACGGCTGGAGCCGTTCCCCCTGCTGATCGTCGCGACGCGCGATCCCAACCAGACCGAGGATGCGTTCGCGCTGCACCGGTACGGCGGGCAGGAGGTTCATCGACTGGAGCTGGCGGGGCTGTCCGCGGCTGAGCTCGAGGCGATGCTCCACTCCCTGATGCCGTTGGACCGGGCGGTCGCCGCCCAGCTCGCCTCACGCGCCGACGGCTCGCCCTTGCACGCCCTGCAGCTCCTCCGGCACGTCGCGGAGCAGGGATGGCTGCACGCCCGCGACGGCGAGTGGACGCTCGCGGAGGATGTCGAACCCAGCGGCCTCGTGCCGGCCTCGATCGAGCAGGTGCTGGGGGCCCGGCTGGAGGGGGTGGCCGCCCATTCCCAGGATGCTGCGGCGCTCCAGCAGCTGATGGAGGCGGCCGCGGTGCTGGGCTCCTCGTTCGAGGTCGAACTCCTGGAGGGAGTGCTTGCCGCCGCCGGGGTGACCCTCGATGGCGAGGGGCTCGACGCCCGGTTGGACGAGCTGGTCGACGGCGGGGTGCTGCTCGAGCCCGGAGGCGGAAACGACCGCCTGCAGTGGGAACATCCGATGCTGCGCGACCTCGTGCTGAGCCGGATGGGGAAGTCCCGCCGAAGCCGCCGGCTGTGCCGGGCCGCCGCGGATGCGCTCCTCGCGGAGCACCCGGTCCGAGAAGTCGCCCGCCCGGTGGTGGAGTTGCTTCTGCTCGCGGGGGCCCGAGAGGCGGCCGCCGGCTACGCCGCCGAGGGAGGAGAGCAGGCCCTCGCCGCCGGTGAGCTGGGGGAAGCGATCCGCCTGTTCGAGTTGGCTCGCAAGCGAGGAGACCGCGAGGTCCGAATCCGCGCCTGCTACGGCCAGGGCAACGCGGAGGATCACCTCGGTCGAACCGACCGCGCCGAGGACGCGTTCGCCGCGATCCTCGACGAAGACCCGCGCCCCCTGGAGGCGGCGTGGGCGTGGTTCGGGGTCGGCCGATGCCGCTACAACCGGGGCGAGAGCCGGAAGGCGCTGGAGGCGCTGAGGCAGTCCCTCGGACTCGTCGACGGACAGGCCGGAGCCCAGGCTGCCCGGGTCCGGAGCAAGGCGCTGCGCACCCTCGCCGCGGCCGCTGCGGAGCTCCCCGATGTCGCCGTCCCCGACCCCGACGTGGAAGCCTTCCTCGCCGCCGCCGTCGGCCCCATGCAGCGCTGCGAGCACTTCACCACGCTGGGGTACGTGGCCCTGCGGCGAGGCGACCGGGCAGCCGCTCGCAAGTGGTTGGACTCGGCGTTGGAGGAAGCCCACTCGGGCGGGGAGCATCCGGCGCTCCCGGACATCCTCTGTGACCTCGGCCGCGCCTGCCGCGAGGCGGGCGACCTGACCGCGGCCGATCGCCACCTCCACGAGGGGCTGGATCTGGCTCACGCGGCCGGCCAGCACCGGAGCGAAGCGGAACTGCGCAACGAACTGGGGGAGCTGGAGCGGGCCCGGGGAGACCTCGCGGCCGCCACCCGCCACTACCGCGGGGCCGTCACCCTGTGGAAGCTGCTGGGGAGCCGGCACGTGCTCGTGGGTAGCCTGAACCAGGCCCTGGTCTCCATCGACACGGGGGTCCCCCGCGAAGCGCTCGAGGTGCTCGAGGAGCTGGACGTCGCCGACGACGACCCCTGGCATCCGGCGTTGCTGCTGACCCGGGCGCTGGCCCTCGCCACGGCGGGTGAGCACACCCCCGCCGCGGAGGCGTTGGAGGAGGGGGTCGCGCTGCAGGCCCGGTACGCCCCGCCCCACGACGAAGCGGCGTCGATCGTGCGGCGCGTGGGCGAGCTCTGGACGGCCGACGGAAGCCTCGTGCTGGCCTCCCGCGCGGAAACCTTGGCGAAGTCCCTGCAAGTTTCGTCCAGCACCGCCGATGGGTGACTCCTGAGTCCCTGCTTGCGCGTGTCACGCGCGCCCAAGCGGGCAAAGGAGAGCCGGTACCCCATCAGGCGTGCAGTGAACTACAATGAACGAGACTCCTCGACGCGCGCCCCCTGAGCTGAGACACCCTTCGATGGCCCTGGATCCCGTCCCCTTCGGACGCTACCGACTGCTCAACCTCCTCGGCGAGGGTGGGATGGCCAAGGTGTTCCGGGCCATACTCTCGGGCCCCTTGGGCTTCGAGAAGGAGGTCGCTGTCAAGCGAATCGACAGCAAGCTCACCGAGGACGAGCGGGTCGTCAAAGCGCTGATCAACGAAGCCCGCCTGGGCGGCCAACTCCGCCACAAGAACATCGTCGAGATCTACGAGTTCAACCAGGTCGACGGCAACTACTTCATGGCCATGGAGTACGTCGACGGCTGGACCCTGGACGCCGTGCTGCGCTCCTGCCGCGCCAACGGGGAGAAGCTCCCCGGATCGATCGTCGCGGAGATGCTCATCAGCGTCTGCCGGGGCTTGGAGTACGCCCACACCCTCGTCTCCAAGGACGGCCAGCCGCTGAACCTCGTCCACCGCGACCTGAAGCCCGGGAACATCATCGTCAGCCGCGAAGGCGACGTGAAGATCATGGACTTCGGCATCGCGAAGGCGGACACGAACCTCTACAAGACCACCGCCGCGGACGTCACCAAGGGGACGCCCATCTACATGTCGCCGGAGCAGGTGACCGGCGGCAAGCTGGACCAGCGCTCCGACCTCTTCTCGATGGGGTCGATCCTCCACGAGCTGACGACGCTGCAGGTTCCCTTCGTGGGCGACAACCTGCTGGCGATCATGCACGCCATCCTCAACGCCGACATCGCGGAGGCCCGGGAACGGGTCAAGAAGCGGCTTCCGGCGATGGAGCCGATCCTCGTCAAGTGCATGGCCCGCAACCCCGAGGAGCGCTTCTCGTCGGCCCGCGAGGTCGAGAAGGCGCTGCGGTCGGTGATGCGCGACCTGCCGCCGGGTCCGACCCTGCTCGAGTGGGTCGAGGACTTCGCCGCAAACCTCCCCGCCGCCACCGCGACCGGTGAGTTCGGCCCCGACGGCGCGCCGATCCCGCAGCACGGCAAGATGGACGAAGGCACCCAGTCCCTGGCGGCGGTCGGAACGAAGGACAAGGCTCCCGCCCAGAAGCGGAGGGCCGAGGCCGTGCCCGAGGTCTCCGTCGGCGACGACCTCTTCGATTCCTTCGGCAACACCGTGGCGGTGGAGGCGGGGGATCCCGACGCTTCTCTGAACACCAAGGAAGCCGCCTTCTTCGACACCGACGGGGGCGCGCCCAACGTCGGCCGCACCCGCGCCGTGCCGGCCCAGGGGAACCGCCAGCGCAAGCGGAAGGCTCCGCCCAGGAAGAAGAAGAAGCCGGTCTTGCTGGCAGCCGCCGTGACCTTCGGCGTCGTCATCTTCGGCGCTGTGGCCCTGATCGCCCTCCAGCTGCTGAAGCCCCCTCCGGCGCCGGTCGCCGAGCCCGTCGAGGAACCGACCGCCACCGTCGGCGAAGAGCCCGCCGACCTCAGCCTCGGAAGCCTCGCCGCGGACGAGCCGACCCCCGCTCCGGTCGAGGCCGCCACGCCCGCGCCGAAGCCCAGGACCACGCCCAAGCCGCCGAAGAAGGACCCGGTCGTCACGAATCCGGATCCCACCCCCGCGCCCACCCCTGCCCCCGTGGCGGAGGTCCCGGCCCTGGTCGGTACGGGCACGGTGAGCCTCAACAGCAAGCCCTGGTCCACGGTCATCGTGGACGGCCGGGTGCTGGGCTCGACGCCGGTGCAGGGACACAGCCTTCCCGCCGGGAAGCACACCGTCGTGTTCGACTGTTCGGCCTGCTCGCCGCCGGCGAAGTCCACCGTGGTGGTCGAGATCAAGGCCGACCAGCTCACCAAGAAGATCGTTCGGTTCTAGGGGCGACGTTTGGCGAAGGACCGGCCGGCCAAGACTTCCGGGACGCCCAAGAACGCGCGGGCCACGCTCCACGAGAACCTGGATCTCCGGTTCCGGCGTGAGACGACCTCCCTCTTCAAGACCCGGCTGCTCACCGCCGCCATGTTCGGCGCGATGCTCTCCCCCCTGTTCATGGTCGTCGACTTCCTGACCTGGAAGTCGTGGTGGCCCAGCCTCCCACTCCCTCAGTTCGTCGTGCTCCGGTTCGGCATGACCCTGTGGTTCTCGGCGCTGTGGGTCTGGCTCCGATCCGCGGAGGATGAGTTCCCCGTGGCCGCGATGGACTGGCTGATCTTCGCGCCGCCGGCGGTCGCCCTGGGCTACATGACCGCCGTCACGGGCGGGGCCCAGAGCCCGTACGTCGCCGGGATCACGCTGCTGGTGACGGCGCGGACGATCCTGGTGCCCGGCACCGCGCGGCAGCACCTGCCGGTGGTCTCGTTCCTGGTCCTCACCTACCCGGTCAGCGTCGTGATCTTCGGGAGGTTCGGGGGCGATGTGCTCGGCTGGCTCAGCGACACCCGGGAGATGGGCTACCTCGCGTCCAACCTGTTCCCGCTCGTGGCGATCGCGGGGGTCGGACTCGTCGCCAGCGACATGATCCACGCGATGCACCAGCGGCTCGTCTCGGCCCGCTCGCTGGGCCGCTACAAGATCAAGAAGGAGCTGGGGCGCGGAGCGATGGGTGTCGTCTACCTGGCGTGGCACCGGGACCTGGGCCGGCCCTGCGTCATCAAGGTCGTCAACCCCGACAAGGACGCCTCCGGCGCGCTCCGCCGACGGTTCGAACGGGAGGCCCGCGAGACGTCGATGCTTCGATCGCCCTACACCGTGCAGGTGTTCGACTTCGGTATCACGCAGCAGGGCCAGCTCTTCTACGTGATGGAGTACCTCGAGGGAGAGGCGCTCCAGGAGCTGCTGGACCGGGACGGACCGCAGGGGTTCGACATCGTCTGCCGCTGGCTCGCCTACGCCGCCGAGAGCCTCGCCGAGGCGCACGCGCGTCAGCTCATCCACCGCGACATCAAGCCCGCGAACCTGTTCCTGGCGCGCACCGGCGACGGCCGCGACTCGGTCAAGGTGCTGGACTTCGGCATCGCGCGGAAGACGGACGACGACCCCGAACGCCCCCGGAAGCGGCGGATCAAGCAGAACCTGCCGTCGGACGCCCGGCTCACCGCGGTCGGCACGATCATGGGTACGCCGCTGTACGTCGCCCCCGAGGTGCTGACGGGCACGCACGCCTCCCCCGCGGCGGACCAGTACTCACTCGCGGCGACTGGCTTCCACCTCCTCACGGGTCGGCCGGTGTTCACCGCCGCGACCATCGAGGAGCTCCTCCTCCGCACCATCGAGGACCCCGCCCTGATGCCGTCGCAGGCGCTGCCGTCGGCGAACCTGCCGCCTGGCTTGGACGGAATCTTCCTCCGCGCGCTGAGCAAGGACCCGGACGAGCGGTACCCGTCGATGGAGGCCTTCCGTCAGGCGCTGGAGCCGTTCGCCGCCGCGCCGGGGGCGACCTCCTCGGTCACGGATCAGCCCGTGTTCGGCTGAGGATGCGTTCGTCGCGCCTCGCCGTTACAAGCGGGCACAAAAGCCACGATTGCCCTTTTCCCCGCGCGCGCGTAGCGTACGGCTATGCGCCTCCCGACCCGCCTCCTCTCGTTGATCGCCATGTTCGCTGCGCTGGGTCTGCTGACCAGCTGCCTCGGAACCCAGTGGGGCTCACGCGGCGGCGGTGGGGGCAGTGACGACGACGACAGCGATCCGTTCGGCGACGACGACGACGGCGACGACGACGACGCGCTCCCCGACGCCGATGGCGACACCATCGCTGATTCCGACGAGGGCAGCGGTGACCCCGACGGCGACGGCACCCCCAACTCGCAGGACACCGACAGCGACGGTGACGGCGTGTCCGACGCGGACGAGGCGGGCGACGACGACACCACCACTCCACCGGTGGACACCGACGGCGACGGCACCCCCGACTTCCTGGACCTCGACTCGGACGACAACGGCATCTCGGACGAGGCCGAAGGCGACAGCGACACCGACGGCGACGGCATCGTCGACAGCTCCGACACCGACAACGACGGCGACGACATCCCCGACGAGGACGAGATCGGCGGCAACCCGCTGCAGCCGCAGGACACCGACGGCGACGGCACCCCCGACTACATGGACGACGACAGCGACGGCGACGGCATCCCCGACGCGATCGAGGGCGGCGACGACCCGGACGGGGACGGCATCCCCAGCTCGCAGGACCTCGACTCGGACAACGACGGCATCCCCGACGCCAACGAGGTCGACGATCCCGAGAACCCGACCGACAGCGACGGCGACGGCTTCTACGACTTCGAGGACGCCGACTCGGACAACGACGGCGTCATGGACAACGAGGAGCCGCTGCACGGCACCGACCCCAACGAGCGCGACTCCGACGGCGACGGCTTCACCGACCTCGCCGAGCTGGAGGCGGGCACCGATCCGCTGGACCCGGGCTCGGTCATCGACGGCTACTACGCCGAGTTGAGCCCCCGCGTGAACACCACCCTGACGGTGCCCTTCACCCCGGAGATCATCCAGGCGGACGTGATGTTCGTGCTGGATACGACCTGCTCCATGAGCGGCGTGCTGAACACGATGACGAGCAACTTCAGCAGCGTCGTCAGCACCATCACGATTCCGAACCTCGCGTTCGGCGTGGCCGAGTACGACGACTTCTCGTACTCCGACTTCGGCGACTCGGGCTACGGCGACCTGCCGTTCCGCATGCACCAGCAGATCACGACCAACACCTCGTCGGTGCAGGGCGCGCTGGCGGGCCTGTCGACGCGCAGCGGCTACGACTGGACCGAGTCCGGCATGGAGGCGCTGTTCCAGACCGCCACCGGCCGCGGCTACGACCAGGACTGCGACAACAACATGGACTCCACGACCGACGTGCCGCCCTTCATCGCGGTCGCCTCGGGCCCGGACCAGGACGCCTTCGCGGGCAATGTCAGCGGCATCTACAACGCCGGTCTGCCCGGTGACATCGGCGGCGTCGGCTTCCGCGAGGGCTCGGTGCCGATCGTGGTCTACGCCACGGACGCGCCGCTGCGCGACCCCGACATCGGCGACCCCGTTCCGCCCGCCTGCAGCGACCCCGCCGGCAGCAGTGACGTCGCCTCGGCGTTCAACGACATCGGCGGCAAGCTCATCGGCGTCGGCACCACGTCCGACCCCATCGGGCAGATGAACAACCTCGCCAACGCCACCGGCTCGCTGGCCGACCTGGACGGCAACGGCAGCCCCGACCCGCTGGTATTCCAGGGCAGCAGCAGCGCTACGGTCACGTTCGTCATCGACGGCATCGAGGCCTTGTCCAACGGCGGGCAGTTCGACCTCACCCTCGAGGTGGTCGACGACCCGTACGACTTCGTCACCGAGATCTCGCCGACCGAGTACGCCGACGTCCCCGTCGGCACGGAGGTCACGTTCGAGGTGACGCTGTTCCCCGGCGTGCCGCAGACGACGTCCGACCAGGTCTTCATCTTCCCGATGCAGGTCCTGGGCGATGGCGTGTCCGTGCTGGCGGAGTGGGAGCTGGTCCTGGTCGTGCTCGCCGGCTGAGCCGGCGCGGGCGCCTCAGTCTTCGACGACGTCGTGCTCGTCGGATCCAAACACCGTCGACCGTGAGGTCGTCATCGGCGGCAGTTCGTCCAGGGTCAACGGCGCCTGTTCGATGAGCGTCGCCCCGACGTCGACCGCGCCCGAGGACAGCCCCCAGCCGACCGCTTCCTCTTCGAGGGTCGTCACCGAGCCCAACGGAGTCAGCGACGTGGTCCGGCCGATGCCGTCCCGCGGGAGGTGGCGCAGCGCCGCCTTCACCACCGCCAGCAGGTCGGGCACCCGGTAGGGCTTCGGCAGGTAGACGACCCGGGTGAAGACCTCCTGGGAGGCGGGGTCATCGGGGATGAAGCCGGAGGAGAACACCGCCGGGATCATCGGGTCGTCCTGGCGGGCCAAACGCAGGACATCGGGTCCTTCGAGGCCGGGCATGCGCACGTCCAGGAACAACAGATCGATGCGGTGGCGGTGCTCCCGCCACAGCTCCGCGGCCTGGGCCCCGTCCTCCGCTGCCAGCACCTCGTAGCCGCGCGCCCTCAGCGACGAGGCGACGAGATCGCGCACCGCGGCCTCGTCTTCGGCGAGCAGAATCACCGCGTCGGGGATCGCGGGCTCGTCCGACGAGTTCGTGCGGCTCGGTCGGGTGGCCGGCTCGCCGCGCCCGGCGTGCACGGGGAGGCGGATCCGGAAGCAGGCGCCGCCGCCGGGGGCCTCGTCCACCTCCAGGGTGCCGCCGTGCGCCTCGACCAGTTGGTAGATGCTGGCGAGGCCCAGCCCGATGCCGCGCCCCAACCCCTTGGTGCTGAAGAACGGATCGAAGATGCGGTCGCGGAGCTCCACCGGCACGCCGGGGCCGGTGTCGGAGACCTCCAGCTCGATGGCCGGCTCGTCGAAGCTGCTCCCGTCGTCCAGCAGCTTGCGGACGGAACCTGAG
>PVBE012184826.1_pt1 | contig 14546 bp, 12 predicted proteins | sample 1631181 | NCBI WGS metagenome assembly PVBE01 (sample SAMN08397723, study PRJNA350692) | Marine metagenome, whole genome shotgun sequencing project. | isolation source: water | place: Pacific Ocean | collected 2012-04
GGCTTTGCAGGACTTCAACAAGGCTGTCAGACTTAACCCGAAGCTGAGCCGTGCCTACACCAACCGGGGTACGTGGTACGTGAGCCAGCGGAAGTGGGATGAGGCCGTCAAGGATTTGGACACGGCCATTGAGATGGATTCAGGCGATCCCGTACCAAGTTCCGTCCGGGCGCTCGCACACGCAGCGAAAGGCGACTACGACAAGGCCTGGGCCGATGTAAAGACCTGTCGGAAGCTGGGAAGCGAGGTTAGCCAAAAGTTCCTGGCCAAGCTCCGCAAAGCTTCGGGGCGAGAGGAATAACCAACACACAGGGACTTGTCCTTAGGGAGTTTCGGGAGTTCCAGGGATGTCTTGCTGATTTGGGGAATGATGAATGGCCCGCCTGCCGCCAGTTGCCAATTGTCAGTTGCCACGACGTTTACCGCCAAAAACTGCCTTGACTTAGACCGCCGACCGGATAGATTCATTGCTGCAGCGTTTGGTAATCGTGGACCGTGGCCTGTTCGGATATCTCGGTTAGAAGGAATACAAGCTAATGTGGTTTAGAAGTGCAACAGCGTTCTTCCTGGCGGCGACTATTTCCCTAGCGGTCTACTTCCCGGCATCTTATTGTCGCGGCGCCGACAAGCCGGTCGCCGACGCCCCGGCCAAACCAAAGGTCGATCCGTCAACCTGGGCCAAAGTCTCGCCGGCCCAGACCGCCGCGGCCAAAAAGCTCGGCGTTCCGGTCGCGTTCGAAAACTCGGTCGGAATACGATTCGTACTTATCCCCCCCGGCGAGTTCATGATGGGCTCGAAGGACACCGCCGCCCGGATCGCCGCCAACTGCGCGATGTCAAACGCCGCGCCCGGATGGTTCGTCGACGAGTTTCCGCGACACAATGTGACTCTGACCAAGGCGTTCTACATGTCAATTCACGAAGTGACCAACGCCTTGTACGCCGCACTGACGCCCAAGCCAAAGGACAAAAGACGCAAAAAAACCGACAAACCGGCCGCGCCGGTCGAAGTAAAGGTCCCCAACGAACCGGCGGTGAATGTTTCCTGGACCAACGCCGAGAAGTTCTGCAAGGACCTGGGCAAGCAGGAGAAACGCCCCTACGCCCTGCCAACCGAAGCACAGTGGGAATACGCCTGCCGGGCGGGCACGGAAACAGCTTTTTCCTTCGGCCCGATCGCATCGACCGACAAAGCCAACTACCACGGAGACTACACCTACGGAGGGGGCAAGAAGGGCAAGAATCTCGGTAAGCCCGCGGTGGTGGGCGCCATGCCTCCCAACGGATGGGGACTTTACGAAATGCACGGAAACGTGGCCGAGTGGTGCAGGGATGTCTACGAAAAGTACACCGCCCAGGCCCAGACCGATCCGACCGGACCGGAAAAGGGAAACCTCCACGTCTTGCGAGGCGGTTCGTGGCGGAGCTATCCCGGCGCCTGCCGCTCGGCGTTCCGACACAGCCTGGACACCAGGACCAACTCCGAGGCCATCGGCTTCCGCATAATGTGCGCCCTGGAGGCCGAGCCGGCGAAGAAATGATATGTTGAGGGCCCCGTGTTGGCCGGGCTCCGGTCATTTGGCGCTTGCATCCGTGGGCTTGGCGGGGTAAAAACTAGGGCTTAGATAGCCCAACAAATAGATTTGATCAGGGAACACTTGCCATGAAAGTAATCGCCCAGACCGCCGCTCTGCAAGAAGCATTGAACCTCGCCGGAGGCATCGTAGCGACGCGCACTCCCAAGCCGATTCTCCAGTGCATCAAGCTGGTGGCGGAAAACGACACCCTCACGCTGCTTGCAACGGACCTTGAAGCCGGAGCCCGACGACAGGTCACCGCTGTCCAGGTCGAAGTGCCCGGCGAGGCTCTCCTTCCGGCCGACCGGCTGGGCGGAATCGTTCGCGAGTGCAACGAAGAGAGCATAACCATCGAAACCGATAAGGACGCCTGCCACATCCGAGCCGCGGGCAGCCACTTCAAAATCTTCGGTTACGATCCGGGCGAATACCCCGCAATCGCCGAGTTTGACGGCGACGCCGACTTCTCGATCGCGACCGACCATATCTCGGGCATGATCGGAAAGACGCTGTTCGCCACCGCCAAAGCCCACAGCCATTACGCCATATCGGGCGTGCTGTGGGAGGCCTCGGGCAAGAACCTGCAGATGGTCGCCACCGACGGACACCGCCTGGCGATGGTAAAAGGCTCGCTGGACAAAGCCGCCTCCAAAGACATCTCGGCAGTCGTACCGGCCAAGCTGATGGGCCTGATCCAGCGTCTGGCCGGCGAAGGCGCCCAGAACATGGACGTTCGCATCGACGAGAACCAGATACTCGTGCGGACGGCCAATGTCGTGCTGGTAAGCTCGCTGGTGCAGGGCAACTTCCCAAAATATTCCGACGTAATACCGACCGATACAATTAACCGTGCGACAATAATCGCCTCGGAGTTCCAGCACCGCGTGCGACAGGCCGCCCTGCTGACCAACGAAGAGTCGCGCGGCGTGCGGATAGCGTTTGAGGCCGACAAGATCGTGTTGTCCAGCCGGGCGCCCGAAGCAGGCGAAGCCGAAGTGACCTGCGAGGCCAAATACGACGGACAGGACATGGCGATCGGATTCAATCCGGCGTTCCTGGTCGACGCTATGCGGATCATAGACGCCGACGAAATATCGTTCGAAATGAACGCGTCGAACAAGCCTGCGGTCATAAAAACCGGATCGGATTTCCTGTACGTGATAATGCCCGTTAGCCTGGATTAAAGCCGCCCTGGCGCCGGGCCCAACACCGTTGATGCGAACATTTAGACAAAGCGAAACGAAAAGCCTTTTTCCCATTAGATTTTTTTAAGCAATCTCTTTCACTTGGGCGATGCAAATGATAGGCTTCCGTTCGACGTCGACTACGGCGCCGCAAATAATAGTTTCAGCGTTTTTAATTGAAAGATCAGGTCATGGATGACACGCAATTGCGAACGCTCTGGTTGCAGAAGCAACCGCACGATCGCACATCTCATCTAGCCGGCCCTATGGCTGTCCTGATGAAGCACAAACTGGGCAAAAAAGTCCGGCAACTCAGCAAGCTGGCGTTCGTCTGGGACGAAGTCCTGCCGGCCACTATCCGCGATCACACCGCACTGGACAGCTTCAACCGCGGAGTACTTACGGTAATGGTCGACTCGGCGTCGCATAGATACCAGCTTAAGAAACTGCTGGCCGCCGGACTGGAAAAGGAAATCCGCACCAGGTTCGCCGGACCGCTTAACAAGATTAAACTTGTCCCCGGACAGTTTTGCTCGGTTGACATGGAAACCGGAGACAGACGATACGACGTATGACTGAACAGCCGGTGACCAGTTGCCAGTGATAACCGCCGTTTCCGTCCAATAGTTGAGGTAGCCTCATATGCCCGTTACTACAGCCTGCATCACCGGCGGTGAGATTCATCGCCAGTGGCGAGCGGGAATTATTCGCGGTGAACTTCTGGGTCCGCAGGATACGCCGTACGGACCGAGCGGGGACCTGTTCCTGGCCGACTCCGAAGACGGGCAGTACTACCTGCTGGCGAGATACGGTACGGGTATGGCCAAAACCGCCCCGTTCCGCGTGAACCACCGGGCCAATATCTACGCGCTGAAGAACCTGGGCGTTCAAACGGTCCTGGCGTGGGGCTCAGGCGCGGCGATCACACACTCCATGGCCGTCGGCGACATCGTCATCCTCAACGACGTGGTCGACCGCACGCATCTCCGCAAGGTAACGTTCTTCGAGGACTCTCCCCTGGGCTTTCTCAGGCAGTTCCCGGTCTTCTGCCCGAGGCTGCAGCGAGTAGTCGGAGGCGTTCTTCACGATATGCGGTTGATATACCACGGAGCCGGGGTGGCGGCGATAACCGAAGGACCGCGAATGGAAACACCCGCCGAGGTCCGGGCGTTGGCGTCCCAGGGCGCCGAGATTGTAACCCACACTTTCGCGCCGGAGATGTTCCTGGCCAGGGAACTGCAGATGTGCTACGCGGCGCTGTGCTACGTGCTGGACTACGCCGAGGCCGGATCGAGACAACCGCCCCTGGGCGGAGCGTTATTCGAGTCCATGAAACCCCAGAGCAGAACCGAGCGGCTGGCCGGAGTGGTAGGATCGCTGGGCCAGATCGTGGCCAATGTGGCCGCGTCGGCCGCCGAAATCACATCCGCCTGCCACTGCGAACAGATCCAGAGCGAAAACATCGAACAGTACGGCCTGCCGGAAGACTGGCGCCAGTGGTTCGGCAAAGATTGATTGCCCCGACCGCCGCAGCGGCTTAGAGATCGTCGAGCTTGTGGCCCATCTTGTCTCTTTTGGTCGTCAGATAGTGGCGGTTTCCGTCGTGTGCTGGGATCTGGAGCGAAATCCGTTCGACAATCTCCAGCCCGTACGCCGTCAAACCGATAATTTTTCGCGGATTGTTCGTCATCACCTTGAGCCGCGACAGGCCCAAATCGCGAAGTATCTGGTGCCCGATTCCGTAATCGCGCCGGTCGGCCTCGAAGCCCAAATGCGTGTTGGCCTCGACGGTGTCCATGCCCTTTTCGATCTGGAGCTTGTACGCCAGAAGCTTATTGACCAGCCCGATGCCCCGCCCTTCCTGGCGAACGTAGACGACCGCTCCCTTGCCGGCCTCGGCGACTCGCTCCAGTGCGGTCTGAAGCTGCGGACCGCAATCGCACCGCAAAGAGTTCAGCACGTCACCGGTGAAGCACTCGCTGTGTACGCGGATCAGCACAGGTTCGTCGTGCTGCACGGGCTTTCCGTTCGGCCCGAGCTGCCCCACTCCGCCCATGCACAGCGCGATATGCGGTTCGGGGTCCACGATCGAACTGTAGGCGATCAATTTGAAGTCGCCGGCCTCAAGTTTGATGTCGATCTCGACTTCGCGTTTGATCAGCTTGTCGGTCTGCAGACGCTCGCGCGTTATGTCGGCGACCACGCACTGCTTGAGCTGGTGGAGCTTGCAGAACTCGACCAGGTCGTCGCGGCGGGCCATTGTTCCGTCATCGTTCATGATCTCGCAGATCACGCCCATGGGCTTCATGCCCGCCAGGCGCATCAGGTCGACCGCGCCCTCGGTCTGTCCGGACCGCAGCAGCACGCCGCCTTGGACCGCACGCAGCGGGTGCATGTGACCCGGGCGAACCAAATCGTCGGGCGTGGTTTCGTCGGCACAGGCGACCTGGATGGTCCTGGCCTGGTCGGCCGCTGAAATACCGGTCGTAATTCCGGTCGCGGCGTCTATCTGAACCGTGAACGCCGTTCCAAACGGAGTGGTGTTTCGAGATGTCTGGAGCGGCAGGTCCATTTCGTCGGCCCGCTGGTTGGTCATCGGAAGACAGATCAGCCCGCGTCCGTGCTTCGACATGAAGTTAATGATCTCGGGCGTGACTTTTTCAGCCGCACAGACCAGATCGCCTTCATTTTCGCGTGATTCGTCGTCTATCAGGACAATCATCTTGCCCTGGCGTAAGTCTTCCATAATGTCTTGGATATTGTCCATGGGTATCATGCACCAACGCCGCACCGCCGCGAGAGGAGGTTTTCACCACGGCGGCTCGGGCTTCTTGTCAATAGGATGGGTTATCGCAGCGGACTACTCTTCGTCGTCTCTGGCGTTTTCTCGCCGGGCGGCAGCTTCGCTGCGCTTCACGTCGGCGCGGAACAACCAGGCTCCGATCATGAGAATGGCGCCCAGCGGAAAAGCCGTTATCACCATGATCCGCTTGACGCCCGGATCGTTGAGCAATCCCTCACCGGTGTATGCGTCAGCAGGAACGTCGCTCATCATATACGCCACAACACCGCCCAGGAACAGCAGCAAAAGACCGGTGATCAACAGGATCGGAACCATCATTCGCTTGAACTGGTGGGAGTTTGCCTGACTGCGCTGCCTGTGCAGCGCAGCGGCGCGCGACTTGCGTGCGGCCGGCGTTGTGCTTCTTGAAGCCGCTGGGATCGCCGCACTGGGCGCAGCCCCGCTCGTCTGGGCGGCAAGAGCGGCTGCAGCATCGCTGTCGCCGTTCTCGTCGGGGTCCGAAATGTGCTCGACGGCGTTGAAGCCGTCGTGGGCTATATCTTGTCCGTTGGCCATCGCGGCAAGGGCGTCAATCTTATTGGTTTGGTCATCCTGACTCATTAACACGGCTCCTTGGTCTGGAGTTATGGGCTCCATATGATACAATAAAATAGCGAATCAGCCAACACTTTTTCCACGAACGGAACCGCAATGACCGATACCCGACAACCAATTGCAGCCGATAGATTCTATCCCTGTTCGCCCCAACACTGCCTCGGCCAGGTAAAGAAACTGCTGGAATCGGCGGATATCGACAACCGACCCGAAGGGGACATACGCGGCGGACTGCTCCCCCATGCAGGTTGGATATACTCGGGGAAACTGGCCGCGATCACGCTGAAAGTGCTCGCAACGCCCCAACCGCCCAAAACGGTGGTGTTCTTCGGCGCCGACCATTCCGGCCGGCTGCAGCACGCCGAAGTATACGACCGCGGCGAGTGGATGACCCCGCTGGGCCCCGCGCCGATCGACACACAGGCCGCCGAAGCCCTGATCGCCTCCGGACCGCCCTTTAGAGCCAACCGCACCGCACACGATTACGAACACTCGATAGAAGTGCAAATACCGCTCCTGCAAGCACTTTGCCCCGACGCCATGATCCTGCCGATAACCGTATCGCACGCTGATATCGCCGTGGAGACCGGACGCGCACTTCCGGGCGCACTGTCCGGGTTGGACTACCGCTGGGTGATCGCTGGCTCAACCGACCTGACCCACCACGGCGGACCGCAATTCGGGTCGCCCGGCGGGACCGGGCAGGCCGGACTGGACTACTCGGTGGGTAATGACCGCAAGATACTCGACCTGATCGAAGCACTCGAGGTTGACGAGATTATCCCGCACGCCACGGCGCACAGAAACGCCTGCGGAGCCGGCGCGATCGCGGCGACCATGGCCGCCTGCAAACAGCTCGGAGCAACAACGGGCCACACGCTTGAATACACGAACTCACAAGAAGTTATGCGCCAGCTCGCCCCGGATAGAAATGACGACATCACCGTCGGATACGCATCAGTAGTGTTCGCGTAGTTCGGGATATCGCCAGCTTTAACTCGACGCTATGGCCTGGACCTCGTCGATCGTTTTGGGGATCGGATCGCCCAGCAGGCGGTGGCCCGACTCGGTGATCAGGATGTCGTCTTCGACTCTCACGCCCCCGAAATCGCGGTATGTTTCGACCGCATCGTAGTTGATAAAGTCAGAGCACTTATTGTCCGCCCGCCAGCGGTCCATCAGTTCCGGAATAAAATATATTCCCGGCTCGACGGTTATCACAAAGCCCGGTTCAAGCGCCTTGGCCAGCCGCAGCGACTTCCATCCGAACTCGGGGTTCCGCCGGATCTGGTCAGTGTAACCGACGTACTGCTCGCCGAGCCCTTCCATATCGTGAACGTCGAGGCCCATCATGTGGCCCAGCCCGCACTGGAAGAACAGCGTGTGGACCCCGGCCGACACCGCGTCGTCGGGATCGCCCTTGACCAGCCCAAGTTCCTTCAAACCGCTGACGAGCATCGTTGACGCCAGGCGGTGCACGTCACGGAACTCGACTCCCGATCGGCACGCCGCGATCGCCGCTTCCTGTGCGTCGAGAACGATCGTGTAAATATCCCTCTGTCGCGCAGAAAATCTCCCGCCTACCGGGATCGTCCTGGTGATGTCGCCGGCGTATCCGCTTGCGGTCTGGGCGCCGGCGTCGCTGACGACAATGTCGCCGGCGCTCATCTGGTTTCCATGATAGTGATTGTGCAGCGTTTCGCCGTGGATCGAGAATATCGTCGGAAACGCCAGCCTTCCGCCGGCCGACAGGACCAGACCTTCCATCGCTCCGGCGACTTCCCGCTCGTACAGGCCGGGTCGGGTCATACTCATCGCCAGAACGTGCATCGCGCCGGTAAGATTGACTGATGCTTCGATCTCCGCGATCTCCTCGGGGCTCTTGATCGACCTCTGGGCGACCACCGCACGGGTAAGCGTTTCAGATGTCCTTGACGCTATCTCAGACGGGCAAATCTCAAGCATCCGCTGAATCGCCAGAACATTGTCGCCCCGATACTGCGGCAGGAATCGAACCGCCCTGCCGGCTACTGTCGCCGCGTGCAGCAGATCGTGGAGCTGCCCCAGCGGCGCGGTCCGGTCGATGCCGACGACTCGGGCCCTGTCAGACACCGTCGGAAGCGGTCCGGTCCATACTATGTCGTCGACGGTAAGATCGTCGCCGAACAGGCATACCGAACCGTCATCGACGTCTATGACGGCGGCCAGTGACGGGTCATCCAGCCCGAAGTAGTAGAGAAACGAACCGTCCTGGCGAAACGGATAGATGTTGTCCGGATAGTTCATCGGGCTTTCGTTATTGCCCATGAAGAGAATCAGGCCGGAGTTTATCTGCTCGACCAGCCGTCGTCTTCTTTCGATGTACACTTCAGCGGGAAACATATTCTAACCCTCGGCGACGACTTTCTGTTTCTGTTCCAGTTGTTTCGGGGTCATAAGACTCACGACCACCAGCGCGAGAACCGAAACGGTTATCGCCGGCAGGACAGCGTCAAGTTCCGACAGGAAAGCCGGCAGCGACGCTTTCACCGCTGCGACTTCACCCCAGATCAAAGTGACCGCCGTTCCCGAAATGATCGACGCCACGGCGCCCCAACTTGTCGCCCGCTTCCAGAACAGAGCCGCCACCAGGCACGGCGTTATCGCCGCGCCGTAGATAGTATAAGCGTAGAGGGCCTTCTGGAAAACAGTGGTCGATTCGGCGAACGCCAGCGATATCAGCCACGCGATTATCCCGAACGCCAGGACCATCATGCGGCTTATGAAAACGATCCGCTTCTCGCTGGCCTTGGGGTTGATGTGGTTCAGGTAGACGTCCTTTATGAACGTGGTCGCCGGGACCAGCAGGAACGAATCGGCGGTCGATATGATTATGCCGACCACCGTGACCATGAAGACCACGCCCAAGACGTCGGGCATGAAATGCCTGGCCGCATAGATCAGCACGTGCCTGCCGTTTTCCGGGTCGGGGATCATGCTCGACGACACCCAGGCGCATGTGATTATCAGCAATTCGATCGCCATGGCGATGAAGATCAGCATGATAACAGCGGTTCGAGCGCCCTTTGCGTTTTTGCTGGCGAAAATGCGCTGGTACTGGTTGGCGTCGCCCAGTATCAGCAGGAATACCGGAAGCAGGAAGTTGATGAGTGTCGGATAAGAATACGTGCCCCAGAACTGCATGTGCCTGCCCCGGTCGCCCATTTCAGCAAACGCGGTCTCCATACCGGAAAAGCCTCCGGCCTGATAGAGCAGCACCGGACACGCCACGAACATTGAAACAGTGATGATAATGCCGGTAACCACATCCGTTAACGCCAGGCTCATAAGCCCGGCGAGCATCGTGTATGCGATAACAAACACCGCCGCCATTATAGTCGCGGTCTTGGCGGTGAGTTTCGGTTCGGACAGAACCAGCTTTCCGCCTTCGGGCATCGAGGCGACCTTATACGACTCGGCCCCGCTTAGCCTGATTTTCGCCATACCGCCGGATTTGACTACTATGTGGTTCTCCGCATCCCCTTTGGCTTTGACCCTGGCGGCGACATCTCCTGCCGAGCATACTTCAATCGTAAAAGTCTCCGCCGCGCCGGACCAGCCCGAGCCGTCTTTCGCATTCACGCCGACAGTGGTCAGGCCCTTCCAGCTCTCGGCGGGAGTGAAAACCACGTAGCCCTTCTTTAACTGGTCTGCGGTCAAGACGCGATCGGCCTTTATCGGGACCGCCTCTTTCTTCCCTACTATGACCTCCAGCACCATTCCGCCGGCGTTGAACTGGTAGCTTACGATAACCATGTACGCCAGGATCAGGGCGACCACCGCAAGCAATCGTGCAGTGCGATTGAAGCGCGTACCGATGATTTCCGGAACGGTGTACGCCTCGAATCTCCGGGCCTTTCCAGCGATCATAGCCAGCAGGATCATTCCAATTAGCGTACCGGCCGGCAGGATCATGGCCGCTAGTCCGTCGCGGTAGGCCTGCCCCGCGGCGCCGACGATCGAACCGGTGCCGATCCAGACTGCGAGCATCGTGCAGACCATCACCCACGGCGAAAGCGATCTGCCCGCCAGCGCGAAGTCCGCCTGGGTCTTGACCTGCCGGGACTTGTAGATCGAAATGCCGGTAAGCACGAGTAGATAGACAAATATAGCTATTAAGTATGTCATCGTTTTTGGGCTCCGTGTTGTTGAACGAGCCTACCGCCCCAGCCGGAGTAAATCAACGCCAAAACACGCTGGCAAAACAGGTTGCCCGCATAACGGTTTATTTCGTTGCTCGATGCAAATATCTTGACCACATGCCGCAGCGCGGTAGAATCGCCGTAGAGGTCCGCGAGCGTCGCGGGCGCGAGTTCATCTATGGAAGAAGGGCGCGAGCATGGCCGACAGCGACACACACACGATTGTGGCGGTTCACATCACCGATCGAATCAAAGAAGCCGTCGATATCCAGAAAGTTCTGACTCAGTACGGCGACATCGTAAAGACGCGCCTCGGGCTGCATGAAGTTGACGCCGGCGGACTGAGCGGACTGCTCCTGCTGGACGTAATCCCGCCGGCTGACCGGATCGAACAGTTTGAAAACGATCTCCTCAAGATCGAGGGCGTGGAAGTCAAGACGATCTCGTTCGAACACTAAGCGGCCAGATCGCCTGACGAGTTGGGGGTGCCCGGCATGGCGTGGCTTGCCGACCGCCCATCGGCTCCACGCATCGGAACTCCGCTGCTGGGGACGTGCGTGTGGCGTTTTACCCCGCCTCGCATCAGGTGCATCGCCCAGGCGAACGTGCGGAACACTGTGTAGATCAGCCCCCACATGCCGAACAGCTGCAACGCCGCATCCGCCAGGTGCGTAAATATCTTCTGTTTGACCCGCCCGCAACATTTGCCCCGGCCCGGCGGGCCTTGTTCGTCGGCGCAGACCGCCCCGGTATCGGCAAGGGGGATATTGCTCTTGGAGCGGAACAGGGCCAGCAGGAAATTCAACGGGTTATAGAAGTAAAGGTACGCGATCAGAATGTTCAACTGTTTGCGCCACGGATCGGCGGCCCGGGAGGCGATTACGTAGTTCCCGTCTCCGATATGCGGCTGGACAGGTATTCCGTCGACGCTCTTATACGCCAGCCCGGAGGTGTAAGTTTCGACGTACAGTTGCGACCCTGGCGCAGGAGAGAGCATCAGCACCTGCATGGACAGCGCGCCGGCCTTTCGCAGTAGGCGGACCTGATTCAACAACCCGCTCTGGTCTTTGCGGGTATACAGCGCTTGCGAGTCGTGATGCATCATCATCGGCGTGGGGAAAATACCGTTGGCCCGCAACAGCGCGAACGCCTCAAGGGTCTTGTCAGCGGTTTGCCCCTTCTTGACCAGCGTGCCTGACATGTCCTCCACGCCCATCCACAACGCCAGCAGCCCCGCCCGCCTGACCAGCGGAAGGTGCTCCTTCATCTGCACGGTATCGTGAATCGTGGCCTCGGTGGCCCATAAAATATCACCGCCTGACTGCGAGTCTGCGCCCATCATTTGGGCCAGTGTTTCGGCGATGCCGAGCGTTCGGGCCTTGTCATTGAAGAAATTATCGTCCGCCCCAAAAAAGAAACGAATGTTGTATTCGCTGTGCAGCCTCTGGAACTCCTCGGCGATCCGCTCTCCGCTTTTTGTGCGATACTGACGCTGATTGTACGCAGGAATCGGACAGTACGGGCAAGTGAACTTGCAGCCCGATGTCAGAACGAGCGAACCGATCGGACCGTATTTCGCGATCTTCCCGGCCTCCAGCGCACGCGACGCCAGCACAGGGCCCTTACCCGGCGGTTCGAGCAGGCTATAGGCCAGAACCGGGTCGGACAATTCGTCGAGATCATAAACCAGTTGCTGTATGCCCGTGTCGACCAGTTCTTCGGCCAGGCAGTCGCGAGCGCCTTTTGCGTAAACCAGTCCGGGTATCTCGTCGAGCAATCCTTCGTCGCGAGCCCGCCGGAAAGCGGACCTCATGGATTCACCGCCGGCGCGAACCGAAAGGACCGCCTCCAGCAGGTGCATCAGGACGTATTCTTCGCCCGTGACCGCCAGGTCGGCGGCCCAGGGATCTTCCGGATCGGAACTGAAGACCTCCCACGGTTCGTAAATGACCATTGGCCCGCCGACGATAATCAGGGGCCGGTTGGCCGGATCTTTCCGGCAGGCGTCACGGATCATAGCCTTGCACTGGGCCGAATGAAGCTGCACGCTGGAGACCATGAATATGTCGGGGATCTTGCCGTCCAGACGCATCTGGGACAGGCGAAAGTTGCGGTTCCACTGCTGCAGAACGATCCGGGTCTTTTCAAATCCGGAGGCGACCATCGCCGAACCGATCGCCCGCACACCGGCGGGCACAATACGCATGTCAGCGTAGATAAACGGAAGCATACGCGTACGATGATCGAAAGCGCAGGCAATAACAGTGGTAAGATCGTGATGCTTTGCGATATTCCCAAGTCGCATACGGATAGCCGCCAGTTCGCCCGGCTTGACCAACTCGTCACCAAGAGCGCGACGCGGTAATTCCATAAGAGCTCGATTCGCAGGAGGATGCAGGGCGCCTCTAATCTGGCCCTCCAAACGGACGCCCATCGCTAGTATCATACGGTCCGCAAGCCGATTAATCCACCAAGACCGCGCTTGACGGTCCGCCGGACCGTGGTAGAATCATCGATATGCTCTGCGGCTGACTCACGCGCAGGCTTATTTGGGAGCTCAAACAGGGACGCCAATGACGCCGAATCTCCATAAGTCGCGGCGATGGGTGATCTTGATCGCCATAATTACCGCCGCCCTGACGGCGAGGCTCTACAAGACCAGGTTGCAGAGAACACCAGCAACGCACCGAAGCAGGCAAAGGGATATTTATGGAATCGGACTGTGACGACATTGCGCCGAATCGCTCCAAATTCAGGGCGACGGCTTTGTGCATCGCTGTGGCGGTCGCCATCGTATTGGCGGGCGTCTTTGTGGCCTGGCCGTGGTATATCAACAGGCTGATCTCACAAGACGCCAAAGAACGGATCCTGGCGGCCGACCAAGTCGTGATTACGGTCATGCGCCCGGATGACCCCAATGGAGGGCCTTCGGTGTTTCCTGTCATGGGCTCACAATTTATGCAGTGGATGGCTGACGCGGTGGAGTTCGGAGACATCCAGCCTGATATGGGTCCGTTGACCGGAGACAACTGGTCGGAGCTGAGGTTCTCAGAATCGGGGTCCGCCACACTGACTTTGAAAGTTTGCGGAACCCCCTCGGAGACCGGCGAGTCCACGCACACGTTCCTTGTGGGCGTTGAGGATCATATCACCAATAGAAAAGTGACAGTGTACGGTTCAGATAAGATATATAAATTAGTGGAGATGGTCAGGAAGATGGATCGGAACTGACGCGACGCCCGCCAATATCGCCAGCACAATAAGAATTTCGGCTTGCCTCATCATGGCGCCTTTCCTTTTGGCCTGGGTGCTCGAATCGCCCGTGTCCGGCGGGATATCCGATTGGCCGTATAAATATTCCTTCGGACGAACCAGGCGACGAGTTAATCAAGAAAATGCGCGCTTGTCATCATACCGGCGGAGTTTACAATAACAGGGAACTCATCGGCCCGATGCGCCGAGAGCCTGGAGAAGCTGTGATGAAGACAGTCGTAACGATAGTTCTGGCGGCGGGTTTGTTTGGGGCGATTTGCCTGGGCTCCGATTGGCCTTCGTGGCGCGGAGCCGCCGGCGACGGGATCAGCACCGAGACCAGCGTGCCGGTAAAGTGGTCGGCCAGCGAGAACATCGCCTGGAAAACGGCGATTCCGGGCAAGGGGCATTCGTCGCCCGTCGTTTCGGGCGGGCGAGTATTTGTCACCACAGCGGGCAAAGGCAACGCTCGCCTGCTGCTGTCGCTGGACGCAAAGACGGGCAAACTGCTCTGGATGAAGACCGTTTTGAAAGCTCCGCCGGAGGATATCAACTACCTGAACTCGCGGGCGTCGAGCACACCGGCGGCGGATGGGAAACACGTGTGGGTCACGTTCCTGAACGTCGAGAAGATGTTCGTCGCGTGCTACGATTTCGACGGGAAGGAAATCTGGCGAATCGAACCCGGGCGGTTCACCGCCAAGCACGGATACTGCGCCTCGCTGCTGCTGTACGACGATATGGTGATAGTAAACGGCGACCAGGACGCCAGAGGCTCGGACACCGCGTATATCGTGGCGCTGGAGAAAACCACGGGCAAAGAGCGCTGGCGGATCGACCGGCCCAACCGGGTGCGGTCGTACGTGCCGCCCGTAGTATTCAAGGCCGACGGCAAGGATCAGATGGTGCTGTCCGGTTCGAGATGCACAGCATCGTACGATCCGAAAACAGGCAA
>PVBE011570108.1_pt1 | contig 14540 bp, 12 predicted proteins | sample 1631181 | NCBI WGS metagenome assembly PVBE01 (sample SAMN08397723, study PRJNA350692) | Marine metagenome, whole genome shotgun sequencing project. | isolation source: water | place: Pacific Ocean | collected 2012-04
CATCTTCGGATTCGATCTCGAAGGTCGTGGGGTCGCCTCCCTTGTTGACCAGGTGCAGACCGAACAGGTTGGTTACGACGCCATCGGAGTCGGTATACGGTGGCCCGTTGCCTCCGAGGAGCCGGGCTTCGAAGGGTTGCCTTGCCGATGCGCCGAGAGTACGGGTCGATCACCACAGCGAGGTACAGCCAACCCTGGAGCGTCCAGACGTACGTGATGTCGGCGGCCCAGACCTGGTCCGGTTGCTCTGGGTTGGACTGCCTATCGAGAGAGTTGGTTGCGACCGGGTAGTCGTGTTTCGAGTCCGTGGTTCACCGGAAGCATCGCCGTACCTGCGCCTGGATGCCGTCCCCGCGCATCTCTCGCTCGACACGATTGAGCCCAACAGAGTCACCGTCGTACCGCAGTTGCGCGTGTACTCGCGGACTTCCCTACCTACCTCGGCTGGCTTCATGAACCGAACGGATTCGTGTGAGCAGCTCGGCATCAGCAGCTTCTCGAACACTCGTAGTGGGCCGGCGACGCCAGGCGTACAGCCCGCTACGCGAGACCTCGAGCACTCGACACATCAACGAGCTTGGGTATCTGGCCTTCTCCGCAGCGATCAGCTCGAACGCTGATCGCTGTCCTTGGCGACCTGGCCGATACTCCCAACTTCACGTACGAGCCGTACGGCCTCAGCCTTGTGCGCGTCGGTGAACTTCCGGCTCTTGCGTCCTGACATGATGTGCTCCTGAGGCATCTTCGCCTCTCAGAAGCTGTGCACCAAATCGGGGGAACGTCATGTACTCTACGAATAATCGGATGTGGGACTTCTTTCAGGACATGCGAGGTTCTTCCCGGTCCGTGACTTTTTGCACGGTGAGCGCGGCGACGTGATCCGTGGAAAGCCAAATGAAAATGTTGAACGTCGACTCGTCTGTCGGGCGGAGCAGATGGTCGAAACCCAGCCGATCGGTTAATTCGCACAGACACTGAGGGCTGTCGCGATGAACGACGCGCAAGTAGTGACCCTCGCGTAGTTCGTCGAGTGCGCCGAGAACGACTTCCAGACCGACCGGAGAAAGCAGATCGCGGACGTCCAATAGGATTTCGACAGCCATGGATCGGTTCTGGCGGACGCACGGCGCGTACGCGTCTAGAAGGTATGCATCACTTCAACTCGTCTGGGCCCGACGTCTTTCACAGAGGACGAGTTAGATACCTGCCGGTCACGTAAGAGGTAGAGCCCCAAGCAGCGCCGCTCTCGAAATAAGTCAGGCCGTTGCCTCGTTCGGCGAACCATGAAGACCATTATCGAGCCGTTTCGGATTCGCACGATCGAGCCGATTCGGATGACGACCGAATCTGAGCGAGAGAGGATTCTCGATTCAGCGTACTACAACCTGTTTCGCATCGACGCGGAAGACGTGTCGATCGATCTCCTTACTGACTCCGGCACTGGCGCGATGAGCACGACGCAGTGGGCGGCGATGATGACGGGAGACGAGAGCTACGCCGGCAGTTCGTCGTTTCGTGAACTCGAGCGAGTCGTGCGCGATCTCACGGGATTCAGACACGTGTTTCCTGTTCACCAGGGCCGCGCAGCCGAGCGAATCATGTTTCAGATCCTGGTGAGTGGCGAGAGCAGGATCCCGAACAACACGCACTTCGACACGACCAAGGCCAACATCGAGTTCCGCGGTGCCGAGGCGGTAGACCTTCCGATTTCGTCAGCGTCAACTCCTTCGGTTGAAGCGGACTTCAAGGGTGACATGGATCTCGACGGCCTGCGCGCGTTCTTCGAATCTGCATCGCCCGGCTCGGTTCCCGTCGGACTGCTCACGATCACGAACAATACCGTCGGTGGTCAGCCCGTATCGATGGCGAACATCCGCGGGACCTCGGAGATCTACCGCGCGCACGGCGTTCCGTTTTTGCTCGATGCGGCACGCTTCGCCGAGAACGCATACCTCATCCAACAGCACGAACATGGCTTCGGGGATCGTGACCTCCCTTCGATCGTCAAGGAGATGTTCTCCTACGCAGACGGTTGCATGATCTCGGCCAAGAAGGACGGGCTCGTGAACATGGGAGGAATCCTCGCCCTGAACGACGACGACCTGGCAGAGAAGGCACGCAACATGCTGATTCTGACCGAGGGGTTCCCCACCTACGGGGGCTTGGCTGGTCGCGATCTCGCCGCGCTCTCCCAGGGCCTTCGCGAAGTCCTGGATCCCGACTACCTGGCGTATCGCCACGCGTCGGCCTGCTATCTCGCGACTGCCTTGGAGAAGATTGGAGTCACCACGCTGCGGCCGTGCGGGTTGCACGCGGTCTACGTTGACGCGCGAGCAGTCCTGCCGCACATCCCACTGCACATGCTCCCGGGCCAGGCACTTGCGTGCGAACTCTACAAGGTCGGAGGAATCCGAACGGCGGAGGTCGGCACGCTCATGTTCGGTGGCACCGATGAGCGGACTGGGTTACCGATTCCGGCGAAGCTCGACCTCGTTCGCCTTTGCCTTCCCCGCCGTGTCTACACGCAGAGTCACATGGACTGGGTGATCGAGTCATTCGAGATGTTGATCGACCGGATCGAGGACATTCGTGGCATGAGAATCCTCGAGGAACCTCCATTCCTCAGGGCGTTTACTGCACGACTCGGCGTGGAGAAGATCGAAGAGCCGGTCTAGGTCCAGTTGTCTGTCCTCAGATAGATTACGAAGCCGAATCCCCCAGCGTATCGCGCTGCCTTGAGCAAGCAGGATTATCACAAGCTCACGGGGTTCGACGGTGACTGGCGGGACGCTTGGTGGAATGACGAATTCCTCGGGATGATGGCCTAACAGTGGCGCCTTGATGAGGTCAAAGCCGTCCTCGATGTCGGATGCGGCGTCAGCCATTGGGGGCAGCGGTTGATGCGCCATCTCAGTGATGAGACGACCCTATACGGATTGGATCCCGAAGAGACCTGGGTCGAAGGGGCACGGGAGCGGGCGGTCTCATTGGGCCAGGCAGATCGGTCCGAGTTTCGGGTGGGTTGTGCCGAGTCGCTGCCATGGCCCGACGACAGTCTCGACATGGTGACCTGTCAGACCCTTCTCATCCACGCAGCCAGCGTCGAAAGCGCAGTCCGTGAAATGATCCGAGTCCTTCGGCCCGGGGGCGCAAGCCGGCTAGCAATTACCATTGTCGATGCGCTGGCTTGCCACGGATCTTGGTACCAGCCAATCGCCTGGAGGTGACATCACGCGCAAGAGGTAGGGGGTCATGTGCGTGGGTGCTCATCGCCCTCCCTGAAGGTGAGGGGGTTTCCGGCCTCGGTTGCTCGTCGATCTCAACGTGGAGATTTCTTGTCTCGCAGCTTCAAGGTGTGACGGCGCGTCAAGCCATCGAGCATCATGGTGACCAAGGTGCAACTCATGCAGTAGTCCCTGACGCCGAGAGCCTTGCCCGAGACGGAGTCGTAGTGCTCACTGATTCCGTTCTTGATCGCGTTGGCGACCGTCTTGTCCGCGATGTCGGCAGCGAGGTCGTGATGCCCGTAGCCAGCGAATCCACTTGCGATCTGGTAGTTGGTCGGTGGCCAGACATCGCCGCGCCAAAAGGCGCCTGATTTCCAGCGCTTGTCGGTTCTATCGACGGTGGGCACCGGTAGAGGCGTTTTCCAGGCGGACGATGTCATCACCTTCGCCATGCGTGCGGCCATCGCATCGGTAGGGACGCGCGCAGTGAGAGGGATCCAGCTGCCGATGGTCGCGACCGGAATCTTCTTCAGCGTGTCGCGCTTGACGGAGAGGAACGTGCCGGCCTGTTCGTCCCACATGTGTTCGCGCATGCCCTTGACGCCTCTTGCGATACGGGCCTTGCGTCTCGCAACCATTCCCTTGTCCCCCACGATTCCTGCCAGTCGGACGAGGCTTCTTTCGGCCATGATCAGATAGGCGTTGTTGCCCGGCACGCAGACGTCGGCATACCAGGCACCCTCCTTCGGGCCTTTTCGCTTGGGGTGGACGGTCATTTGCAGGTCGTCCATGTTGCACTCGTAGTCGAACGTCTCCCACTTCGCGTGCTGTCGCTTGCCGGTGTATGCTCCCAACGTGATCAGTCCGTTGTTGTGCAGGTCACGCTCGCGCCAGTACCAATCGTGGAACCTCTCGAGCCTGCCGAGGCATTGCTCGAGGAGCTTCGAGTCACCGTTGCGACGGTAGACCCGCTCGACACCCCAGGCGAGGATCGGAATCTGCGAAAACTGCCTGACCTCTTGTGGCTCCGTCTTGATGGCCACTGTGACCATGTCCCTGGCGTGGTCGGGAGCGTCCTTGTTCCATCGGTCCTGGAAGTCCCAGTAGTTCTGGAAGACATCGCGGATGAGTTGCTTCTTGTCGGGCAGGATGCTTAACAGATCGACCACGAACATTGTGTCCCAGATCCACTGCCCCTTGTAGTAGGGCCCGCCAGGGACAATCCAGGAGTTCTTCAGCGGCGGCGTGGGCGCCATGATCTTCTCGAGCGCGCACTTCTTCATCACGCGCTGTGCAAGCGCGAGAACCTCCGGGCTGTTGCTCTCGAAGATCGAGCGCGGTTGGAGCGCCGTGGACGGCGAGTCGCCGAGGATGCTCGCCAGCGAGACTCCGCCGGCTATCTTGAGAAACTCGCGACGCTGCAGTTGAGGGTCCCGCGGGAGGCCCCAGGTTCGCCTGGTCGATCGACCATGTCTGCTTATCGGCATGATGCAGGTGCCTTGTCGTTGGGAGTGCCGGTTGCCGACCCCCTTTTCCCCAGCCTGCCAATTTCGGCCAGCGCCTTGACACTCGACTCCGTGATGTTGCCTTTGGTATCCGGACCGACGTTCAGAAGGAGATTTGCGTTCTTGCTGTGTGCCTTGGCCAGGTGATTCCGGGCGTCCCTGGCACTTCCCGAGCGGGCGCCTTTCTTCCACAACCACTTCTGCTCGAGCTTCATACAGGTTTCGCCCGGCGCCTGGTTCCCCTCCTTGAAGTGCCTGAGTTCGGTCACAGCGATGTCCATGTAGGGAGTTCCCTTCTTTTCCCAACTCCACCGGTTCGAACTCGAGAGGACGCTCGTGCGCACCCCCTTGATGAGTGCTGTGGCCTTGTCGGAGGGGAGCACCTGGGGATCGAGCGCATCGTTTCAGAGATAGAACACGTTTGGGTACTTGGTGATGAGTTCAGCGACTTGCGCCTTCTGGAACCGGTTTCGTTCCTCGAGCGAATGTGTGGCGGGATCGCATTCCGGAGGCAGGACCTTGAACTTCTCTGGGTCTCCGAATCCCGGGTTACGCCAGCAGTAGTAGAGGCCACCTTCAATCCCCGGTGAGGACTGCGAGGTCATCATTGCTTGGCGACTTCCCTGCGGGAGACGGTGTCGTAGGTTGCAACCGGGTCGTCGACGGGCGTTGCACCTGGATTGTCGAGCAGGTAGTCGAGCGCGTCCGCCGCAGAGTACGAGGTCTTCTTCAAGCCAGGCTTGCGATCGAGAACCGCTGCGATCACCGACAGGTCATCGCCGCAGGTTACCAGAGGTTGTGCGACTTCGGTCCGGTTCCGCACTTGCGGCATGCCGACGTTGGCGATCAGGCTGTTGCAGAGACACTTGCGACCCACGGTGTCCTCGAGTCGGCCTCCCTTCTTGACGTAGGCATCCGGGTGCTCGGCGGGACAGCGCCAACCGAGATCTCCATTGGGCTTCTCGTAGGCCTCCCGAAGGAAGCCCAGATCGCAGCGTCGATCGCGCTTGGCCGCGCGCTCTGTGCTGGCGAGTGTGCCTGGAATCTCGAGGATCTTGAATGGAAAGCCCGTCGGCGAGGCGAGCGGATCGGTGAACACCTTGACGTCCCCACGCGCGTCGGTAACTGCGCGTCGTAGATCCTCACGTAGCCCGGATTCCTCACAGAAGGCGAACAGCGACCCAACCTGAACCCCTGCGGCGCCAGCATCCCTCGCCTCCTGGAGCCGCTCCGGACTGCCGTAGGATCCGGCCAACCAGAACGGTACCTCAAGATCCTTGATCGCCTCGAGGTCAACTGTGTCTCGGGCCCCGTAGACTGGCTGCCCACTGGAGTCGAGCGAAACGCGGCCGCGCGGCGGCGCATTGTGCCCACCGGCGGTCGGGCCCTCGATGACCAGCCCATCGACTCCTCCCTTGCTCTTGCGCACCATCAGCGACGCGAGCGTCGCCGAGGACACGATGGGGAAGAACCGCGGACGCCGAAGGACCGGCGGGCCATCGGGGAACGTGTTGTTCGGATCGAAGTGGATTTTGTGTGCTTCACCGCTGGAGTTGTCTCGCATGTGCAGTTGAAGATCGACAGGCCGGCCTGCGCAGAGACCATCGAGGATCTCCGGAATATCGAGCGGAATACCCGCGCCGACGATCACCACGTCGACGTCCGCCAGAAGTGCGCCGTAGAGCGCAGCGAGCAGAGGCGTCTGAATCTTGTGCAGGAAGTTGATGCCGACGATCCCGGAGTGGCTTTCCTTGGCGAGAAAGACCTCGACGAAGTTGGCGATGATCGATAGCTCATCGACTTCCTGGTTCGCGACGTCGCTGCTCATCCGGCTCTTCAGGAAGCCTTCGTCCGCAGCTTTGCCACCCTCGATGAAGAACTGATCGATTACGCGACGCGCGATGTCTTGTAGCGGAAACGCATCGAGAGCGCGCCGCATGCACCCACTGGGGTCTCCCAGTTGCAGGCGTCTTGCCAACACCTGATCGAGTGCAGTGCCGGAAACCACTCCGAGTGACCCATGAGTCGAAACTGCCCGCGCCAGACGCCAGTCAGAGATCGCAGCGCCCATGCCTCCCTGGATAATCTTTGGATCTTGCATTGCCTCATCGTACCAGCAGGTCCCGGCTTCCCGCGCATTCCGAAACGCAGGGCCAGCGACTGTGACGCAACTGTGAAGCATGCACGAGCAAGCGCCGTCAACCACCACGCCGCAGGCCAACATCTCGTGACAACTGTCACCGATCCAGGCGCCCTGCCCTGCTCTCGCACCACGCTACGACCTTCTCACGGTGAGTTTGCTCCAGCGCGAACGCCGGTGTCGAAAAGGAGCCCAAGCGAACCCGTACGCAAGCGTTAGCACCCCATGTCCAAAACGTGACAGGCACAGTGACGTAGGTCGGGTTGCATACTGGATGCGCAGAATGGGATAACTCTGGCCACCGGCACCGAGAGCTGGCAGGGGGAGCTCACCAGGATCGAAGCGCGCCAGATCCAGGGCAATAATCGGCGCTTGGCCCTGCTCGTCGAACTCGGCGGATTCTCTCCCGTGTGGGGGACTCCCGAATGGTCACAGGTGATTTTGGGCTCGTGGTTATCCCACTTTGCCCATCCAGTGTTGTGCGGTTGCAGGATCGAGGTTGGCCTCGGCGTTCCGGCTCTTCCTTGGCAAGTCCGGCGGTTGCATTCCGCACCTGCGAGGTGAGCGCGGCTGAATGGAGACTCTGACCGGTGCAGTTGGCAGTGTCGTGTTGCGGATCCCATGGCAACTCGCGTCACACCCCAACCCGTTGCGCCGGATTTCCGGGAACTTGCAAGAGGGTGGATAGCAGTGCAGGTTCTTTGATCCCACTGAGCCAACCGTGACCTTTGCGTGGTGGTCAATGGTCGTCGTGTGGTTTCCGCTCAGGTTGAGACTTGCGAACCTCTCCGTCAGCTACACTCCGGACTCAAACGCGCAAGATCCGCGTCAGCCGAAGCGACCAACACATCGGCCACACAACATGTCCCCGATTGTCTGTCAGCAGCGAGGAAGGAGTTTCCAGTCCCCTGTCTTCCCAAGCACCATCTGTGGGGATGCCCGGTGAGTGTTTTCCAGGTCTCGTGCTGCCTCGGTCTACTCTCCCTCACAGGAACAGGAGCCGCGTTGGCCAGTCAGCCGCCGGTCAATCACGCGCTGAGGGCGAGGATCAACGCCGACTCCGAGTTCAGCCGTGGCTATCGGGCGAGGTTCGTGGCCGATGGCAACATTCCCAGTGCGCTAGGCCAACGCGATGTAGGCAAGGCCTGGTGTGTGAATGGGGACGCGAATCGCCAGAGCGCGGAGTTGACCCTGTCGTGGGAGTCCAGCGTGACAGTGGCGGAACTCGTGTGCTACGGTCGAACGGCTTGGCACCTCAACGAGTGCTGGAAGGACTACCAGTTGTTTGTCGACGACGTCCAACAACCGATCGCCAGGGGGCGGCTCGAGCAGGGCCATGGTGCCCAGCGCATCACGCTTGAATCGCCGGTGTCCGTTCGCAAGTTGCGGTTGAGGTTTAGCAGCTCGTACGGCGGCATGAACCCGGGGATGTCGGAACTGCAGGTCTACTCCATGTCGCCACCTCAGGCCCTACTTGGCAGCTTCAGAAAGAAACCCGCGCCGGTCCGGGGAATGCGGCGGCCGGTTTCGGTGTCGCAGGCAGTGGAGTCCGCGAAGCTGGCGGTACGCCTCGACGCTGGCGAGTTGGGGTTCCGGCAGATGACGGTGATCCAGCGCCATCGCATCCGACCGACCCACGTCTATACGTACCATGCCGAGGGTCTCGAGCCCGGAGGCGGGCTCCATGTCCTCACTCTCGGTGGTTCCGGGAGGGAGCTGAAGAAAATCGTCGATTCGCCGAAGGGCATCGTTCTCGATAGCAACATCTCCTACGACGGCAAGAGCATCCTGTTCAGCTGGAGAAAGAGCATGGAGAAGAAGTTCCAGATCTACACCGTCAACGTCGACGGCAGCAATCTGAAGCAGATCTCGACGCACGACTCCAACAACATGAATGCCTGTTGGTTGCCCGATGGCGGTATCGGGTTCCTGTCGGACCGGAAGCCGGCCTTTGCGTACTGCTGGGTCACCACCTCGCCTGTCCTCTACCGCAGCGCCGCCGACGGTGGCGAGGTAGTGCGGATCTCGGCCAACTACCTCAACGACTTCACGCCGTCGGTGATGCGAGATGGTCGCATCATCTACAGCCGGTGGGAATACGTCGATCGTCCCGCGATCCCTATTCAGAGCCTCTGGACCATCAATCAGGACGGTACCGGCGTGGCTGGGTTCTTTGGCAACCGCGTCCTCAGTCCCGCCACCTTCATGGAGGCTCGAGAGATTCCTGGAACCGGCAGAGTCCTCTGCGTCATGACGTCACACAACGGGCCGTGCCGAGGCGCCATTGGCATCATTGATCGGACCCTGGGGGCCAACGCCCAGGCCGCGATCAGCAACATCACTCCGGAAGTCCGCATGGATCCCGTGGACCGGGGGGCTGGCAACAACGTTCGTGGTCCCTACGAGAGCCCCTACCCTCTCGACGAGAAGCTCTACCTGGTCTCGCGTGACGGTACCGTTCAGTTGCGCGACTATGCCAACACCGAGAAGGTCACCGTTTGGAAGCGCCAGGCGCTTGGATTCTACAGTCCGCAACCGGTGCGCCGCACTCCGCGGCCACCCAGTGTTCAAACTGCACTGTTGAAGAAGCAAACCGACGAGAAGTCGGCGACACTCCTGCTGCAGGATGTCTACAACGGACTGGAGCCGCACGTCCGGCCGGGTGAGATCAAGCAGATCGCAGTCGTTCAAGAAGTGGAGAAGAGCAAGCGCGCGGAGACCAAATACCGCGCCTTCGGGTTCCAGTTCCCGGTGGTCTCGTGCGGTGCGACCTATGCGCCCAAGAAGATCTGGGGATACGCCAGGGTCGAGGAAGATGGCTCGGCCCACTTCAAGGTTCCCACCGGCCTACCGATCTACTTCATGGCTCTGGATGCCGAGGGGCGTGCCCTCCAGCGCATGCGCACCTTCACCCACCTGATGCCGGGTGAAACTCAGAGCTGCGTTGGTTGCCACGCCAATCGGAACTACGCCGCGCCACACCACAAGAACCGTGTGGCCGCCGCGATGCGGCCACCCCAGGATTTGACGCCGCCCGAATGGGGTGTCGACGGTTTCAGCTATGCCGGCATCGTGCAGCCGGTCCTCGACAAGCATTGCGTCAGTTGCCACAACGCCAGGTCCCCGGCGGGGGGGGTCGATCTTGGTGCCGACCAGACCGACTTCTTCAACGTTTCCTACGAGGTCCTGGCTCGAGAGGGTCGACCGGGCCAGAACCGCTACACCAAGTGGATTCCTACCTACAACGGTCATGAAGCCAACATCCTGCAGGTCACGCCGCGTTTCTGGGGGTCGCCGGCCAGTCGCCTCGCCGATCTCATTCGCTCCGGACACACCGACAAGGCTGGCAAGCCCAGGGTCGATGTTCCACCCGACGACCAGCGCCGGGTGTTTGCCTGGATTGACCTCGATGTTCCCTACTACGGCACTTCGGATTCCAGGCACTACTCGCTCCCCGGCTGTCGTCAGATGCTACCGGCCACGCTCGAAGCGGTACTGAAGGGGGTGAGTGCGCGCCGTTGCGTCTCCTGTCACAGCACAGGCGTGCCTCGCAAGGTGTGGACCCGGGTCACGAACCCCCATCTGAACAACTTCCTTCTCGCGCCCCTGGCCAGAGCCGGGGGTGGCACCGGGCTCTGCAGCAAGGTGGTGTTTGGCAGTACCGAGGATCCTGATTACCAGGCCATCCTGAGGACCTTTGAAGAGGTAACCGAGACCCTGCGGAAGACGCCGCGCATGGATCTCGCTCGGCGACCCAGAAGTCTCTCGGGGCGCTGACCTGTGAGCTCGGGTGAGAGGCTCTCAGCGCCAGTAGGATTCGGGCGGGCCGAGGTAGGAGGTTCTCGGAGCCTTGGTGTAGAGAGTGATCTTGTTGATGATGACACCTGGGTCCACCATCCAGATGCTCAGGGTGTGCCGGCCAGGCTTGTCGACTGTGATGGTGGTCGTGTAGCGGCGAGGATTCGCCAGCACGTCTGCATGGCGGCCTCCGTCCACGACCTCGGGTTGATTCCCGTCGAGGCTGATCGCGAGCCGGACGCCACGGCCGGGTGTGCCGGAGGAACACCTCCGCCATAGCCTTCCAGAAACCGAGAACCCCGTCACCGACAGCCAACTTCGGTGGCTTCTCGAGACCGCGAGCCTGGAGATCGAGCAGCACTTCCGTCCAGGATTGTGAGCTTTCGCGGTAGCCGTCGACAATGGCGAGGAGCGCCTTCTTCCCGTCCGCAGTGGTCCAAAGGACCACCAGGATGCACTGACGGTGCTCTTCGAGGCGGATGTTGAAGTGGATGCCATCAGCCCAGATGTAGACGTAGCGCTCGCCTTCGAGCGAGCGTCGGCTCCACTCCTGCTGCTCCTTGATCCAGGTCTCCTTGAGCCGGACCACCGTCGCCGGTGACAAGCCCGCCGACTCCGTGCCGACCAGGTGCTGCAGGCACTCCGAGAAGTCCCCGGTGGAGATGCCCTTGAGGTAGAGCCAGGGGGCCAGCTCGTCGATCGACTTCGTGCGTCGAAGGTACGGCGGCAGGATCTTGCTCGTGAAGCGGAAGCGCTTGCCGTTCTCATCGACCCATCGGTCGGGCTCGTGGATGCCAGCGGGCTTCCTGATCCGCGTTGGTTTGTGCGCGACCGCTTGCATCTGAACGCGGCTGGGTACGGCGTGTGGACGCGGCACATTCGTCCGCTGGTACATCGACTCCACGCGCGGGAAACGGGTCAGCCGCTCCGGTAAGGGGCCCTTATTTCTTCTTCCGACCCGCGCGCTTCGGCTTCTTCTTCTCACCACGATCTCGGGCCGAGCCACCGCTGGTGTCCTTCCGGAAGTTCAGGGACTTGATGGTCGGGCGTACCGGGCGGAGGCCCGCGCCCTTCAATCGATCGACGTCTTTCGCAATGCGAAACCACTCGGCGGCCATCCTCTTGAGCCGATCCGGTTGGCTCGCGGCGAGATCGTTCAACTCGGTTCGGTCTTCGTCGAGATTGTACAGCTCCCACTTCCCAAGCTTGGCGGAGACCATCTTCCACGGTCCTCGACGTAGGGCTCGATCTGCCCCGTAGTGAAAGTAGAGCGATTCGTGCGGCTCGCGAGTCTCGCCCTGGAAGATTGGCACCAGGGAGCGCCCCTGGAGCGGGTCGATGTTGCGCTCGCCGACCTGCCGAGGGTACGTCGCGCCAGCCAGCTCGAGGGCTGTCGCCATGAAATCGATGAGATGGCCGGGCTGCCGCGTGGTACTTCCTGCCGCTGTCTTGAGCCCGTTCGGCCAGTGAGCGATCAACGGCGACGAGATTCCGCCCTCGTGTTGATTCTGCTTGTAGAGTCGGAACGGTGTGTTTCCGACGTGGGCCCAGCTCGCGTCGTAAGTCCAGTGTGACTTCGGGTCCCATGGCTTCTTGTAGCGCCCTCTCGTGCGTTCGAATGGGCAGGCACCGTTGTCAGAGCAGAACAGAATGATCGTGTTGTCGAGGAGGCGTTTCTGCTCAAGGTGGGCCACCAGTCGCCCAACATTTTGATCGAGGACATCGACCATCGCGGCATAGACCTCCATGCGGTCGGCTTCCCACTGGCGCTCCTTCTCGCTGAGACTGTTCCAAGCAGGGACGTGTCTTGGTCGTGGACTGATTTTCCACTTCGCCGGCAGTAGACCCGATGCGATCTGTCGCCGGTGGCGTTCCCCCCGCAGTTGATCCCAGCCGCGATCGTAACGACCATTGTACTTGAGGACGTCCTTCTTCGGCGCCTGGAGCGGGTAGTGCGGTGCATTGAACGCTACGTAGAGAAAGAAGGGTTTGGCCCGGGGCTCGACGCGGGTCGCTTAGTCTACAAAGCGAATGGCGAAATCCGTGATTGCGTGGGTCGTGTAGAAGGGGCGTCCATTCAGTGACTGCGGGACTACCCAGTTCTCTCCATTCAATCGAAACGACTTGTCGCCGGTGAAGAAGTTGGTCGCCCCGGACAGGTGTCCCCAGTAGCGCTGGAACCCAAAATCCGTCGGCTGTTTTTTCAGGTGCCACTTGCCCGACATTGCCGTCGAGTATCCCGAGCGAGACAGGACCTCCGCGATGGTAGCTCCCCGCTTCAAACTTCCGCCGCCGGCCTGATCACAATACAGACCAGTAAGCAGCGAGACTCTCGACGAGTGGCACTTGGCCGTGTTGTAGAATTGTGTGAACCGCAGGCCCCTTGAAGCCAACGCGTCCAGATTCGGCGTTTCGATCTCGGAGCCGTAGCAGCCTAGATCCGCGAAGCCCAGATCATCCGCCATGATCAGAACGATATTGGGGCGCTCGCTGGACTGCTGCGCGGAACAGGTACCCAGTGTGATCGTCAGAGTGGAAACGAGCAGGAGGCGGTTCATCACTACGGGCGCACGTTAGCCCATGGTGAACGTGCAGGTACCGCTTTCTCTACTGCCATCGAGAAGGTGGTCCGCTTAGGGTAAGGCCCTGTGTGGCCGTCTTTCCGGCTGAGGCAAGCCAACAACAACTGACCGAAGCCCCGGCCAGGGTGTTGCATCCGGTGCTCGGCACGACTCGAACGCCGTCGAAGTAGCTCATGCCCCTTTCATACCGCTCGCTCGTCGCCGCTGTTGGCTTCCTCACGCTCCTCTCGGCCTGCAAGGCACCGGCGCCCATCAACGTGTTGTTCATCGCGGTCGACGATCTGAACACGGATATCGGATGCTACGGAAGCCTCCAGGTAAAGACGCCGAATATCGATCGGCTAGCGAAGATGGGGGTGCGTTTCGATCGCGCCTACTGCCAACAACCGTTGTGCGGTCCCAGCCGGGCGAGCATCATGACCGGGCTGCGCCCCAACACGACGGGCTTCGTGCGGCTGAACGATGACATTCGCAAACTCAAGCCAGACGTAGTCACTCTTGGCCAGTTCTTTCAGAGGCAGGGCTACTACGTAGGGCGTGTGGGGAAGATCTATCACTATGGCAACCCAACACAGATTGGCACCAACGGCCGCGACGATGCGCTGACCTGGCAGGAACGATTCAACCCGGCGGGTATCGACAGGCTGCAGGAGGAGAACATCACCCGATACCCCGGTGGCAAGAAAGGCAAGAAGGGTCGGCTCGGTATCTCGATGGCCTGGTGGGATCCTGCCAGCGCGGATGGGGAGCACACGGATGGCATGGTCGCCGACCGAGCCATCGAGATGATTGATCGGAACCAGAACCGACCCTTCTTCGTCGCCGCTGGCTTCTTCAATCCGCACTGCCCATACGTCGCACCAAAGAGGTACTTCGACATGTATCCACTCGACGAGATCACCATGCAGGGTCTGGGCGAGGCCAGGCTCGATCTCGAAGACGTGCCACCGATGGCTGTACAGAGAGATGCCAGGAACTGGCCGTACTTCTTCAAGAACGTGACCCTCGACGAGGCGCGCAAGTGCAAGCAGGCGTACTATGCATGTGTCAGCTTCGTCGATGCGCAGGTGGGCCGGCTGATCGATGCCCTTGAAGAGCGCGATCTCCTTGAGAGTACGCTTATCGTGTTCTGGTCGGACCACGGCTACTTCCTGGGTGAGAAGGGGCTGTGGTACAAGCGCAAGAATTTCGAGCGCTCCGTGCGAGCCCCGATGGTGATGGCCGGGCCAGGAATCAGCGCAGCGGGGAAGTTCTGCGGACAGCCAGTCGAGTTGCTCGACATGTATCC
>PVBE011333790.1_pt1 | contig 14539 bp, 7 predicted proteins | sample 1631181 | NCBI WGS metagenome assembly PVBE01 (sample SAMN08397723, study PRJNA350692) | Marine metagenome, whole genome shotgun sequencing project. | isolation source: water | place: Pacific Ocean | collected 2012-04
TGTAAATAGTTACCACCTCCCTTATCACCAAGAAGTACTTCAGAACCAGTTATTCTACCATCTGCAGAAACTTTAAATCCTGAGGATGAAATAAATGATACAGGATCTGTTGCTGCATTAGATGCTGATATTCTCCAGTAGGGTGAATATGCTAATGAATCCCCGTCAATGGTTGCACCACCGATTGCACCTGCTGTTGCAGTAATAGATCCTTGCATTGTAACTGTACCGAGATTAGTTAGTTCAAAATTACTAGATGATATTGCTATAGTTCCATCACCAGAACCAGATATAAATGAATCTGTTGATCCTAGGAAAAAAGTGTCTGTTCGTATTTGTAAACCTGAACCAGCTGATGATGCAGAGTATCTAAAAAAGCTTTCTGAATGTAATGCTGCTTCTAGTCCAATACCAGTATAAGTTGTATCTTTCCCTACGGCTGTTCCAGAACCAGTTAGGGTTTTTGAACCAGACCAAAACATCCATCCACTAGTTCCTAAAGAAGAACTAGCAGCTTCAAAGCCCATATAATCCATTGTTCTTAAATTTGCCATATTATGTTAGTCTCCCATCAAAGATTATACCTTCTCCTAAATATCCTTCAGCAGTTATATAGGTATTTCCTCCTTCAAAACTTATACTTTCTGTTACAAAAACTAAATCTGATCTTAAACCTTGTGGGTTATAAAATTCAAATTTAAAATCTAATATATCATCGTGTTGATATTCTGGTACCCTTGCTTCTATAATAGTATGGTTTGGGGTAAAGCCAGTTTGTGTTGAGGGCCTTATAGATATATCACTTACAACCCATTTTCCATACCTAACCTTAAATACTGGTACTATTTGTCCATCATTATCTGCTGTGAATGAATATGCTGCATAATCTTTTGAAAATAGTAAATATGAATTATCGCTAAAATCGGGAATGATACCTGTAACTGGTGTTGGTGATACTGTTGACGAGTTCAACCATAGTGTTGAAACTAAAGACTGATTTATTACTTGCTGGTATACCTTAGTAGATGGAGGGGCTGGAGCAGATAGCTCTCCTATATCTAACCTTTTTCCATTAGTATCTGTTACTGTCCCATCTGTATAATCTACACCAGAACCAGATATATAGAATTCCATTTTTGGTGGACCTATTGGTACTTCTTTTACTGATAAATTGTCTATGAAACCAGTGAATGTACCATTCTGTGGTTGGAAGGCTATTTTATTCGATAATGCTCCTCCAGTTTGATCTATTGTTATATCTTCAACTATAACATCACCAGAGCCAATTGTATGTGTAGTTCCAATACCATGAACACCATTTGGACCATATAATTTAACTCTTATATTCTCTCCTCCAGGTGAAAGAGCATAAAATTCTACTCTATAAGTTCCACCGGTTTGAACTGTTGGTGATAAAGGGTGTTTTGCAAGTTGTGTATCATTGCATGACATTGCTGTTAATACTCCAGCACCAATTGACCAATTAGTATCTAGATCCCAATCACCAGTTGTAGTAAATGTGCCATTATCTACTGCTTCTGGGGCTTCGTCATCATTCTCACCATATACAGAACATTTAAAACTAACATCATAAACACAACCCCTATAAACATCGATTGGTTTGGTGCAATAAGCTTTTATATAATCAGAAGATCTATAATCTGAAGTACCGAGACCTTTTGAGCCAGAAATTATCATACCACTCATTAAAACTTCAGTATCGGATTTTAATTCTGGTGTAAATGTTGGTAATGTTAGATCTAGTGAACGAGATTCTATAGCCCAATAATCTCCTATTGTATTTTGATTAACTATATCTCCCATTCTTAATTTTTTAAAAACATTTGTATCATCTGATAGTAATTCTCTTGATTCTATAAGATTTTCTGATAGGAGGTCCCATGTTTGTAAACCATGAGATTTCATTGAGGTTTTAACTTCGTGTACGTCTCCACCTATTGGGTCGATATTTGCTAATATAATATTTGCATAAGAATTTAAATTATAATTATTTTCTGTATAGGTAGCTGAACCTATATAATCTATATTATAATTTGTGGAAGACCATGCATAACCATGATTAGTATTTAGCACTGTATAAGTAGCACTCCTCTGGTTTGGGCTGCTACCACCAGTTTGTGTTGTTGTATAATAATCAAATTCATATTGTGACGATACACGTATTTTAGTATCATTAACTACCTCCACTATTGAAGCAGTATAATCTTTTGTATTTATATTTCCATTTTGCATGAACGGTGGGAAGCTAGATATTGTAGCTGTAAATGGTGGTGAGGTCTGGTTTGGTGATGGATCTGGTACTGTTATTGTACCACCGACCATTGAAGCAGAAAATAAAGGTATACTAGACATTATATGGTAAAATGGGGAGTTAGCAGTTGTACCAGGAACTGGTTTAGCGGGCCATACTTCACCAAACGTCATAGTGCAAGGGTCTGTAATTTGATTAATTGTTGCAGCTCCACTAGGACCTTCAAAATGAGATTCACTTAAATAGGGTTTGACATTTTCTGTTACTGTTATTCTTGGTTGTTTTGCAAATAGTATTGGTGTGGAATTTTCTTTTTGAGGGTCGACATAAATTTCTCTTTGCCATCTTACATTTGTTCTACCTCTCCAACCAGCTGGTACAGATCTACCACCAGGTCTTTTTTTAGCTACCCCAACTATTGTTACAGTTGCTAATCCTGAAAGGTCTTCTGGGTATACGTATATAGATACTACCCTTCGGTTTGCATTATCAAGATATTGGTTTACTTCGTGGTATATTGGCTCTGTAGAATTATCTGGCATAACTTCTACTTGGATTGTATGACCTTTTTCTAGTAATTGGGAATTACCCTTTATTCTAAAAATATTTTTGCCAGAATGTAGTGATGAGGGGAAATCAGATACTTTGAAATACCTTGATGAATAGTAATTATCTTCTATCAATACTTCCAGTCCTGCCAGGTGGCGCGCCTTATTCTTTTTTATTATCATAATTATCCCTATTTATATCAACACGAATTTACTAAGTGTTTCATATATAAATATAGAGTTAGTGAATAACGTTGGAGAAATCGCCTTTCCTATTTATCTCTATTAGAGAATCTGTTACGTCTTTTAGAGATTCTATATGAGATATTATTATGATGTAATCGAATTCTGACTTTAGATAGCTAAACATGCTTTCCATAGAATTTAAGTTGTCAGAATCTAATGAACCGAAGCCCTCGTCAATTGCAAGGAAGTTTGGCCTTGGTAAATTTGATACGTTTATCAATGCTACTCTTATTGCTAAAGACGATATGAACTTTTCCATGCCAGAAGTTAATTCTAGTGGCCACCTAGTATCATCGTAAACTATATAAGTTAAAACGTTTTTGCCATCTACTTCAAACTCTATAGTAAATTCTACCATTTGTGATAAGATGGTATTTACTTCGTCTTGTATCTGTGGAAGGACTTCTGAAATTATTTCATAGGGTATGCCATCTCTTTGGATGGATTCCAAATAATATTCATAGGATTTTAATTTTATTTCTAATTGATGTGCTTTCTCTATGGTTTCATTTATAGATTTGATTTTTGATTCCCATACAATAACACTAGAATGAGATAAAAGCATAGTATTTTCTAATAATTCTAATTCATCCTTTAACGTTCCAATGCCAAGTTCTAATATTTCTATAGCACTATTAACTTTCTTGTTAAATAGTATGGCCTCTTCGTTTTCGTAATATCGTTTTATATCTTTATCTATAGAGCGTAACTCTGATTTGCTTGTTTTGATATTAGATTTCCTATTTACAGTCTTGACCTTTATTTCTGATTGGTATAGTTGTATAGTTGACTGCTGTTTTTCTAGTTTTGAATGTAAAGTTATAGCTTCTTCAAACCCTCCTAAAGTTTTTAGATTCTCTTTTGATTTATTTATTTCTAAACCTAGAGCAAGAAATTTTATTTTATCTTTAGATAATTCTTCTTTCAATACTTCAGCACTTTTAACAAATGAATTGTTTTTGCAAAAATCACAATCTGGATCAAATGTTCCAATAGCATCAAGCTTTTCTTTTTTTGATTTTGCAGAAGCTTTTAATAATTCTAATTCTTGTTTTTTATTATTATAAAACTTTTCTTCTATAATATATAATTTTTTTTGCTCTTCTGCTTTTTCAATATTTAATTTAGATAATTGTGAAAGAATATTTTTATATGACTTTTTATTTTGGTTTGCATAGTTTTTGTACTTTTCTAGTTTTTGTAAGTCTATTTCAATTTCACCATCAAACGCTTTCTTACTATTTAGCAATTCAGTTATATCCAAATTAGATTTAACTCTTTTTAATAATTTAGATTTTTCTCGTATGCTGTCGTTTACTTTCTTAATAGATTTCTTCTTTGAACTTACAGAATCTTTGTTTTTCTTATGAGTTATACTTGCAGAGCCAAATTCAATCTCTGCTTCAGTTAAGTCTGAATCGTAGTCAGTTTTATTAAAGTCTTTTAATAGTATTTGTACTTCTTTTATATCCTCATTTGCTAATTGATATAATTCCTCAAATACAGTTATATCTAGGAATTGTGAAAGTAATTCTTTTCTCTCTGTTTGTGTTTTTTCTATAAAGCCAGTGTTATTATTTTGTACAGATAAAGCTGTTAATGTGAAGTCTTCGTATTCTCCGACTATTCCTCTAATATTTTTATCAGTGTCTCTTCTCTGCTCTCCATTTAGATCTACTCTTCCACCTCCTTCATCTATATACCAAAAATTAACATCTACTCTAACTTTAGTATTATTTCTTCTTCTTTTTGCTTTTCTTTCTATATAGTAATCTATCTCTTCTATTTTGAAATGCAATCTGCAAGAGAAGGATGATTTTTTTGTATTCATTATATCATCTGCTTTCTTACCCCTACTACATCTATCGAATAGGCAAAAGCATAAAGCATCAAGCAATGCAGATTTTCCTATGTGATTTGGGGCAAAGATACCAACTAGACCAGTTAGAGCTTCAAAATTTATTACATTATTTAGACCGTATGAAAACATATTAGAGAATTCAAATTTAACTGGGTTCCAGTCTATACCTCTTCCAACTTCAACATCACTTAGATTTTTATTTAAACTTCTATTTATGGCTTTTATTTCGCTAAGGATAGTTGGTTCAATATCATGATTCTTATTTAGATACTCTTCTATCATTTCATTTTGATATTCTACATTACGAACATCTTTTGTAATTCTCCTAGAATCTTTATTTTTAGATGACCCGGTTATTCTATCTTCTCTAATTACTATTACATCTTGTACTTTACATTGTTTTCGTATTTCTTTTACCACCTCTTTTATTTGGGCTTTAGTAGTATTTATAATTTTGAACCTTAATCGTGGATATTTTGGAATGTCTCCTAGGTTTTGATTTATGTTTCCATCTTTTATGTGTATGGTGTAATAGCCATATTCATTTTTTATATTATGCTCTGTGAAGGTTTTAGATTTTATATCCCATATTATATATCCATGATTATCATAAACTTCTCCAAAGTTTTGTTGTATTAAACTTCCCACGTAACAAATGGTTTTTTCTTTATTTAGGAATTGTCTTTTGTGAATGTCGCCAAGTAGAACTAAGTCATAGCCATTGAACATATTTATTTTATGATCTTCGTTTGCAACTTTGAAGCCAGCATCTGTAGCTGAAGTATCTATAGCTCCATGGAATAAGGCGATTTTATTATCCCCAGAGATAGCCTTTGCTTTAATATAATTCTTATGATCATCTGAAATTTCAAATACTGAGAAATTGCAATCAGCTATCCTGTATATATCGGTCTTGTCTAAATAGTGTAGATTTGGGTGATTAAGATTCTTTATTATTGGTGAGAGGGTATCTAGTCTTGTATCGTTGTTTAGGTTTGTGTCATGGTTACCTTTGATAAGTATAGTAGGTTTAATGTTAGCTAGCTTCTTCAGAAATTCAGAGGTTAATTCTATTAGCTCTGGCGAGATGTCAGTCTTGTTGTGTACGATATCACCTCCTATATAAATTAAAGAATTTTGTGGTAAAGCTTTAGCTGCCTTATATAACTCTTTAAATATGGAGCGGTATTCTTTATGCCTTTGATAATTTCTTATATGGATATCTGCAATGTGTAATATTTTATCGACACTTTCAAACTCTACTTTAACATGCTGCATTTATTTTATACTCCATTATTTTTCCAAATGTTAACTTCTCTGATTTTTGTATTAAACTTTTAACAACATTTGTTCCAAGGTCACTAGGATCTTTCCCAGGCAATTCTATTAGATGTACATCAATTCCGTTTCCAATAAAAAACTCTGAATGCTTTATTGCTGATTTTATTGCGTCATTATCTAGTATCAAATTTATTCTCTTTACTTTCTTCTCTATTATCTTTTTGCTTAAAGAGTTTGGTAGGATCTTTCCAAATAGAGGTATAGAATTTTCTCCAACAGCAATTGCATCAAATGCCCCCTCTACTAAATTTATGGTCTCTTCCCAATTTATTAACATATCAAAACCGATTACATCTTTGGAGACATTAGGATTTTTATGCTTATAGTCTGTTTTATAAAAAGCTCTACTTACAAAATAATTAACTGTACCAGTATTATCATAACTTGGTATTATTATCATTCCATTATATTCACCAGTTTCTGCATATCCTATATTATGGCGTAATATATCTATTTTACTTAACCCTCTTTTTTTCAAATAATATATTGCATTCTTATAATGAGGAGAAGATAAGTTGCCATTTAATAATGGAGTGAACTCTAATGGTAGAGAAACATAATCGTCTCTTTTTTTATTTGTAACAGAGAAGCTTATTTCACCTAGTATATCATTTAATTCTTCAATTTTAGATTTAGAGGCATTTAGCTTTCTAAGTAATACAAACAGCTTTCTACCCTTAGCATTACAATGCCAGCAATGCCACTTTTCACTTATTAAATTTATACTTAATTTATTTCTAGGATGTTTACAAAATGGGCATTTGTGCCAAACGTCACCTTTATTCTTTTCAGTACCTCTTCCTAATAATGCAGCTAGTAGCCGCTTTAATCTTGACTTTTTCATCTAGTACAATATAACAATTTTTTTCGACTTATCCAAATTATAAACTGATTTTATCTATTTGATTTATAACTGCTTTATCCAAATTAACTCTTGCAAATCTTCTTGGACCTATACAATCATTGTAGAATTTACTTGAACTTGCAACATGAAATTTATGATGTAAGTTTTCTTCCATATAATTTACTTGGCCTTTAGTTTTACCAAAAGCTAGTATTTCAAATTTGAATGTTTTTTTATTTTTGTTTATTTGTTCTTGTAAAGTTTTGGAGCTTCCAATATATGTGCGCCAGTCTGAATCTTTTCTTATGACCTTTCTTCTAGATTTTCCCTTCTGCTTTACTCTACGAGTTTTACCTAGGTACTTTCTACCTATATACATCTTTCCAGTTTTAATATTTGTAATTAAATAAACAAATCCGAATACGCCTTCCGGCGCTTCTTCTAGTATTTTATTTTTGTATAACCAATGACTCATATTTTTAGACTGTTGTATCGAACCTTACTTGGAATGTATTATCGTAATCATCTTGATTTTTTATTGGTTGTGCTAATTTTCCAACTGCTACTAATTCATGCTTATCTGTATATAGCCCTATTGAAGTTATATAAGGATTAAATTCTGAATGAGTTGTATATGCTTGTAAGTTATCATTTTCTATATCGTAATTTTCCCTAGCTGTAGGGTTGTAAGTTGAGTTAAATTCGCCATCTAATATATTACAAAGGTAGAGGTGTTCTTTTATAGCATGAGTACCTTTGAAAGTTAAAGTTGAATCTGCTGCTGGCCAAGCATGGTCGTATAATTGAGAGCTATCAGTAGTTCCAGTCGCAGTAACTGTTGCAATTCCATGTTCATAAAATACATTTCCAACTATATTAGTTTGATCTACACTGCTAGAGATTTCACTAATAATTGAAGTATTTATTGACGCATCATAAATTCTAAGATTGGAGATAGAACCCGAAAAGGGATCTATAAAATTTCTTTGATCTTTTACAGTATTCCACTTTTGTGTATTTGGATTTTTATAGGTTTTCTTATAGCCATAAGGCCTAGCTCCTAAGTAAATATCGCTTGAAGCTTTAGTATTGAATCCCTCTGGGATGTAGTTTAGATTAGAGATTGCAATTCCGTCTATATAAAAATACAAATTATCACCAGAAGGTTTATTGATTAGTAAATGATGCCATGCTCCATCATTATAAGTTGATGTTGATGTAGAGCCTGTAGTAAAGCCAGAGGTTGTGCTTCTATAATCTAAACGGAGTTTACCTTCGCTTGCGTGGTTGTCATTATAAACTGAGATTTCCATTGGGCAATTCCGACTCCACCATTCTCTAGTTGTAAAAATAACACTTCTATCTCTATCCTTTAGATTTCTAATTTTTGTTGAATTGTTATTAGTAGAATTATCATAATTTCCACTATAACTTTGAGTAGTAGCTTGTGTTGGTGGTATATTTACCCATAAAGAAATAGCCCAATCATCACCTAAATCTAAACCCTTTGACCCAGCAATTCTAATATAAGAATTATTAGAAGGATTATCTATTGAATGAGTTGGTTCTAAACTATGAGACCCGTGGAATATAGCTTCTCCAGTATAACCACCTGCTATTGATGTAGAACCAGAAGAATAATTCATATTATGGGCCATTCCCTTGTAATCACTGGCAGCCTCTATAAAAATGGAGGAGGTTGGTATTATTGCTGCTGCTATTGATAATCCCCCTAAGGCTCTCCAGGAATCTGAAAAATCTGTAAATAGTATAGAACTAGAGATTGCCGCCATTGCAATTGAACCAGTAGTATCAGCTGTGTTTAGGAGATTGCCCTTTCCATCATCAGTTAGTACATATGCAGAACAACTATATTCTAGTGTACCAGGTTTTATTTTTTCTCCAAATATACCAGAAGGTATAGATATAATTTTTGTTGATCTTGATAAGCGTTTATCTAATAAATGAGGAGCATCATTGCAAAAGGAAGTTACAGGAGTGTCTTCTTCACCATAATACAAATGGTCTATGCTATCATGCATTAACTTTTTATAATAAATAGTTCCTGCATGATTAGTGGTTGGTACTGATGCTTCGTTGGAACTAAATTGTGAGTCCTCTGTATTAAATATGTGAGAAGTTGTTTTGGATATTAGATAATTATAATGCTTGCCTTCAAAATAGTTAATACCCAAACTGGAAGTTTCACTTGGTGGTATTACCCATTCTTTATGAGCAACAGCAGGGGTAATCTTTTTCTCCCCGCCTGTGAATGTTTTAAAAATTTCTGACATATCATGGCCTATACCTGTTAGTAATCAAGTTTAACTCGAATTGTAGCTTCTCTGGCAAATGTTTTTAGTAAAGGTTTACTTAACTTTGCAGTTGCAACTAATTCGTTTTCGTCGTTATATAAACCAACTGTCGTAATGTAAACAGATGGATCACCAACCATATTTGAATTTTGCAATTGACCAACTGAGTTTGAGAAAGTTGGATTATTAGAAAAGTTATATTCTGAATTTTTGACTCTAACAAAATAGTGTGTAGAAGAAATATCTTCTTCTGCTCGACCTTGGAAAAGCTTACCATCAGAACCACTCATAGCTGTAAACATAGCTTTTACCGGATCTACAAAGGGGTTAACTGGTGCTACTGAATAATTACTCTCTGTTACAGTAGATGCTATATCAAAACCAGATATAACGTTTATATTCTTTTGAGATATAGCTAATATACCAAGGTCTGGATAGAATAGACCCATCTGTGTAGTAGTAAGAGACTGACCTGACCCTAATGTACCAGATATAATATTGTATACTCTGTTACCATTTGTTGATGAATTAGCATTATATCTACTATCATCTATTAAGTGACAAGTTTTACTTGCTCCTACATCTAGATTTAATTGCCAACCATTTGGGTTCATCTTTTCTTTAAACCTAGCTCGTGCTACAGTAATAAAATACATATAATTATTATCAACAGAGTCTATAGTAAATTTGTCATCTCCTGCTGCTAATAGTTGATTTGCAAAAGAAGTATATACTGCTTTTGAAGGAGTGTTACCTTGATCAGAAGCTCCAGATGAAGATATCGAGCCTGATCCTGCATAATGACCCCAAGCAATATTAAATTGTACTGATGAAGATGTATTAGTTGCAGGGTTTACTGTATAGATTTCTGCTTGATATGATTGAGAAGTTGAAGGGTATGGAGATTGAGTTGAAGAGGTGTGAAATGTAGTCATAGTACTATCATTATCAGACCATAAAGCAGATGTTATAGCTTTTGCTACATCAGATTCTATTACGTCTTCATTGTCAAATCTATTATAAGTTTTAGTGGTTATACCTCTAAAGCTCCTAAATCTCCTAGATTCCATTAATGCTTGTTTATCTATTTTTGATTTTTTGATCATTTATTCATCCCTATTATGCGCTAGTTACTATATCCAATTCAGGATCTTTATTTACTGTATATGGTATAGTTACTGCTCCACCTGTTTCATTCCCAACTATTGTTATAGTTGTAGTTGTATTTACAGTTACAGTCTTAGCAGTTAATACAAACTTAGTTCCTACTACAGAAACAGAAGATGCAGCATCGTCTCCTATTGCAGAGAAGGAAGATTCTTGATCTACCCTTCCACCAGGTGCCACTTTTAAAAATGCTATTGCAGAGTTTGATAATATACAAGTATACCCTGCTGATCTATTACCATTAGCTATATTAACTGTATTTGGTGTTAAAGTTGTTTGTACACCAGGTCTTGTATGTGTTACTGACGATTGACCAACTTGTACTAAAGGTAACTTTGTTGTATTCTTTGGTAAACTGATGAGTTTATACCTCATCATTTGATTTTCATTTGCAAAAGCTTCAAGTAGTGGCATGTTCTCTATTGCTTGTCCATAATAATTGGTACCCAAAGAATGAGCAGCATCCCATAATCTATAATCTACTTCGTCATCGGCCAAAGCAAACTTTGTAATTTCTAATGCACCCTCAGATAACAATTGTCTTCCTTTTTTAGTAAGTATTGCATCAACTGTTAAAGTGGTGTTGTCTAAATATCCCATAATTAAATTCCTCTATTATTTTTATCTTTAATAAATATCTAAGTTCTTTACTTTTATCTAACTAATAGGTCTCCAGATAAGCCTGGGGTAGTGCTAATTATCGTATTTGGGTTACCTTGTGTAAATTCTACTACTGGTCCACCGTCAATTGTATCTACACTATCTATATTAAAGTCTTCTGAGGTCATTTTGCAACCACCAACAAAAGAGTTATAAAGCCCAGCAAAAATATCCTGCTGTACAATTTGTACAGGTTCATATGATGATGAATACCATTTATGTAAAGAAGCACTTAAAGAAGAGCTATAGTAATACCTAATTTTAGAATAGTCTTTCGGTGTTGGTTGGTCATATGCAAATGGCATTGTTCCAGCTATAGACATAGTTAATTGAGAACCATCCAAATTAGTATCTCTAGCTACGCCAGATGAACTATGAAATCCTGCAATATTTATACTATACCTATTTGGGGAATGACCGATATCAGTCCTTATAGTATCTGTTAATGTTGAAAACCATTGCTTTGCATAAGAACCATCATTATCAAATGTATATTGCATTGCATCATAGTCATCTGTATATTGTAAATTATCATAGCTAAAGCAATCTATACTTTGAGTATAATGCTCTAAATTTTGTTGATCATGATTAGTTTTACCAAGCCTTTGCACTTGTTGGAAAGAGAAAGAAGGTTCATATGCAACCTTTGACCTTTCTAATAAAGTAGGTTTAATCATTAGCCCAACTACATTTGTTCCTCTTGCTGGTAGCATTGAATCTATCTGTTGGAATAATGCAGTATTTACGTATCGTAATGTGTTAATATAAGCTTGTATATTCTGTGGACCTGAAAACTTTTTGTAATAATCATTTCTAAGATTCCTAAGATTTGCATACTCTGTTAATCTTGCTTCTCTAGGGTCTCCAACATAATCGTCTAATTTGAATTCTCCAAACTGTAGGCCTACGTCTATATCTATATCATCCTGAGGGGATACAGAAACGTATAAGTCTGGTAGGTCTATTGGATTTGTATCTGAAGAGCTTGATTCTTGTGAGTCGAATGGTTCTAAAGTACCATTGACAGTATTATCTTCTATTCTAATTTTATTTGAAATCGATCTTAAACCAAAAGAATTTGGTGTTTGTATAAAATAAGTTTCTTCTTCTGGTTCCCATTCAAAATGTCCAGTCATATAATAAGTAGAGGTCATAAAGCCAGTTTTAGATTGATCTGTATGTGTTGAAGTAAATGTATTAACAGAGGCCGTATGATGGTCTATATTATTATCTGTTCCAAATGGTAATCTAAGAAGTAGATCTGAGTATGAACTAGAATAGGATAAACCATAAATAGAGGTTGGAGCTTTTGTATGCCAATCTATTGCATCAGCATCTAGTTCACAGGACCACATACGAAATTCTTGCATGCTACCAGAAAACGGGTCTAGGTTTGATGCGGATGCATTGAATTCTGTATTAGTTACATTTTCAGCTTGTCCTAGCATCATTATATCTACTGCAGTAGATGACCAGCCGTGACCATTATCGGCATGAACATAAGAAAGCTGAGTTGTATCTTTATGAGTAATTGCACCACCAGCATGATCCGGCGACTTTTGACAAGTTACAGTTACTGTACCTGCTGCATTATTGGTTAGAGCTATTGTCCACCAATCATTATCTAATATTGGTAATTTGCCTAATGAAGCAGAGCTATAAGTTGAAGAATCATTAGAAGAAAAACAATATTTAAGATAGGCATAGTCTGTATCTGGATCTCCAGCAGATTTCGAAGGTATTAAAAAAAGCTGCTGTCTAGACGCTGCTGCTGGTAATGGGTTTTGGCAAGTTGAAAATATCGATTGAGAGTTTTGATAGTTAGTTTTAATTCTTAGTTCTACAGATTGGACATCATCACCTCCCCACGCCCCACTAATAAAATTGTGTGAGCTTGCATTGGCATAGGTTCCCCCTTGAAATTGCAATGAGTGGTTTTGAATATCTAATTCTCTTAGATGAGAACCAGTTGCATTTGAATGTCTATTTGGATCTGGTCCGCCGAATTCTTGGATTTTGAAAAATGAACTTGGTATACCATAGCAAGATATTAAAGCTCTTAAGCCTCTTGTAGTACCCTTGGTTTTTAATAAGTAGGGTAGATTATTCATTATCCTCGAAAGAGGTTCAAATTCTAAATCTCTTTTTGGAAATGGTTCAGTAGACCAAGCGCTAGAAGTTGTTGCAGTAGAAGGGTATTGACCAAGCGAGTCTGCATCCCATGCTGTTGTTCCTGGGCCAGCATACCCACCAGTTCTTGTAGTTCCCAACCAATATTGCCAAATGTTTTCTAAATCTAAACCAGATTTCGGTTGCCAACCAAACGCTTTTAAAGAATCAAATAATAAATCTTTTGAAATACCAATGTTTAGTGCTTCATCTCTATTTCTTTGAGATTTTAGACCGTCTATGTAATTATATAAAATATCAAAGTGTTGTGCTATCATATCTACGAATAGAACAAAGCCAGAATTACTTTGATTAGATCTATGCATTGCTGGTATTGTGTTTCTTAAAAGATTTACATTGTCTTCGTCATATCTTGATCCTGAATCGTATGAACCAGTTAGCCATGATTGAGCTTCTGATGAAGTTACTGAGTAGTTTATATATTTTGGATATGCTGTTGTTCCTGCTGGGTTATCTTCCATTGGCCAAGTAGTTGAATAGTAAGTAACAGAGTTTTCAGTTGTACCAGAACCAGATTCGTTATAGAGATACTTTTCAAAGTCATCAAAAGACCCTATTATATTCTCCTTTTGTGTACTATAATTTGAAGATTGTGAAACATAAATTGATGAGGCAGTTACTGATGAGGATGCTTCACCACTTAAACCTGAAGAATGTTCTAAAGACTTAGAAGAGTAGTATTCTATTAGAGACATTTTATATTCAAAGTTTGTCAGCCTTTCTTTTGCAGAACTGAAGTGTATGAAATTCTCAAATTTTCTATAATCAATATTTAATTCTGCTCCTGTAGAACTAGATAAAATTGTTGTGGTTAAACTTTCATTAACACCAGAAGAACCAGTTAGGATTGCATCCCAAGATTGTAATTCAGTGGGTTTCCCAACTTCTGAATTAACATCTAGAGTTATCATTGGACCTCTTAACTCTGTATATGGTTCGAGCCCTTTTGGTAAATCTATTTCTAGTATTAGCTCTAATTCTTTGGTACTTACTATTTCATCCCAAAGTTCTATTTCATCTCCAACTTTAATATCTCTTTCAATTTTATCGCTAAGTTTTATTATTAAAGTCTCATCTTTGTGATGTTCATCATAA
>PVBE010765213.1_pt1 | contig 14536 bp, 17 predicted proteins | sample 1631181 | NCBI WGS metagenome assembly PVBE01 (sample SAMN08397723, study PRJNA350692) | Marine metagenome, whole genome shotgun sequencing project. | isolation source: water | place: Pacific Ocean | collected 2012-04
CCTGGAAGCGGCCAAGAAGGCGCTGGAGGGGGAGGACCAAGCGACTATCGACGCCGCCGTCGAGACCCTGCAGACGGCCTCGCACAAACTCGCCGAAGTCGTCTACGCCGATGCGCAGGCGCAGCAGCCTGACGGCGAAGCTGAGCAGCAGGCCGCACCACAAGACGAAGACACGGCGGACGACGATAGAGACAAGAAGGACAAACGCGGCGATGCTGTAGACGCGGACTACGAGGTAGTCTGAGACGCGGTACTGCCCGCCTCTCTTGGGAGATTTCGTGCAGCGATAACAGCCTCGCTGCACGAAACTCCGAGACAGTGATGCCACCTAAATCGTGGTCAGAGGGTACGACCTGAGAAGAGGCTCCGGAGACATCCGGGGCCTCTTTTCGCTTAGGGCCGCAGGATGATCTTCAGGCCTTGCTGTCGTTCCATCATGTCGAAGGCCTGCTGAAACTCTCCCAGGCCCAGCTCGTGAGAGATGAGCTTCTCGCAATCGATGGTCCCACTCTCCATCAGGCGGAGCGAGCGTTCCCAGGCACTGCGTCGTTGGCCGATGCCCCCGGAGACGACGAGTTCCCTGTACGAGATCTTCTCGATATCCACTTCGAGCTTGCGGCCGGGCAACCCCATGAGCGAAACCTTCCCTCGCTTTCGAACCACATCGAAGGCGGTATCGATGGCTGGCGCGACACCGGCGCATTCCACTACCACGTCCGCTCCGTACCCATTGCTCAGATCTTCAACAGCACGAAGCGGATCTTCGGCTTGTACATCGATCGTATGCGCCACACCGAGCTGGTCGCGCGCAAATTTCAATCGTTCGGCATCGGCCGCCGTTCCGAGCAACGCGACCGTGCCCCCCTCGGCCATGGCGACGAGAGACGCGAACAGACCGACGGGCCCCGGGCCGATCACGACGACGAGATCGCCCGCAGTAACACCCGCTTGTTCGATCACCGAATGCACACAGCACGCGAGCAATTCGGTTAAGGCCCCCGCTTCGAAGCTCACGTTCTCGGGCAACAGGTGCACGAAGGTCGCGTTTACGTGGGAGGCGAAACACCCGTCGTGATAGTACCCCATCACCTGGCGCTGAGGACACATGTTGTATTGACCCCCTCTGCAATAGTCACATTGTCCGCAGATGTGGATACTGGGCTCTCCGGTCACCCGATCCCCGAGGCCAATCGACCGCGGCGCTCCTTCTCCGAGGGCCACGACGGTGCCGGAGAACTCGTGCCCCATCACGACGGGGGTCCGGATGTTGTAGCTGATCGTGTCGTGGTAGATATGCAGATCTGAGCCGCAAACACCGGCCGCTTCAACCTGGACTTGCACTTGCCCACGACCCGGAGACGCAGGCTCGAGATCTCTCAATTCGACGTGACCATGACCTCGTGCGGCCTTAACGACAGCTTTCAAGTTGCCTCCCCCAGACCCAAAGCCAGACTCCTCAGATGTAGCTCAGTATGCCCGTCCTCCGTCGGGACGTCAAGCGAGAATCGGCCGTCCCGAGGGATGACACCACCCAGGGTTAGGGCCCGCAACATGGTGGCGGACAGCGGGTTCGCACGGCAGATTGAAAAGCAACCTGAATCGGAGAAAGCTTTAGTGAGTGCGCCTGCACGCATTCTTGTCGTCGAGGACGAGGGCATTGTTGGCCTCGATATCCAGAGCAAGCTCGAGGCGATGGGGTATGACGTTCCGACGGTCGTGTCCACGGCACAGGACGCCATTGCCAGTGCCGAACGGCTGCGCCCGGATCTCGTTCTGATGGACATCCAACTTGAGGGTAACATGGACGGTATCGATGCAGCAGAACGCATCGGCGCCGACTACGAGATTCCCGTCGTCTATCTGACGGCTTACTCCGACGAAACGACGCTGGCGCCGGCAAGAACTGCACAGACCTTCGGCTATCTTCTCAAGCCCTTCGAAGAACGCGAACTCTACACGACTGTAGAAATTGCTCTGTTCCGTCACCGTGCCGGATCCGAAAAGGCCGAACTTGAGGAACGGGTTTGCCAGGCGCAGAAGATGGAAGCCGTGGGGCAGCTGTCGGCCGGTATCGCCCATCACTTCAACCTCACGTTGCAGGGCATCATCGGCTAATCTCGATATAGCCGCCATGTCAGCAGGCAACGATCTTCGTCCGTTTCGGCACGATGCGACCTATGATGCGGAGCGAGCGGCACGGCTCATCCGTCAGCTGATGTTGTTCCACAAGGACGAGGAGATCAGTAATCTACGAATCGACGCTCTCGACCTTCTCCGCAAGGTGGTCGATGTGTGCCGTGGTGTGTTCCCCCGCGATATAGACTTTCACGTGGACGCCCCCGAGCGGCTGCCGGCACTGCGCGGTCACCGAGACCAGTTGCGCCAGTGCATTGTCAATCTGTGCGCAATGCACGTGACGCGATCGCCGCCAAGGCGGACGGCGATTCGGGTGGGACTCGTCGAATCGAACTTCGTGCTTCCGCCTTACGTGCTGATCAGACCCCGAGTGTCGCCCGCCCGGGAACGGGGCCAAGCCTGGCCTATCTGCGATCGATGTCATCGACAGCGGTGTCGGCATGGATGGAGCCACACGCGAGCGGATCTTTGAGCCCTTCTTCACGACCAAGTCCGTTGCCGGCCCCGCCGGCCTCGGATTGGCAGCCGCCTCAGTCGCCATCGCTGTTCCGCATACAGACCGAACAGATGATGGGAGACGTCCACCAGGAGATTGTCCACTGCATCTTTGCGTGTCTCAGCGCCGACCACCAAAAACCCTGGGCGCTAAATGATCTGTCGCTGTAGCGAGACGTCGGTACTGCTGAACCTCGTTCGACCTGCGCTGGGCGCATTCACGAGTTCTTTTGACCCACCGTACAGGCGGGTATGGCTGGTCCAGGCCCCATGCTCGACGCTGGCTTGGATGAATCCGCGAGCGCCCCGCTCGATCCCGACGCCGAGCAGCCCGAGGCTCACGCCGCCTTCCTGATGGGAGCATCCACCATCCATGCGATACGTGGTCTGGGGACCGATCCGTCCTGTGGCGGTCCCATGTATGCGCAGAGCGCGTGTAGCCTGGAGGCTCTCAGTCGCGCGGTCGAGGCGCCTACCCTCCAGACCCACCCGCCCATCGGTGGATACCCTGTGTGCCCACGATGGACGCAGAGACATCCTGGGTTCCCGATGTGCCGTGGGTCGACGAGACGGCGCCACCAGCGCCCCCGCTTCGAAGACGCGGCGGCTCTGCGGTGATGATGTTGATGACACCAGTAACTGCATTGCCGCCGTACAGGGCAGAGGCTGGCCCTGCAACCAGTTCGATTCGTTCGATCTCGCGCACCGGGACCGGAAGCGATTCCCATGTGTGAGACTTTCTGAGTCCGCGTCGGAAACTCGCCGGCCATTAAGCAGAACGAGGATGCGATTGTTCCCGACTTTGGTCAGTCCTCGAATTCCGATGACACCGTGCGCGTCATTTGCGGACACGACACCGACCCCGGGCGTGCCACGCAGGGCATCCCACAGATGGAACGTCGCAAAGGCGTTCAACTGGTCTGTTGTGACGATGTGGATGGTCGCCGGTGCCTCGTCGGCGACGTAGGGAGATCGTGCCGCCGTCAAACCGGCAAAGGTAGCCGCTTCTTCAGCGAAAAAACCAGATCCTCGACCGGCGATGGGTCGGACTGTCCTGCGGCGAGAGTCGCCGGCAAGACAATGGCCAGCACCGTGCCGGCACACCCCACGAGGCGCCGCAGCGCTACGGGTCGTAAGCCAGACATCGATGTTGTTATGAGACGGCGGGCGAGGCGGATCGGGATTATCCTGAGTCAGAGACTTGTGCCTTCTCTGACGATAAGGTACGACTTCCCTCGGCCTGAGTGTATCGGCGTTTCCCCTTCTGCCACCGAAAGGGAAAGGTCTTTCGACTCAGATCCCCAGCTCTTCTTCCCGCAAGACGTGATCCCTTGATCCGGACTGCCACAAACCGGACAGGAAGGCTGTGAGTGCCAGAGCCAGAGGTGCGGCGGCTGCGATGGCGACGGCGAACAGGATCGACGTGAGTTTCATCTGCGCTGCTCCCGAGGCGGGCCGGGTGAGAGAAGGACCCGCTCTTGATCGGGAGTTAGCAACCGGCTGTACCAGAAGTGAGGATGGTTCTATCCCGCCTGAGACGACCGACGCTAGAAGGGCTTGTGGACCCCCAGGTAAGCGGCCAGCAGAAACAGGGCCCAGCTTCCCCACCAAAGGGGCGTTGCCAGGTGCGACAACCGCCTCAACAGCGTTGCACTGGCGCCGAACAGAAACCAGATCCCAATCTTGATGAAGACCCAGGTGGGCCAGGGCCAGAGGAACTGGTAACGAGCCAGCAGCCCGAACCCTCCAACCAGTGAGATCAACAAGCCAATTCCATGGGCGGCGGACAGCAGTTTTCGCCCAGACTCGGATGAGTGAGCCAGGCCTCCAACCGATAGCAGGATTAGGCCGATTCCACTCAAATGAAGCCACAGATAGAACTCGATCGACATCGGTTCCCCCAGAGAAGGAGTGGTGCAAGGAGCGGAGAAAGAAATCGGGGCGCCACCGGCTTGCACGGTGACGACCCGACCCTGGTAATGGAGCCGCCCAAGGGACTCGAACCCTCAACCACCTGATTACAAAACCGTAGATGGTGAATTCGCAACCCATTGTTATTGCGCCACTTCAGAGGTAGCCCAATGCGGCAGTCGGGCCACAGCGTAGCAAAAACGGCCATCGTGCGCGAATACGTGCCACTATATGCCACCGGTCGTGGGTTTCAATCTGGTCGCCTCGCCGCGCGGCCGATAGGTTCAATTCAGGCGACGTCACCTCTGCGGCAACATCCTGTGCATAACTGCAGGATCGACCACACGGCCTGCGAAGTGATGGCACGGTTGGGCGGCCCTACTCGATGCCGATCCGGTCGATCTGCTGCCGTGCGATTGTTGCAGACGCGCCGAACGGGACGCAGATCGCCTCACAGGCCAGAAACTCGGCCGGCATCAACGACGCGCCCTGCTCGCGTGGATGGGACAGCAGGAGCGTCAGATGCTTCAACGAAGAATCAAGGCAGGAATGGAGAAGGCCGGGGCCTTTGGAACGAAGAGTGGCGCCCCCATTGGCAGACCGAGGATCACTGCTGAGCAGCGGTCGAGCATCAGATCATTGCGCCGAGAAGGAAATAGCTACGGCCAGATCGCCCGGGAGCTGAGTCTGTCTAAGTCCGTTGTCTACCGATACGCCAAGCGACTGACCGCCCCTCAGCCTTCCTGAGACGCCTTCTCGGCCTGTCGATTCTGCTTGATCCACTCCTCGTAGGATTCTGCTCGAGGAGACGGGTTGATGCCTATCGGCTCAGGTGGATGTTCCATGGGTTGGTCCTGTCCAACCTCCACACGAATCTGCGCCAAAACTTTCAGCTTCAATGCGACGCGATAGTCGGGGATCAGGTGATACAGGTCGTCCATGGCCTTGACCCGTTCCTTGCGATCCCCAAGGCAGATGTCCCCAAACTCCTGCTGGTAAATCGCCAGCTGTTTCCTGTACTCGTCCTTGAATCTTTGGGTGCTGAGCAGGTGCCGAACCTTGTTTACCGACAGCCCGAAATGGTCGCTGATCTTCTTCGTCAACCGACGCGCATTCCATCTATCGAGGATCGCCATCTGGACGATTGCCCGCTCCTGATCTGACAATTCCTTGACCATGCATAGAAACTAGGAATCGTCTATGCGCAGGAACAGTGGGAATAGATGAGGATATGTGTGGATGCGAGCGACGCTGGAGGGTGTCATCAGATTGATCCGGCCGTCTCTGGCGGCAGCCGTGTCGGTAAGTACTCGATGTGACGCTGTTGGTACGGTGAAGACGCCGTCCAGCCCGTCGAGAGGGGTTGCGTCGATCCCGTGGGCCGCCAATTCTACGCTCACCTGGTCCCAGCTTGCCATCAGAGCGTTCAGCCGAAAACAGGTCGGACCGCTGGCCAGAAAACCCGTCGATACAGGCTGAGGTAGCCAGAGGGTCACCGTCCAGCAGACGGGACAAACGCTCGCCGAACTCGACGGGCAGGTCTCGATTCTCTAGGAGGTTATATTCTGTTGGCGGATCGGGCTGTTGTTTCACGATGCGACAGTTGAGTAACGTAACGAGGCGATGAACCACAAAGATAGCAACCCTTCAGGTGTGGGTATCTTGTCTTGTATCCGGTTCGTTGTCATCTGCAGGACAGTGGTGTAGCATAGCCCCTCCGCACCGATCAGATGCGCCTGATCGAACGTCTCGCTACAACGAGTGACTGACTTGGCCGCCGAAGACCCTGAACGCCACGAACTTCTCGAAGAGGTTCGCGCCCTGCGCCGCGAGCTGGCCGAGACGCATCCCCAAGCCGCAAGCGGCAGGGTGCGGTATCAGTCGGTGGTGGACAACGTCGTCGACGGCATCATCACCATCGATGAGCATGGCACGATCGAGTCCTTCAATCCGGCTGCCGCTCGAATCTTCGGCTACGACAGCAGTGAGGTGATCGGCAAGCCGGTCCAGGTGCTGATGCCGGAGCCTCAAGCGTCCGAGCACGACGGTCATGTACAGCGCTACCTCGAGACCGGTCAGCGACACATTATCGGCATCGGACGGGAGGTCCGTGGGCGTCGTAAAGATGGGCACGAATTCCCGATGGATCTTTCGGTGGGAGAATTCGTCGAGGATGGGTTGCGCAAGTTTACGGGTGTCGTCCGTGATATCACCGAGCGCAAGCAGTTGGAACTCCAGCTTCTGCAGGCGCAGAAGATGGAGTCCGTCGGTCAACTCGCAGGCGGCGTGGCTCACGATTTCAACAATCAGCTGGGCATTCTGCTGTTCGACGTCGATATGCTCCTGGCCCGAATCGAAGAGCCAACCTTTCGGGACGATCTGAACAAGATTCGAAAGACCGTGCTTCGCGCTGCGGACCTGACCCGTCAGCTGCTCGTTTTCAGCCGCCGTCAACGGATGGAACCACAACCTGTCGACGTGAATCACCATGTGGCTGAATTGCGCAAGATGATGGGGCGGCTTCTGGGGGCGAATGTCGACGTCGTCCTTCAATTGGCGGACGAAGTTTGCATCGTCAACGCGGATCCTGGGAATCTTGACCAGGTCCTGATCAATCTGTCCGTCAACGCTCGTGATGCGATGCCCGAGGGGGGCACATTGACGATCGAGACGCGGATCGTTCAGATCGAAGAGGAGGACACCTCACGGGGTGGTGAGCCCGGCTCGTATTGCTTGCTGGCTGTCCACGACAGTGGGCAAGGGATGGAGCAGGAGATACGGGAGCGCGTCTTCGAGCCCTTCTTCACAACCAAGGCGTCGGGCAAAGGCACCGGACTTGGGCTGTCGGTGGTCTATGGCATCGTCGAGGCCCACGGTGGATGGCTGAAGGTTCACAGCACACCCGGCGAGGGGTCCTGCTTCGAGATCTACCTGCCCACCGGCGACGGCGTGGCCACCACCAGTGTGCCCCACGAGGAAGAAGAGGAGGATGCAGTGGGTCAGGGGGAGAGCGTTCTGCTCGTGGAGGATGACCCCGACCTGCGTTCCAGGATGGAACAGGTACTCGGCGGCAGTGGGTATCGCGTGACCCCTTGCGGTGACCTGGCCAGTGCGCGTCGGTCCCACGCAACCCAGCGCTTCGATCTTCTCGTGACAGATCTGATGCTGCCGGATGGCCATGGCTCCGAACTAGCGTTTGAACTGATGGAACGATCTCCGGGCATGCGCTCGATCGTCGTGACGGGCCACACCGACGGCAATGTGGATTGGGACGAGGCGCGTCGCCGTGGTTGTCCCGTTCTTCACAAGCCTCTGGGAATGACGGAACTTCTCGAGCAGGTAAGACTCCAACTCGACGGGTAGTCGACGAGCGTTCTTGTGCGTCGAGAGCCCCCTTGCCAGCGGCGGTCTTGCCCCGGGGCACCCTTGCCCCACCTGACCGGCTGACTGTCCCCACAACGTCCCGTTTACTCGCACGTTGCGACAGCCCTGTCTCAGTTGTGCCTCCCTGGCAGCGATCCCCACCGGGATTTGACAATCCTAAGTCACGCGATGGCAGTGACATAGCACCTTCGAAGCTGGACGGCGCCGTGGCATGGAGATTGCGCCTCTGCCATCAACGGAGGTGGCCTCTATGTCAACGGAGGTGATCGTCATGCTCAGCAATCGAATCGCCCAACTTAAGATCAGATGGATGTCCATCGGGATCACTCTGCTGGCGTCTTCCGCCGCACAGGCCCTGGACCGAGACGGCATGTGGCGGATGATGGGCAACACGGTGCGATCAGACGATAAGGGCGATACCGCCTGGTTCCTCATCGTCGCCGTGTTGCTGATGTTGGCCGCTATCGTGCTCGCCCGCCGCTACTACCAGGTCTCTCGTCGGCGCGGTGCCGCAGGGAGAACGACGGCACGAGTGCCAAGAACGTTTGCCGAGCAAGCGGGCTCTATGGGATTTCGCCCGCTCGAAGTCACCAACCTGCGTCGAATTGCCCGACGTCTGGCGGGGGGCGCAGACCCCGTGAGTGTTCTGGCGACCAGCAGTGGCCGGCAATTCCTGACGGCTGACCTGCGGAAACGGATCCGCCGGCGCGAGAAGGAAATCGAGCTGCTTTCGAATATTCTGAAGAAGCTGGGTGCCAAGACAGGTCACGACTTCCACGACCGTGAAGAGGTTCGGGTCGAGACGGATCTGGCGATCTGGCTGGTGGAGAAAAGCGACGAACAGGCAGACGGGGACGACGAGGTCATTGTCGACATCGCGCCCACGGCGGCTCGTCTGGCCGACCTGAGTGAGGGTGGCGCCGCGATCGTGGCCGGTGCCAAGATAGAGCCGGGGGGACTTGTCGAATTCTGGTCTGCCTACAGCCAGTACTGGATTCCACCGACACAAGCGGGCGTCGTAAGTTGCCGACCGACCGACGATGGAGCCGCTTCGGTCAGCCTTCACTTTCTGGACCCACCTCGAACCGAGATCCGCCGAGCAATTCAGGAAATTCAGCGCGACGAACGGGAGGAGCTGGAAGACATGCTCAATTCATCCGACGTCGGAGATCTAAACTGACAGGTTGATGAACCCGTGAATCTGAGCAGCAAAATCTCCATTAGCGTGAGCATGATCGTGTTGGCCATCCTCGTGGTGGGCAACTGGCTCATCTGGGATCGACTCGGTGGCTGGGAATTGCAGCGTGCCCACCTGTTGCTGGCTGCGTGGACTATGGGTGGTGTGGCTTTCGCTGTATATTTCGCAGTGCGCCATATCACTCGCCCACTTCGCGATCTGACCGATCTGGCGCAGGCCCTCGGCGAAGGGCATCTCGACCGTCGTCTGCAGATCGAGAGCGATGATGAGATCGGACGCCTTGCAGACGCCTTCGACCACATGGCGACCTCTCTGTCGGCCGCCCAGAACAGCCTGGGGAAAAAGGTCGAAGACCGAACGAAGGAACTTGAACGATCGCAGCGACAACTGCAGCAGGCGGCGCGGCTCGCGGCGGTGGGTGAATTGGCGGCGGGTGTGGCCCATGGCGTCAACAACCCAGCCAGCATCATCCTCATGCGCGCGGGGCAGTTGAGCGAATCGGAAGCGATTCGACAGGGCTCGCCGGAACTGGAAGAGGATCTTGGTGTCATTCGCCGGCAGGTGGAGAAAATCAGTGGGATCGTGTCCGGCCTGCTGACCTTCTCAAGGCAGTCGTCCACGGGGGGAATCAAGTCACCCCTCGATGTGAACGAACTGGTTCAACGATCGGCAGGGCTGATGGTCGAAGTGTTCGAGAGTCGTGGTGTTGCCGTCGCTCTGGAACTGACCGATTCACTGCCGGCAGTCGTCGCTGACGCACCGCGGGTTGAGCAGGTCCTGTTGAATCTGGTGAACAACGCCGTCGATGCGATGCCCGGGGGCGGTCGCCTGACCTTCGGGTCAGGTCGCGGCGAAGGCGAGTTCGAGGGATATGTGGCCATCTTTGTCGAGGACACGGGCAATGGTATGCACGCACAGCAACTCGAGCGGGTTTTTGACCCCTTCTTCACCACCAAGGAACCCGATCAGGGTACGGGCCTGGGGTTGTCGGTGAGTTACGGAATTGCGCAGGACCATGATGGCTATTTGGTAGCGACCAGCGAACCGGGTGAAGGATCTCGATTCACCCTCTATCTGGCCAGTTCTGTGTCTGAATCAGACGATTTGAAGAATAGACCGCTCAATGCCTGAACGCATACTCGTCGTCGATGACGAGGTCGATCTTGCCACGAGCTGTACCCGCCTTCTCGAGAGCCGAGGATACGTCACTGGGATCGCGTCCAGTGCGGAAGAGGCACTTGAATCCCTCAACTCGCTGGACTATCAGCTTGTGTTGACGGATCTGAAGATGCCGGGGATGGGTGGCATGGAACTGCTGCGGCACGTGCGAGAAAAGTCACAGGAGATGCCGGTCATCATGATGACCGCCTACAGCACCGTCGAGGACGCTGTGGAGGCCATGAGGCTGGGTGCGGCCGACTTTGTGCCGAAGCCATTTACGCCGGACCATCTGGTGATCGTCGTAGAGAAGGCGCTGGAGAAACATTCTCTGCGACGCGAAAACCAGAGCCTGCGGGATCAACTGAGTCAGGAATTCAGTTTCGACAATATCATCGGCAAGAGTGCCGCCATGGCTCAGATCTTCGAATCCATTAAGAAGATCTCGGGCACGGACATTTCAGTGCTCGTTACGGGTGCCAGCGGTACCGGCAAGGAACTGATCGCCCGGTCGATCCACGCCAACAGCAAACGAGCCTCTCAGCCCTTTGTGCCCATCAACTGTGGTGCCCTTCCTGAGAATCTTGTAGAGAGCGAGATCTTCGGCTACGACAAGGGCGCTTTCACCGGCGCCGCCAAACCAAAGCCAGGGCTGCTCGAAGGGGCCCACGGGGGCACGTTCTTCTTGGATGAAATCGGCGAATTACCACCTGCCTTGCAGGTGAAATTCCTGCGAGTCCTCGAAGATGGGCGCTTCCGTCGGCTGGGCAGCACTCAGGAGCGTGAAGTCGATGTTCGGCTCGTGTGTGCGACCAATCAGAATCTCGACCAGGTTGTCGAGGAGGGGGATTTCCGTGAGGACCTCTTCTATCGAATCAACACCTTCCCGATCCATCTGCCGCCCTTGCGCGAACGACGCGACGACATCGCCCTTCTCGCCGATCACTACCTGCAGGTCTATGCCAAGAAAAATGGGATGGACGTGGCTGAAATCTCGCCCGAGGCGATGGATCTGTTAATGGGACACGAATGGCGAGGCAATGTGCGGGAACTACAGAATGTGATCGAGCGCGCCCTGGTACTGGCCACCGACAACGTGGTGCAGCCCGGAGATCTGCCACCGAGTGTGAAGAAGTCGGAAGGAACCCACTCGAGCGACCATCCTGAATTCTATCTCGATCTGCCCTTCAAGGATGCCAAGGAGCATCTCATTGAAGACTTCGAAAAGCGCTACATCGTAGAGGTCCTTAAGACCTTTGGTGGCAACATCTCACGCTCTGCCGAACACAGTGGTGTCGATCGGCGATCCCTGCATCGATTACTGTCCAAGTACCGCATCGATGCCCATCAAGTGGCTTCTGACGAAAGCGAGTAGGCCAGGACTCGAAGTCGTGGCAAGTGTACCCAGCCCTGCCACACGGTGTAGATGGCGGGAATCACGAGCGAGGTCAGCAGCGTCGACGACACGAGTCCGCGCACCCGTGGAGATCAATTGGTCAACAGAACCGCTTTCACCAGTCCCCAAGCACCGGTGAAAGCACCGAGTGCCAGCAGCGGGCTCCAGAGCCGGGATATGAAGTGTTGGGTCGATTTGGCGGTCATGCCAGGGCCTTAGCAACGGTCATGCCGACCTGGCCACCGTCGAGCCCCCTCCTGAAGATCACCAGAACCTGGATGGGCGGCCTGCCTCCTGTTTGCCTCAGTGAGGCGGCCCAACCCCACGAAGCGGGACACCCAAGTCCCGTTCGGCCGGTGAAATGAGCCGACCTTGGCGAAAATGGCCAGTGGCGGAGCAGATTCCCCGATGTGGTGGTGGTGGTACGAATCCTGCTCCAGTCCTTGGCGGTGAGATGCCGCCGTCCACCTCCTGAGCGGCATGGGCGTGTTTGGACGAGAAAGAGAGGGACGTCGTGGCCACAGCGTTCGAGACCAACAACAGCATGCGTGGCAATTCTGCAGCCCTGAACTCGTATTGGCGGGACATCCAGCATTGTGCTCCCGTGTCCCGAGAAGAAGAGGCGAACCTCGTTCGCCAGGCCCGAGAGGGCGACGACGATGCACTGGCCCGCCTGATCTCGGCCAATCTTCGATTCGTCGTGTCCGTGGCTAAAGAGTTCCGAGCGACGGGACAGCCGTTGAACGAGTTGATCTCGGACGGCAACGTGGGATTGCTCGCAGCAGCCCGTCGCTTCGATGAGCGACGTGGCTTCAAGTTCATCACCTACGCGGTGTGGTGGATCCGCCAGTCAATCCTCCGGGCGCTGGCCGAGCGACGCCGAACCGTGTCGGCTCCCTCCAATCGCCTTGCTGACCTGAAGGACGTCGAGCGTTCTCAGTTGCGCCTGTCCCAGAAGTTGGGGCGCGATCCCTCTCTGTTCGAGATCTACGACGATGTTGGCTACAGCACGCAGCGAGTCTTGCGCGCCATGGAGGTCTCAGCTCCCGATGTCCATTTAGATCGATCCCTGTACGATAATGAAGAGGATCCGGCGGTCAGTTCTCTGTTCGAGACCGACGAACCTCCACCCGAGACCGTGGCCGAGGAGCACGAGTTCGTCGACACCATCGACCGTTGCCTCGAGATCCTGGACGGCCGCGAACGCGAAATCATCCGGCGGTACTATGGATTCGATGGATGTCTGCCCATGACACTGGAGCAGATTGGCCAGACGCTGGGGCTGACACGCGAGCGAATCCGGCAGCTGCGGGATCGAGGCCTGGCCAAGTTGCGCCATGAACACGGTGACGTCCTGGCCGAGCTGTCACACAACTGAACGGACCCCTGTTGGTGTGGAGGGAGGTGGGCTTCGTGCCCACCTCATTTTTTTTGCCCAGGCCGTGCGGCCTCATGGCGAGTCTATATATACGCCTTGCCCGCTATCCGGACATACGTATATGCAAATTAAGCCCCATCGAGCAAGGAGCGTGCACCATGGCCACAGAAGCATCTCTCGCTGTTTCACCGTCGAAGGAAGCGTGCTGCGAACCCTCCTGTTGTGAAGACCAGGCATCCACCACCACCGCCGCCGAGGCGGTCTCGAACGCCCCCACACACAGAGACTGAGGACCCAGATCAAGTTCGGCGTGCCGTGCGTGAGGGGTACGGAAAGATCGCCCGAGGGCAGAGTGATTCCTGCTGTGGCTCGTCCTGTGGCGGCAGTGCCGAGTCGCTTGCTCGGGGCGTGGGACATGACGCATCTGATCTGGCGAATCTGCCGGAGAGCGCCAACATGAGTCTGTCCTGTGGCAACCCGACAGCGCTGGCGCAGCCGAGTGCCTCAGAGACGGTGTTGGATCTTGGGTCCGGGGGTGGTTTTGACATCTTCATCGCCGGTGAGAAAGTGGGCCCAGAGGGACGGGCCATCGGCGTCGACATGACGGCAGATATGATCGAGCGCGCTCGAGGTGGCATCGCCGTTTACACCGAACGTACGGGTCTTGAGAATGTCGAGTTCCGTCTGGGAGAAATCGACCACCTTCCTGTGGCGGACGATAGCGCCGACGTGGTCATCTCGAACTGTGTGATCAACCTGTCGCCGGACAAGGCTCAGGTGTGGCGCGAAATCGCCCGGGTTCTGAAACCGGGTGGTCGTGTGGCTGTTTCTGACCTGGCGCTCAAGCAGCCCCTTCCGCCGAAGGTGGCCGACATGGTGGAGGCCCTCGTGGGGTGTGCGGCGGGCGCTGCACTGGTGAGCGACACCCGGAGGTGATTCTTGATGCCGGTCTGAACGAAGTCGACCTGGACACACGCGATGGCTACATATCCGCCATGGCTGACTGGCATGATCCCCTGTATCAACAGATCATCGAGCATCTATCCGAAGGGGCGACGCCGGCAGACTACGTTACGAGTCTGGCCGTAAGTGCCCGCAAACCGAAGCGCTGAGAATGACACAGACCTCTAGTCCTCGCCTATTAACCCTCGATCGGTTTCTCACGCTGTGGATCTTCCTCGCCATGGGCGTGGGAGTCGGTCTCGGGTTGTGGGCGCCCGGTGTCGTGGAGTCCCTTACCAGCTTTCAACTCGGAACGACATCGATCCCTATCGCCGTCGGGCTGATTCTGATGATGTACCCCCCACTGGCGAAGGTCCGCTACGAGCAGTTGCCGCGAGGCTTTGCCAATACACGCGTCTTGGGCCTGTAGCTGGTGCAGAACTGGCTGATCGGACCTGTGCTGATGTTCGTGTTGGCACTGATCTTCCTGCGCGATCAACCCCAGTACATGGTGGGACTGATCATGATCGTCTGGCAC